>Ga0126373_10002374_pt1 | contig 13870 bp, 9 predicted proteins | sample PanSoiMetPlot_11_FD_92545 | JGI IMG/M metagenome (GOLD analysis project Ga0126373, IMG submission 92545) | Tropical forest soil microbial communities from Panama - MetaG Plot_11 | ecosystem: Environmental > Terrestrial > Soil > Tropical forest > Bulk soil | place: Panama | collected 2016-02-17 | reverse complement strand
ATCGAGGTCTCACACTTTGATCCGGCGGTGGCCTACGTTGCCGTTGACCGGCACAGACTGAACGACCGGGCTCCGTACCTGTATCGCACTCGGGATTACGGGAAAACCTGGCAGCCAATTACGCAGGGCATCGGGGCGAACGCGTTTCTGAATGTGATCCGCCAGGACACTCAGGCCAAGGCACTGCTGTTTGCCGGAACGGAGTTGGGCGTGTACGTGTCGTTCGACGCGGGCGATCATTGGCAGCCCTTGCAGTTCAACCTGCCGGTGACGTCGGTGCGGGACCTAGTGATTCATGGCGATGACTTGGTGATTGCGACACACGGTCGGGCGTTCTGGGTGATGGACAATATCACTGCGCTGCGGCAAATTGTCGCGAACCCGGAGACGGACAAGGCGCGAGTGTTCGCTCCGGCGGTGGCGGTACGTATCGATAACGATTCGTTTTTGGGGAGTCCATTTCCTCCAGAGGAGCCGATGGCCAACAATCCGCCAAGCGGAGCAGTGATCGATTACTACCTGCCGGCGGAAGCAATGAAGGTGACGCTGGAAGTGCGCGACGGAACAGGAAAGCTCGTGCGCAGGTATGTGAGCGGAGAGAGGAGGACCGAGGGTGGGCCTCCGTTACCGATTGCCGAGCGCTGGCTGCCGAAGCCCGCGGTACTGGAAACAACTCCAGGGATGCATCGGTTTGTTTGGGATCTGCGCTGGAGCAGTGCCGGGATCAGCGATGCAGTGGATGAGGAGACTGGAATCGAGGGAGGTCCGAAAGTGGCTCCGGGGTACTACCAAGTCGACTTCACGGTGGATGGCGCGAAGCTCGGTACGGCGGTGACGGTCAAGATGGACCCTCGGTCAAACGCAACCGCCTCAGAACTGGCAGAACAGCAACGGTTAGGTGTGGAAATCTTGGCAGTGACCCTACGGGTACGCAGGGCACAAGAGCAGATAAAAGCCTCGAAGGAACGGCTGGCAAACTTAAAGGAGAAGTTGACAGGTCAACCGCAAATACAAGTGGAGCGAATGGTCTCTGAGATCACTGAAATCGAGAAGGGCACCCCGGACGCAATGGGGTTAACAACGGCAGCCAGCGGCCTGCAATCGGCATTGCGGGTGGTAGAGGGCGGCGATCGAACGACGCCGCAGCAGGCGCTGGAGGTGTATCGGATCTCGAGCGAAGCGGCGAAAGTGCGGGTTGCTGAGTGGGACAAGCTGAAGAGCGGGAAGCTGGCGGAGTTCGACAAAGGGCAAGGGAAGTAGCCTTCACCCCCGGTATTCGCAGGGAGTTTCGCTGGCGTGTGGCCGGTTGTGAAGGGTACAATCGGCTTCGCAAATCAACCGGGGAGCAGTGTCGATGAAGCATGTTGTCAACTATGTGCTCGGCGATGATCCTTTGTCCGATCGGCAATTGATGCTGGGGCCGCTGGAGCTGGAAGTCATGGCTGTACTGTGGAATTTCGGCGCAAGTAATGTCAGGGACGTCGTTGGGCAGATGCAGCGCGAACTGGCCTACACAACCGTGATGACTACGCTGGATCGGCTGTACAAGAAGGGCTTGCTGGGACGGGAGATGACGGACAGAGCCTTCGTGTACGCGCCCAAGCTGACGCGGGAAGAGTGGAATCGCCGTCGGGCCGGGGAGATGATGGCAGGCTTTTTGTCAGGACCCGAGGAGTCGCGTCACCTGCTGCTCTCCTGCCTGGTGGATGCCGTCGGCTCGCACGATTTGCAACTACTGGACGAGCTGGAGAACAAAATTCAACGTAAGCGGGAAGAGCTAGCTAACTCGAAGCAGAAATGATTTTTCCCTACTATGTTCGGCTGGTCGTCCTGTGCTTTGCCACGTTTTACGTGGCGCACACTGCTATCTGGCTAGCCGTTCGAGGATTCGCATCGACCGGACTGCGAATCGCGCGGACGATGAAGCCACGCATGGCCGCGCGGTTCCTCTTCGCATTGCGTTCCGCGCCGATGGTCGTTTCGGCCTTTCTGGTCGCAGGCTTTTGCATTCCAAGTTACGTGTGGTGGGAACCGGATATTGCCGGCGAACGTGTTGGATGGATCTGCCTCGCCTCGGCGCTTTTGGGCATTTCGGTCTGTGCAGTTTCGCTGGTGCGAAGCGGGGCTTCGATCGTCCAAACCGAGCGGTATTTGCGCCGTTGGAGGCGCGAGAGCGAAACGGCCGATGGCTCTGTGGAATCGGCCGACATGCTGGTAGTTCAGGACTGCGCAGCCATTATGGCGGTCGCGGGAGTCACGCATCCTCGTCTCGTGGTTTCGCAACGAGTGATGGAAGCGCTGAGCGAAGAACAAAGGGCAGTGGCGATTCGTCACGAAACAGCCCATCGCTCTTCGCGCGACAATCTGAAGAAGTTGGCGTTCTTGCTGATGCCCGATGCCGTTCCGTTTTGCCGGGGGCTTGGCCAGATCGAAAGAGCCTGGGTCCGATTCATTGAGTGGTCGGCGGATGACGAAGCGGTGGATGGAAGCCAGGAACGTGCTCTTTCTTTAGCCACCGCCCTGGTACGGGTCGCGAAGCTGGGAGTGCAGTCTGCTCCGCCGTATGTGCTGTCGTCGCTGATGAGCCATGACGATGATCTGGCAGCGCGAGTCGATCGCCTCCTCAGAGAGCCTGTTTACGCTGAGCGTCCCCTGCAGCCCTTGGCAGCGATCCCATGCAATACGGCACTCATCCTGGGATGGGTGGCCGGAACAGTGCTGCTGTGGCCCGGAAGTCTAAGCGGCGTGCATCGGTTGCTAGAGCGGCTGGTACATTAAGCCAAAGATTCCGCAGTTTCCTTCACCTAAGGTTTATTTGCTGCGCAAACGAGCTCTGAAGCCGAGTTTTTCTGATTATCTTTTACTTTCGAATATGTTCGTTTATGATTGAATGAAAGGAACGAGTTGCGCCGTTGAGCGGTTGTTTGTATTACGGCGAAGGCGGAGGCAAGAGGAGCACAGACTGGAAACGCGAACTAGTGAAATGGTGATGAGCAGAGCAGGCGGCAGGTTTAGCCCAAGCCTGTGGGTCCCTACTCTGTATTTTGCCGAAGGGCTACCGTTTTATGCCGTCAACATGATGGCGCTGATCTTCTACTCACGCATGGGCGTATCGAACGTGACCATCACAGCGACGGTAAGTCTGCTGGGGCTTCCATGGTCGCTCAAGCCGCTGTGGAGTCCTTTCCTTGAGATGTACCGGACCAAGAAATTCTTTGTCATTACGGCAGAGTTCATTGGCGGCACGTGCCTGGGTCTGCTGGCCCTCTGCCTACCCTTGCCCGGCTACTTTCGTTATAGCGTGGCCCTGCTGGCGGCGATTGCGTTTTGCTCGTCAACCCACGACATCGCGGCTGACGGGTTATACATCGCGAGCCTCAGTTCGAGGCAACAGGCAAAATACGCGGGATGGCAGGGAGCGTTCTACAACATTGCGCGGTTTGTTTCGCAGGGTGGACTGCTGATTCTCGCGGGATACCTCGAATCGCGGATGGCGGTGGTGCGGGCATGGATGATCATCTTCGCTTCGGTGGGCCTCACGCTGGTGCTGCTGAGCCTATTTCATGCGCGAGTTCTTCCCAAAGGCGGAGCTGAGCGCCACTCACGCAACCTGGCTGAAGTGCTGACCACGTTCTGGGATGTCGTGATCAGTTTTTTCCAGAAGCCGCACATCGGTTTTCTGCTGCTCTTCGTATTTCTTTACCGGGCGGGCGAGGGGCAGGTGGTAAAGATCGGGCCGCTGTTCCTGAAGGCGGCTCGCGAGCACGGGGGATTGGGACTCACCACGGCACAATTTGGGACGATTTATGGAACCTTTGGCACCGCGGCGTTTATCGTCGGGACGGTATTGGGCGGGTACTTTGCTGCCTGGCTCGGCTTGAAGCGCGCGCTGCTGCCGTTGATTCTGGTCATGAATCTCCCCATGCTGACGTACTTCTACTTGAGCACTATGCTACCCACAAATTCAGCCCTGATCGCCGGCGCGATGTCGCTGGAGATGTTCGGCTACGGGTTCGGATTTGTGGGCGTCATGCTGCTAATGATGCAGGAGATAGCGCCGGGAAGATATCAGACGGCGCACTACGCCTTCGCCAATTCGCTGATGAACCTGGGACTCGTTGTGCCGGGGGCGGTGAGCGGCTGGGTGCAGACCAAGCTGGGATATGAGCATTTTTTTCTGTGGGTACTGATTTCGGCGATCCCAGCCATGACTCTGGCCAGGTTTGTGCCGATCCATGGGCCGAGACCGGCAATGGCGGATGCGGAATACGTTGAGGCGTGATTGTCACTTATGGCGATGGATAGCAATATTGCCGGAAATGAGCTGAAAGCCGCCATTCTCGCAGCGGGGAAGGATGCGGCCACTGGAGACGGTGGGCCTCTGGTCCTGAAGCAGCTAGGAGACCACACGATCCTGCAGCATGTGGTACAGAACGCCCTGCAGGTGGTGGCGCCGAACGATATCTACGTGGTTGTCGGATATCGAGCGCAGCACGTTCGAGACCACCTTGGCCCTAAGGTTCACTACGTATGTCAGGAAGAGGCGCGTGGCACAGGCGACGCAGTGAGGCGAGTCTGCGAAGCGATCTCCGAGTTCAGCGGAAACCTGCTCATCTTATACGGCGATACACCCTTGTTTCGACCCGCTTCCATACTCGGACTCCTGAACCGGCATCGCCTGAAGCAAGCGCATTTGACGCTGCTGACGGCCATTGTCGACAAGCCGCTGCCCTATGGCCGGATCATCCGTGACGCCGGCGGGCAGATTATCGACATCATCGAAGACACGGAAGCGTCAGCCGAAGTGCGGGCGATCCGCGAACTTAATGTTGGCGCTTACGTAGTGAATGCCCGGGTGATCGCAAGCGCCTTGCAGAAGCTGTCGCCGTCACCGGTCGACGGCGATTACCGGCTGACCGATTGCGTGCACCAGTTGATTCGCTCCGGACTGAAAGTCGAAAGCTACCAACTCTACGATCAGGATGAAGTGCAGGGAATTAACTCGGATGCAGATTTCGAGCGGGCGGAGTTCATTCTTCAGAAACGGTTGTACCGTCCGCGGCGGCAGGAAGAACAAAACCTGATCGCGTTTGGTACCGGCGGCTGGCGAGCGCTGATCGGCGAGGGATTCACGCTGCACAACGTGCGTCGCCTATCGCAAGCATTGGCAAACGAGATCACGCGACAATCGCTGGAGAAAAAGGGCGTGATTATCGGCTACGACCGAAGGTTCCTGTCAAAGCAGGCCGCCGAGGCTTCGGCGGAAGTATTCGCAGGCAATGATATTGCAGCAATTTTGCAGGCTGAAGACGCTCCCACGCCGCTGATCACTTATGCCACGGCGATCAAGGGCTCTGCCTACGGCTTGATGTTCACGGCGAGTCACAATCCTCCGGAGTGGAACGGGCTGAAGGTGTTCCATGGCGATGGCTCGTTGTTGCTCGACAACGAAACACGACTGATCGAGAGGGAAGCCAATGCGCTGAGCGAAGCCGATGTCATCAAGCTCGAGCTCGACCTGTCGCTGGACGCTGGGATCGTCGAGAAACACGACTTCACCAATCAATACGTGGATGCTGTGGAGAAGCTGGTAGACCTTGCGAAGATTCGCGAGGCAGGTCTGCGGGTGATCGTGGATCCGATGTACGGTGTTGGGCAACTCACGCTGGGGACCGTCCTGACCGAAGCGCGTTGCCGGGTGACGTTCATCCACGAGCGACATAATCCGCTGTTTGGCGGGCGCTCGCCCGCGCCCAATGAAGATGCCCTGCGATTGCTGAGCTCAGAGATGAAAGAAGGGGATTACGACCTGGGGCTGGCGATGGACGGCGATGCCGACCGGGTCGCGATTCTCGATGAGCGCGGCGAGTACGTGTCGATCAATGATGTGCTGCTGCTTCTCTATTGGTATCTTCACGAAATACGCGGCGAGCGCGGGGGCGTCGTACGAAATTTGTCTACGTCGCACCTTCTCGACCGGCTGGCCAAGAAGCTGGGTGAGCAGTGCTACGAAACGCCGGTGGGTTTCAAGCACATCGTTTCGACGATGCAGAAGCACAATGCTGTGCTGGGCGGCGAGTCGTCGGGCGGCCTGACCATCCGCGGGCACATCCTGGGGAAGGACGGCATTTTCGCATGTGCGCTGGTGGTGGAGATGCTGGCGAAGACGGGATTGAAGGTCTCGGAGTTACTGCAGAAGGTTTACGGGCTGACAGGGCGGCTGTGCTACGTCGAAGAGAGTCTGCCGGCCACGCCAGAGATGCGGATTGCGGTCCCCAAGCGCATGATGCAAGCGCCTAGCTCGCACATTGGGCCGTACAAGGTCGTCTGCATCTCGCATATGGATGGAACCAAGCTGCTGCTGGAAAACGATAACTGGGCGCTGTTGCGGTTTTCAGGAACTGAGCCGGTACTGCGGTTGACGGTGGAGGCTGACACTCAAGCAAAAGCGAATGAACTGTTGCAGTGGTTGCGGCAGTTTGTAACGGCGGAGAGCGGGAAGTAGCTCCACTGTTCCGTGCAGAAAGACATTCACCACAGAGACACGGAGAACACGGAGAAATGCGATTCAGAACCTCCGTGTCCGGAGCCTGCCCTGAGCGAAGTCTGTCGGGCTGGAACGGAGGTCGGTTTGCGCTACGGGTACTTTGATAATACAAATCGGGAGTATGTGATCGACCGAGTGGATGTGCCGGTTTCGTGGACCAATTATCTGGGCGTGCGCGATTTATGCACGGTCATCTCCCACAATGCGGGAGGGTATTCCTTTTACCAGAGCGCTGAGCATCACCGCATAACGCGGTTTCGCCAGAATGGCGTTCCGCTGGACCGTCCCGGACACTATGTGTACTTGCGCGACGACCAGACGGGCGAATACTGGTCGATTTCCTGGCAGCCGGTGGGCAAGGATCTCGCCATGGCCAAGTACGAATGCCGGCACGGGCTGTCGTATTCGAAATTCTCGTGCGATTACAACGGCATCGACGCACAGCAGACGCTATTCATCCCAATCGAGGACGACGTCGAACTGTGGGATGTGCGGATCAAGAATACGAGCGACAAGCCACGCAAGCTGAGCGTGTTCTCGTATGTCGAATTTTCCTTTCATCACATCGAGATCGACAATCAAAACCTGCAAATGAGTTTGTACGCTGCGGGCTCCAGCTACGCTGATGGCGTAATCGAGTACGACTTCTTCTACGAGCCGTGGACCTTTCATTACCTGACTGCCAGCTTCGATCCCGACAGTTATGACTGCGTGCGCGAGAAGTTTCTGGGTAGCTATCACACCGAGACCAACCCGCTGGCGGTCGAGCGCGGAGAATGCAACGGCAGCTCGGAGCTAGGTGGGAATCATTGTGGAGCGCTGCACAAGCGGCTAACTCTGGCGCCAGGCCAAGAAGCGCGAGAGGTTTTCATGCTCGGAGTCGGCAACCGCGCCGCCGGAAAACAGATCAGGAGCAAGTATTCGAACTTCGCGAAAGTCGACGCCGCATTCGAGGCGCTGCGGGAATATTGGGCGAAGAAGCTGGCGGTTTTCCAGTGCAAGACGCCGCACGAAGGTCTCGACACGATGACCAACATCTGGACTCTCTACCAGGCCGAGACTTGCGTAGTGTGGTCGCGTTTTGCATCGTTTATCGAGGTTGGCGGGCGCACAGGTCTGGGCTATCGAGACACGTCTCAAGACGTGATGAGCGTGGTACACACGAATCCTGTCAAATGCAGGCAGCGCATTATTGAGTTGCTTAAAGGGCAGGTAAGTGCGGGATACGGACTCCACCTGTTCGATCCGGATTGGTTCGACCCCGAGAAGCAAAAGAAACCGGAATTCAAGTCGCCCACCATCGCACACGCACCCGACAAGAAGCAGATGATTCATGGGCTGGAACACGCTTGCTCGGACGATCACCTATGGCAAGTTGTGACGATTTGCGAGTACGTGAAAGAAACAGGTGAGCTTTCGTTATTCGACGAGGTAGTGCCGTTTGCCGATGAGGGCGCGGCGACTGTTTACGAACACTTGAAGCGGGCATTGGACTTCTCAGCGGAGCAAGTTGGTGCAACCGGAATATGCAAGGGTCTGCGGGCCGATTGGAACGACTGCCTCAATTTGGGTGGCGGCCAGAGCGCGATGGTCTCCTTTATGCACCACTGGGCGCTGCGGGAGTTTGTGGAAGCGGCAGCGCACTTGGGGCGAAGCCAAGATGTCGCAAGTTACTCTGCGATGGCTGATCATGTGAAAGCAGCCTGCGAGCGCGAGTTGTGGGATGGTGAGTGGTATCTGCGCGGCATCACTGCGAAGGGGCTGAAGGTAGGCAGTCACGAAAACGCAGAGGGCAAGGTCTTTATCGAGAGCAACACGTGGGCAGTGGTTTCTGACACGGCGTCTTCCGAGCGTGGACGCGCAGCAATGGATGCGGTAGACAGGTACCTCTACTCACCTTACGGAATTCATCTGTTGTGGCCGGCATTTTCCAAACCGAACGATGACATCGGGTTCGTGGGCCGCGTGTACAAGGGGATTAAAGAGAATGCCGCCATATTCAGCCATCCCAACCCGTGGGCGGTGATTGCCGAATGCAAGCTGGGTCGCGGTGAGCGTGCGATGAAGTTCTACAACTCGCTTTTGCCGTACAACCAGAATGACATGATCGAAGTACGCGAAGCAGAGGCTTATTCGTATTGCCAGTTCATCATGGGTAGAGACCACAGTGCATTCGGGCGAGCGCGGCATCCCTGGCTTACGGGCAGCGGCGGCTGGAATTACACAGCCGCGACACGCTGGATTCTGGGGGTGCGTTTGACATTCGAAGGACTGGTGATCGATCCCTGCGTACCGGCAGACTGGAAGCGGTTTGAAGTGCAGCGGCAATGGCGCGCAGCGACTTACCAGATCGTGGTTGAGAATCCTAACGGGGTCGAGAAAGGCGTCAAGGCAGTCATCCTCAATGGAAGACAAGCGACTATGCCGTTGGCAGCGCAGCCCAAGGGATCAGTGAATGAAGTCGTGGTGAGGATGGGATAGCTACTGCAGGAACTTCTGGAAAATGCGTGTGAAGTCCCAGTCCTTCTGGGGAATGCCGCTGCAGAAGGGCGAGACCTTCCCAAAACAACCGCCGTTATCCCGGCCGATCGACCAAAACGATATCAGCGCAATTGAATTCGAGTTGGCCAGCGCGTAGTTTAGGACGACTTGGGCGTCATCAAGCGTAAATGTCTCGCCGGCTGAGTCATTCACGCCGATCATCGGTGTGAGGCCGATCTTCGCGGCTAATCCGACCGATTTCAACTGACACATGGCGCCTGCGGCGGCGGCAACTGCGTTCGGACCCATTGCGCCGGTCAACACCGCGGCCCCGTAGTCCATGGTCATCAGGTTCACGATGCTGACCGGCGTACCAAACTTCATAGCGCTCTTGATTACATTGACGGAGAGATCTGTGAGCCCCGCAGGCGTGGTTGGCAGTGTGTAGTTGATCTGGAGTCCGGGATTGGCGGCCACGAGCGCCTTCAGGGCCTGGCTGCGGCGATCGATGGAAACAGGATCTTCAATCGCAGTGTGCTCGATGTCGAGATCAAGCGCCCTCGGCTTGTACTTTTCGATGACCGCCTGATAGGCCGCCTGCAGACTCGGTACATCTGGGCAGGACTGCGCCAGTTCGATGCCGTCGTAGCCGCCAAAGGCAATGAGGACATCGGCGCCTTTGGCGCGCACCTGTTGTATAGCCGCGGCAACGTCTGTGTCCGACGCCACAGCACTGCCGCCGAGCCACACAGGTACGCATCCATTACCCGCGACGACGAATGCCAGCGTGAAGGCGTTGACGCCGGTTTCGATCTGGATCGAGGGAAGTCGGGCGCCCATCTTGCTCATGTCGAGGTAAGGAGCGAAGGTACGCGAGGGCGGAACCTGCGCAATTGCGGTGAACGTCGCCAACCAGCAGAAAGACAGCATGAAAGCAGGTGCTCTATGGCGAAACATGAAGGCTCCGGCCGAACTCAATACGCTAGCATGTCACGTAATCGTGAGTCTAAGCAGGCCGAGCGTGGCATCGAACTGCGCGGAAATTGCGGCGCAACTGTCGACAATCCAGTCGGGTTTTTCGCAATTGAGTTCCGGTTCGGTTGCGGTGGTGCGGAGTGCGATCACACGTGCGCCCGCGGCTTTCCCGGAGCGAATACCTGCCGGCACGTCTTCGAGAACAATGCAGTTGGCGGGACTGAATCCAAGCTTGGCCGCTCCCGTCAGGTAGGGTTCCGGATCCGGCTTGCCACGCGTTATTTCTGAGGAGGTGACCATGGTAGGAGGCTGGGGGAGGCGCGCAGCGCGCACCCGGACCTCGGCAAGTTCGCGGGTGCACGAGGTGACAATGGTCCAGCGGTCTGAGGGAAGAGAATTCAGCAACTCGACGGCGCCGGCCAGTGGTACCACACCTTCGAGATCCTCGATCTCGCGACGTTCCATTTCCAGGTTCATGGTCTCGTGGTCAGCGTCCGGCAAGAGCTCGCGGAGGGAGTCCAAGCTCGGTTTGCCGTGAGCTTCGCGCACCGTCTTTTCGGGATCAAATCCGTGATCGAGTGCCCATCGGGCCCACACCCTTGTGATCGCCGGCGTGGAATCAACTAAGACACCGTCCAAATCAAAGAGCAGCGCGCTCGTGGTTATGACCATACTGGCATGATAACGTACAGCGAGCGGAATCACGGCAGCCCGGCTCCGAAGGTCAATGACTTTACGTACTGGCTTCTCAAGCTGTATCGTGTACGTACACGATAAGGAAAACGTAATTCTCTGCCGCAACGAAGGAACTGCGAATGACACGAGCTTTCGCTCTGGTGGTTGCCGAAAGGCTGGTTCATCTCTCCGCGGTGGACGTGGTAATCATCGCTTTTTACTTCGCATTGGTGCTTGGTATTGGGTGGTATCTGCGCGGCCAATCCAACACCAGCGAAGACTTCTTCATGGCCGGCCGGGAAATGACCGCATGGATCGCCGGGCTTAGCTTCCTGTCTGCGAACCTTGGCTCTCTCGAACTGATGGGCTGGGCTGCCGCCGCCTACCAATACGGGATTCTAGCGACGCATTGGTATTGGATCGGGGCGATTCCGGCGATGTTGTTCCTCGCCCTGGTGATGATGCCCTTCTACTACATCTCGAAGACCCATTCAGTCCCGGGGTTTCTGAAGTTGCGATACGGTGAAGCGGCACGCACACTGTCGTCGGTGTCCTTCGCTTTCATGACGGTGCTCATGAGCGGCATCAACATGTACTCGATGGCGCTAGTGATGAAAGTGGTGTTGGGATGGGACATCAATTTCTCAATTTGGGTGTCGTCGCTCACCGTTGCCGTCTATGTAGCATTGGGCGGCCTGCGCTCGGCGATTTTCAATGAGGTGCTGCAATTCATTCTGATCTGGGCCGGCGCTTTGGTTATTCCGGTGATGGGTCTGATCGAAGCAGGTGGCTGGAACAACCTGAAGGCGCAGATCGCCGTACGGGCGTCAGCCGAATACACGCACCTGTGGTCGACTTTGGGCACTTTCAAAGACAATCCCATGGGGATTCACTGGACGGGCATCGTTTTTGGCCTCGGCTTCGTGATTTCTTTTGGATATTGGACGACGGACTTCCTCGTCGTACAGCGCGTGCTGTCGGCAAAGGACCTGCGCTCGGCGGAGTTGGCTCCGATTATCGGCGCGGCATTCAAGATGTTTGTCCCGTTCATCGTGATCTTGCCGGGACTTCTGGCGCTTGCGGTGCTGCCGCAAAAGCTTGTCGGCGAGGGTGCGGCAATCGCTTCGGGCGGCCACAGCTACAACGAAGTGCTACCGCTGATGCTGTCCCGCTATTGCGGTCCAGGGTTGCTGGGCCTTGGTATCACGGCACTCATTGCGGGCTTCATGTCGGGGATGGCTGGTAACGTCAGCGCATTCACGACGGTCTGGACTTATGACATCTACCGCGCGCTGATCAAGAAGAATGCCAGTGATGAGCACTACGTGAAGATGGGCCGGTGGACCACCATCATCGGAGTCCTCATTTCTGTCGGCACGGCGTACCTGGTGATGCAGTTCCTGAGCATCATGGATTACGTGCAAGCGCTGTTCAGCTTTTTTATTGCGCCACTGTTTGGAACCGTAGTGCTCGGCATGTTGTGGAAGAGAACCTCGCCGCAGGGAGGCTTCTGGGGCTTGTTGGCGGGAACCTTGTCGTCGATAGGCATGTGGTTTTGGGTAAAGTTCGATCCGACGGCGCTACGTTACATCGCATTCTCCTCTGATGCTCGTGCGATGGCCGAAAACATGTACCGGGCTCTGTGGTCGTGGGTTGTGTGCGTGGCAGTCACCGTCATCGTCAGCTTGATGACCAAGCCAAAAGCCGACAGCGAACTCGTTGGGCTTGTCTATGGAGTGACGCCGATTCCACGCGAAACCGGCGCGCCTCTATGGCAGCGGCCGATCTTCTGGGGAGCAGCGGTCTTCGTGGCCTTCGTGCTGTTCAACATCTACGTCTGGTAAGGAGCGCTCATGCGCAAAGAAGGTGGCATATCGATTTGGTTCTTCGTTGGCATCTCGCTCCTGGTGAATGGCGCGTTGATCCTGGGTGCGGGGTTGTGGGAACTGGCCCATCCTCCGGTGAATCCGGTTGTGCTGTTTCATCTGCACGCGAATGCGTGGTGGGGAGCAGTGCTGTTCGCGCTCGGCATCTTGTATAGCCTAAAGTTCTCGCCCAAACGCGCATCTTAACAAGACGAGTGGCCCAGCGTTAACAGAACGGGGATGTATACTGCGCAATCGGAGATCCTATGAAATCAATCTTTGTACTTCTCGTGGTACTGGTGTTGGTGGTGCAGATGTTGGGGAAGGTTTCCAAACAGGCAGCGGGTACGGCGGACGGCCAGCCGGTCGATCTGTACACCCTGCAGGACGGCAAGATAACCGTTAAGATCCTCACCTACGGCGGAATCGTGCAGTCGATCGAAGCGCCCGACCGCAACGGAAAGACCGCGAATATCGTACTTGGTTTCGACGGACTCGATGGGTACGTGCAGACGGGAAACAAGCCCTACATGGGGGCGATTATCGGCCGCTACGCCAATCGCATTGCGGGCGGCACGTTTCAATTGAGTGGAAAGACCTACCACGTACCGAAGAACGATGGCGATAACGCGCTGCACGGAGGCCTCAACGGGTTCAACAAGAAGGTTTGGACCAGCACGGAAACCGAGAACGGCGTGGAATTGAAGTATGTCAGCAAGGATGGCGAGGAAGGGTTTCCCGGAAATCTGACAACGACCGTGCGCTACACCTTGAAAGGCAACGAACTTCGCATCGACTACACGGCAACTACCGACGCTGACACTGTGCTCAATCTTACTAACCATTCTTACTTCAACCTCAAGGGCCAGGGGAACGGAGACATCCTGGGCCACGCGATGAAGATCAATGCCCACCGCTACACTCCGGTGGATAAGAACCTGATTCCAACCGGCGAACTTGCTCCGGTAGCCGGCACTCCCTTTGATTTCCTCGAGCCGACCGCCATCGGAGCGCGTATCGATGCCGATAACGAGCAGCTCAAGTTGGCGCGCGGCTACGATCAGAATTGGGTACTCGAAGGCGACGGAAAAAAAGTCATAGTGGCCGCCGAAGCTTACGAGCCCACGACCGGCCGAGTGCTCGAAGTGCTGACCGACCAACCCGGCATTCAGTTCTATACCGGAAATTTTCTCGACGGATCAGTTACAGGAACCGACGGCAAGGTTTACAAGAAACGCTATGCATTTTGCCTCGAGACCCAGCATTATCCGGACTCGCCGAACCACCCGAAGTTTCCCACCACAGAGTTGAAGCCCGGACAAACGTT
>Ga0126373_10002373_pt1 | contig 13875 bp, 13 predicted proteins | sample PanSoiMetPlot_11_FD_92545 | JGI IMG/M metagenome (GOLD analysis project Ga0126373, IMG submission 92545) | Tropical forest soil microbial communities from Panama - MetaG Plot_11 | ecosystem: Environmental > Terrestrial > Soil > Tropical forest > Bulk soil | place: Panama | collected 2016-02-17 | reverse complement strand
GCGCGCATGGCGTTTCTCGAAATGCTGCTCGGCGGAATTACAACTGTCGGCGAATTCCACTATCTGCATCATCTGCCGGACGGAGAACCTTATCCCGATCGCAACGCTCTAGCGGTTCAACTCCTGCGTGCCGCTGGCGACACGGGGCTGCGGATCGCGCTGTTGAACGTCGCTTATGTCCGCGGCGGACAGCCTCGGTTTCTGACGCCGCGTGTGGAGGATTTTATCGCTGAAACCGAGGCGCTGGCCACGCGTTGCACGCCGGGCCGCGCATGGGTCGGTATCGCGCCGCACAGCGTCCGCGCTGTCGCATTAGACGATTTGCTCCGGCTGAGCGAATACGCGCGGGGGAACTCGCTGCCGTTTCACATGCACGTCGCCGAGCAGCCCGCCGAAGTAGAAGGCTGCTTGGCGGAATATGGTCTCCGTCCGGTCGCGCTGCTCGATAAACACGGCATTCTCGACCAACGTTTCACTGCAATCCACGCAATCCACGTGACTGAGGATGGGATCGAGCAATTAGGTTCGGCGCGGAGCTTCGTCTGCGCCTGCCCGACTACGGAACGAAACCTCGGCGATGGCATCTGTCCGGCTGACCGCCTGAACCACACCGGCGTCCGCATCGCGCTCGGTTCCGACAGCAATGTGCAAATCGACCTGCTCGAGGACGCGCGCGAGGTGGAATACCACCTCCGGCTCGAGCGTATGGAACGAGTCATTTTCGACCGGCGAAATCTCGCCGAACGCCTGTTCACGTGCGCCACCGAGCACGGCGCAGCCAGTCTCTCGGCGCCAGCTGGCAGCCTCGAACCCGGCCGAGCGGCAGATTTCTTCACCGTCGATCTGAATGATCCCTCAATCGCCGGAGCAGATCCCGAATCGCTCATGAGCAACATTGTCTTTTCGCTCGAGCAAAGTGCGATCTGCGACGTCTTTGTCGGTGGTCAGCGCGTGATTCAGGACGGCCATCACCTGCAGGAGAGCGATATCCTGAACAATTTCGGCGAAGTGCAACGGATGCTCTGGATGGCTCGCCGCGTATAATTGCTCTCATGACTCGAACTCTTCTAGTAGGGACAGCTCTCACCTTTTCCACGTTGCTGTGGGCCGCCGACGCTCCGGCGCCTAGTCTCGGCAAGATCTTCGATAACCAGGTGCGAGGTGTGGAAAGCGAAGTCGTGTCGCTGGCGGAAGCGATGCCCGCGGAGTTGTACAATTTCGCGCCCACGCAGGGAGAATTCAAAGGCGTTCGCACGTTCTCGCAGCAGATGACCCACATCGCAACGGTGATCTATGAGGTTTCCTCCGCGTCGTTGAGCGAGAAGCTGCCCGTCGACGCAGGCAAGGACGAAAACGGTCCGGCTTCCATCCAAGGCAAAGAAGCCGTGGTGAAGTATCTCAAGGACTCGTTTGCCAGCGCCCACAAGGCCGCCGGTGCCCTGACGGCCGCCAACATGCTGGATATGGTCCAGTCGCCGTTCGGGAGCCAGAAGACCACCCGCATTGCGTTGGTCGCCTTGATAGCGTCCCACACCTTCGACCACTATGGCCAGGCTGTGGAATACGCGCGTATGAACAAGATCATCCCGCCCGCCAGCCGCTAGGATTTGAACTATGCCCGTTGCTCGCGATCATCAGTACCAGGTCCACGTTGCTTGGACCGGCAACACCGGGCAGGGAACCGCGACCTACACCGGCTACAGCCGCGCTCACGAAATCTCTGTTTCGAATAAGGCGCCCATCCATGGCACCACCGAGGTTCCGCGCTTTCACGACAAATCTGCTTACACGCCTGAGGAGTTGCTGGTCGGGGCGCTCTCAGCTTGCCACATGATGTGGACCCTGCACATGTGTGCCGATGCGGGAATCAATGTGGTGTCCTACATCGACGAAGCGGAAGGCACTATGCATCCGCACGGCCAGACCGGCCAATTCACCGAAGTAGTTCTCCGGCCGTTGATGAAGATCACCGATCCCGCGCGAATCGCCGACGCTGAGAGCGCGCACGAGGAAGCCCATCGGCTCTGCAACATCGCGCGTTCTGTGAATTTTCCTGTGCATTGCGAGCCCAAAGTCGTGGCGGAATGATGACGTCTCGGTCCGCTACGCCGGAAGACGCTGCCGCCATAGCGCGAATCTACAACGAAGGCATCGAGGACCGCGTGGCAACGTTTGAAACACGTTCGCGATCGGCCGATCACGTGCGCGCCTGGTTCGACGGTGTGCATCCCATCATCGTGGTGGAAGAGCACGACGAGATCGTCGCCTTCGCCTCAACGTCCACCTATCGCCCGCGCGAGTGTTACGCCGGAATCGCCGAGACCTCCGTTTATGTCGCGCGCTCTTTTCGGCGCCGCGGCGCTGGCAGTTTCGCGCTGCTCGCGTTGATCCAGGCCGCCGAGCAAGCGGGCTTTTGGAAGCTTCTGTCGCGCATCTTTCCAGAAAATACGGCCAGCCGTGGGCTGGTTCGTGAGCTTGGGTTCCGCGAAGTGGGCTTTTACGAAAGGCATGGCCGCCTGGATGGCGCATGGCGCGACGTAGTGATCGTCGAGCGATTGCTCAATCCGGTCACCCCTCTTTCCTCCGACGGCAAGTCCTAGCAATCACAGGATTACGAGCGTCTCGCCCTCTTTCGACGCGGAGCGCTGCCAGCGGTTTTCTGCCATAATCTATCCAGTGGCGGAAGCGAGCGGACTCACAACGTTAATCGCGCGTGGGCGATTGCGACAAGTGCGGAACCTGCTCATCGAGCAGGGCTCGTTCGCGCTGACGCTGGTCTTCGGCGGCGCGATTCTTCTCCTCATCCTTGGGACGCAGATTCTCAACTGGTACTGGCTGGCGCTTCTCTTTGCAGTCAGCCTCGGCGTCGGCGCGTATCGCGGCCGGAACAAGATTTTGTCGCACTATCGCGTTGCGCAATCGATTGATGCCCAACTCGATTTGCACGATGCTCTTTCCACCGCGTATTTTTTCGCTCAACGCTCTGATCCCGGACCCGCATCGCCTGAGCTGATTGAAAAGCAGCGGGACACGGCCGAGTCTCTCGCGCGCAACACCGATCTTCGCCGGGGCATCCCATTCGTTACGCCCAAGACGCTTTACATCAACGCCGCACTCGCGCTCGCCGCTTTCACGATGCTCGGCGTGCGATACGGGATCACCCGCAGCATGGACCTTCGCGCGTCGCTGATCCACATGGACTTCGACGGATTTTTCGGCTCGCCGAAGGAAGTTGCGGAAGCGAAGAAGCGTGGTCGGTTGCCGTTTGAAAAGGACAGCCCTGATACCGCAGCGGCCGAGCCGTGGGACTCGAAGACGTCCGATCTTGAGCCGCAGCCCGACACGCCGATGGAGACGGTCGAGGATACCGAGACCGCCAATCCCGACGGCGCGGACGCCAACGCCAAATCGCAAGCCAACGGCAAGGACGAAACCCCCAAGGGCGACGATCTCTTGAATTCGCCTGATAAGAAGGGCGAAAACTCGGCCAGCAACAGCGATAAACCCGGCGAGGCCAAGGACTCGCCCGACGGCGATCCGCAATCGGGAAAGCAGGACAACGCACAGCAGAATTCCGACAAGGGCGCGAACTCCGGGGAGAACTCCAGCCTCGCCGAAAAAATGAAGGACGCTATCTCCAACCTGATGGCCAAACTGAAGAGCCAGCCCAAGAGCACGGATGGCAAGCAGGGCGGATCGCAATCGCAGCCCAACCAGCAGTCGGCGCAGAAGCAGGGCCAGAATCAGCAGAATCAGAAAGGCAACCAAGGCGACCAACAATCCGAGAACAACGCCAATTCGCAATCGCAGGGCGACCAGCAATCGCAGAACGGCGCACAGCAATCGGCACAGAGCCAGAGCGAAGCGCGCAATTCCGATCAAACCACTAAGGACGGCAAGAGCGGGATCGGGAAGCAGGATGGCGACAAGACGGCGCGCGAAGCTGAACAGCAAGCCGCGATGGGCAAGATCAGCGAGATCATCGGCAAGCGGGCGGCCAACATCAGCGGTGAGGTGATGGTCGAGGTAGCGTCCGGCAAGCAGCAGTTGAAGACGCAGTACTCGCAGCGCGATGCCAAGCACGCCGAAGCTGGCGGAGAAATCAACCGCGACGAAGTACCGCTCGCGTATCAGCAATACGTCCAGCAATATTTCGAAGAGATCCGCAAGGAACCCGCCGCGAAGACCAAGCCTGCCGACGGAAAGCCCAAGAACTCGGGCAACTGAGCGGCGCTCAGCCGCCCACGGCCCCCCAAGCTACTTTTTGTCCTTGGTCTGAGCTACTGAGTCTGCGAGAAAATTGACGACTTTCGCTTCGTCCCGTGCCACTTCGTAATACGCCGCCCGCAGCAACTGATCCTTACGGTTCAGCAGCGTCTCGCGAATGTTCTGATACACACGCGGATCGCTCAACTGGCGCTGCCCGGAGGGCTCTTTGGAATAAATCTTGAAAATGCGGTAGCCTTCCGGCGTCTTGACGACCGGCGTTATTTGACCAGGGGCGGCCGACTGAATCGCTCTCTTGATCTCGGGATTCGCGCGGTCGAAAGCGGAGTCCGGAACGAAGCCCAGGTCACCGCCATTCGGTGCCGATTGCGAATCCTCTGAGAAATTCTGCGCCAGCGTGGCGAAATCCTCGCTCTCCCGCATGCGTGCCGCCAGCATCTCGATCTTCTTGCGCGCCTGGTCGTCGTTCTGCGCCTTGTCGTTGCGCAGATTCCGCACGTTCGGGTCGGGTGTCGACGTCACGACAATCTGCGCCAGATGCGTCTGCGGCTCCGGAAAATTGAAGCTGGCTTTGTTGGCGTTGTAAAAGTCGGTGATGTCTTTATCGGAGATCGAAATGTGCGACGTGATCTCTTTGTTGAACAGCTTGGTTACGCTCAAGTCGCGTTTGAGCTGCGCCTTCATGTCGTCCACCGACATTTTGCGCGCGGCCAGTTGCTTTTGAAATTCTTCCTGCGTGTAGGGCGTCTTCAGCTCCGCGAATTTCGACTCGACATCCGCGTCGGTGGCCATCAATCCCAGCTTTTCCGCCCGTTGCAGCATGATCTCGTTGTCGATCAGCGTGCGCAATACCTCCAGCTTTTGGATCATCATCTGATCGTCGCTGGAACGCTCGTTCGAGGAAGAGAACTGAGCTTGAAACATCTTGTCCAGCTCGGCGTATGTGATCGTGTGGCCGTTTACCGTTGCGGCGACGTTTTGAGGAACGGCATGCTTGCAACTCCACACGAGGAGAAGCGCAGCCACAATCAAGGCAGGCGGGAGAAAACGGCGCATGAGGGTGACAACACCATTCTACAAAATGCGCCGGTTTTGTCGTTTCCTACCAGTCGGTTATTCGAAGCGAAACTTCCGGGTTAACAGGTATCCGCCTGCGATCGCGACTCCGAGGAACGCTGCCACATGCGGCAGGATTGCCGCGGGCCCATCGCCGAAGCTCATCAGTTTGTGCAATGCGTCCATGGCCCAACCGGTCGGAAACGCGAGCGCGAGCTTCTGTGCCCACGGGGGCGTAATCTCGATCGGCCACCAGCATCCGCCGAGCGCGGCTAGCACATTGCTAACGATCACGCCCATTCCGATTACTTGTCCTTCGATGCGCGCGGAATTTCCGAGCAGCATGCCGAACACCGCGATCATTCCCGCGTAGCAGGCCAGCACCAGCAGCACCGCGCCGAGATGTTCGCCCCACTGAACCTTGAACAGAACGGTTCCCGTGATCATCGCGAACACGATCTGAACCAGGCCGAGCGACCAGCGCGCTCCCCATTTCGCCAGCACCACCGATGCTCGCGCGATCGGCGAGGACGCGAGCCGCCGCAGGATGCCCTGCCTGCGTTCTACCAGCAGCGTCACGCCGCCCGCGTTCAGCAGCACAAGCATGGTGAACATTACCAACATCCCCGGTACAGACTGTTCGAAACCGATCGGCGCAACTTTGCGCTTGCCTGACGAGCTGACGCGAACTGAAATTCTGGACGGCTGTTTCGCGAGATCGGCGAAGGCCTCGGGCGTGGGCGTGATGCCCCTGCCCTTCAGCAGCGCAACGTCGCTGGCGAGGCTGTAAACCGCGCGATTCAGCCGCGCCTGTTCGTAATCCGAATTGATTCCCGAACCATAGCGCGTGAATTTCACCCTCGCAGGCTGGGCCGCGAGCACCGCCGCAGTGAAATCCGCCGGGATTTGAACTTCTCGCAAGTAATTTTGGCGATCGATCACTTGGAAGTTGCGTTGGCCGAGTCGTGCGACCAATTCGTCCGCCAGGAATCCCGCGCCGGAAGGCTTGACTACGGCGATCGGGTCCGGTTCACTCGCGCGGCCGATTCCGCCTGTGATTCCTCCGATGAAGTAGAAAAAGATCACCGGCATGACAAAGGTCCAGATCAGCGTCTCACGCCGTCGCAGAAGATGGCCAAGATCGCGCGTGACGATGAACCAGACGTCTCTTAACATGCGGCCTTTCGGATGATGCGCATTTCAATCAGCCACATGGCCCCGATGATTGCAGCGATCGTCACGAACACGATCGGTTGAAGAGATCCCGACAACGCCACGCGAAGCTGCATCACGCACCAGCCGTTTGGTGTCCACTCGCCGATGCGCGCGAGCGACTGCGGCATCCACTCGAATGGAACGAATCCGCCGCCCAGCATCACCAGCGGGAGCGTGACCAGATTCGTCATGAAGGTCGAGACCCGTTCGGATGACGCCGCCGACTGAATCAGGACGATGATCAGATAAAGACACGAGCCCGACGCGGCAATCCATGCGATCGCCACCGGGAAGCTTGCCACGCGCAGATGCATCAGCCGGTGTGCGACGGCGAGCGCCAGCGCTCCGATCCCAGCGAACATCAGGGTCGCCGCGAGCAGCTTTCCCGCCAGGAACGCGCCGAACCGGGCCGGCGTAGTCGCGATGCGCCGCAGCGCGCCGGATGTCCGTTCGCGCCAGACATCGGCGGCGAGCGCGCCCGCGATGAAGAAGATTCCCATAAAAAGAGCTCCCGGCAGTATGATCGCGGCGAACCCGTCGGGCTGTTCGGTTTTGTTCGGGATGATGTTCGCGTCCAGTTGAATCGGCGGCGTTTGTGCCACAGCGCCGTAAGATGCAGCGCGCTCGAGCATGATCCCGAGAGAATCCTCGATGATGTCGGGGAGGGCGCGCTGCGCTGGATTCCGGACCAGGTCTATGGTCACCGGTTGCCCGGTTACAAATGACGCGCTGAAACCGCTTGGAATCACGAGCAGCGCCGAAGCGTCGCCGCGATCCATTCGACGCCGGCCCTCGGCTTCGGTGATGTGCTCTACCGTCAGCATTTTTCCTAATGCTCCCTGGTCGAACGCGTTGGTCAGCATCGTTGCGCCGATCGCTTTATCCTGATCGGCGATCAAAAGGGTTCCGTGCGGCTTTGCACCACCGGGCCCGAAGACCAGAGTGAGGATGATCGAGATGAAGCTCGGGATCGCGAGCCATGTCAGCACCGCCACCGGCTCACGGCCCAGGCGCCGCAGGTCTTTGAGCGCGGTGATCCAGATGAATCTCATTCGCGTAACTCTGAGCCTGTCAATTTAATGAACAAGCTCTCCAAGCTCGGCTGCGTCAACGTGGTCCCGCGCAGCTCCGACCCGTTCAACGCCGCAAAGATCATCGGCAGCCGGTGCGACGCATCGTTCATCGACAACGCGAGCTGTGTCTCGTCGGCGTGAATGATCTCGACACCGTCGATGCCGCCCAGCGCACTGCGGACCTGCTCAGGATGGAACGTTCCGGTGAGGCGCAGAATGTCGCGTCCTCCCACCATCGCGCGCAGCTCGCGCAGCGTCCCCTGCGCGATGATCCGCCCGTGGTCGACGATCGCGAGCCGGTCGCACAGCGACTCGGCTTCTTCCATGTAGTGAGTTGTGTAAAGCACGCATGCACCGGAGCGCGCCTGGTCGCGCACTAGTTCCAACAACCGCACACGGCTCTGCGGATCGACCCCTACGGTTGGCTCGTCGAGCAGCAGCACCTTCGGCCGGTGCACGATGCCGCATGCGAAATTCAGCCGACGTTTCATGCCGCCACTGAAGCGCTTAATCGGTTCCTTCGCGCGATCGAGAAGGCCCGTGAGGTCGAGTACTTCACGGATGCGATCGCGCAGCTCCGCGCCGCGCAAACCCTGCGCGCCTCCCCAATAGGAAAGATTTTCTTCAGCAGACAGATCTTCGTACAGCGCGATCTCTTGGGGTACAACGCCTATGCTGCGGCGAGCTTCGATGCCATCTTTGACCACGTCATGGCCCATGACTCGAATCGTTCCGCCGCTCGGCGATAGCAACGTCGAGATGCATCCGATGGTGGTCGTCTTGCCAGCGCCGTTCGGGCCAAGCAGGCCGAAAATCTCTCCCGGCTGCGCCGTAAGAGTCACATCCTGCACGGCCGTAAAATCGCCGTACTGCTTGCGAAGCTGTTCCACTTCGATCATCGGACTGATATTAAGGATAAGGCCGGGCCACGCGCCGAAGCACCCGATATCGACGAACGAACGCCAGGCGCCGACGAATCGCTACTTTTCGGCGTCCAGGATCGCCTGGATCAGCCCGTCGATGGTGAATTGTTTCGCTTCGGTGTCGACGGTGAGCCCGAGCGAGCGCGCGGTTTCCGATGTTACCGGGCCGATGGACGCGATCCGCACGCCTGCTAGGGCGTCTTTGCCGGCGATGCTCACGAGATTCTTAACCGTAGAGGAACTCGTGAAGGTGATCCAGTCAGATCTATTTCCTGCTCCGAAGATCGCCCTCGCGAGTTCTGGCGCCTCTGGCGGCGGGACGTTGCGATACGCCTCTATGACATCCACCTGCGCGCCAAGCTTTGACAGCTCAATTGGAATCAAATCGCGTGCCACCGCGGCGCGCGGCAACAACACGCGCGCACGTTGGAGCGACACACCGGCGAAAGCCTTGACCAGGCTTTCGGCCACGTACTCCTGCGGCATGAGGTCGACTTTCAGATGCAGATTCTCTACTGCCCGACGCGTTGCAGGACCGATGGCGCAAATTCGTGCATGTAGCGACCGCAGATCTTGCGCCGAGTGATCTAGCCGATCCAGGAAAAACTTCACCCCGTTAACGCTGGTGAAAATCAGCCAGTCATAGCTTGACAACTCGCCGATCGCCCGATCGAGCGGTCCGGGGTCTTCCGGCGGCTGAGTCGAAATCACTGGCAGCTCGATCGCATCGGCGCCCAGCGTCCGCAGGCGATCCGAAAGCTCGCCTGCTTGATCGGCCGCGCGTGTCACGACGATCCTTCGGCCAAACAGCGGAAGCTTCTCGAACCAATCCAGCTTTTCGTGCAACGCGACCACTTCGCCGATGATCACCGTCGCGGGCGGCTTCATATGCGCCGCATCGATCCGATCCGCGATGTCGGCCAGCGTTCCAGTAACGGTCTGCTGATCGGGCCGCGTTCCCCAGCGCACCGCGATCGCAGGTGTCGCGCCGGACCGGCCATGCCTCATGATCTCGTGCGCGATCTCATGAATCGCGCCGATCCCCATGAAGATGACCAGCGTCTCCGATTGGCCAACCTTGCTCCAATCGATTCCCGCGACATCGTGCCCCGTTACGAACGTCACCAGCTTCGTATGATCCCGATGCGTGAGCGGTACGCCGCTATACGCGGCAATTCCGAGCGGCGATGTAACGCCCGGCACTACCTCGAACGCGACGCCGGCCTCGGACAGCGCCTCCAGTTCTTCACCCCCGCGGCCGAAAATGAACGGATCGCCACCCTTGATCCTCACCACCGTCAAACCGCGCCGCGCCCGCACGATCATCATCCGGCAGATTTCTTCCTGCGGAAACGCGTGCACCGCTTTTTTCTTGCCGACGTAGATGCACTCGCAGTGCGGCGGCGCAAGATCAAGCAAGTGCTCGTTGGCAAGATGATCGTAGAGGATCGCGTCGGCGATCGAGAGCAGCTTGCGGCCCTTCCAAGTAATGAGATCCGGGTCGCCCGGCCCGGCGCCAAGCAGATAGACCTTGCTCATGTCCTGAGCTTGGAGTCCACTTCCGCGCCGTAGACTGCTTCGAGAATTTTTGCGCCGCCATCAGCAAGCAATTCGTCTCCCAATGCGCGTCCGAGTGCCGCTCCTTCAGCCGCCAGACCGCTAGCTTCCTTCCGAATCACTTGTCCGCCGTCCGGCGAAACAATGATCGACCGGATGTGAATCATTGACGCGTCGAGCGTCGCATGCGCCCCAATCGGCACCTGGCACCCGCCGCCCAGCGCCGCGAGCACCGCACGTTCGCCCGACACTGCAGCCCGAGTCGCGGCATGATCTAAACGGCGGCAGACCGCGCGCGCTTCACCGGAATCGTCGCGTGTCTCAACGGCGAGCGCGCCTTGCCCGACCGCTGGACACATCACCGCGGGATCCAGTAACTCGCTGATGCGCTCCTTCCATCCGAGCCGCCGCAATCCGGCTGAAGCCAGCACAATCGCGTCGTATTTGCCTTCATCCAACTTGCGAAGCCGAGTGTCGAGATTCCCACGAACATCGGAAATCTGCAAGTCCGGCCGAATTGAGCGAAGCTGCGCGGCTCTCCTCAGCGAACTCGTTCCTACGCACGCGCCCTGCTTCAATTCCGCCAATCGCCCGCCGATTAGCGCATCGCGCGGATCTTCGCGCTCGGGAATCGCAGCGAGGATCAGTCCTTCGGGCAGCTCTGTCGGCATGTCCTTTAGGCTATGCACCGCGACGTCAATCGACCCGCTTAGCAACGCTTCCTCGATTTCCTTCGTAAACAGACCCTTGGTCCCGACCTTCGACAGCGCGACGTCGGTGATCTTGTCGCCCGTTGTGTGGAAGATCTCGAGCCGGCTCTCGATTCCGAAACTCTGCAACCGCGCTTGAATCCAGCGCGCCTGCCATAAAGCCAGTTGTGATCCTCGCGAGCCGACAGTCAGCATGCTAATTCGTCAACCGGAAGACTTTTCGAATGGTCGCGATGAACTGATGACCGTCCGGTTCGGAAGCATGCCGCCGCAATTCGGAAATCGGGCCGTGCGCAACCTTGTTGATGATGCTCTTGGTCAGCGCATCCAACGCTTGCTCCTGCTCGGGCGTGAGCGTTCCAAACTTTCCCCGCATCCGCGCCAGTTCGGCCGCGCGCATGTGCTCGAGCTGCTCCTGCAATCCGACGATGGTGGGCACTACTTCGCGCGTTTTTAGCCGCGCCACCATCCGATCCACTTCCTCGCGGATGATCGCTTCGGCCTCTTCGGCCGATTGCTTGCGGCCCGCTACGTTGTTTGCAACTACTTTCTGCAAATCGTCGATGTCGTACAGAAAAACGTTGTCCAGCTCATTGACGCTCGGATCTATGTTGCGCGGCACGGCGATATCAATCAGGAACATCGGCTTGTGCTTACGTGCTGCCATCACCTTCTTCATGTCGTCTCGCACGATGATGAAGTGCGGCGCGCCACTCGACGTAATGACAATGTCCACTTCCGGCAAAAAGCTGAGGAACTGCGTGTACTCGACAATCTTGCCTTCAAAAAGCTGCGCCATCTCTACCGCCCGCTCATGCGTGCGATTGGTGACGAAGATCTGAGTCGCTCCGCTGCGCCGCAGGTGCCTCGCCGCTAGCTCTGACATCTTGCCCGCGCCAACGATCATGACTCTCTTGTCCGCGAGCGTGCCGAAAATTTCTTTCGCCAGCTCCACCGCGGCGTAGCTCACTGAAACTGCGTTCTCACCGATATCGGTTTCCGAGCGTACGCGCTTGGCGACATTAAATGCGCGCGTCAGCAATCCGTCCAGGAAGCCGCTCATCGCGCCGTGTTCTTTGGCGATCGTGTACGCTTCCTTGAGCTGGCCCAGGATTTGCGGTTCGCCCACCACCATCGAATCCAGGCTGGCCGCCACGCGGAACAGATGCCGGATCGCCTGGTCGTCTTCGAAGCGATACAGATACGGCGTTACCCATTCGCGCTTCACCTGGCGCGCCTCCGCCAGAAACTCCTCCGCCGCACCAGCCTCGATCTTGTCCTCGCACGTCAGCGCCAGCTCGACCCGGTTGCACGTCGACAGAATCATGCCTTCGCAGAATCCGGGGCGCCGCTTCAACTCCGTCAATGCAGCGGACAGAGAATGCTCATCGAACGCCAGCCGCTCTCGCACCTCCACGGGCGCGGTGCGGTGATTGACGCCGGTGATCGAGAATCTCATTTGACGATCATCGATCGCAGGCCCACGTGCGCGGCCCAGGTTAAGGCGGAACAGCACACCACGGCGACGGCCATGAGCGCGGCTTTGCGGCCACGCCACCCCGCGGTCGCGCGTAGAAAGACCATCGCCAGATAGAAGCCCCAGGTGATGAACGCGAGCGCGATTCTCGGCTGTGTGATCCACGACGTGCCTGATTCAATCGCCGCCCAAGTGCTCCCGGCGATCACGCCCAGCGTGATGAACACGAAGCCGAAGCTCATCGCGTTGGTTACCAGGTTGTCGAGCGTCCCGAGCGGTGGCAGCCGGGAAAGAAGATTCATCGTCTTCTTGCGCTTCAGCTGCCGCTCCTGGATCAGATAGAAAATCGAAGCCACGGCAGTCAGCAACAACGCCGCATAGCCCAGCAGAATCATCAGCACGTGGACGAACAGCCACGCGTTGCGAACGCCCGTGCTCGGCCACGAGATGCTCGGCGACTCCATCGCCCCGACCTGCGCCATGACGAACACCAGTGGAAAAATGCAAACGCTGAGGCTCGCGTAGTTATACCGCCAGTACACGTACAGAAACAGTACTGCGATCAAGAACGCCGAAACGGTCGCGCATTCGAAAAAATTGTCCACCGGGAGATGCCCGATCGCGGTCGCGAATTCCACGATGGCCACGAAGTGGAGCACTGCGCCAACGGAGAAGGCGAATAGCGCATACTTTAGGAACCCGGATTTCTTTCGAAGCAAAACGGCCAGGGCATGCAGCAGGCCGACTCCATACAAAGCAGTAGCCACACGGAGCCACAACATGCCCATTTCGTTCATGAACCTTCAGTATAGCTTTTAGCAAGTCTTGGCCTACTGCTGCGCGAAAAGCCCCCGCGGCTTCGTAAAAGCCCCTTAGATCCCTGTGCGATTACACGCATTCCACCAGCGGTCTTAGACTGTTGGACCGGCCGACTCATCAATTGCTCGTTGCTGGATTAGCACCCAGCAAAGCGCGAGTTGGTCTTGGCACCGTGATTGCTTGCGCCAGCAACGGCCGCCCTGCCGCCTAATAGGCTCACCACGAAATCCGCTGGCCTAATCGGATCTCGGTTGATCCGCGAGGAGTACACTCCCTATGCGAAATATTGCTGTCCGTAGCACTACGCTTGCTTTCTTTCTCATTACAGCGTCGGCGCAAGATCGTCCGGCGAGACGCGACAAGGACTACAACCCGCTGGCTTCTACCGGCATATTCAATCCTTCACTACGGGCGCGAACATGAAAATCATCAGCGCCAACATAGCGAAAGATGGAACCATCACAACCCGATTCAGCATCACCGACTCGAACCGCAACGGACTTGACGTGAACGGGGTTCAGACGCCCGGCGTGGAAGCGCTCGCCTTCGTTGCCGCCTATATTCCGAATGGCCAAACTCAGTATGTCGACTACGTCACGACTACCGACAAGGCCACTACCAATTCGAATCCGCCGCAGATTCAGGCAGGCACCGACTCGAAGGGCACTCTCGCTCTGGTCGATCCCGCCTCGGGCACATAAGACTATGTGTTCTTAACGAAAGCGCCGGCCAACCTCGATGCGACCGCAACGCACTCGATAGGCGCGCAGATCGAGCGCGACTTATCGGCCTACGGCTTTCCGACTACATACACCGGG
>Ga0126373_10002372_pt1 | contig 13879 bp, 13 predicted proteins | sample PanSoiMetPlot_11_FD_92545 | JGI IMG/M metagenome (GOLD analysis project Ga0126373, IMG submission 92545) | Tropical forest soil microbial communities from Panama - MetaG Plot_11 | ecosystem: Environmental > Terrestrial > Soil > Tropical forest > Bulk soil | place: Panama | collected 2016-02-17 | reverse complement strand
GTGAATTCGCGCTGCGCGCATGTATATGTCTTTCGCCTCCACAGCAGCGCGTCCTATGGAAGTACCCGCCGTTTGTTGATGAGACGATTATGGCCCGCCCGTCCTGGAGAAACTGTCGTAAGATTGCGGTCTCTGTCGCGCGATTGGGACGCGTCAATTTTTTTCGTCAGAGACGGATTCAGACCTGCCGCCGGTAGTTCGACGGCGTATCCCCCACGATTCTGCGAAAGGCCGCGGCAAAGGCGGAGGGTGTTCGATAACCCACGGACAAACCGACATCGATGATCCGTAGAGCACTGTCCTCGAGCAGCGTGCGCGCGCGCTCGATTCGCTGAATAGTCAACCATTCGTGCGGGCGCTTTCCGGTCGCCAATCGAAAGGCGGCGCAGAAATGGAAACGGCTCAAATGAATCAGTCTGGCCAGTTCCTCCAGGGTGATCTCACGATCGAGATGTTCCCGTATATACCCAGTCACGAGCCGCACTTGCCTTCCTGTGAGCCCTCGATTGGGCGGACTCGAGCGCGTATCAGGGAACGCGGAGTGACGCCGGATCAATTGAAGACACAGCAGATCCAACGCTTCATCGAGAAACAACGTGGGAGCGGATTGCCTGCCTGCTTCATGGCCCAACAGCTCTAATAACCGCGTCACAGCGTAATCTTCCTGGCCGAGCCGCTCGACCAATCGCACGGGTCTCGCCGTTCCAAGTTGTTGGGCGCAGGATTGCAGACGTTTATCGCTCAAGTACACATGCGAAACTTCCGTCCGGCCCGCTGTGGTCCAATACCCATCGTGAGTCGCCGGGACCAAAGTCAGAGTGCCGGGACGAAGGGTCGCAGTGAGACGCCGGTTCTCTGCCGACCAGGAACATTGTTGAGCGTGGCGATGGTGGGCGACAATCGAGTGATCGTCCGCTCCGGCAGCGTAGCCTTGAAAGCCGCCGTGCGTCCAAATTGCGGTCAGGCGGGTACCACAGGGTAAAGTCCAGGGCGCGAGAGGTTGAGGCCGTCCTAAGAGCCGCTCTACTTGGAGAGCGATACTGCGCGGCTTATCAAGGTGTCGTTCGTCAATGGCGTCAATGCGAGCCCGGCGAACGGTATAACTGTCAAGCGTAACTACGTCCACTAATAATTGTACCAATTCACCGATTTGGACTGCCTGATCGATCGCTTTGCATCGACAATCTCTGCCAGAATGCGCGTCGACCGGGTCCGCGCCCCGCCAGTTCTCAATCGGCATCGCGCCTTTCACCTGAAACCACTGCGGGTCATCTGAAACAGTGCGGGCTCTCGCTTCACCAAGTCGTGTACCAGTCGACTGTCGCGACCGCAAGGTAGTATTTCAATGATCGCCCCCTATGCACCGTCTCAAGCCGCCGCCACGCGTAAATGGTCTGCCGCCAACGGTATGCCACCGGAGGGCAGTTTGGTATGCTCAGTCCAACCTGTGTCCGAGCCCCTGTTCGACGAGAACTATCTGCGAGCGCTCGCTGCGCGGGACCCTGACGCTGAGAACTTTTTTGTCGAGTTTTTCACGAGGCCCGTGCGATCCAAGCTTCGCGCGCGTCTCCGTTCGCCGGATCTCGTCCGCGACGCCTCCCAGGAGACGTTTCTGCGCGTGTTTCGCTACTTTCAGAGCGGCAAAACTCTGGATAATCCGGCCAGCCTGCCCGGGTTCGTGCATACGGTCTGTCACAATGTTTCTCTGGAGTTCCTCCGGTCGTTTACGCGCCATAGCCAGATGCCCGAAAATGCTCCGGAGACCGAAGATCCCGCTGGTGGCCCGGAAGCTCTCGCGGCTACGTCGGAACGCAGCCGTCTCGTGAACCGCGTGCTCGAGGAAATGCCGGAGAAGGACCGCCGGCTGATCCAGCGCGTGTGCCTCGACGAAGAGGACAAAGACGCCGTTTGTGTAGAATTTCACGTGGACCGCGCCTATCTGCGCGTTTTGCTGCACCGCGCCCGTATTCGTTTTCGCGATGCGATGGAGCAATCGAACAAAGCGAGGGGCGGTTCGGCGGGCGCTTAGAAACGCTGTGGACGCTCATTTCACTACCCGAATAGAGGCGCTGATTGGATCACCTCCACGCTCAACAAACCCAGGCGGTCGAACGATACGTGCTGGGAGAACTTACGGCCGCCGAAGCCGAGGAATTCGAGATCCACTTTTTCGAGTGCCCCCAGTGCGCTATGGCGGTCGACGCGGGGCAGGAATTCATTGAAGGCGCCCGCGCCTCGTTTCGCGAGCCTCGCGCAGAAAAGATTAAGGGCAGGGAGGACATCCGCGCTCCGCGGCCGTCCTTTTTCGAAAGAATCTCCGAAGCGCTGAGCGCCTTTTGCCGCCCCGTAATCACGGTTCCCGCAATGGCAGCGCTTGCTGGGATCGCGGCGTATGAAGGAGTTTCCGCAAGCAATCTGAATCGTGTCCTCGAAACGGCGCGAGCCGTTCCCGCCGTGCAACTGATCGGCGCATCCCGCGGAGACGAGATGGTCGTCCCTGTATGGAAAGGAGAGGCCTTCGCGCCGGTCGCGTTCGATGTCCCTCCCGGTGCTTCCTATAAGACTTATCTTTGCGTTCTGAACAGTGGAGATCAGGAAGTTCTGAGCGTCACCAGTCCCGCTCCCGCGGATGGCCAACCGATCACCATCCAGTTGCCCATCAGGCGCCTCAAAGACGCCCATTACGACCTGATGGTTTATGGCCTCACGCCGGATGGACAGCGCTCCGATAGAATCTCCAGGTACCCGTTTGCCGTACGATTCTGACTAGCACCGAGGACCATCCATGCACAGCCAACATCGCTACCGAGGCTCCGCGTTCGGGGCCGCCGCCGTATTGGAGACCCCGTTCCGCGAAATCCTTCCCACTCAGGCTTCCGCAAATCTGGCCGACTTCGGCGGATATGGCTGCGGCCGCAGTGAGGACTTTCGGCATCGAGAACTGATCCACTTCGATCTTGCTCTTTCAGAGGTGACCGGATCGCAGACGCATCTCGACGGGGATGTGACGACCTACAGTACTCTCGTCAAGTCGACGATCATCAATCTCAACGTCATGGGGATGATCCAGTGCGACAAGGTCGTGGCTAACCTGGTTTCGACGTATGAGGATGGTAATGACGCCGAGCCCTCGATTCGTCTGATCGGTTCGCGTTTTCAGAACCTCATGATCGCGGGGATTCCGGTTAAGGTCTGCCTGAATCTCGACGTTCTCGACGATTGCCCTCAGCACGCACAGTTCAAGGCGAAATTCAAAGCGAAGGATGAGTGCGTACGCAAGCTCTTCGGGGATGAAGACCTCCGCAAAGCCCATCCGAAAGCTCCTGAGCCAGTAAAGAAATACCTGAAGGCTCCGCCCGATGACAAAGAGAAGGAGCTGCCGGGGGATGAGTACGGAGTTACGACGCTGTCCATCGTGCGGAAACTGGAGCCGGAGTGCAACGCGTTTAAGACCTACGGCCATGTGATCCACATCGAGGGCTTTGGGACGATTCGGCTGGGTGAAGTGCGCGTCGGAAGGTACATCCGCCAGCTTTCCATGATTCAGGTGGAGCTTGGCTGTCCGGTTGAGGGAAGAGCCGTGTTCGGATCGGTGGACGGCGGTTCCAGCAAGGGAACATAGCCGATGCGCTGCGTTGCGCTGGCCGCTCTTCTCTTTGCTGGCTGCCAACGCGGAATGCCGCCTGTCACTAAGAACTTATCTACGGCGAAGGAGTGGCTACACACTGAGCAATTCGGTCAGGTGCTGAGCCACGCCGATGAATGGTTGATTCAGGCACAGGGGAGCGACGACATTCGAGCGCTTTGGCGGCTACGCCTGGCTAAAATCGAAGCGCTGGTCGGACAGGAGCAGCCGGCCGAGCGCATTGCCGTCGTTATGAACCGATGGGGTGACATGCCCCGCGGCGACGATTGGGCTGCCGACCGCGCTCGTTGGTTGTTGGCGCGCGCGCGCGTCGCCTACTCAACGGGCGATCATACGGAGGCGGCGCGTTTCCTTGATCGCTCCAGCGAGGCGGCGAAGTCGGCAGGTCGACCGGACATCGGCGCTGAGGTCGAGTTACGCCGTGCCATTTTCATTCATGACGACGGTCGACTCCCCGAAGCTGAGCGGGCGTATGAGATGGTCATTGCAGAGGCCAGGCGACTGAATGATCGCAGCCTGGAAGCAAAGGCTGCGAACGGTCTGGGTTCTCTCCTCCTCGACCAGTCTCATCACGACGAAGCAATACCGGTGCTTGAGCATAGCCGCACGCTCGCACGCGACGCCGGTTTGATCGATAGCGCCGCGCGCGCCGAAGGCAACTTAGGCTATTGCTATTACCGACTCGGCGACTATGAAAATGCGCGGGAGCATCTACTCCAGGCGCAGTCGGAGTTCGAGAGCAACGGCAACCTCTATGAGGTCCAGATCTGGAAGGGGAATCTGGGCAACGTCTTCTATAGCACTGGGGATCTGGCGAACGCGCGCACGTACTACGGCGAGGCGCTACGCACAGCCCGCGCGATCAATGCCCAGAGGTGGGTCGGCCGCTGGCTCAACAACTTGGCGACGATGGCGATCGACAAAGGCGACTGGACCACTGCCGAGCAATACAACAACGAGGCTCTCCGCCTGAAAGTTCTGAACAAGGACTCTCGCTATCACGCGAGTTCGCTCAACAACGCCGCCGAGATCGCCGCGGGTAAGGGCGACCCGGACCGAGCGCGCGAACTGTTCCATGAGGCCTTGCGCGAGAATTCCGAAGCTCCGACTGTCGTCGTCGAGGCGCATGCTGGCCTCGCCGGACTCTATGCGGCGGCAGCCAGGCCAGCCGATGCCGACGCCGAGTTTCGTGACACCCTCGATGAGATTGACCGCCGGCAATCAAAGCTCTTCAAAGACGATTACCGCCTCGAATGGCTCGACAGCCTGATCAGTTTTTACCAGAAGTACGTCGAGTTCCTGATGGCGCAGAATCAGCCGGAGCGCGCTCTTGAGGCGGCCGACGCTAGCCGCTCCAAGGTATTGATCGGTGAGGCTGCACCGAGACTCTCAGCTTCGGGATACCGTCAACTTGCGCAGCGCAGCCGCGCCGTTCTGCTCGAATATTGGCTCGCGCCGAAACATTCCTATCTTTGGCTTGTCACGCCCACGAAGATCTACTGCTACACCCTCCCGGCTGAAATCGAGATACTCTCATTGCTCAGAACGTACCGTGCGGTGGTGAGCGCAGGGCGCAACCCGCTCAATGTCGCCGACACCACCGGACGCGCGTTGTATAATACCCTCCTCGCTCCGGCTGTCGCCGACGCTGGTGGAAAGGCTGACTTCATTGTTGTGCCCGACGGCGATCTGTATTCCGTCAACTTCGAGACCCTTCCTGATGGCGTCCACTCCGACCGCTACTGGATTGAGAGCGCCACGATCCGCATATCGCCTTCGCTCAATTACCTCGCATCAAACGCGCCACGCCCAGGCAAGCCCGGTAGATCTGGGCTTCTGCTCATTGGCAATCCGAATCCCGCTCTGCCTCAGTACCCAAAGCTCGAGTTCGCCGGAAACGAGATCTCGGAGATCGCCTCCGCCATGTTCGCCGCGCATCCGACCATCTTGCAGGAAGCGTCAGCTACGCCCGAATCGTACAGCGCCGCGCAACCGGGCGAATTCGGCTTCATCCACTTTTCCGCTCACGCGGCCGCCGCGGCGGTGCGAGAGAGCGCGCTCGATTCGGCAGTCATCCTCTCAGGTCCGCCCGATAAGTGTCGCCTCCTGGCGCGCGATGTCGCGCGGATCCCTCTGAACGCGCGACTCGTCACGGTTTCGGCCTGCAGGAGCGCGGGGTCGAGGACTTATGGCGGCGAAGGTCTTGTCGGCTTTGCGTGGGCGTTTATGAAGGCGGGCGCGGGAAACGTGATCGCGGGTCTGTGGGACGTGAACGATCAGTCCACGGTCCGGCTGATGGGGAACCTGTACAGCGGACTCGCGAAGGGACAGCGGGAGGCGGATGCGCTGCGCGCGGCGAAACTGGCTCTGATCCATGCCGGCGGATCCTATGCCAAGCCCTTCTACTGGGCGCCGTTCGAACTCTATACTGCCCGTCCTGAGTGAGGTGCCGGGGGGACGCAAATTCTGGGGAATCGCCCGGCGGATATAACTTGTACTCCTCAAAATTCCGATAATGTGGTTCTATCGGGCTGAGGCCTGCTTGCATGAATGCAGCATCACTGACAATAGTTAGCAGGATCAGTCGACCGTGGCTTCAGTAAAGGAAATTTGCACGGACGTGTTCACCTGAAACGGCCTCTTGGGGCCATGCCACGAAAGCCTGCTTCTTCACCGGCAGGCCTGTGAAATCAATGCTTCTGGGTTTGTTGCCTGAGGGCTTTTCCGTCGTCGATGCGGTACCATCGTACTGTGAAATTTTGTACCGCAATTTTTGCGTTTTCCTCAGTAGCTTCCCTCCTGGCTCAGGCGCCATCGACGTCGATGCCGACGCCTCCCGCCGCGGTTCCTCCTGCGGCCAGCGCCGCTGACAAGCCAGCGGATCCGAATAAAGTCATCCTAACGATCGGAGACACAAAATTTACGGAAGCTCAGTATCAAGCCTTAGTGGACGCTCTTCCCCAGCAGTATCAAAGCTACGCGCGCGGAGCGGGGAAGCGGCAGTTTGCCGAGAACCTCGCGCAGCTCCTGATCCTTTCGAACCAGGCGGAAAAGCTGGGTCTGGATAAGCAACCGAAGATTCAGGAACAGGTGCGCTTCCAGCGTCAGAACCTGCTCGCCCAGGCGATGTTCGATGACATTCAGAATGGCGTCAAGGTGGACGACGCCCTGGTGGACGCTTATTACAACGCGCACAAGAACGAATATGAAAGCGTTCGCGCGAAGCACATTCTCATCCGCGTGAAGGGCGCTCCGATGCCCGGCGCGGAAGGCAAACCCGAGCTGACTGACGAACAGGCGCTTGCGAAAGCGCAGGAGATCCGCAAGAAGCTGGTGGATGGCGGCGATTTCGCCGCGATCGCGAAGACTGAGTCTGACGATACCGGCTCGGCAAAACAGGGCGGCGATCTCGGCGAGTTCCGCCACGGCATGATGGTGCCTCCCTTCGAGCAGGCGGCTTTCTCGCTGAAAGTCGGCGAAGTCAGTCAGCCGGTGAAGTCGCCGTTCGGCTATCACATCATCGTCGTACAGGACCACAAGCTGAAGACTCTGGCTGAGGTGCGGCAGGATATCGAGAAGTCGCTTCGTCCCGAAATGGCCCGCAAGCAGGTTCAGGCTCTGCGCGAGAAGACCCCCGTGACGATTGACGACGGGTACTTTGGCGCCGCACCGGCGCCGATGCCTGCACACGGCGCGCCTCCCGCCGCCGCTCCTGTTCCTCCGGCGAAGTAGCGCGCTTACGAGTCGAGCATCCGCCGGATCTGCTTGCTCAGGGCTTCGGCGGAGAACGGCTTCTCCAGATAGGTTTCCGATTCGTCCGATCGCACGCCGACCAACAAGACCTTGAGCGCGGGCCGCGCGCTGCGGAGTTTGCGCGCGAGTTCCGCGGTGGCGTCCGCCGACCGCAGGTCGGCAATCATGACGTCAAAGGTATGGCCATAGCGCTCGATGCGCTGGGCTTCATCGCCGTCGGCGGCGAGGATCACGCGATAGCCCTGCCGCTCCAGGAGATCGCGGCTGACTTCGCGGATGAGCGGCTCCTCTTCCACCAGCAGAACGGTTTCCCGCGGCTCCGGACGCGAAAGACGCGCGACCAGCAGAGGCGCGGCGTCATCGGCGATGGGCAGATAGACGGCCTTTTCGTCGGGGATGGCGAATCCGCCGCATTGAAGCACCGATCGCTCGAGGCGCGGACAATTCGGCGCCGGGAGCGCGCCCCGAATCGAAAGACGCGCGAACAGGCCAGTGCGCGAACCGTCATGCGCCCGCACGAAAGCGGTATCGGCGCGCACCGCCTCGGAACGAACCTCATCCGCACTTCGCGTCAGTTCGGCGATGATCTGACGAAGCTGTTCCCTTTCCGCCAGCACCGGCAGGGGCCATGGGAACAACGACAGCTTCAGCGGCGCTCCGCCAGCGCGTTTGAGATGATCCTCGTGCGCCAGCAGCGTATGATTCAGGTCGACCGGAACCCGCTCGGGAGGGTCACTGAATGCGGCCAGCTGTGCCATCAGGGCTGACGCCTCGTCGACTGCTTTCATGATGTTCAGCGCAGACCCGCGCGCCCGATGGGAGTCCGGCAGATCCTCCAGCAGCAGATGCGAGTACCCGGCAACCACGGTCAGGAAGTTACGGAACTCGTGCGGGATGCTGTTCGCGACCGTCTCGACGCTCTCGCGATCCTTCGCCTTCTGAAGCGCCGACTCGGCTTCCTGAAGCTCGGTAACATCGGAAAGCGTTCCCTCGTAATAGGCCACCCGGCCGGAGTCGTCACGGATGGCGCGCGCGTTTTCGCGAACCGATATCGTGCGCCCGTCGCGGCGGCGCAACTGATACTCCACGTTGCGGAAACTGCCCTCACGCTCCAGCCGATCGAGTAGCTGTTTCCGCACGTTGGCGTCGATGTAGAGATCGCGGGCGATATTGACGTCGTTCAGCTCCGCTTCGCTCGCCAGCCCCAGCATGTCGAGCAGCATCGGGTTGGCGGCGATGATCCGGCCGTCCGGCGTGCTTTGATAAACGCCTTCGAGCACATTTTCAAACAGGCCGCGGAAACGCTCTTCGGAGCGGCGCAGCGCCTGTTCGGCCAGCTTGCGCTCGGTGATGTCTGTCATCATCGCGAGCACGGCGTTGCTGCCTCCCGGCTCACCGCTGAACGAGCTGCAGCAGGCTAATACCCAGGCTTCGGAGCCGTCCTTCTTACGGAGGCGCCGGTCGAACTGTTCGCGCCGCCCAGGACGCCGGTTCTGAAACCGAATGCGCTCGATCGATAACTCTTCCGGAAAGAAGAACTCGTCCATCCTTCGTCCCGAAACGTCCTCCGGATGGCAGCCAAGAATTTCGGCCATCCGGGGGTTGGCATACACAACTTCGCCGTCCTCGTCCAATACCCAGATCCCTTCGTTGGACGTTTCCATCAGGCTGCGGTGCCAATGCCTGCTCTCGAGCGCGCGGCGGCGGGCCCTGCGCAGCCGGCCGCTGCCAATACTAAGAAGGATCCCTTCGGCGCTGAAGATCGCGCAGCGGATCACAATCCCTGTTATTTGGTGATTCTCGGCGCGGAGCAGAACGGTGCACCATATAGCGACCAAGGCCGTCGCGAAGAGTCCGGGCCCGAAGCCAGCCCAGGCGGCGGCCGCGATCACGGCCGCAAAGCCCGAAAGAAAGGGAGTCATGGGCCGGTTCAAGTTGTGGTTAATCCACACAGCGAAGCCAAAGGACAGAGCTGAGACGACGGCGGCGAAGCAATAACCTGCCCAGACAGGCTGGTTGCGCTCTCCACCGGCGGTTTTCGAAAAGTACCTCAATGTACTTGAGTTACCCCGCGTTGAGTTAAATGATAGCCGAGATTCGGTCCTCGCGCCCGCGTCTAATCGAGAACAATGCGCCAAACACCACCACGATTACCGTCCCGATCACGTTGTACCAGAGAAATGCGATTTTTGTGAAGAAAAAGCAGGCCAGGATCGACGCTTCCCCCGCCAGCATAGCCCAGAACGCGGCCGGGCCGCGAACCCGCGTGAAGAAAAACGCGAGAATAAATACGCCCAAAAGGACCGGGTAAAAGAACGAGCCCACCCAGTTAACGGCCTCCACCAGCGATCCGAGATTTTTGGCATATTGCGCGAAAACTACAGCCCACGCGCCCCACAGCGCGGTAAATATCCGCGAAATCATCAGATAGTGCCGGTCGGAGGCCTGCGGCCGGAAATGCCTCCTGTATAAATCCATCACGCTTACGGCGGCGAGCGAGTTCAGCTCGCCCGAACTCGACGACATAGCCGCGGTAAAAATCACGGCGATCACGAGGCCTACAATCCCCGCCGGGAAGTAGCGGGTGACGAAGGAAAGAAAAATGTAGTTCGTATCGTTAAAGCCGCTTGCGCCGGAGGTCTTTTCGTAGAGCTTCGCGCCGTTCTGCCGCGCGGTATCCAGGTCTTTCTCCGCGGCCCGGTATTCCTCCACCGACGCGCGCATGCGCGTTTCGTCGTCACTTTTGCGGGCGGCGCTCACCCGCTCGGCGGCGGCTTTGCGGCGTTGCCACGCCTGATCGAAGCTCCTCTGGACCGCGGCGTACTCAGGTTGCGATGAAATCTTCTTCATGGCAGCCCGCTCGAACAGAACAGGCGGCTGAATGAACAGGTAGAAGACGAAGACCATGGCGCCGACGAAGAGGATAAAGAACTGCATGGGCACCTTCGCCATGGCGTTGAACAGGAGGCCGATCCGGCTCTGCGCGACCGATTTCCCCGTGAGATATCGCTGCACCTGCGACTGATCGCATCCGAAATATCCCAGCGCCAAAAACGATCCGCCGATCAGCCCACTCCAGAGGTTGTAGCGGTTGTTGGGATCGAAATGGAGATCGACTGCGTTCAGCTTTCCGACGGTTCCAGCGAGGTAAACGGCGTCGGTGAAGCCGACTCCATGAGGCATCAGGGAGACGACCGTGATCAATCCCAGAATCAGCCCGGAAAAGATGATGGACATCTGCAGGACGTCCGTCCATGTGACGGCAGGGATGCCGCCGGTAGTCGTATAGATCACGCAAGCGATTCCGATCAGTAAAGTCGTGATGCGGTCGGGCCAGCCGAAAATTACGCTCATCACGATCGCCGGGGCGTAGATCGCCAGCCCGACCGCCATGCCTCTCTGGATGAGAAACACCACCGCCGCGAGGGCGCGTGTCTTCGCGTCGAACCGCTTCTCCAGATACTCGTACGCCGTATAAACGCCGGAACGGTGAAATATCGGGACCGCGGTGGCGGAGAGAATCACCATGGCGATCGGCAGCCCGAAATAGAACTGGACGAAACGCATGCCGTCCACATAGGCCTGGCCGGTGGTCGCGATGAACGTAATCGCGCTCGCCTGGGTTGCCATGATCGAGAGACCCATGGCGTACCATGGCATCGTTTTGCCGGCGAGCAGATATTGATTCACGGTCTTGCTGCCGCGTCCGCGCCAAAGCCCGAAACTCGGGATGGCGATCACGGTCGCGATCATCACGAACCAGTCGAGAGGCGTCATGAGAAGTATCGGGTGAAGGCGTAGAAAAGCAGTATCAGAATCGCGAGCCAGGCGAGCACCACGGCATTCATGTTGCGCCAGCGGCCGAGAATCGGGGGTGGCTCGCCTTCGCGCATCTCCGGCGGAAGATTCATCGGGTCAGGCCAGGAGTTCGCCGCGGAGCACAGTCACCGCCTGACCCATCAGCGAGACGCGATTGCCGTCGACGCGCACCTTAACGACCCCGCCGCGCGCAGAAGCCTGATAGGCCGTCATCTCTGCCTTATCGAGGCGAGACGCCCAGAACGGAGCCAGGGCGCAGTGCGCGGATCCGGTAACGGGGTCTTCGTCGATGCCGGAACCCGGCGCGAAAAAACGGGAAACAAAATCAAAATCGCCGGCGCCGCGCGCGGTCGCGATGACGCCTCTCACGGGTAGTTCACGCAGAACGTGATGCTGCGGAGTCAACCCGCGCAGCACGGCTTCGCTTTCCACTTCCACAAGGTAATCGAATTGGTTCCGGCCAACATACTTCAGCGTGGCGCCCAGCGCCTCTTCGAGTTGAGGAGGCGGCTCCGCGGGCTGCTCGAATTTCGCCGGAAAATCCATTTCGATCCAGTCGCCGCGCAATTCGCAGGTCAGGAGGCCGCTCTTTGTATGGAAGCGCGCGGCGGAGTCTTTCGTTAATAACCCTTCAGTCCACAGAACGTGCGCGGAGGCCAGAGTGGCGTGTCCGCAGAGATCCACTTCAACGGCGGGCGTAAACCACCGGAGGCGATAGCCATCGCCCTCGGGATGAAGGAATGCCGTCTCGGAGAGGTTCATCTCCATCGCGACGGCGGCCATCCATTTGGTATGGGGGGCCTCTTGCAGAACGCACACGGCCGCCGGATTTCCGCCGAATGGTTTCGCGGTAAAAGCGTCGACCTGAAAAATGCGCAGCGACATCTTCCGATTATCGCCGCAGAACCGTTCACGCCGCGGAGGCGAGAGCGGTTCGGGGCCTGGGGAGAGCCTGGCGGGTCACCGTGTTTCGAATCCAGCGGTTCGCGGGTCCTTCGACATATTCGAATGCGAGAGCCGCCGCGACGGTCACGAGAATAAAGTAAGCCAGCGCCGCCACAGGCCCTGACATATGGCGGACTGCCCAATCCCCGTACCACCAGAGGATGGGGACATGCAGGATATACATCGAGTAGCTGATTTTGCCGAGGTATTCTGTGGCGCTGCCCGAAAGCGCGGTCGCGAGTGATCCTCCCGCGAGAGCAAGGCCGATCAACGCCGCTACGTTCAGAGGGCGCAAGCCTGTATTGAGGTCGCCGTAGGTCCCGTCCATCAGTTGCGGGAATACGATCAGCAGAGCCCCCAGGGCGATCGCTGGGAGATAGAACCAGTGGCCGCGCCGTGAGGCGATGGGCCGGAGGAAATCGAACAGCCGCGCCGCTACGACGCCCGCCGCGAAATCCGACAGGTGATGGATAGGCTTCCAGCTCCAGGGAACATTCGAGTGCGCCAGGAGGACCGGCACGACGAGCGATGCCGCAAAGACCCCGCTCACGGCGAGGCGTCCCGCGCGCCGCAGCCCAATGAGAATCGCGGGGAAACAAAGGTAGAAAAAAAACTCGCAGGAGAGCGACCACGCCGGCGTGTTCCAGCCGACGCCCAGGCTGCCGGTCCAGCCCTGAAGAACGAACGCGTAGTCGAACAGCAGGCCCGCTTTCTCGGCGCTCGTTCTGCCCGGCGCGAGCATGGCTTTAAGAATAAACGGCGCAACGACGGCCAGGCTCAAAAGATAGACGGGATAAATCCGGCCGATTCGGGCTGCCGCATACTTGCGGAGGTCGTCCGCCGTCCAATCCCGGTTCGCGTAGGTTTTCGCCAGGACGAATCCCGAAAGAATGAAGAAGCTCTGAACGGCGAGGTATCCGCCGCGAATCAGCGCATACACCGGATGGGGCAGATCGCGCGCCGCTATGTCCAGTCTCATCCCCGGCCCAGTCAAATGATGCAGGATCACCCAGAGCGCCAGCAGGAACCGCAGCCCGGTCAGTGCGGGCAGGTGATCGACGCGCGGGGGCTTCATGATCTAAATTCCCCGTCTGATACCACCGCCTTTCAGGCGGTTAACTGTAAGTTGGTCTTGTTCTATACTTCGATTACCCGACTCGCCGTCACAGTCAAGCTCTCGCCTGCCGAGCAGGACGGATTGCGCCGTACCTTCGAGACTGCCAATGCGGCCTGCGATTGGATTAGCGAGCAGGCGTGGCATCACCAGACCTTCCGGCAGTTGGCGCTCGACAAGCCTGGTCTACTACCCAGTCCGCGAGCGTTTTGGTTTGTCCGCTCAGATGGCCGTGCGGGGGATCGCCAAGGTGGTGGATGCCTACGCGCTCGATAAGCGCACCCAGCGGATGTTCCGAACCGATGGGGCTTTTCCGTACGATGCGCGCATCCTGAGTTGGGATCTGGAATCCGAGACCGTCTCGCTGTGGACTGTGGCGGGCCGGCGCCGGATGCCATTTGAGTGCGGGGACGGGCAGCGCACCCTGTTGGAGCGGCAACAGGGTGAGAGCGACCTGATCTACCACCGCCAGGCTGTCTAGTTGGCAACCACCTCGAACGTCGATGTGCGTGAACCACAAGCTGTGGATGATTTTCTCGGTGTGGATTTGGGGGTAGCGAACCTGGCGAGCGATTCGGATGGACGCCGCTACTCCGGCTCTG
>Ga0126373_10002371_pt1 | contig 13880 bp, 20 predicted proteins | sample PanSoiMetPlot_11_FD_92545 | JGI IMG/M metagenome (GOLD analysis project Ga0126373, IMG submission 92545) | Tropical forest soil microbial communities from Panama - MetaG Plot_11 | ecosystem: Environmental > Terrestrial > Soil > Tropical forest > Bulk soil | place: Panama | collected 2016-02-17 | reverse complement strand
TGGGTAAGGTGCGACGGGTTGGCCGGAACTACGTCGCGCGTTGTCCTTCCTGTGCGGACGCCGGCCATGACCGGAGTTGCGACAATTTGGCGATCCTGATCGGGGACCCTCGCTTCTACAAGTGTTGGGCGGGCTGCACGCGAGAAATGATTCGAGCGGCCTTAGGCCATCCTATTCGCGCAAATAGGCAAGTATCAGGAGGGGTCGTGGGGTAAAGAGGGATCAGTCCATAAACGTAATTGGTCTGCGATTGTCTCGGCGCGCGATGCGTGTCCTGAGAGAGCGCGGGATTTTCGCACAAGCCACGGTTAGTCTTCACTACCAGAACATTGCAAAGCGGTACGTGGTGCGCGGCGTTGAGTCAGGTGGTGCGACTGGTGACATTGGCCGCTACGTGACATTCGCCGAGGAAGGTGGGCACGCGATCGAATGTCTACACCCGGTGGAATCGATTGGCGTGAATGGACCACACGCGGTTGTTGTTGCACCGACACTGCTGAGGCTGGACATGCTGCGCAAAGGACAGACATACGAATTGCTGATCTCGCGCCACGCTCCAAGTTCGGCGGATAGTGGGCGACGACCTCTCTTGCAAAGCGAAGTGCTCTTCCGCGGAGTGCACGGGCGACTGGAAGCGGATTTGACTCCCACGAACAAAGCACAGGCACAGTCGAGCCCGGCATTCCCGACGTTCTATTCGCTAGCTGGCGAGGAGATCCCAGTTCCACCGAGGTTTGAGGCGGCGGTTCGATCACTCGTGAACGCCACAAACTGCTCGGGATGCTCGCATTCGCATTACGTCGCGCGGCGGCATAGTAGAAGTAAGGAAAGAGGAACCCAGCGTGAGGTAGTCGTAGGCGCCAGACTTTCCGCGAAGGATAACGATACGAGGCAAAACCGGATCGACCATAGCGGCGGTGAAGGGGAGATCAGTGCAGGCTCTGACAGCGAAGCCGGGGTTCGCCAGATTGCGTAGGCCTTGAAGGAGTCTCAATGCGACGAAAACTGAAGACATATTCCCTGGGCCTTTGCCTCTTTGTATTCCTCTTCGTGATAATCGGCGGCGGGCTACATCTTGGAACCGGAGGCGCGTTTCTCGGTGCTATGTCAGGTACGCCACTGGTGATCTTTGCCTACAATCGGCTGCACATTGCGAGAGCAGAGGGTAAGGAGCTTCAAAAAGAGAATTCGGCAAGGTCTACTCTCCAATTGCGCAGCCGCCTATGAAATGGCTTCGAAGTGTATTCCTATTGCTCGTTTTTGCTTCAGTCCAGTTGCGGTACAACAGGTTCTTTACACACCAAGGTTTCTCGACCGTACGGCATGGTGCACCCGTCTTCGGTCCGACTAGCAGGCGCGGGCTCCATGATCGATACTTACCAAGCGTACTCAGCCACCCGAAAGAGCTGCCGAGTGGACTATTACCTCGCCGTGATCTTACGCCGGGTGCCATCGACCCACGCATCACACAGCAAAACATTGGAAATACGATTTGTCGGCCAGGCTACAGCGAAAGTGTGCGGCCTCCGTTCAAGTACACGAATGCGATGAAGCACAGGTTGATACGAGCTTATGGAGTGACCGGGAGCATACACGATTACGAACTCGATCATCTGATTCCACTCGGAGTTGGCGGCTGTCCAGATTGTGAGACCAACCTGTGGCCGGAACCAAGAAACATTTATCCCGGCGCCAAGGAGAAGAATGAAGTCGAGGACTACCTGCACCGTCAGGTCTGTTCCGGCGCGCTGTCGCTTGTTGAGGCACAGCAGGAAATCGCCGCCAACTGGTATGAGGTTTACCAAAGACTTCACGCTCATGGCACCAACGTGCGTAACAAGGGAGAGCAATAGTGAGGTTGGTGATATCAGCAGCAGAACAGGTGGTTGTGACGAATGACAACAGGGCCGTGTCAGGCATCGGGCAAACTGCCACGGCCAAGGAGATGGCGAGTAACACATCAAAACCTTCGGATGCGGTGCGCCGCCGCTTACCAGATGAGCGCCGTGCAATTAGCCATCACTTCTCAATTGGTGGTCAGGAAGGTTACCTCACGGTCGGAGTATATGAGGATGGCTCGCCAGGCGAGATTTTCGTCCGGATGGCTAAAGAGGGTTCGACGGTATCCGGACTCATGGATGGGTTCGCGACAGTGATGTCGATCGCGCTACAGCATGGTGTGTCCCTGAGAGTTCTTTGCGCGAAACTCAGCCACATGCGGTTTGAGCCCAGTGGTTGGACCGGGAATCCAAAGATTGGTTTTGCCAAATCGGTCCTCGATTACATCGCCCGCTGGCTTGAGCTGAGATTCCTAAACAACGAGCAGGGAGATCTGTTCGGTTCGCTCCCTACGTCCGTTGACGCGCTGCTGTCAAATCCTTCCCACAAACCAGCAGTAGCCTCCCTTGATGAACTCGTTCAACTCGGGGATTCACCTGCATGCAATATTTGCGGCGCGCTAATGGTGCGGAGCGGTTCGTGCTATCGGTGCACGAATTGCGGCAGCACCAGCGGGTGTTCTTAGGAACTAACCGCCTGTCACGGCCAAGGGCGCTGATCTGCACAGCGAATGGCCACGTCACTGACAATGAACTGAACCTAAAAATGCAACGTGAATTCGAGATAGAACAGATTCGGCACCCGATTGAACTCGCCAGGTTGTGACGATGCGAACAGTTCGCCACCGGCACTCAAGTCGGTGTTGGTGGTCAGATTGTAGCTGGCTATCGGCATGAAGAGGGCACTTGGTCCGACGGGATCAACTACCGCGTACGTTTGGAGGTTCAGCAACGGCGTGATGGAATAGCGAGCCCCAGCGGAGATGAAGTGCCGCTGAAGGGTGAAGATCTGACTGGTGTAGCGGAGCAGGATCGAAGGATTGAAAGGCTGACCAGGAACGAACCCGGCGGGTTGTCCCTGGTTGTAGAAATACTCGGCCAGAACGTACCACTTATTGTTGATGGCGTAATCGGAACCGAATGTCCAACGAAGCGCATCCGATTGTAACGAACTGCCCGCCCCTCTCCAGGTATAAGTCAGCTCGCCGCGCAACCCGGCTCCTCGCCATTGTCCCGCGAAGTTGCCGCCAGCCATCCAGTCCTGAGCGAATCGGCCGCCAATGGCTGAAACATCAAAATTGTGCACCGTAGCGCCAATGCGACTCGCTTCCGTGGAACGGTTGACGCCATCCTGGGGGGCATACACAATCGACCAACGGAAGTCTCGAGGTAGACGTAAGGAGAGTTGGGCTGCGTCTACACCCTCGCGCTCATCTGCTTCGACCTGGAGAGGACTGATCGGATTGAAAACATCTGTCGGACTCCAGAAGTGCGCGGTTCCCCACGCGATGCGTTGCCGCCCCAGCGTCAATTCTGCGTTGCCGTGTCGCACCGTGAGGTAGCCGCGATAGAGCGAAGTGTCCCAGTACACATGCTTCTCGTTCAAGAGCACGTGAAGTAGGTCGAAATATGAGCTGTCCTGGCGCTGGCGCACTAGATCGAAGTCCGGCTCACTGGTCAGATCTCCAAAATGAAGTTCATTGTCGTAGTCGAGGTGAACGGTTAGGGAATGACGCCAGCTGCCATCGAAGCTGAGGCGAAGACGATTCATGTCGTCTCCGTATGCGTCACCGGTGAAGAAGGAATGTGAGGTTGTCAGGAGATTTCGGTAGTACCCACCGAATCGATATTGAAACGGAGACGAATCAGGAGCGGCCTGGGCATTAAGAGTGAGACTCGCTGCCATCAAACTCACCAGCATCGCCATCCACTTCATGTCGATGCCAGTCCCGAGACTCGCACGATCTCGTCTGCAACTACCGCGCCATCTTTCAATCGAATCAGGCGCCGCGCTCGCTCCATGACTTGAGGATCGTGTGTCGAGAATAAGAACGTAATGCCTTTTTCCTGGTTCATACGTTCCATCATGTCGAGCAAGAGAGAGGCGTTGGCGGAATCGAGATTGGCCGTGGGCTCGTCCGCAAGCACGATTGCCGGCTCTGTCATGATGGCGCGCAGCACCGCAACGCGCTGTTGCTGACCTCCGCTGAGATCGTTCGGCCGCTTGCCTCGAAGTTCGGCCATTCCCACCGCCTCCAAGAGCTCGCGCGCGCGCTGCTGGCGGCTCAGTTTCGGCATCGCTTGCAGGGCTGCTACAAATTCCAGGTTCTCCTCGACGCTCAGCACGGGTAGCAAGTTGAATGCCTGAAAAACAAAGCCGATGCGGCGTAAACGAAAATCCGCTAGCTGGTTCGCTGGAGTGTCAGTCAGGTCGACTCCTGCAACTTGGATCTTCCCCTCGTCAGGACGGTCAATCCCGCCGAGCACGTTTAGTAGGGTGCTCTTCCCGGAACCCGAGGGTCCGGTGACGGCCGCAAAGGCGCCTTTTTCCAAGCTGAGTGTCACCTGTTTCAGTGCAGGAACATCCACGTGATCGTGATATGTCCTTGAAACATTGATCAGTTCAACGAGGGCCATGGGTTTATACGTACCGGATCGCTTCGACGGGCTTCAGGTGAGAAGCTCTGACCGCTGGGTAAAGGGCGACAGCCAGCACCACGATGAACACTGCAATCGTGGAATAAATCAGATTGGCCGCCGTGAGTTGTGTGTAGACGACGCTGGAGGTGATCCCGGTTGCCGCGACGCCCGCCTTGACGGCACCGAGATTGATTCCGTGCTTCGCGAAGAAGAGTGTTGCCGCCGATCCCAGTGTGTCGCCGACGACTGCACCCACCAATCCCAGCGCGATGGCCTCGTTAACCACCAGCCGCACAATCTGCACTGGTCTCGTGCCTAGCGCCATCATCACTCCGAACTCGCGCGTCCGCTCGAAGATGGACATGGTCAGCGTGTTCAGGATTCCGATCGAAATCACTACGAAGAAAATAAGCGCAATTACATAGAAGAACGCGTCATCGATCTGGATGAACTGCTTGATAAAAGGCTCAACCTCCCACCATGGCAGAATCTCTATGTCGTCGCCTGTGAGATTGTGGTGAAGAGCCTCAACAACCTGCGGCACTTGGCGCGAAGAACTCAGCAGCAGCACGGCTTCAGTCACACGATCTCCCAGGGAAAACAGAGTCTGGGCATCCGACCGCAGGATGTACGCGACGCCGCCATCCAATTCAGGTGCGCCCGAGCGGAAGATGCCGGTCAAGCGAAACAACTGCGCACCCATCGAACCGTCCGCAGCCTGCACCATCAGGACCACTTTGTCACCCAGAGATGACTTGAGTCGGGTGGCCAAGCTCTCTCCCAGCAGAATTGGGCGCTGGCCGTTTTGCGAGAGGTACGCGCCTTTCACGATGGCGTGCTGAATGGTTGTGACAGACTGTTCCTGAGCGGGGTCGATGCCCATAACTTCCACGCCGCTGGAATTGTCAGCGGTGCTCGCAAGGCCGCTTCCGATCACTCGAAACGAACAGCCAACCACACCAGGCAACTCGCGAATCACGCGTTCGACTCTGCCCGCATCCGGCAATGTTTTGCTCACGGAGGGTTCGTCATGGTACTGCGCGCGGTGGATCTGAACGTGGCCGACCTCCGCGCGCACCGAGTTGTCGACCATCTCGTCATGCCAGCCGTCGGTGATACCGCGCAGAAAGACGTTAAAAGCCAGGCCCAAGCCGATCGCCATCACGGTAAGCAAAGATCGTCGCCGGTTTCGCCATACATTCCGCCACGCCAGGCTAATGAAGAGCATCTTTCTTAATCCTCAGAACGGTTGTTGCAGGTTCTCCTGTGTAAACACCGATGACGGGATAGACCGGTCAAATGTCAGCTTGCCGTATACCAGTAGCGTTTCATGCCCCGGCTTGGTAACCGATTCCATCTTCCAGCGCATGGGATACAAACGGTCGTCCACCCGACGAATATCCTCGAATATCAACACCTTCTGGAACGTGCCTTTGTCGTCGTAATATTCCTCCCTGCGAGGCAGGAAATCGTCCTTGCCGACGAACAGCACCAGGTGTCCCCAGACGACTGGCGCGTTCGGCTTGGGCGTCGAGATGATCCGATAACAGCGATCACCACCCTGAGTCGCTTCTCCCGCGAGTTTGTGATCGTAGTCTTTCTCCAGGCTGCTTTCGCGCACGAGGTCGTCATTAGTGAAGTCGCTCCCCATCCAGGACTGCAGCATGAGGGACGGTGGAATTTTGATGACGCGCTCGACCGATGGGAGGTAGTTCCACATATTGCTTTCAAGCCGAAGCGTGGCGGTGCCTGCCTCCTTGGCGGGAGCAGTAACACGGATAAATGTCTTGTCAGGGTTCACTGCCCAGTACTGCATTTCCAGAGTTCGTTGCCACTCCGGCGTACGGACGGTCATGCTGACGGTGCCTTGTTCGGTCTTTGCGCGTAGCTCCTGTTCGGCGCGATGGATGATAGCGGGTGCGTCCGCAGACTGAGCGGCGATTCCGGGAACTGCCAAAGCAACGGATCTCAGGAATATGAGAGAACACAGAAAAACAGACCGAACAGATCGCCGAAAACGGAATGCGTGTTCTGAGCTCAATTTGGTCTTCATAGTCCTGTTTATCCCTGCGGCCTGGGCGCGATTCCGTCAAGGAGCGTACGAAGCGAAGCCTCGAAGAACTTCTCAAACGGAAACGCATCGGGCTCTAACGCCCACAGAAGGATCAATCCCTCACAAAGGCCAGTAATGGCAGCTGCAAGTTGGTCGGCGTCCACCTTGCGGAATTCGCCGCGCCCAGAACCCTCACGAATCAATTCCGCCAATTCCCCGCAGTACCGGACGTACAGCTCTCCCAGGAATTTGCGTACCCATTTCTGGCGGACAGCCACCGCGTAGAACTCCAAGGTCAAGGCGCGGGGCATACGTTTAACGACAGCTTCAACATCACGGCTGTACCGTAAAAGGCGCTCGCGGACAGAGCCGGATCCCTGCTGAAGCTTCCGCACCTTCCCCAGTTCCTGGGCAAAGAACCGCTTCATCAGTGCGCCGATCAGCCTGTCCTTGCTCTTGAAATACCAGTACAGTGTTCCTTTACTCAGTCCGGACCGTTCGACTACGTCGTCGATGCTGGCCTCTTGCAGGCCCGATTCACTAAACACCTCTAGTGCGGCATCAAGAATTTCGTTTTTGCGATCCTCGCTCAGTTCGGCGTGGCGTGCCATAGGACGGGGTATAGACTGATTGGTCTAGACTGACCAGTCAGTATAACACCAGAAAACAAGATAACGGAGAGAAAGATCGCCGGTGAGCTCCGCTCATGCAGACTTTGGTAACACTGTTCCTGGCGCATTTACTTCGGTGCTGGCAGAACAGTCGAACCCGAACCGGCGTCACTCCCGTATCGTCAGTGATTCGAACTAAACGTCGAGTGCTTTCCGGTTGAGACCCATTGCCTAGTCGGGCCGCCAGTTCACCTTCCATCCTTTTACGACGTTTTTCACACTTATTTGCCCCGCAGCAAACCACGAAAGAAGGAGTACGTACCCATGCAGAAAGTTCTCTTGATCGGCTATTTGGGCCGCGACCCGGAAGTCAGATACGGCGCACCGGGCACGGTCATCGCACAGTTCTCCGTTGCCAGCACAGAACGGTGGAGGGACAAAAGCGGCGAACCGCAGGAACACACAGAGTGGTTCGCCGTGAAGGCCTTCGGCCGGCGCGCCGAGATCATTGGTGAATACCTGCACAAAGGAAGCCGCGTGTATGTCGAAGGCCGCAAGCGCACCGAGTCCTGGGACGATAAACAGACCGGCGGCAAGCACTACCGAGACCTCGTCTACGCCGACAGAGTCGAGTTCCTCGACTCGAAAGGCAACGGCAACGGGAACAGTAACGGAAACCAACAGCAGGATGATATGCCGGAAGAGCCGCAGGTCTCCGATAGCGAGATCCCGTTCTGAAGGAGGACCCGTCTCAAATGCCGACCACCGAGAATTCCTCTGTCCACGAAGGAATTGATGTAAAAAAGGTCTTCGCGGAGCTTGAGATGCCATTTCCACCTGATCAAGTCCGTTGGCGGGTGATGAACACGTCAACTGACAAGAAGCGCGGACAAATCGTGCCGTATGCCGATCCGCGCGCTTACACCGACCGGCTGAATGCGCTGTTCTCACCACAGGGCTGGACGCGCGACTACCAGGTCGAAACCATCAACAACATCACTCGCGTGAGCAAAGGCGAGGCCCTCATCACAGGCAAAGTGCTGGTCACCTGTACAGTGACCATTTCCGGCCTTGGGTCGCATTCCGGCACCGGCGAGAAGTGGGCTGACGACCCAAACGGAATGACAGCGGCGGACGCCCAGGCATTCAAACGGGCATGCGTTGTATTTGGCCTTGGCCGCTACTTCTACGACTTTGTCGCGCCCTGGGTCGATCTGGATCAGAATCGGCAGCCGAGAAAGACGCCACCATTACCGGCTTGGGCGATTCCAGAAAACTGGCGCAAAGGGATGCGGCCTCCAGTAAGGAGTTGCAATGGCAAATCGTCAGCGACCAATAATCTCGGTGCTAATGGCGCCAACGGTACCGGGCACGCTGCTGTATCCCAACGCTGTCCGGGCAATGGCACAAACGGCCAAGCCAACGGGTCGAGCATCCCGGCTCCTAACAATGGCCATGCCTCTGCCGTGACGAATCGCTCCACCGGCGTCGCCGGCAATGAGCTTGACACGCGGATCTTGCAGATGGAGGCCGCGATTGGAGCGGCACTCTACCGCAATATCCTGCGCGAGCACGGCCGCGTGAATCAGCCTAAGTTGATCCGCGACCTTGCCATGAAGCAGAAAGTCTTGCGCGTGCTGGAATCGGCTGCGCGCGGCCTCGGCCGACTGGCTGTGGTTACCCAACGCGTCGATTCCAACACCGTCGGCGCCCTCTTGGCCAAACTCCAGGCCCCGCCTCTCGACCAAATTGCCGACATGAAGACCTTGGAGCACGTGGTTTTGGATCTGGAGGAACTGGCGGGTCCGAACCCTCCCCGGGCAGCGTAAATGGGCCCTCCAGACCCTCAGGGAGATGTGCGACAAGCAGGTCTCCCCCATTCATTCAAGGGGCCAAGAATGGCATCAATATCAGCGATCAGGGCAGAAAACAACACGCTATTTGAGATCGACACGGAACTGGAAGCACAGTTTGAAGCAGCGACGAACGAAGAGGAACAGACAGGCATAATTGGCGAGGAAGCGAAGCGGCGCTGTCTCGACCTCTTCGCGGAGTTGGGCAAGAAGGTTGACCGCATCGGCCGCTACTTGCGCGCAACTGAGTTCAAAGCCAGAGCTGCAAAAGAGGAGGCGGCGCGTTTAACCGCGCGCCAGAAGACGGCAGAAAACCGCCTTGCTCAGGTGAAAAGCATGCTCGCCTATTACATGCTGTCGCGCGGACTGAGGCGGTTGGAAGGCGAGTTGAACACATTCCGTCTGCAGAAGAACGGCCAGGCTGGATTGGAGATCGACGCTTCTGCTCTGCCGCAGAGCTACTATCTGCGGACACTCCTGACCGAACCGGATTGGGAACAGATACTCAATGCTGTCAATTGTCCTTCGTTCCGAACGATTCTCGAAGCATCCGTTGTGAACGTCGAGCCCGACAGGGAGCGAATCCGCCTAGAGTTGCAGACTGGTCACGAGATCGCGGGTGCGACGCTGGTTAAGGGTGAACACGTTCGCCTCGACTGATGCAGTGTTCGCGACGACACGTGGGTTTCCCGCTGATGGCTCCCTCGCAACATTTTCCTGTCCATTCTTCCTCAGTGATGGTTGCCATGGAGTGAAAAATGTCCCGCCCGTTTTCGAGAATGAAATTGGGTTATCACCCGTTGCCGGTTGAAGAGACGCAAAACATCAGGACGCTATTGATTCCTGCGGGAGCATATTCCGCGATTGATCCTTGCGCTGGCGATGGCAGCGCCCTGATTGAAATTACCAGAGACACCAGTGCCCACGTCAGGGCCATTGAACTCGATGCCGATCGCGCCGCCGCCTGTGCCCAGAAGGGGATCGAGACAGTCCATGGCAGTGCTTTCGAATGCCGTCTCCCGGCTGAGAGCTGCTCGCTCCTATACCTGAATCCGCCCTACGATACTGAACTGGGGCCGCACAACAACAAGAGAATGGAGTTCGTGTTCCTTGAGCATTGCTACCGCTGGGTCATCGCCGAAGGCGTGCTGGTGTGTGTCATTCCCCTCACTGTGCTGGGTGCGTGTGCGCGCCTCCTGGCCAGCCAGTTCGAGCGAATTACCGCCTTTCGCCTCACACACCCGGAATGCGTCCGGTTCAAACAGTTGGTTCTGATCGGGAAACGGAAGAAGTCGCATGCCCGAGGCGATGCCACCGGCGCTGAGTCCCTAGTTCGTGCGAGCTACCATCAAGAACTGATTCCTCGACTCGGGGAGCAAGTCGTGGAGCGCTATGCTGTTCCGCCCTCCCCTCCTGTCACTATGAACTACACGGGGTTGCTATTGGATGTCCTCGAAGATGCCTTGCAGCGTTCGACGGCGATGCAGAATGCGCGTGGGGTGCTTGTGCGCAAACAGCACAAACTAAGCGGCCGCCCAGTGCTGCCACTGCACAAGGGCGGAGTCGGCCTGCTCGCCTGCAGTGGCATGCTCAACGGCGTTTTTGGAGAAGGCGAAATGCGACACATTGCACACTGGCGTTCGGTCAAGTATGTGGATGAGTTCACCGAAGCAGGAGATCAGGAAGGCGAGACGATCATTCACAAGCGGGAGCGGTTCAGTCATGAGCTAACACTAGCTTATGCGAATGGCAATATCGTCGAGCTAAAGGACGGGGGTGATGCAAAGAGGTTCAATGAGGGGCAAGAGTCATCCATCGGGCCTGGACAGGACGGGGATCGGTCACCCCAATTACCCAGAGCTTGATCCCATGGGTGGCTCCGCAGGAAGCCCGCGTCACTTGAGTGAAGGGCCTAAACATGGTAGTTTGTTCAATGAACTGTACAGTTCAAATGATCGAAGTGGAGAGTTTATGAGGGATACCATCGTCGTCACCGCGCTAAACGCGCGCACGAACTTCGGCAAGCTTCTGGAGCGCGTGGAAGCTGAAGGCCGGTCGCTCGTGATAGAAAAGCGTGGCACCCCGCGTGCCGTGCTGCTCAGCGTTCGGGATTATGTGCGCCTGGCCGTTCCGGAACCGGAAGTACTTCGAATCATCGGGCAGGAATCCAAGCGAAAACGCAAAGACAGGCTTAGCTCCCGGCAGATCGATCGCATTGTCAAAGCAGCGCGTACCGCGAAGAGGCGATGATTGCTCTAAGACTTGTGATCGACACTAATGTCGTTGTTTCTGCGGCAATCAAGCCGGATGGACTCCAGCGAACGGTGGTGCTGCTTGCACTTACCAAGCCAGCCCGGTGGTACATCTCGAACGCTATCCTCTCGGAGTACTCGACAGTTCTGGCGCGCCCTGAACTCGGAATTCGCCGGGGCCTGCGCCAACAACTGCTTCAGTTGATTAAGAATCGCGCACATACGGTTGTTCCTTCACACCTGCCCGTGGTCACCAAGGATCCTGCCGATAACGTTTTCGTGGAATGCGCTGAGGCTGCTCGGGCGGACTACCTGATTACCGGCAACCAAAGACACTTCCCAGAGTTCTGGAAGAGCACGAAGGTCATCAGTTCGAGGGAGTTCCTAAACATCATTGCTCCGCATCTGATCGGCAGGAAGTAATTCCGGATACACCGAAGCACGGAGTTGGCCCGTGAGTACGAAAAGGCGAAAATCAACTAGAGTCGAGGTCGGGTTGGGAAACGTTTTTGCCGATCTTGGTTTGAAAGATGCCGACCAGCTCATGGCTCGTTCGCAAATAGGACTTCACATCTTCAAAATCCTGGAACAGAAAAGACTGAAACAACGTGAGATCGCAAGTATTCTGGGCATTGCGCAGTCCGACGTGTCCCATCTGATGAACGGACACTTCAGTCGCTTCACCACCGACAAACTGCTGGATTTCCTACGGCGGCTTGATCGAAAAGTGACTATCGAGGTGAGTCCTCACCACGAGGGTGAACCCTACCAAGAAGTGATCTCGGCTACCTGACCGTTCCGACGCCCAGGAACCGCCAGCACCATCGGGCATGCCAAGGCCTTGAGTTGACATTCAACGACAGAACTCTTCGTCACAGCGAAATGATACCCGTTCCTAGTCGTGACTCTGGAAGTAGCGACGGTCGCGCCTCCTCTAGGAGATTCGTTCTGTATGTCAGCGGCTAAAACCCCGGGATAGGCATGCGACTCGCTCTTGCGCGTGTCCCTCGATTATGACTATTATGACCATAACAGATCTTTCTTGAGTGGAGGTGAGCATGAGCACCCAGACGTGGACGGTGGCTGAGGCGAAGGCAAAATTCAGCGAACTGCTTGACAAGGCAAAATCCGAAGGGCCTCAAAAGATCACGAAACACGGTCGCACTACAGCGGTGGTCGTCGCCGCAGAGGAGTGGGAGCGCAAAGCCGAGCGCAGAGGAAATCTGGCTGAGTTCTTGGCATCTTCTCCCCTACGAGGTTCCGGCCTGAAGCTCAAGCGCCTTCCAGTGCGTCTACGCAGGGTCGAGTTATGAAATACCTGCTGGACACGAACGTGATATCCGAACCGATGAAGGTCCGCCCGAATGCGGGGGTGCTCGACTGGCTCGCCCAAGTGGATGAAGACAGCGTATACCTCAGCGTCGTTAGCATTACCGAACTGCGTTATGGCATTGAACGACTCGCAAGTGGCAAGCGACGTGAGGCTCTCGAAGCTTGGCTGCGGAAGGACTTGACCTCGCGATTTGAGGGCAGGACCCTACCAGTTGACGTTGAAATAGCAGATGGATGCGGGCGTCTTGTTGCCCGGAGCGAATCCATGGGGCACCCGATCGAGCCAAGAGACGGGTTTATCGCCGCGACCGCCGAGGTACACGGTTTGACTCTGGTCACGCGCAATGCTTCGGATTTCGAGCCGACGCTGAAGTCTATCCTGACCCCTTGGATCTAAGGTACCGGCCTAAGCTTGTCGCCTCCTCGCAATAATTGAGTCCGTACCAGCCCGAACCTCAGGGGCCCGGGCCGAACTGACGCCGGCATTTCCGATGAAGGCAGTGAGACATGAAGAACGCCCATCTGCGTTTCGGCAAACTTGTGTATGTCCGGCGTAGCGAGAAGACCGCCGCGAACATACGCATTCATTTGGATGCCTTTGTTGGAGAGGAACGAGGCAAAGCCCACCTGGTGTCAGTAGCTGGCGGCGATGCCGAAATCGGAGCTTTGGCTGCCGCTTTCGCGAACGGCGATCTGTTCACCGTGATCGACCCTGTCGGCAAGGAAAGCCTGGTTTCGCTGGGCGAGCGACCACTTTGTTTTCGTGGCTCAATCTTGATCCCAGGTCGCAAGCGACCGCTGCGCCATCTCGTGAGCTGTTCCCAAGAACTTGCGGACGCGCAATGTGATGGAAAACTCTTGCTTGTGAGTGATGACGAAATATTCATCTGGTCATCGCTAGTCGGGCACTATGGATTGCCAGCCACGCCAGAGTGGAGACTGTGGATGCTTGAGCAGTTGCGTCGTGAGAGGCGCATACAGCCGCTTCCGGGCTTCGGATACGCGGCTGTTGCGGTCAAGGCCACCCGGAAATATCTCTTGGCACTGGTCCGCAGAGGTCTCCGCAGCAAACAGTTGGGATTTCCGACGCAGAACGGACCAGTGGAGTGGCCCGACAGTCAGCTCAGAAAATGTGACTCTGTTTGGTCCAGTTGACCTACGGCCAGTGCGACTTTTCGTTTTACCGTTCAGGCGGCATTTGGCGAAATGACACCAAATGCCATGCGCCCTCCGGAGTCGAGGTCTCACGGCGCAGGATGTAGACATTCCCATCATCGGCGCGAACTTTGTAGAAAACGTCC
>Ga0126373_10002370_pt1 | contig 13881 bp, 19 predicted proteins | sample PanSoiMetPlot_11_FD_92545 | JGI IMG/M metagenome (GOLD analysis project Ga0126373, IMG submission 92545) | Tropical forest soil microbial communities from Panama - MetaG Plot_11 | ecosystem: Environmental > Terrestrial > Soil > Tropical forest > Bulk soil | place: Panama | collected 2016-02-17 | reverse complement strand
CTCGAAGAGCGCTTGGGCTACGTGCACAAGGGCATCGAGAAGCGCTTCGAGTCCCTCCCGCTCATGGAAGGCCAGCACCTCGCCGCGCGGGTCTCCGGCGATTCCGCCGTGGCCTTCGCCTGGGCCTACTGCATGGCGGTGGAAAGCATCACCGGCGCCGTGCCCCCCGCCCGGGCGTCGTGGTTGCGGGCGCTGCTCCTGGAGCGGGAGCGCATCGCCAACCACCTGGGCGACCTCGGGGCACTCGGCAACGACGCCGGTTTCGCCGTAGGCCTGGCGCATTTCTCGCGCCTGAAGGAGGACTTGCTGCGGGCCAATGCCCGCGCCTTCGGCGCCCGTTATCCCATGGATGCGGTGGTGCCGGGGGGTGTCGCGTCCGACCTCGGTGAGGATTCCCGCCGCGCCTTGCTGGCCGCGCTTTCACCGCTGGAGAAAGAACTGCGCGCCCTGCGCGACATCTACGACGACCACGCCGGTCTGCAGGACCGCTTCCTGGGCGCCGGGCGCGTCGCGCCGGCGCTCGCCCGGGACCTCGGGCTCATCGGTCTTGCCGGCCGCGCCAGCGGACAGTCCTGGGATCTCCGCGCCGACCATCCCATGGCGCCCTACGACCGGCTCGAGATCCGCCAATGCGGCGCGCTCGAAGGCGACGTGGCGGCGCGGGTCGCGGTGCGCTTCGATGAAGCGCTGGAATCCTTGCGCCTCTGCCGCCTGCTCCTGGACGGCCTGCCGCCGGGCCCCGTGCGCGTCGAGCCGCCCTCCGCCCCGGCGGGGCGTCTGGGTGTCGGTTGGATCGAAGCTTGGCGCGGACCGGTGTTGGTGATGCTGGAGAGCGGCGAAGGGGAGAGCATCCGCCGCTGCCATCCCCACGATCCGTCGTGGCAGAACTGGCCGGTGCTGGAGCACGCTATCCTCGGCAACATCGTCCCGGATTTCCCGCTGATCAACAAATCCTTCAACCTGTCCTACAGCGGGCAGGACCTTTAGACGGAGGCCGCGTGCTCAAGACCCTGAAGCAGATCGGCCGCATCGGCATCGTCACGGAACCCGCGCCCCGGGCGGAGGAGGCCTGGCGCGTGCGCCAGGCGCTCGGCGCGGAGGTGCTGCGCATCCTCGGCCGCGCGCTCTGCATCCGCCACGTGGACGCCGGTTCCTGCAACGGCTGCGAGCTCGAGATCCACGCCCTCAACAATCCCTACTACAACCTGGAAGGGCTCGGCATCAAGTTCGTGGCGAGCCCGCGCCACGCGGACCTGCTGCTCGTCACCGGCCCGGTGTCCAAGCACATGGAAGCGGCGCTGAAGCGCGTCTACGAAGCCACGCCCGAGCCGCGCCTGGTGGTGGCCGTGGGCGCCTGCGGCAAGGGCGAGGGCATCTTCTGCCCGAGCTACGCCCTGCGCGGCCGCGTGGCGGACGTGATCCCCGTGGACGTGGAAGTGCCCGGCTGCCCGCCGTCACCCGAGGCGCTGATGCGCGGCATCGCCGCGGCGATCACGGCTCGCCAAGCGAGCTAGCCGGCCGCCGCTTCCGCGGCGCTGTCTTTCCCCGCGAACCAGTTCCGGGCCGGAGTGGAATACACGCAGTAAAGCACCCCGATGGGCAGGAGCAGGCCCGGCAGCATGAACCACAGGGAGTACGGATTGATGTAGATCCCGTACGCGCCGCCCAGGAACGCCACCGACACATAGAGGGTGCGTGTCCAGCCCCAGCGGCGCAGGAAGCCCACCGCGCAGAAAGGCGGTATCGCCGCCGCGACGCCCAGCAGTGCGAAATGCACCGGCAGGGGCACCGGGATGCGATCCAGGTAGGCCTGTATGAACGGCTGCATCGAGGGGTCGGACCCCATGCCCTTCAGCATAGGGAACGTCAGCATCAGGCTCAGCAGGCCGAAGGCGCTGAACACCAGCAGCAGCCAGCTCACCACCGTGACACGCTCGGGACGCTCGGACATACTTACCTCCGGGGAATGTCGCGGATACTAGCACCCGCCCCGGGTGCGGAAGGGGAAATCATGGAGCAACGTTCGACCCTGGTCACCGTCGTCGGCTGGATCTTCATCGTGCTGTCCGGCCTGTTCCTGCTGGAAAGCCTCATGTTCCTGTTCATGCCCATGGACAGGATGTTCGCCAACCTGCCGCAGCAGCCCGGCCAGCCCCGGATGGACCCGGCCCTGTTAGGCGCGTTCATGCACGGCATGGGGATCTTCTTTTTCCTGGTGACCAGCTGGGTGCTGATCTCGTCCATCGGCCTCGTGCGCCGCAAGAGCTGGGCGCGCATCTCCTTCCTGGTGATGCTCGGGCTCGGCATCGCCTGGAACGCGCTCTACCTGCTCATCGGCATCTTCATGGTCGCCCTCGGCGGCCACCTGCCGCAGCAGCCCGGCGCGCCGGACATGTCCGTGCTGTCCCATTTCATCGGCATCTTCATGCTGGTGTGGGGCGGCGGCTTCGTGGCCCTGTTCGGCTGGCTCATGTACGTGCTCAACACCGAGCGCATCCACAGGGAATTCCAGCCCGCCGCGCCGGCTTCCGGCACCCCATAAGAATCGCCCCCATAAATGGGGGCGATTCCACTCACACAGAGTTTGATCACTTAGGTGGATTCTCGTCCTCATTCTCTTCGTGTTCATTCATCGCTTTACAGCGTGGTTTATCAGCGTGCGAGCTGCACCACTCTTTCATGTCCGCCCGGGCCTGTTCGCGCTGTTCCTTGCACTCCCCCTTGTTGTTCTCGCAGAACTCGCGGCGCCGCTCGATAAAAGCCTTGAGCCCCTGGCACTTGTCCGCGTTGGCCGAGCACCACTGGTCGAACTTGCCCGCGAGCTCGGTGCAGTCCTTGGCGTGTGACTGACAGAAGCCCTCGTGGTCCATCTTCTCCGCACCGCCTCCGCTGCTCGCGGCCGGGGCGGGATTGGCGGCCAATACCGCCGCGGAAACAAGGCCCAACAGGGCCGAGAGGATCAATACGCGCAATCTCATGGCGAGCTCCTTGTAACCCCAGGTTTTTCGGGGGATAGCATTCAACAATGCATGAGACTCGGCGCCGTTGACGCCGGTTTTGTTACGGCTGGTAACGTGTCGCGAAAACGCGCTTGAACGGTCGCCGGACCGCCCGCCAGCGACCCCGGACGGGTTAACATGAAGGCTGTTGGTTGCCAGGGAGGCGTCCCAATGAAAGTCGCCAAGCCCCCCAAGAAAAAGACCACCAATGGGTACGACCCTTCCCGGTCGTTCTTGTTAGCCACCTGCTGCGCTCGTGTTTATAGTCCTGACGACGGCAAGCTCCTCACCCCGCCCCTCGATCAGTACCGCCGGATCGGCACCCTCTGGCTGCGGGAATTCTTCCTCATCGCCTGGGCCAAGAAACTCCTGCTACTCCTCATCCGGCCCTTCAGCTTCGCCCGTACGGTGAATTTCCTCGTGGCCTGGGATTTCGAGTTCCGTACCCCCTTCGGCGTAGTGCTGGAATCCAAGCAAGACGTCATCGTCGCCTTCCGTGGCACCCACGACTCGGAGGACGTGGTCTCGGATCTCCTGTTCAGGCAGCGCGCGCTGCCCGGGGCCTGGACCGAGGGGCATCCCCAGCTCGCCCATGTCAGAGCCCACTCCGGTTTCGTGGACCGGGCCGAGAAGCTCCGCGGCCAGTTGGAGCAGGCCGTGGCGGCCCTGGACCGCGCCAAGCCCTGCTACGTCACCGGCCACAGCCTAGGGGGCGCCGTTGCCATCCTCGCGAACCTCATCCTTAAGTACCGCGGCTTCAGGGACCTGCGCCTTTATACCTACGCAGGCCCCAGGGTCGGTAACCCCGCGTTCGCCAAGCTCTATGACCAAGCCCTGCCCGCGAGCTACCGCGTGGTCAACGACGCTGACCTGGTCCCCCAAGTCCCCCTGCGCAGCATGCTGGGGGAGAGCTTCGTCCACGTGGGCCAGAAATGGGGGTTTTTGAACCAGAGCGAGGACCTCTTGGGGAACCACGGTATAGACAAACCCAACAACTACCTCGCCGCCGCTCAGGACAAGATACCCAGCGACAAGCCTTGGAATTTCCCCGTCTCAGCCGCGAAGCCAGATGGGACAAAGGCGAGAAGCGAATCGAGCAAAGGGCGCAAAAAGAAGCGTTAGATTTTCAAGCCTGCGGCATGCCCCGCGGGACGCTATGATGCTTCGGAGCAGGGGATCCTCAGATGACTAGCAGTAAAAAGAAGTCGGGCCATCCTGACGGGCTAAAAAAGATCTCGTACGACGATGATCTAAACGCGAAGCAGAAAGCAAATTACAATTTTCAAGAGGTCGCAGCATTTCTTGCGGATTATGGATTCAACTGCATAAGGTTATCTTAGGTGCCAACATCGCGACGAGTTTATCGGTGAACTTCTAGAAGAGTGATTATGTGGAACTGCATGGAAGTTTGTTATACAACAAGGACGCCTAGCTATGAACATCCAATGGTCAACTTTCCACACTCCGTATACGGAGAACGCGGTTCGGCGTGTAGTTCCGACACGATCCGGAGTTTATCTACTGTGGGTCAAGTACAAGAATGGAAATTGGAAATGTTTTTACGTGGGGAAATCTGAAAATCTCGAAGAGAGGTTGCTTCAGCATTTGAGCACATCGGAAGACAACGATTGCGTCAAGGAGAATGTAAGGTATACATCTGGATTTTACTGGGCCGAAGTGCCAAGGGGTTCTGACAGATCTGGTATCGAAAAGGCGTTGTATGACTACTACAAAACTGAATGCAATAAGAATGATCCCGGCGGAACACCAATTCACGTGAATGTACCAAGTACTCCAACATAAAAGTTTGTAATCATTAATTGTTGTCATCGCAAGCGACTTTGTGATGTCCGAGAACAGCTGATGAGCGGTCAGCACATCAGCTTGGCCATATGTTCTGAAATTGTGGTCAGGTCTTGAATTGACACCCTGAAAAAGCAGCGGGCCGATTGGTCCGCCCCTTCTTTTTTTATTTACTTAATTCAGTGTTCGCTCATATCTTTCGGCAAAAACCGGCAGTTGTTTTCGCTGGGACCCTGTAACAGAATTGTCAGAGCCCGGCGGGTTGATTTTGGAGGTTGATCATGCGCGCATTCAGCCGTCTAGCGATCCTCATGGTCCTGGTGCTGCCGCTCGCCGCGCTGGCGGACACCACACCGCCGCCGCCCAGTTCGACCGAGGTCAGGGCCGCCGCCATTGCACAGAACAAGGAAGCCCAGTCGGAGAACGACATCATCGCCCAGGTGGAGAAGGCCCAGGCGGCCAAAGACTGGGCCGGGGCGGAGGCGGGGCTGAAGCAGCTCGCCGCCATGAACCCGGATCGCTGGGATTTCGCCATGCACCTGGGGGACGCTGAGTACAACCAGAAGAAGTATGCGGACGCGGTGAAAGCTTACGCCACGGGCATCGCCGGCGCGGAGAAGGACACGAGCGACCCGGATGTCACCAAGAAGGCCCTGGGTCAGATGTACACCAACCAGGGCGACGCCTTCCTCAAGCTCAAGCGCAACAAGGATGCGGTGGCCGCCTTCGACAAGAGCGCACCCCTATCGGCTGACCCGGCCACGGCCTATTACAACGTCTGCGTGCTGCTCTACAACGCCGAGGAGGACAAGGGCGCCCTCGGGGCCTGCGACAAGGCCATCGCCGCCAAATCGGACATGGCGGATGCCTATTACCTGAAGGGCAACATCCAGGTGCACGAAGGCGAGACCGACGCCAAGGGCAACTTCGTGGTGCCGGCGGGCACAGTGGAGGCCCTCAAGACCTACCTCAAGCTCGCACCCCAAGGCCCGCACGCCCCCGAAGTGAAGCAGATGCTGGAGCTCATCGGCACGCCTTGAACCTGCCGGTGCAGACGCTCACTTATCCTTGGGTTTCCTGCCGGGTTTCCGGAACGCTTCTGACGCTACCGCCTGTTCATATTGGTCCATGGCGGACAGCAGCAATTCCTTGAGGGCCATGAAATCCGGCGGGATCTGCCGGTCCAGAGGTTCCACGCCCGGATCGTCCTTTGGCTGGACGGCGTGCAAGAGGCGGCCGCGCAGCCAGTCATAGCCGAGGGACCGGCTGTTTTGCCAGTCGAAGACCTGTCGGTAAGTCAACGCGCCGTGGCGCACCAGCGCGACGATGTCGAACAGATCGCGGGTGGTGATGCGCCGGCCCAGGAGTAGGGACTTCATGAGCGCGAGCGCGCCGAGGTCCGCAACGCGTATGTCTCCGCTGTCCAGGCCCGGCACCGATCCCGGTTTGCCTATCACCGCCTCGGTCTGGCTGCGCGGATATTCGGGAACGAAGAAACTGAGCTTGACCCCACCGGCGTCGTAATCCTGGTGGTAGTCATCGAGGTCCAGACCTCCGTCCTCGAAGCCCTGGCGCGCGATGTCGTGCGGATACCGGGCGACGGGGATGCGTGCTTCGCCGAGCCGTCGGATCACATCGCTGATGGCGCGGCGGTCCAGGGGTGGGCGTTCCTGGGCGAAATCCAGGTCCAGGCTCAGGCGGTGGCCGAGGTGCAGCGCGAGCGCGGTGCCTCCCACGAGCGTATAGCGTTCCAGCGAGGAGATGCCGGTCAACAGCCGGAAGCGCGCCTCAGTGGCGGGCGGCAGCGCGCGCATGGGCGGCCTTCAAGTTGCTGAGTGCGCGCGACGCATCCTCGCGGGTGCGCGCGTTCCAACCGCCTTCGGCGTCGAGTTCGCGCGCGGTCCGTTCGACGCGCGCCAAGCCGTAGCGGCGGCTGACGTCCAGCAGGCCTGAGAATGAGGGCCGGAGCAGGGCGGCGGCGATGGCGGTCTCCGCCGGCACTTTCCCGCTGGGACGGCTCCAGGACAGCGGCAGGGGCTTAGGCGGTCTCGCGGCCGTCGCCGGAGGGCAGACCTGCAGCACCGCGCGGCCCCCGCGGCTGGCAGCACGGAGCTCGAGCCGCCCGGCCGCGGCGAGGGTCTTCACGCGCGATAGCACGCGCCGGTAAGGACGATCCAAGGCCAGGGCGAGCGCGTACACGCTCGGCCGCCCCAGGCGGGCGGCGGTCTTGAGGAGCTTCGCATCGGTACGGCGGTTACGCACGCTCTCGGCCGGTCCTGTTCATTATCGTCATAGATGACTATATCATGATTCGCCCGCGCGGGGGATGGGGCTCCGCTTGTTTACGGCCCCATGGGGGGAGTCTATTCAGCAGCGTTTCCCTATGCTCTAGTGAGCCCTATCCGGTGCAAGCGCCGCGCTGCACAGGATTGGGCTCAGCCCAGCGGAGCCATGCCCGAGCGCGGTTACACGGTAAAAAATCTGTAACAAAAAATTCATATAGAGGGTGGCTATGCTGAGTGCCCGATTCGACCAAGCGCTGACTTACGCCGCGCAGGCCCACCGCGAGCAGAAGCGCAAGGGCTCGGACGTGCCCTACGTGGCGCACCTCTTGTCGGTCTGCGCCCTGGTGATCGAGCACGGCGGGGACGAGGACCAGGCCATCGCTGCAGTGCTGCACGACGTGGTGGAGGACCAGGGCGGCAAGCCGAGGCTTGAGGACGTGGAAAAGCGCTTCGGCCCGCGGGTCGCCTCCATCGTCGCCGCCTGTTCCGACGCGGACGTGATGCCGAAGCCGCCCTGGAAGGAGCGCAAGGTCGCCTATATCAAGAATCTCGCCCACCACGCGCCGGAAGTCTGGCTCGTTTCCTGCGCCGACAAGGTGCACAACGCCGACGCCATCCTCCAGGACTATCTGGAGATCGGGGATGAGGTGTGGAAGCGCTTCAAGGGCGGCCGCGAGGGGACGCTCTGGTATTACCGCGCGCTTTCGGATGAATTTGCCCGCTTGATGCCGGGCCGCCTGTCGAAGCGACTGGAGGGGCTCGTCCGGGAACTGGAATCCAAAGCCAGCGCAGGCTAAAGAGCCGGTCCGGATTTGGGGAGTAAACTTCCAGGCGGGCAGCAAGACTTTTAAGAGTCGCGGGGAGGACCATGGCGAAGCTGACGCTGTTCGAGATGCTCAAGCGCTGGATCAAGATCCCGCTCTTTGTCTACGTCGGCGCGCTGGTGATGGAATCCCTGGCGGCCGTCCTCGCCATCGCCTTCCTCTCCGGCGGTGCGCCCGGAGCCGACGCGCTGCGCGCCGCCGGCTTGAGCCTGATATTGATGTCGGGCATGGCCTTGATCCAACTCGTCATGAACATCGCCATCGCCGTGCTGTTCCTGCGCCTGCTCTACAAGGCCGTGCAGAAGGCGCAGCAGTTCAAGACCCCGTTCACCTACGTCTCGCCGGGCTGGGCGGTGGGCTATTGGTTCATCCCGCTCATGAACCTGTATCGTCCCTTGGATGTGGTGAAGGCCCTGTTCAAGGCCTGCGCCGGGCAGGCCGGCGGCGTGCCCGCCGCCGGCGAGCAGCTCCTCGGCGCCTGGTGGGCGATGTTCCTTCTGAGCAACATCCTGGCGACGACCATCGCGCGCATGGACATCGACATGAGCACGGCCGAAGGCGTCAGCCGCTACGCCGAATATACCCTCGGCTGCGACCTGCTGTTCCTCGCGGCCGCCTGGCTGTTCTGGCTCGTGGTCCAGCGCCTCGTCCAGGCCCTGGCGGGCAACGATACCCCGGCCGTGGCGATCCAGCCCGCCTAGGAGAAGCCGGCGACGCGCCGGGAAATAAGCCGCGGCCGGAACCGGTCCCTGCTATATAGTTTTGGGGCGAAGTGAGAGGACCATGGCCCTTAAGTACAGTTTCAGCAGCCAGATCCACAACAACATCGTGGCGCTCATCAGCCTGGCCACGGCCATCGCGGCGTTCAGCTACGCCTACAATCGCGACGAGCGCTCCGAGGCGAACCGCAACGTGCGCGCCGCGAGCTTCCGGCTGCTGATGGAGGTGGAGCAGCTCCGCCTCATCGTCGATTCCGCCCATTACGACCTGGGCAAGGCCCACGGCGACCCGCCCATCTCGGGCTGGCCCCATGTGCTGCTGATCCGCGACCTGTCCAAGCTGGTCAATGCTGACACCGCCGCGGCGGCCGACAAGCTCTATGAGTCCTGGTCCAACGACTGGGACAGCCTGGACAAGAAACAGGCGAGCGTGGATGAGATCACCAGTGCGCTCGAAGAGGTCCGGGGGCAGGACCTAAAGATCTTACGTTCGCTTAAATGAGCGGAGGTATAAATGGATACGCGTAAAGTCTCAGGCATCGCCCTCGCGGCTCTCGCTGCCGCACTCTTCGCCACGGCGCCCCTGGCGGCGGATACCTCCGGCAGCACCGTGGGCAAGTGCTTTGGGGTGAATGCCTGCAAGGGCAAGAGCGACTGCCGCTCCCTGGGCCATAACTGCAAGAGCCAGAACACCTGCAAAGGGAAGGGATTCGTGCGTGTGACCAAGGACACCTGTGAGCAGATCGGCGGCCGCTTCGAAGCCGAGAAGGGCTGAGCACCATGCAGGAACAGGAACCGGCGACCCAGCGCGCCACTGCCGGCGAAGCACCGAAGCTCATGCGCCGCGCCATCGACGCGGTGGCGACGGTGCTGGGCCTGGGCGTGGCGGCCATCGCTACGGTGCTGCTGTTCGAAGGCGTGCCGCTCGGCGCCTCGCTCCCGATGCTGGCGGCGGGCCTGGTGCTCCTGCCCTTCATTCCCATCCCGGGCCGCGGTTCGCGCACCACGCTCTTCATCCTGCTTCTCGGCTATTCCATCGTCATGCCGGTGTACCAGTCCATGATGCTGCACCGCCAGACCCAGGCGGCTTTGGAGTTCGCCACGGCTACGGCTACCCAGCTCGCGCAGGCGGTGGTGAAGGACGGCCAGTGGCCGACGGCGGCCGCCGGCTTCCCGGATAAGCTCGACCCGGTGCAGGGCGACGGCTTCTCCCACGACGTGGAGATCACCGACTGCGGCGACGTGTACTGCACGGTGCTGGTCAGGCTCACGGACCAACGCTACGACGACGAGATCCGCGGCCGCAGCTTCGGCCTGTGGACCAAGGACGGGGGCAAGACCTGGAGCTGCGGCTCCGCCGGCGAGCCCTCGGTGATGCCCGTGGACCTGCCTTCCGTTTGCCGGAGCGAGGGTTCTCCTTAAGCGTCAGGCGGCAGGCGGTTTCTTCCTTCGCCGCTCCGCGCGCCAGATTCCGTAGAGCGTGCCGAAGAAGGCGAGGAGATCCAGGACACTGAAGAACTCGAAGAGCCCGAGCCGCACCGGTCCCGGACTTCGGAGCGCCCCCCACTGCATGGCGGCGGCGAAGGCCAAGGCGGCGAGGCCCCAGAAGCCTGCCACAATTGCCTTGAACCACGCGTGGCCGTCGTCGAGCGCGAGCAGCGTGCCGAAGAACACGCCCAACGCGGAGAACCCGCCCGCCGTCATCAGCGCAGCCCCGGGCACGTAATCCGCGTGGCTCATGAGCGTGCGCGCTTCCGGGTAGGCCAAGGCCCCGCCCACCAGGAGGCAGAACACGCTGATCTGGCGTTCGGGCTGCATGCCACCATTCTCCACCGGAAACCTGAGCCCCGCGAGTTTGGGAAAAACCAGCCGCTTAGGCCAGGGTTGCGGCGGGGGCGGGCGAGGCGTAGGGTTATTGTCAAATCAGGGGTGTCCCGTCTAATAGGCTCAACAGGGGAGTCTGCACATGCCCGTTCCACACGATCCACAGCCGGCCAAATCCAACGCCGGAGCCCAGCCCGCCCCCTCCACGGCGCGCCGCTCCATGAGCGGTTTCCGCAGTTGGTGGTCGCAACGCGCCTTCCAGCTCGCACCCCAGGAGACCAAGACCGAGACGCCGGGCGCGCTGCGCGACGCCGCCTTGCAGTTCAGTACGCGGGTGTGGGAGATCGCCGCGGCCCAGGCCCGCGAACAGCTTTCCGAGGAGCGCGTCGCGGTGCAGGGGCGCGTGCAGGAGGCCAACGAGAAGGTACAGCACGCGGTGCTGGCCCGCGGCCGGGCGGAAAACCACGGCGCGCAACTGGAGAAACGGCTCGGCGCCGCCGAGAAGGCCCGCGCGGAGCTGGACAAGCAACTCACCGCCGCCGGCGCCAGGCAGCACGACCTGCTGACGCAATTGAAGGCCTTGGAGCAGGCCAAGACGGAGTTGGAGCGCCGCATCGGTGAGGGCCAGTCGCGGGAAGCGGAGCAGCAGAAGCAGCTCACGGCCCTCAAGTCCGAGATCGCCGAGCACGACAAGAAGGCGGAGAAGTTCGAGGAAGAGCAGGCCAAGCAGCTGGAGAAGGCGAAGCAGCACTACGCCTCGCTGGAGGCGCAGTTGGCCTCGCTCCTGGAGAGCCACAAGTCCGCGCGACAGGGATTCGAAAAGGGCGGGCGCGGCAGGGACTGAGGCCCGCTCCGCCGCAGGACTCAGTCCCGCCGGCCGGGGCTCGCGAGGTAGCGCAGCGTGACGCTCAGGGCGGCGAGGCCCACGAGCGCCAGCACCCAGAGGAGCGCACGGCCGCTCAAGGCGCCGAGGAAATAGAACACCACCAGGGCGACGGCGCACAGGCCCAGCAGGACGTACATGACCCGGGCCCAGGCTTCCGGGCTCGGCGGGTGGGCATGGTGTTCGGCCATGCCCCTACTTTAGACCGATTCACCGGCTTCAAGGCTTCAACGCAACCCGGCGATGCGCACCACGGGCTTGGACGGCTTTACGGGTCCGTCACCGAACAAGAGGCGCTCGAGCCAGGGGAGGGGATGTTGGTTTTTCATGGCTTGCTCCATGATCTCGTAATGGCGGACGTGGGGAGACATCTCCAGGAGGAAATCCGGGTCTTCCGGGTAGTAGCGCGCGATGCGGATGTCATCGCCTGCGAAGGCCCGGATGTGGTCCCGCGATTCCCAGAGGGTGAGCAGCACGAATTCGGTGACCTGCGTGCCTTTGTCCACCAGGGTCCAGGTGCCGCGGTGGCCGGAGGTGGCGCAGAAGTCCTGGATCCCCTTGTCGCGCAGGAATTGCAGGTAGGCCGCGCCCTTCTCCGTGGGCACCCGGCCGCGCCATTCTCGCAGGACTGGATTGGGTGCGTTCATGGCGGCCGAGTTCAGGGACTCGGCTGGATGGGCAGCCGCCGCTCCAGCTCCCGGGGCAGCCAGGCGCGCCGAGGGGAGGAGCGGCGGGTCTTGCGCTTGGCCGCCCGAGGCGGCGGCAAGGGCAACTCCAGTTGCGGGTTGGCCTGCACCAGCGGCGGGTAGGCTCGGAAATAGCGCACCAGGGCCCGCCACAGGGGCAGGCCGTACTGGGGATCGAGGTCGAACGGGCTCATGGGCGGTTCCTTCGCTGTAACCAGCTAAAAATCTATTGACGGTTACAAGCCTAGACTCGATTCCGTAACCTGTCAAGTGTACTATGCTGGTTACATATGGATACCCCCCACGGCCACACCGCTCCCCGCCGCCTCGACACCCTGGAATGGGTGGGGGGCCACGTGGCCCTGGATTTCGCCAACACCGTGGGGGACACCACTACCGGGGAGCCGAAGCCTTATCTCCACGGCTACGACGACCTCCTGGCCTGGGCCCAGAAAGCGGACCTGATCGGTCCCGTGGGCCGCCGCAATCTTTCGGCCGGCAGCGACCGCGCCAAGTCCATGGCGTTCCAGGAGTCCGAAGCCTTGAGCGAGAGCTTGAGGACCCTGTTCCACGCCGCCGCGCGGGGCGAGCCGCTGCCGCAGAAGGCGCTGGATCAGTTGAATACGCTGGTGCAGAAGACCGCCGCCTGGCGGCGTATCTCCACCTGTCTCGACGAGGAAGGCGGCAGGAAGATCAGCTGCGGCTGGGACTTCAAGGATGCTCCGCCCGTGGCGGTGCTCGGCCCCATCGTGTGGCGTGCGGTGGAGTTGCTGGAGAGCGGCCCCCTGGACCGCGTCAAGGAATGCTCCGCCGACGATTGCCGCTGGCTGTTCCTGGACACCTCCAAGAACCGCTCGCGCCAGTGGTGTTCCATGGATAACTGCGGCAACCGTTCCAAGGTCCGGCGTTTCCGCGACCGCCAGAAAGGCGCCTAAAAAAAGGGGCGCCTGGCGGCGCCCCTCAGTTTCACACAAGGACTCCAGCCTTCAGAAGAACGGGAACCCGTTCAGTGTCGCCAAGTTGAGGAACAGGCCGCTGGGGTCCGGTCCCAAGAGGAAATACAGCCTGGCGCTGGTGGGGTCCGCTTCCACCGGCGAGCTGCCGGCGGGCTCGCGCACGTAGCCCACGGCGGCCGGCAGCCAGCCGTAGACCTGCGCCCGGCAAGTGTCGGCCGGCAAGCCGCTGATGGGCGTGGCGGTGAAGGTGGAAGGATTGATCGCCGTCAGCGTGCCGCCGGTGCAGCTGCCGAAAGCACCGTTGGGGCTGAACAGCACCACCAGGTCGCGCTGGATGATCGGCGTCGTGCCGTTGAGGCGGAACCCTTCCCAGATGTCGTTGCCGATGAGGGAATTGGGGTAGTTCTGGACGGGGGTACCGTTGCCGTCGATCACCACTTCCGCGCGGGTCGGGCTGGGGTCGCCGAACACGTCGATCCACAGGTGGCCGGCGATGGTGTAGTGCAGGAAGGCGTTGAAACCCGCGCCGCCCGCCAGGAACACAGGGGTCTGGCTCACCGGACCGGCCTCGTTCAGGCCGATGACGTGCTGCTCGCCCGTGGTGATGTCGAACTCGTTCAGGCCCACGTAACCTGCCGAAGGTGCGTCGCCGCCGATGGTGCCGCACTCCGTGCCGCTCGAATCTCCGTAGATCTTGGTCGCTGCGCCGCCGTTGAGCGGCGTGGTAAAGACCGCGTAGCCCGCGCTTGTGGGCTCGGTGAACGCCAGGATGCCGGTGTCGGTGATGGAGGAGGTGACGATCCCGGTCGTGGTGGCGCCGTTGCTGCACACGGAGCCGTCGGCATAGCTGAAGCTGCCGACGAGTCCGGAGCCCGACAGGCTGAGGTGGTAGAGGGCGTCGG
>Ga0126373_10002368_pt1 | contig 13881 bp, 11 predicted proteins | sample PanSoiMetPlot_11_FD_92545 | JGI IMG/M metagenome (GOLD analysis project Ga0126373, IMG submission 92545) | Tropical forest soil microbial communities from Panama - MetaG Plot_11 | ecosystem: Environmental > Terrestrial > Soil > Tropical forest > Bulk soil | place: Panama | collected 2016-02-17 | reverse complement strand
GATCGACACGATGGCAGGGACCAGATCAGGATGGACCGCCGCGGGATTGGTTTTGGAGGCAGCATAGAGTTCTCTCGCTCGTTGCTGTGTCGCCGGATCATTCCCGAGTTTCCCGAGCGCCCCGATCAACTCGCTTCGTAGTTGTCCGGTGAGCTCAGATTCTCCTCGCTTCGGCGTCCAGCCGACATCCGTGACAGCGGGGCTCACCCGGTCTCGTACTAGGGATTCCAACGCAGGTCGTCCGTTCATATCGATGAGGCGGTTCAGGAACGCGAAGGAGTCTAACAAGAGGGCCCATACGTTCTTGTCGCGGTCGGTCGTGAACTGTGCCGTGAGATCGAGATATTCCGTGATCGGCATGAGTCCGGCAACGGCAAGGGCCCATGCATCATTGATCAACGCGAACCGTTCGACGGCAGCCAGTTTGTCGAGCCCACCTTTCAGGAGGCGAGCCAGGAGATCGGGGGCATAGCGGACTCGGTAGAAGCCATGTCCACCCTCGTTGAGGAATAGAGAGTCAAACTCCTTCGGCAGAGGAAATCGTGCTTCGGTGTCTTTCACGAGCAGGCGTGAGGTGGTAGGTCTGCCTCCTGCAACAACCCGTTTTTGGACTGGGATGTGCCACTGCTGGTCTCGCGCTAGTGGAGATTGTGTCTCATCCAGGTAACTGAATCGTTGCTGCGTCAGGACTAACTCAGACGACTGATTGACACTGGCGGTAAGGAGTGGAAAACCGGGCTGAAAAATCCATCTGTCCATCAATTCCGGCACCGGTTGTTTTGCTGCCTTGCCTAGTGAGATCCAAAGGTCTTTCGTATCGGCGTTGCCGTACGCGTGGGTTCGTAAGTAGTCACGGACGCCATCTCGGAAGACTGTCGGGCCGATGTGCTGCTCCAGCATCCGCAGCACCGACGCCCCCTTCTCGTATGTCAACACGTCAAACATCGCCTCGGCGTCTTTCGGGGCGCGAACCGGATATTCGATCGGTCGGGTGTTCTGAAGCCCGTCCACCGAGAAGGCCGCGGCTCGTGACATGCTGAACGACTCCCAGCGTTTCCACTCCGGTTTCCAGGCATCGACCGCGAGCATTTCCATGAAGGTAGCGAAGGCTTCGTTGAGCCAGAGCCCGTTCCACCAGGACATGGTCACCAGGTCGCCAAACCACATGTGGGCATTCTCGTGGGCTACGACGTCGGCGACCCGCTCCAACTCGGCATGGGTGGCGGTCCGTTGATCCACGAGGAGTGCCGTCTCTCGAAACGTGATCGCACCAAGATTTTCCATGGCGCCTGACGCGAAATCAGGAATGGCGAGCAGATCGAGCTTGCCGCTCGGATAGGGGATGTCATAGTACCGTTCGAAGAATAACAACGAGGCGGCGGCGATGTCCTGCCCGAATCCTGCAAGATGTTTTTTCCCCGGGACCGCCCAAAGACGAAGCGGGATCCGACCAACGATCGTCGCATCGGTCGATTCGATCGTTCCCACAATGAACGCCACAAGATAGGTGGACATCCTGATGGTGTCTGAGAATAGGACGATCTTCTTTCCGTTTTCTTCCGTCTGGGAGGTAATCGCGGTATTGGAGACGGCGGTCAACGATGGGTCAATGATCAAGCTGGTAGCAAAAACAGCTTTGAAGTCTGGTTCATCCCAGCAGGGAAAGGCGCGGCGGGCGTCGGTGGCTTCGAACTGCGTGGCAGCCATCAAGTGCGTGGCGCCGGTCTTGTCTTTGTAGGTACTGCGGTAGAATCCGCGGAGCTTGTCGTTCAAGATGCCCGCGAAGGTGAGTCGAAGGGTCCAGGTCCCTGGAGCGATAGAGGTCCCAAGAGTCAGTCGGCAGCGTTCCAACGCCTCGTCGAGTTCGATCGTGAGTGCATGGTTGGTTCCATCAGTTGCCAATAGGGAGGCGGTCCGGATCTCGAGGTCGGCCGCATTGAGCACGATTTCTGCCGTTGGTTGATTAATCGTCAACGTGATCGTTTCCTCTCCAGAGAACGTTGCCGTCTTGAGATGCGGCTCGAGGCGAAGATCATAGCGGATGGGCACGACGTGCCGCGGAAGGCGATACGGATCGATAGCTCGCGATTCAGAACCGTGCTTCATATCTTCCCCTTTCGGTCGTTCGGCGATGAGCTCGGTGGGTGAGGAAGTAAATGCAAAGCTGAGAACGTTCAACGCAGGAATCGCCAGCAGAGATCGTGCGCGCTGCACGATCGAGCGAAGCGAATCTCGTCTGCTGATGGGTTCACTCATGTCCTCACGGTACGGTACATCTCGACTCCCTGCGGGGTGCCGACGAGTAACACATCGGTCCGGCCAACGAACAGGCCCGTCTCGACGACCCCGGGAATTTGATTCAACTGAATTTCGACCTCGCGCGGGTTATCAATTCGTGCGAGGTGCACATCCACAATCAGATGGCCGGATTCCGTCCTGAACGGGTTGCCGTTCTGTTGCCGCAGCACCACTTGACTCTTCGTGCGAACTTCGATTTCACGAGCCGTGTTCCCCCATCCGAAGAGAATCACCTCGATCGGAAGGGGAAATGGATGCCCGAGCACAGGCACCCGTTTAGTATGGTCCACTAATACGATAAATTGCTTGGCCGATGCCGCGACGATTTTTTCTTTGAGCAGTGCTCCTCCACCCCCTTTGATCAAGTTAAAATGCGGATCCACTTGATCGGCCCCGTCGATCGCCACGTCGACAGTCCAGGTATCCTCCGCATCGATCAGCGGGATCCCGTACCTCCTCGCCAGGTCTGCAGTGTCGTGCGAGGTTGGTACTCCGCGAAGTTTCATCCCAGCCCGCACCTTCTCTCCAAGTGCGATCACCATGTGCTTGGCGGTTGAGCCGGTTCCCAAGCCGACGACCATGCCATCTTTGACAAATTCGACAGCCTTGCGTGCTGCCGCTTGTTTCAACGCATCGAGGTCGGGTGTTGTCATGCTCGCGCCAATTGTGCGGCACTCGAAGCCGCGCCGAGCAGGGCGGCCTGTTGATTCATCACGATGTGAACTGGGATGTTGCTCATCAAGCGCTTGTAGCGCCCTTTGTTGATGAACGCTTTCATGAAGGTGCCGTCTTTCAATTTGGAATGGAGTTTAGGAGCTGCGCCTCCGCCAAGATAGACGCCGTTGACGGCCATTGCTTTCAGGGTCAGATTACCTGCCTCAGCTCCATAAATGGAGGCAAACAGATCGAGTGTTTGCTCGGCGATCTCAGCCTGGCCTTGGAGTCCGGCTGCCGCGATTTCCGCCGCCGGATCGCCGGCCTTGATCTTTTCCGCCAGCCAGGTCGGTTCGTTCTTCTTTGTATCCCGGAGAAATTCATAAATCGCATGGAGACCAGGTCCGGACAGCACGCGCTCATAACTGACATGCAAGTATTGGGTGCGAACATGCCGTAACAATCCGATCTCGATGTCGCTGTTCGGGGCAAAATCTGCATGGCCTCCCTCCGAAGGCATAGGCTGATATTTCGTGCCATCCCAGAACAGGATGGATTCGCCTAAGCCGGTTCCTGCTGCGATGAGCGCGATCGCCTGTTGGTGCCTCGGCGGCGTGCCGGCATTCACCGTCACCAATTCGTCAGGGCGGAGGAGCAGAATCCCATGCGCCATGGCCTCGAGGTCATTGAGCAGCCGAACGTGGGGAATGTCGAATCGCGCCGCCAGGGCAGCGCCATCGATAATCCAGGGAAGGTTCGTCGTATGGCTATGGTTGTCAATGACGGGACCGGCGACGCCGAAACAGGCGGCATCGATCTTGACTGGTTGTTGTGGCGTAGGCCGGGCGGATGACACTTCTCTCTCGTCTTTCGCCTGCTTGATGTCGTCAACCGTCGTCGAAGGTTTTGGAGGGATCAGGAAGTCCGCAAGCATCTCTTCCAAGGACGTGTAGTCGGCGCTGGGAAACGTTTCCATCCGTGTCGGCTCGACTCGTTCTGTCGTCCAGTCATACAGGGCAAGGTGAGTTTTTGTACCACCGATGTCGCCGGCGAGAATCATCTCTTTTTCCTCACAGGGCACAGTCTATGGTTGACCGATCGAGAAGTCCGCGCGGTACATTGAACCAATCGTCACAGGAGCTGGTCCTGTGTCGGTATCGCGAGAAAAGCCGACTGAAGGCGATCCGCGTCCTTCCTAAAATCTAGCACTGCCTTCCGCATCCAGGCTTTATTCGATCCAGCGATCAGAAACACTACCACACTCACCCGGTTGATCACACCTGGGGTCAACAGCAATCTTACCGGGATAGCTTTGAGCAAATGCCTGCCGTGACGAGCTTGAGATAGATAGGATTTGGAATGTTGTGGCATAGGGAAGAGCCATCGCGTGGGCGGAGCATTTCCAATCGTTCGAGAATCAAATCGAATTGGAGCCAACACGCCGGCCGGCCACTCGCTTGATTCACCCACTTGGAACAGGGGTGAAGCGAGCAGCGATGTCTCCACGGGAGGATATTCTTACCAGATTGAGCGCATCTTAGGTTCTTGAGGGAGGAAAAGGCAAACGGGATATGACGCGTTATTGGACCGGTCGGCGAATGAGCAATGGCATGCCATCTGTTGCCATCCAAGCCAACGACTGTGCATCGTCAACGCCCACGGTGAGGTGTAGCTGAGGTGTGGCGCGCGGAGCATGTCCCGCCCAAAATACATGCCACCATTCGGTGAGCAGTCTCCACCATTGTCTAATGTGGTATGTCACCAACTGCCACAGGTTGGTGTAGTCGTAGGATTCGATTGTGATCGTCAAGGCCGGGGTAAACTGCAGAGAATAGACCGTCGGCATGTCCGCCAGGGAAATAGGGTCCTGTTCGGGACTGACTGAGGGGTCGATCTTCCGACGGGTAACGGGAGGACGCTCCCGCAGTCGAAAGGTCGTGACGAGCTCATTCTGATCGGACGTAGTCCAGCTCTCAATCAGAATCCGGTGGAGTTCTACACCACGGCCTTTGAGGAGGATGGTGCTTGCTGCAAGATCGATGAGCACATACGTTTGGGGTCTGGCCGCCAGCTTGACTTCTTCTGCAAGAACCCGCGTGGCTTCTTGGAGAGCCGCTGGATCGCTGACATCCACAAACGGTTGTGAGGGGGGGTCAAGAGCCCATGTCACCGGAACAAGAGTTAGAATGAGGGAAAAGAGGAGAGAGAACAGTGTCATAGAGGCGTGTCGGGTGGCAGCCGGCTAGCCCTCAATTATTGATGAAAGTTCGTGCCGAGACCGCTGACGTGCTAGCGGAAGCGGCGCGTCAAGTCGCGAGGAAGGCATTTTTGAACAGGATGTCGCTCAACCAAACAGCTCCCGCATTTGGTCGTGTTATTCCAACGGCCTGGTCTATCGGAGAAGCGCGCTGGCAGTTAGAACGGGAGTGTTCATGAACGATGTGGACTAAAAAATCAAGATGGGCGTACCGACTTTCGCAAGGCGATAGACACTCTTGAGATCATCATCATTGAGACGAATACACCCGTGGGTCACATTTTTTCCGAGCAGCCTGGTATAGAGCGTGCCGTGGATAAAGTAGCCCTTGCCAAATCCGAGCGCATACTCCCCCAGCACTCCTGGCTCGATGCGGTCTTCTTGGTTTTGGGGGACCGCGAGACCTTCTTCAATGAAGGCCCAATCAGGCTTCACCCAGACAGGATTCGTTAATTTTGATTGGACGAAAAACTCGCCTCGCGGCGTGTCGAAGATCCATTGGCCCTGGGTCTCGCCAGGCTTATCCAAAATGGTTCCACTCCCGGTCGAAGCCAGTGCATCGAGCATGACACGGTCCCGGTAGCGTATATACAGGTGATTTCGGGCTGTGTCGACCAGGATATAGGGCTGGGCAGGCATCAGTTGAGCAAGTTGTTTACTGAGAGAGTGGTAACGACTTTGAAGCTGTCGTAGGGCAACGGGATCAGCCGGCTTGGGTGAAACGATGGAGGCATCTGACAACGGGATCCCGCTGCTTTGGGCGAGGGTGAGGAGGATCAACAGTCCGATCACACCAGGAGTTAGCGCCCGCACCACTTGTTTCATCGGACTTGCTCAGATATCGTTCCGCTGGCCGAGACTTGCTAACGCTTGAGCAACTGAGTTTTGTTCTTGAAGGGCCCCGACGATTGTCACGGGGGTCCCCTTTTCTACACGATCGTATAGAGAGACCATGTGGGCGTTTTCGAGCATGACACAGCCCAATGTCTGTGCCGCCAATTCGTTATCGACTCCATGGATCTCAATCTGTCCACCGATTCCTTTCGATGCTGGTATCAGTCCCGTTTTCCGTGCCGATTGGAAGCGGCGTCGATCTTCTTCATTCGGATAATCAAGAAGCAGGGCTCGATAAAATTGAGTTTGCCCCTGGCCGCGCTTACCCGCGATGCGGTAACGGCCTTCCGGAGTTGCACCGTCCCCCTGGTATCGCTTCTCGCGAATTCCATTGAACCCGAGCCGAACGGGATATGATAGCACCTTCTGCCCGTTCTTGTAGAGCGTCAGTACGCGGTCGGCTTTGCTCACGACGATCGCACTCGCATGGTGACGCCGTGACCACGCGATCGTCTCATTGGCCATCTGTTGCCATCGACCGATTCGCTCGTGGTCAGCGTACCGTCCTAACTCGCTGCTCAACAGGTCGGTCTGTGAGGTAAGCATCTGTCCGGCCTTGACGGACGCTTCGATCGATCGTTCGAACTGCCCCTCTTCAAAGAACGCTCGCGCCTGCTTGACGAGGAGATCGGTTTCGACCAAGTGCTGGCCTAGCACCAGCCGGCTGTCGATCGCTCCAACCTGAACAGTCAAGATGTGGAAGCGATCCTCAACCGAGGCGAGCTTGCGTTCAGCAGCTTGACCGAGTGCCTTGCGTTGGTCCGTGATCCGTGCAACTGTCTGGACCCCTTCTTCGTAGAGTCTGCGAAGGGACAGATCGAGCTCATTGGATTCCCATGGCCAGTGAATGAGGTCATCTTCGGCTTGCACACGAGTCTTGAGGGCCATCCATTGATGAGCAAATCGAGCATAGTCATCCGGTGAGAGTTCCGCGGCCCGAAGATCCATCAGGTCTCGGTCGAGCGATTCGATCGCCTCGACCACATCCTGTGGCACAGCATCTGTACAGCCGGTCAGGATCACGGCCAGGACGAGGAGTAGGCTTCCTGACCCGAGTGAATACATGAGACGATGATAGATATGCATGGCCTGCCCGGACTACTTTTTTTTCGCCGCTGCTTTCCCCTTGCCGATTTTGGCAAGGGCGGTTTCAATTTCATGAGAGACTGCGGTGCTCTTCTCTCGAATGGCCTCAGCCTGTTTTTGAGCCGCTTGATAGTCGGCTTTGTCGATCGCCATTTGGGTTTGGTTCAAGGACGCTTTCAACGCTTCAGCATCGGCTTTGATCGCTTCCAACGCCGCGCGGTCTTTGCCAGTGGGGGCCTTCGCCACCAGGTCGAGCGTGACTTTGACTGATTCCTCGGCTGCGTGCTGCGCTTGCAGCGCGGCAGCTTTGGCTTCATCCCTCTTTTTTTCCGCCTCCGCCTTGACGCGTTCCGCGTCCGCCTTTGCCGCGACAGCCAGTTGCTCAGCCTTCCCGTAGTCTCTGACTAAACCAAACTTGGCGTCTTGGTCGGCCACTTCTTTCCGAAGGGCGACCAACGTGCCTTCGATCTTTGCATACTCCTCGGCCACATAAGTGGAGGCACCGCTTTGTTGGGCATCTGCGACGGCCTTCTCTGCCGCTTCAATCTGTTCCGTGGGCGGTTTCGCACATCCGGCCGCAACGACCAGGGCGAGAAGAATGGGTGCCACGTTCAGAAGTTTTTCAAACATGTCATCCTCCTCTAACAAGGGATTGGCTTGGCGAATCTTTCTACACGATGCAGCCCGGACCAGATTTCGCTGACAAGAAGGGTGAAAAACTGACTGAAAGAAGGCAAACTCAATGCCAGAACGACCAGCCTGATCCTTAGCGAGAAGTTGTGCTTTCACAATGACTTAGCGGAGTTATGCCGAGTGGACTCTCTGAAATTCTGTGGCAGTCTAGCCAATTTTTAGCAGAAACGCCTCAAATAATGGAAAATTGGTGTTGACATCGTCGTGACAAGACATCCGACTTTGCCGCGACTCCATGACCTGCCCCTTACGGACTTTTTGCAGGAACTCCGTTTTTCGCGAGAGCCGCGAGTTTGACAGAGGAGTACCTCGACCCTATAATGCCGCGTCCTTCGATCACATTTTGTTGTAAGGAGCGAGTGCATGTCATTCACATTTCAACAACCTTCGAACCTCAAGAAAAAGCGCGAACACGGCTTTCGCAAACGTATGAGTACTAAGAATGGCCGGAAGGTCTTAGCTCGGCGCCGGGCCAAAGGACGAACCCGGTTGACTGTGTAGTGCGTTGTTGCAAGGCTCTCGAGTACGGCTCTCAGCCCCTGTTTCCTTCCTCGAATCAACAAGTCCCTAACAGATACAGATGAGGCCGGGCTGGTGTCGTTAGCCTCAGATGGGCCTTGAGTGGGAGGCCTGGCGAGAGCGGTCTTCGTGAGGTCTTTAACGATGGTAGGGCGTGGGGGCGACAAGCCATTGTTCTTACGTAGAAGCCGCGACATCAATTACGTGAAGCACCATGGCCGGCGAATTTCGACGGCGCTGTTCAATCTGCTCGTGTGTCGAACTGGCGTGGAAGGGGGGCAAGTCGGTATTATCGTTGGCCGGAGATTTGGCAACGCGGTTCGGCGGAACCGTGCAAAACGCATTTTTCGACAACTGACGAGGCAGATCCACAGGGACCTGCTGTCGGAACCAGCAGTGGTAGTTTTTCCTAAACGTGATGCGTTGAGTCAACCGTTTGCTGCCTTGGAAGTGGTCTGGCGCTCATCTCTTGCTCGCCACCATCTTCTCAGAACTAAAGAGGACTAGAGTGCAATACCTGTGTGTCCGAGTCCTAGTCTACTACCGATACTGCATCTCCCCGCTGTTCGGCCCTGCGTGCCGCTTTGAGCCGACCTGCTCCGAATACGCCAGCATCGCCATTAGCCGCTACGGTGTTCTGCGAGGCTGCGGTCTTGCGATCTGTCGTTTACTGAAGTGTCATCCCCTTCATCCTGGAGGCAATGATCCAGTCAGATGAAGAGGACTGAGATTTTCGCTTAGGGCGCCGCACGATATGGAAAAGCGCGTCATCATCTTCTTGATTCTCTCATTAGCCATCATCTTCGGGTACGACTACATCCTCAAAGAACTTGGCTGGCTTCCCCCGCCCGCACCGAACCAGGATGGCTCCAATGCCGGAGTAGGTTCCCATCCTGAAGACCCTCGAACTCAAGCCAGCCAGTCATCGCGCGAGATCAATAAACCCAACCTTGAGGTTGCACGCCAATCTGGCGAAGGCAGGCCTTCACCAAGGTCCTCTGACGAAACTCTCCCAACCAGTGAGGAAACGTTAACAATCGACACCGACTTGTTCCGAGCAGAGCTGACCAATCGAGGCGGAGTCCTGAGGAGTTGGGAATTGAAGCGATACAGAACCGCGTCTCCTGACCAGAAGTCAGTGCAACTGGTCCATTCGGGAGGGAAGTTTCGAGGGCCGCTCTCGATCGCAGTGGCGGACGCAAATCTAGACAAGTCGTTACGAGAGGGACTGTATTCTCTAGAGAAAGATTTCACCAGGCTCGATGCTTCTCATCCCGTTGGACATGTCACGCTTCGATTTCAGGACCGTGACAAGGGGTTCTCCGTCGAAAAGCACCTGACCTTCCATCACAACAGCTACGTCGTCGATATCTCCTTGAAGCTCGATGGGGTCATGCAACCATTCGATGTGAGTTTGGGGACAAACTTCGGGATTGTGGAATGGGGAGAAGGGCTCATTGGTCTCATCGGATCGGCTTCGATGGTCGACAGCAAGGTCGAGAAAGAAACACCCGAGGGGGAACTTGAGAGGAAAGGGCCTGTCCAGTGGGTGGCCCTCCAGGACAAATACTTTCTCTCGGTGTTGATGCCCAGCCAGGCCACGGCGGCTGTGATCAAGAAGGAAGGGGACAAGCTTGTCTCGGCTGGTGTACGAATGGCTCAACCATCAAGTGGGGCCGTGGTGGCGTTGCAACTCTATGCTGGGCCTAAAGAGTATGACACACTACGAATGTTTAACGTGGCGCTCGAGGACACGATCGATTTCGGCTGGTTTATCTTTGGAAGCTGGAGTGTCGTGAAAGCGGTCGCGAAACCGATTTTCTATGTCCTCCGCTTCATAAACAGCTACACTCACAACTATGGAATCACGATTATCCTTCTCACGATGGCGCTGAAGCTGCTCTTTGTACCATTGCAGTATAAGAGTTATAAGTCGATGAAGCAGATGCAAGTGATCCAGCCGAAGGTATTGGCGATCCAGGAAAAATTCAAGGACGATCGCGATCGACTGAACAAAGAACTGATCAAGCTCTATCGAGACCACAAGGTGAATCCAGTCGGTGGCTGCCTTCCGATGGTGCTCCAGATGCCGGTGTTTGTAGCCCTCTTCAATATCCTCTATATGACGATTGATTTGCGGCAGGCACCGTTCATGCTCTGGATTAAGGATCTTTCAGTCCAGGATCCCTATTATGTTCTCCCGCTGATCATGGGGGCTACCATGGTCATTCAGCAGAAGATTACTCCCACCACGATGGATCCCACACAGGCGAAGATGATGTTAATGCTTCCCGTCTTCATGACATTTCTCTTCATCAATTTTCCAGCCGGGCTGGTGCTCTATTGGTTGACGAACAACGTATTGACCATCGGGCAGCAGGTGCTGACGGATCGCTACATTTTTCGAAATCGATCGATCTTGGCTGGGCACGAGGAATCTTACGGGAGAAAATGACTCAAATAAAATCGCGTATTACCTTCGTACGATCTTCATTGAATTGAGAGCCCTACATCAAAGAGAGTCCGATCATGCAAGTGGGAGGAGGGCTTGAGGACACGATCTGCGCCGTTGCCACACCGGTCGGTGAGGGCGGGATCGGCATTGTCCGGATTAGCGGTCAAGACGCTCTTGCGGTCGCCGAGAAGCTTGTACGGCTACGTTCGGGACACTTGCTGGGATCCACTGCATCACACACCTTGCACCTCGCCGACTTCTTTGCCCCGTGTACAGAAACACTAAACGCGTGCGGTCCTTCAGCACACTCGGGCAGTAGACAACAGGCCATTGATGAGGGGCTGGTAGTTTACATGAAGGCACCCCGGTCATTTACCGCTGAAGATGTAGTGGAACTTCACTGCCATGGGAGCGGACTGGTGTTGGCCCATCTATGCGAAGCCTGTATTACCGCGGGAGCTAGATTGGCTCAGCCAGGCGAGTTTACCAAGCGGGCGTTCTTGCATGGTCGTTTCGATCTCTCTCAAGCGGAGGCGGTTCTCGATACGATCAAAGCCAAATCCGAGGGAGGACTCAAGGTCGCCCAGCGCCATCTGAGAGGCGATTTGGGGCGCGCGGTGGATCGAATGCGAACTCAACTGCTGACGTTGTTGGCACACGTGGAAGCCGGAATTGATTTTGTGGAGGAAGATATTTCATTTGTCGCACGCGAAGAGTTGCTTTGTGCGTTTCACAAAATCCTTGAAGACATCGATCAGATGCTTTCAACCGCTCGCAGCGGGAGGCTCTTGCGGGAAGGCGCCCGAGTAGTCATCATCGGGCGACCTAATGTCGGGAAATCAAGTCTGCTGAACAGTCTTCTGCGGGAAGAGCGCGCCATTGTCACCAATATTCCGGGAACCACTCGGGATCTAATCGAAGAGTCAGTGGTGTGGGACGGACTCTTAATTACGCTGATCGACACCGCGGGTCTCCGCGAGACGGTTGACATCGTGGAAGCGGAAGGGATGAAACGAACCAAGTCTGCACAAGGTGACTCTGATCTTGTCTTGAACGTTTTCGATGCGAAGGAGCTGCTTGGCGGAATTGACCAGATTGAAAGCAAGACGTTATGCGAGGGCAAAGACTTCGTAATCATCAACAAAATGGACCTGATTGACCGGGTGGAGTCGCAGAGCGTGATTGATTCCTCCCGCCGATTGACGCCTTGTGAGGTGATCCCCATTTCTGTGAGAACTGGTGTAGGGATTGACCAACTGAAATCGGCTATCAGGTCTCATCTGCTGCATGGGGATCTTGAGGCGAAGGAGGGAGTGACGATCACGAATGTCCGGCATCGCACGGCCTTACAGCGAGCAGGAGAATCCCTGCGTCACTCGATGGAGGCTGTTCGGGCGGGAATCGAACCGGAACTGATTGCGGTGGATCTGCGCGCTGCCGCCGACGCACTGGGTGAGATCACCGGAGTCATCACTTCCGACGAAGTGCTGGATCAGATCTTCGCTGAATTTTGCATCGGGAAATAGCCAACTTTCCGAGGTTGCCCGAGATATTCTGTGTAAGCCACTGTACGCCCGTGCACGTGTTTAGTTGTTCGTCCACGAAGGGCTTGCGGGTCACAGGTGAAGCCGCATAAAATTGTGCCCAATACTGTGCCCATGTTCGACATAAGCATGGGGTCGACCAAGCGGCCTCTTAATACTAAGTCGATTCACTGGATTCTCTTTCAAAATCAGAAATTCCGGGGTGGCTTGATTGTCGCGTGTTAATTCGCGCCGCAATTGGGCGCAGTGCGCCGGAGTCGCGAGGGCCCGCCATCGTTAGTCTTTCGACTGAGGCCTTGGCTGGCTCAATTGGTAGGCTCCCGCCTTAGGCGTGAATGGTGACGTCCTCAACACGTATGGCAGAAGATCCAGTGCAGCAAAGCAAATGCAAGATTTGCGGTAGTCCATCCCTCGTGATTTTTGCTCACACAGCAAAATGCGATGACTGCGGAGTTATGGTGTATTACCCCTATCCAGCGGATGACAGTCAATTGCAAGCGAAGAGCGACGGGAAAAACTGGTCGCGAGATCAGGTGTTGCGTTGGTATTCAAAAGCATCATTTCATAACCATGCGAATTTTACCAACATCATCCGCTTTGCAATGGATGAGTCTTGCCTCGGAAAACAATTAGACATATTGGATTACGGAGGCGGGGGCGGGCAGTTCGCTCTAGTTTGCAAATCACACTTCCCAGAAGCCTCCGTCTATATTACTGACTTTAGTGACGAATCTCTCCTCCTAGAGTGGAGCGGTTCAAATATGCAGATCCCATTTGGGAGCTTTTCGAAAGACGCGACGAAGTTCGATTTCATTTTTTTGAATGATGTTTTTGAGCATGTCAGTGACCCAGGATTTGTACTGAAGCAGTTGGCGGGCAAACTGAAAACCGGCGGCAAACTGTTTATAGATACACCGAAACAGTTCTGGATTTATCCGTTCACAAAAGTGATGTCGAAATCACTTTACACGAAGGTTCTGAGAGGTACTGTTTCAACCGCTCACCTGCAGATTTGGTCGAGGAAGTCATTTGAATTTGTCGTGCGCGAGAGCGGACTAAAAGTGCGCAAGTACGAGGAATCAAGCGAATACACAATGCCTGCCGACTTTTATCTGGATAATATGGGTATAAGAAATCCAATATTACGGCTCGCCGGTCGTGTCTTTTATGGAAACGCAAGGTGGCTTGCCAAAAATAAAATTGTATGTGTGTTGTCTAGCCAGTACCCATAACAAGACGCTCCACGAGGCGTCACATCTGTTGCGCCCGATTGTCCAAAGTCAGCTTAGCCGGTGAAGGCCCGATTACCGGTGTTTGCTCCGGAGGTCGGGATGAAAGAGTTCGGCTCCTGCATTGGGAAAGAGGACCTGTGTCGCTTGTATTTGACGTGATTGTGGTGGGTGGAGGTCATGCCGGCTGCGAAGCTGCACTGGCTGCCGCGCGGATGGGTGTGTCCACCTTACTGCTTACCATGGATGAGG
>Ga0126373_10002367_pt1 | contig 13883 bp, 12 predicted proteins | sample PanSoiMetPlot_11_FD_92545 | JGI IMG/M metagenome (GOLD analysis project Ga0126373, IMG submission 92545) | Tropical forest soil microbial communities from Panama - MetaG Plot_11 | ecosystem: Environmental > Terrestrial > Soil > Tropical forest > Bulk soil | place: Panama | collected 2016-02-17 | reverse complement strand
GGTCGACCTGCGTACCAGGAAGGTGACCGTCGACGGCCAGGAGGTCTCGCTGACACCCAAGGAATTCGACATTCTGGAAGTGCTCGCGATCGATCCTGGCAGGCTGGTAAGCCGCCAGGAGGTGCTCGAGGCCGCCTGGGATGCACACTGGTACGGCCCGACCAAGGTCCTCGACGTGCACGTCGCCGCGCTCCGGCGCAAGCTCGGAGTCCCTGGCCTGATCGAGACGGCCTACGGACGTGGATTCCGGCTCGGCAGCCCCTGATCGGCAGTTACTGATGGCACGCAGGATCACGCTGACAGTGATCGCCCTCGTGGTGGTCCTGCTTGGCATCGTCGCGGTGCCGCTTGGCCTGCACGTGGCCAGCGAGGACAGGAGCGACTTCACCAAGCAGACTGCCGCGGAGGCGGCAACCGTCGCCAGCGTCGCCGAGGAGCACCTGGACGACCGGGCTTCCGGCGTACCGCTGGCCCAGGTCATCGCCGGTGTCAGGCGGCACGGCGATCAGGTCGCCGTGTACCGGGTATCCGGCCGGCGGCTGGCCGGCAGCCCGCCGCTTGCCGGGGTCTCGCCACACATGGTCAACTCGGCGCTTGGCGGCACCATCTCCTACACCAGCCCAGGCCCTGATCGGCTGGTCGTGGTCACTCCGGTGGTCGCGGACGAAAGCCCGGTGACCGTCGGCGCGGTAGCGCTGTCCAGGTCGACTGAGCCGCTTGATCACCGGATCCGGGCGCTGTGGACGTGGCTCGCGCTGGCTTCAGCGGTCGGCCTGCTGGCGGCGGCGCTTACCGCGACCGCCCTGGCCCGCTGGGTCAGCAGTCCGCTCAGCGGCCTGGAATCCGCGGCCAGGCGCCTTGCCACGGGCGAGTTCGCAGCGAGGTCCCCAGCCGAGGCCGGCCCAAGTGAGGTGCGCAGGCTGGCTGGCACCTTCAACATGATGGCCGGCCGGCTTGACGCTCTCGTGACCGGTCACCGGGCAATGATGGCGGACGTGTCACATCAGCTCAGGACGCCGCTCGCGGCGCTGAGGCTTCGACTCGACGTCCTCGGGCTTGCCGCCCCGCCGCCGCTCGCCGAGGAACTCGCCGAAGCCCAGGGTGAGGTCGCGCGGCTGTCCAGGATGGTCGACGGACTGCTCGCGGTGGCCAGGGCCGAGAACGTCACAAGCGCCCCGGTGCCAGTCCCGGTCGACTCGGTCATCAAGGACAGGGTTGCCGCCTGGCTGCCTGCGGCCGAAGAGAAGCCGGCCACGCTCGAAGCGCTGGCGGACGGCCCGCTGACCGCCAAGGTTGGCGAAGGGCACCTTGAGCAGATACTCGACAACCTGCTCGCCAACGCGCTAGAAGCGATCCCGGCCAACGGGCGCATCCAGGTCAGCGGGTGGCAAGCCGGCGGCCTGGTCCGCGTCACGGTGATCGACAACGGGCCAGGCATGAGCTTGACCGAGCGCAGAGCAGCGCTGCGGCGCTACGTGACTACGACGCCAGGCGGCACCGGGCTTGGCCTGGCCATCGTGCACCGTCTCGTGACCTCGGACGGCGGGACCATCGAGCTGTCTGACACACCGGGCGGGGGGCTGACCGTCACGCTTGAACTGCCGGCCGTTACCCGCGAGCGGTTGTCGCGTGCGATCATGAGACCAGCGCGGGACGATCTTAATCAACTCTGAAGATTTCCTGAACCGGATCTCCAACCTCGATCGTTAATGCTTGATACCGCAAGTTTCGAGCTCCGGGGAGGTTGCCATGCGTCGGCCGCTCAACAGCGCCGTCATACGCCGCGACAGTCGGCTCGATCGCACGCGCAAGCTCTCGGCCTGGATCGCCGGGGGCGCGACCGCGGCGTCTGTCGGCCTGGCCGGCCTGCTCGGCGTGGCCATCCCCGGTCACGCGGCGACCGCAGCGCACCAGCGGACGTCCGGGCAGACTCGCGCTAGCGGTCATCAGCGAGCGAGCCAGCCAGGCAGCCGCCGCGCCCAGCCGCGTGCGCACCGGCATGGCCTTTCTGCTCCGTCGTCGCCGCCTTCGCCATCGACCGCACCGCCCGTCGTTTCCTCCGGTGGATCATGACCGTCGCCCATGTGCTCTGGTATGCCACCAGGGCGACCGGAATCGTCGCGCTCATCCTGCTGACCGGCACGCTCGTGCTTGGCGTGGTTGGCACCGCGCGGGTCGCATCGGAGCGGTGGCCAAGGCTGGTTACCGCGGGCTTGCACAGGAACCTCGCGCTCACCGCCACGGCCCTGGTCGTCGTGCACGTCGTGACGACCATTCTCGACCCGTTTGTTTCAATCGGCCTGGTGGCCGCCTTCGTGCCGTTCGCCTCGAGCTACCGGCCAATCTGGCTGAGCCTCGGTGCGGTGGCGTTCGATCTGCTGCTTGCCGTCCTCATCACCAGCCTGCTGAGGGACAGGCTCAGTCACCGGGCCTGGCAGGTCGTGCACCTGCTCGTCTATGTCTGCTGGCCGGTCGCGCTCTGGCACGCCCTGGGCACCGGTACCGACACCAGGCTGCACTTGGTGCTCGCGATCGATATTGCCTGCGTGCTCGCGCTCGCGGTGGCGGTTTGGTGGCGGCTGTCCCTGACGTCCAGCCCGGCGATCCGCAGGTTCGGCTTGCTGACACTGGTCGCGCTGGCGGTGCTGACGGCGATTTTCGTGATGGCCGGACCGCTACAGCCGGGGTGGCCGCTGCGGGCAGGCACACCGCCGGCGCTGCTCGGGCTGCGCCTGCTGAGCGAATTCATCGGGCGATGACGATGGCACCTGACATGCGCGCCACGGTTCCGCGCCACGCACGGCCAGCCGACCGCCCGCTCGGCCTGGTCAAGCGGCTCACCATCGGCTGGCGTGACACCGACCGCGTCACCGCGCTCGGCACCCACCTGCAGCGGTACGGCGCGCTGCCGCCCCATCCGCCGGGAACGCTGATCGAGGCGGTCACCAGCGCCGGGCTGACCGGGCGAGGCGGGGCCGGGTTCCCAACCGGCGTGAAGATGCGCGCCGTCGCCGAGCGGCGTGGCCCGGCGATTGTTGTCGCCAACGGCATGGAAAGCGAGCCAGCCAGCGACAAGGACGAGGCACTGCTTTCGCGCGCCCCGCACCTCGTGCTCGATGGCGCCGCGGCCGCGGCGAGAGAAGTCGGCGCCACGACCGTGGCCGTGTGCCTGCCTCGCGCCAAGCAGTGGCTGCTCACCCTGGTGCGCGAAGCGGTGGCCGAGCGTGTACGCGCCGGTTACGACCTCGTCGCCATCGAGGTCTACGACCTGCCGCACGGCTACGTGTCGAGCTCGGAGTCGGCGCTCGTGAACTGGCTCAATGGCGGCGAGGCCAAGCCGCTGGCCGTGCCGCCCCGGCCGTTCGAGAAGGGCGTCGGACGGCGGCCCACGATGATCAGCAACGTGGAGACCTTCGCGCACATCGCCTTGATCGCACGGTTCGGGCCGGGCTGGTTCAGGCAGGCAGGGCTGCCTGATGCGCCAGGAAGCATGCTGATCACCACCTCTGGGGCGGTCGCCGCTCCCGGTGTCTATGAGGTTGATGCGGGCATCACGATCGGCGCAGCGCTATCGCTGAGCGGCGGGGCGGCTGAGCACATCGCCTCCGTGCTTGTCGGCGGCTACTTCGGAAGCTGGCACAACACCGCCGAGGTGACGACCATGCCGCTCGCCTCATCGGCGCTGAAGCGCATCGGCGCAGGGCCCGGTGCCGGTGTGATCGTCGCGCTGCCTGCGCACGCCTGCGGGCTGCGGGAGACGGCGAGGGTACTCGGCTGGCTGGCCGGGGAGGGCGCTCAGCAATGCGGGCCCTGCATGTTCGGCCTGCCGGCCATCGCCGAAGACTTCGCGCAGCTCGCCACCGGGCGGCCGCAGGGACAACTGCTCGATCGGCTGCACCGCAGGCTTGGCATGGTCAGCGGGCGGGGCGCCTGCGCCCACCCCGACGGCGCCGTGCGGCTCGCCAGGTCGGCGCTGGCGGCGTTCGCTGCCGACGCACGCGCCCACGCGGCAGGCCTGCCGTGCCTGCCAGCGAGGCAGGGCCGATCACCGGCTAATGCCATGCCAATACCCGCAAGCGCTGGCGGGTGGCGATGACACGACGCCTCGCGATCAACCCGATCGCCTGTACCGGCCACGGCTTGTGCGCGGACCTGCTGCCCGAACTCATCCGGCTCGACGAATGGGGATACCCGATGATGCCGGAGCACCCAGTACCTGATCATCTGGCCGCGCTGGCGCGCCGCGCCTGCGGCACCGCAGGGCCGCCGATGGCGCGGAGTCCACTGGCGGCACCGATGGCAACGAACGGCTAACCGCCATGACCGGCGCGGTGCTGCTCGTGCTGCTCGCGCTCGAGGGTGTCACGTTGCTGCGCTTGCACTCGATGCTGACGCTGCACTTTTTCGTCGGGATGCTGCTCGTCGGGCCGGTGCTGCTCAAGGTCGGCTCGACCTGCTACCGGTTCGTGCGCTACTACACCGGATCGGTTCCTTATGTAAGGAAAGGCCCGCCCGCGTTGCCGCTTCGGGTGCTCGGCCCGGTGGTCATCGTCACCTCGGTTGGCGTGATCGGCTCCGGCGTCGCGCTCGCGCTTGCCAGGCCGGGGCCATCGCTGTGGCTAGTGGCGCACAAGCTGTTCTTCGTGGCCTGGTTCTGCGCGATGACCGTGCACGTGACCTGGTACGCGCCTCAACTCCCCCGGCTGCTCGGGCGCGGCTCACCGCACGTCGCGCGAGCGCGCCAGGCGCTGGCGGGTGCCGGCCGGCGCTGGCTGCTGCTGCTCGCCGCGCTTGCGGTCGGCCTCGTCGTAGCGATCGCCACCGCGCACCTGGAAGGAAGCTGGGCAACCTTCTACGGTGGCCGCTGACTACCCCTCAGGGCACTATCAGCACGGTGCGCGACTCGGTGTAGAAGGCCCTTGCCGCCTGACCCTGCTCCCTTGGGCCATAGCTTGATTCCTTGGAGCCGCCGAACGGTGCGTTGAAGTCAACGCCAGAGGTCGGCGCGTTCACCCGCACCATCCCGGCCTCGACCCTGCGGGTCAGCCTGAGCGCCTGGCCGAGGTCGCTGGTGAACACGGAGGCGACCAGCCCGTACTTGACCGCGTTACCCATCGAGATCGCCTCTGCGGCCGAACCGGCCCTGATCAGCGCAGCCACCGGCGCGAATACCTCCTGGGTCGCGAGCGGCCCGGTCGGCTCGTCAAGCTCGACCAGGGTCGGCGCCAGGTAGTAGCCGGGAGCGTCGAGCGCGCGTCCTCCCGTCAGCACCAGGCCGCCAGACCCGGCCACGGCGGCCAGTGCCGCCGTCCGCGCCCCCTCCTCGATGACCGGCCCGACCAGCGTGGCCTGGTCAGCCGGGTCCACCACGCGCAGCGCCTCGATGGCCGCGACCAGCGCGTCGCGGAACCTGCCATACACCTCATCGACGACGATCACCCGGCTGGTCGCCGTGCACTTCTGCCCGGCGTAGCCCATCGCGGCGTAGGCGATCGTGGGCGCCGCGCGGTCGACGTCGGCGTCTTCGAGCACGATCGACGGGTTCTGGCCGCCCATCTCCGCCTGGACCCTGCAGCCGCGCGCCGCCGCCCGGGCGCTGACATCCCTGCCCACGGTCGACGAGCCGGTGAATGAGACGGCGGCCACGCCGGGATTGTCGATTAGCGCACGCGCGGTGTCCCCGCTGCCGAGCACGACCTGGAAAACGTCGGCGGGCAAAAGCGGCCCGATGATCTCGCCGAGCAGCAGGCCGGTCGCCGCGGCCGCGCTCGACGGCTTCACGATCGTGGCGTTGCCGTAGGCAAGGCTCGGCGCGGCCTTCCAGAGCGGGATCGCCACGGGGAAGTTCCACGGCGTGAGCAACGCGGCCACCCCGACCGGCAGGTACCTGGCCATCAACAGCTGATCAGGGTCGGCGGCGGGCAGCGTCTCGCCATCGGGCGCAAGCGCCGCCTGGGCGTAGTAACGCAGGATCGCCACGCCCCTGGCAACTTCGCCGCGCGCCTCGGACACCGGCTTGCCGACCTCGCGCACCACGAGGTCGGTGACCTCGGCGGCGCGCTGCTCGAGCGCCGTCGCCGCGTCACCCAGAGCCTTGGCACGCACCGCGCCTGGCGTTTCGCGCCAGACCTCGGCCGCCTTGATCGCCCGGCTGACCGCGGCGTCGGCGTCGCCTCCTGCGGCGGCTTCCCACCGCCCGAGCACGTCGGCCGGGTCGTGCGGGTTCACGCTGGTGAACATCATGCGCCCTGCCTTCCAACCTCGATCAGTACCTTGCCGCGCGGTCCGGCCGCGCCACCGCCGCGCAGCGTCGCGATCGCCTGCTCCCAGTCGCCGAGCGGGTACCTGTGCGTGATCAGCATGCCCGGCCTGAGCTGGCCGGAGTTGAGCAGCGCGAGCACACCGCGCCAGGCCGCTGGGGTGTAGCTGAAGCTGCCGACGATCCGCAGGTCATTGTTCACTATGTCGTCGGGCGCGAGCTGCACTGTCTCGCCGTGCGGCGGCAGCCCGATCAGCAGCACCGTGCCGCCTCGCCTGACCCGCGTCACCGCCACCTGCACGGCGGCCGTCGCGCCAGCGGCCTCAACGACGAGGTCGAAGCCGTCAGGACCGGCATCCGCCTGGTCGCCAGCCTGCGAGTCGGCCAAGCCGAAGCTGGTCGCCCCTGCAGCCTTGGCAAGCTCTGCCTGCTCGCCGCGCAGTCCGAGCACGGCTATCTGCGCAGGAGACCAAAGACGGAGAATTTGAACGCATAGCAGCGCGATGGTCCCGTCACCCAGCACCAGCACCCGGCTGCCGGGAACCACGCCGGCCTTGGTGAGCGCGTGGTAGACGACAGCAGCGGGCTCGGCCAGCACGGCATCCTCGGCCGCGACGCTGTCGTCGAGCGGATGCGCCTGGGCGGCAGGAACGACGATCTGGCCAGCGACCGCGCCATCCCTGGTGAAGCCGATCTCGTCGTAGACCTCGCAGAGGTTCACCTCGCCGCTGGCGCAGCGCACACAGCGCCCGCAGCCGATGATGCCTTCGACAATGACCCGCCGTCCGGCTAGCGGCGAGTCCCCGGCGGCGATGCCGGTCCACTCGTGCCCGAGCGCGAGCGGATAGTTGATGTACGCGGGGTCGATCGTGCCGTCGATGATCTCCAGATCAGTGCCGCAGAGTCCGACCAGGTCGGGCTCGACGAGCAGCTCGCCCGGGCCGGGGTATAGCTCGGCTCGGCGCTCAAGGCGCACGTCGCCGGGGCCGAACACGGTGAGCGCCGGGACCTGGCTCACACCAGCGACCCAGCCGACGGCGTCCAGTTCGCGTACCTGCCGCCGCTGAGCAGCCGTGTCACCTCGTCGGCCGCCTCCCGCACGGTGCGTCCGAGCTCGTTGACCTCTCGCCACGTCAACCGCTCGCTCTTGATGCCGGTGACGCTGACGGCTCCGGCGCAGGTGCCCTCGTGCCCGAAGAACGCGGCGCCGACGCAGAATATCCCTGCGGCGTCCTCCTCGTCGTCGACAGCGAACCCGTTCGCTCGAACTCTCACCAGGGTGTCGAGCAGCACGCCGATATCAGTGATCGTGTGGGCGGTCCTGGCCTTCAGGCCGTGCTCCGCGCAGATCGACCTGACCTGGTCATCGGTCATCGTGGCGAGCATCGCCTTGCCAGCCGCCGACGCGTGCGGCTCTTCTCGCTGGCCTAGCGGGGTGTGGAAGCGCACGCTGCCTGGCCCGTCGACCCGCTCGATGAACACGGGATAGCCGGCGTCGTAGATCGCCACCCGCGACGTCATCTTGGTTTCGTCGGCGAGCCGCACCAGGACAGGGCTGCAGATATCGCCAAGCGGCAGCTGGCTCCTGGTAATGTCGCCGAGCCTGATGAGCGCCGTGCCGAGGAAGTACCTTGGGCCAGGCCTCGCGTCTCTGAGCATGCCTGCCTTCGTCAGCGTCCTCGCCAGCGCCAGGGTTGTGCTCTTGGATGCCTGCAGATCCCGTGCCAGGTCGCTGAGCTGCATCCCTTCCTTAGGTGCCTTCGCGACAAGCTCGATCAGCTTCATCGCGCGAGCCACGCTGCGCACCGTGTACCGATCTACCGTGTCATCTCTGTGCTCTTCGGCCTGTTGCACCAGTTGCGCTGTCACCCACACTCCTTTAGACGCACACAACCGCGTTGCGTTCGGCATTACCGAACGCAATATATGAAGACGATAACGACCCTTGACACAATAGCGAAACACGAGTTTTGTTACTGCCGTGATTCTATATCACACAACGATGTTCGGCAGTACCGAACACAAAGCCAGAAGCGTTGCCCGGGCAGAGTCCGCCCGGCAGCGCGTGCTTGCCTGGCTGGCCGACGGTCGCACCGCGGGGGGTTCCGGGGGGTCGTCCCCCCGGGCCAGCACCGCCGGGGGTTCCGGGGTGTCGCCAGCCGGGCTGGTGGTGACCGGCCCGGGGGCGGTCGCCTGGGTAACCGGCGGGATCGCACCACCGGTGGACAGGGCCGCGAGCGTCGATCTGGTGTGGGCCATTATCACCGCGGCCGGCTCGTGGCTGGTGACCACCAATGTGGAGGCCGCGCGGATCAGGGCCGAATACGACCCGGCCCGTCACGGCTTCGCCGGCGTCGCCGAGGTGCCGTGGCACACGCCGGAAGCTTTCGCCTGCGCCGCCGCCGATCTGGCTGGCGTCCCGACCGGGCAACTCGCCAGCGACGGGCACCAGGCCTTCGGCATCGACGCCTCCGACCACCTGATCGCGCTCAGGCTCGCGCTCTCCGCCTCGGAGGTTGACGATCTCACCGATCTCGGCAGGGATGCCGCGCACGCGGTGCAGAGCGCGCTGGCGCAGTGGCAGCCAGGCGAGCGCGACCTTGACATCCAGGCGCGCTGTGCGGCGCTCATCGAATCGGTGGGCGCGGACGCGCCCGTCATGATCGTCGGCGGCGACGACCGGCTGCGCGCCTACCGGCACCCGATGGCCGTCGGCGCGCCGGTGCGAGAACTGGCGATGGTGGTCGTGGTCGCCCGCCGGGCCGGCCTGCACGTCGCGCTCACCAGGTTCGCCGCGGCCGGCCGCGTCGATCCTGCCTACGCCGCGCTTCGCGGCAAGGTGCTGGCGATCGAGGACGCCGTGCTCGACGCCTGCGTTCCAGGGGCCAGCTACGGCCAGGCGCTTGACGCGCTCTCCGCCGGATATGCGGCATCGGGCGCCGTGGACGGGTGGAAAGGTCACTATCAGGGCGGACCTGTCGGCTACGCCCAGCGCGAGTTCGAGATCGCACCAGGCCAGGCGGAGTCCAGGTGGTACGCCCAGCCGATCGCCCCGGCCCACGCCATTGCCTGGAATCCGAGCTTGCCGGGCGGCGCGAAGGCAGAGGATACCTACCTGGTGACAGGTGGCCCCGACCCGGGCACCGGGCCGCTCAGCCGGCTGACCGACGCGCCGGGCTGGCCACAAGAGACAACTGACAGCCGGCGCCCGCAGCGCCCGGCGGTACTGGAGGTCGGGACGTGATCGAGCAAAGCCCGCAGGTCACCGGCGCCGCCGCGGTCGCCGGCCGCGGCCTGGTGCCTGAGCCATCGGTGGCAGCGAGCCGGGCCAGGTTCCCCGACGGCGCCCACTTCCGTATCGAGATACCGAGCGTCGAGGGCCCGCAGGTGCTCAAGGCCGTCGTCACGGCCGCCGACGAGCACAAGATCACCGTGAACCGCGTATCGCAGGGCAGCGGCGCGATGCTGCTTTCAGCGGCCGAGCTGACCGAGATGGCCAGGATCGGCGCGGACACCGGCATCGAGGTGTCCCTGTTCGTCGGCCCAAGGGAGGAGTGGGACATCGGCCGAGCGGCCAGTTCCCCCGATGGCCAGATGCTCGCCGGCCAGCTGCGCGGCACCAGGCAGCTCAGGTACGCGGTCGATGACATCCTCAGGGCCGCCGACCTTGGCATCAGGGGCTTCCTGATCGCCGACACCGGCCTGCTGCACCTGGTGTCCGGGATGCAGGCGGCCGGCCAGCTGCCCGCCAGCATCGTGTGGAAGGTCTCCGCCGTGCTGGCGCCGTCCAATCCGCTCAGCTTCCGGCACCTGGAGGAGCTCGGCGGGTCAACCATCAACGTGCCGTCCGACCTGACACTCGGCCAGCTCGCCGAGATGCGCGCGGCCAGCCAGCTGCCGATCGACCTGTACGTCGAGACGCCCGACGCGATGGGCGGCGTGGTGCGCGGTCACGAGGCGGCCGAGCTGATCAGCGCCTCGGCTCCGATGTACGTAAAGTTCGGCCTGCGTAACTCGCGGCCGCTCTACCCGAGCGGTGCCCACCTGGTAGCCGACGCGGCCGCGATCGCCACCGAGAAGGTCCACCGCGCGGCCGTCGCGCTCGAGTGGATTGGCCGCAGCGGCATCGACCTCGTCCAGTCGGCATCGGGTGCCAAGGGCCTCGGCGTGCCGGAGCCCCAACCATGACCAGCACAGCCATGACCAGCACAGCCATCACCAACGCCGGCAGGCTCCGCAGCGCCGGCTGGCTTGCCGGTGACGACGAGGTCGCCATGGCGCACCGGGTCGCGCTCGCCAGCGCTGGCGTGCCGGTCAGCCAAGGCCAGCCGGTGATCGGCATCGCGAACTCGGCGAGCCAGCTCAACCCGTGCAACCTGCCGCTGCGAGACCTGGTCGGTCCGGTTCGGGACGGCATCGAGGCGGCTGGGGGCGTCGGTGTTGAGTTCCCGACGATCTCGCTCGGCGAGGACCTCATGAAGCCGAGCGCGATGTTGTACAGGAACCTGCTGGCGATTGAGATCGAGGAGATGGTCAGGGCCAACCCGCTCGACGGGCTCGTCCTGCTCGCCAACTGCGACAAGACCGTGCCAGGCACCCTGATGGGCGCGATCAGCGCGAACATTCCTACGGTGCTGGTGACTGGCGGCTCACGCCCGGTGGTCACCTTCCGCGGCACGCCCATCGGCACCGGCACGAGCCTGTGGCGGCTATGGGACGAGCGGCGCGCCGGACGTCTCGACGACGCGGACTGGCGCTCGCTCGAGCGGTGCCTGGCCTGCGGCCTCGGTGCCTGCAACACGATGGGGACGGCGTCGACGATGGCCGTCATCAGCGAGGTGCTCGGTTTCATGGTGCCGGGCGCGAGCACCATCCCAGCGGGTGACCCCAGGTCGGCGCGGACCGCGAAGCGGGCCGGCGAGTTCGCCGTGCACGCCGTACTCGATGACAGGCGGCCGCAGCGGTTGCTTACCTCGGGCTCGTTCCGTAACGCGATCGTCGCGCTCAACGCGATCGGCGGGTCGACCAACGCGGTGATCCACCTCGCCGCGATGGCGGGTCGCACCGGAGTTGCTTTCGAAATAGAAGACATCGCCTCGGTCGGCCGGTGCGTTCCTGTGCTCGCCGACGTAGAGCCGTCTGGCTCTCACCTGATGGCCGACTTCGACGCGGCCGGCGGCGTCCCCGCGCTGCTGCGCGAGATCGCAGACCTGCTTGACGGCAGCGCCGAGACGGTGGGAGGCCAGCGGATCGGCGAGGTCGCGGCCGATGCGCCAGCGCTAGCGAACCACGGGCTGGCGAGCGGCGCGATCAGGCCAGCCGGTGACCCGCTCCGTACCGGCGGCGCGTTCGGCGTGGTACGCGGCTCGCTCGCGCCGGACGGAGCGGTGATCAAGACGTCGGCCGCCACCGGGCGGCTGCTGCGGCATCGGGGTCCCGCTGTCGTGTTCCGCGGCTATGAGGACATGCTCGCCAGGATCGATGACCCCGCGCTGCCGGTTACCGCCGACAGCGTCCTCGTGCTGGCGGGTTGCGGCCCGGTCGGGGCCGGAATGCCTGAATGGGGCATGATCCCGATCCCGGCCAGGCTGCTCAACGCCGGCGTGACCGACATGGTGCGGGTGACTGACGCGCGGATGAGCGGTACCAGCTTCGGCACCGTCGTGCTGCACGTCGCCCCCGAGGCCGCGATAGGCGGGCCGCTTGCGCTCGTCAAGGACGGCGACATGATCACGCTGGACCTCCCCGCCGGAAACCCCGACATCCGAAAATCGCATATCGGAAAGTGCGATATCGAAATATCGGAAACGGAGATGTCCCGGCGGCGGGCTGAATGGGTCGCACCGGGCACGCCGCACCTGCGCGGCTGGCCCGCGTTGTACGCCAGCCACGTGACGCAGGCACCACAGGGGTGCGATCTCGACTTCCTCCGGGCGCCAACGGCGGCGCACCGGTCATTCATCGAACCAGTCGTCGGGCGCTCCTAGCGACCCGGGGAATCCCATCAACCCAGCGAAACTAAGTGGAGGAGGGGCCGTGAGGGGATTGAGGACGGCAGCCGTTGCCGTGACGGCGGCAGCAGCGCTGCTTGCGGCCGGCTGCGGAAGCAGCTCCAAGTCCGGGACCACATCGGGCCCGGTAACGATCACGATCTGGCACAACTACGGCACCGAGCAGAACGCGACGGCTCTGAACAACCTGGCCAAGGCGTTCCACAAGCTGCACCCGAACATCACCGTGAAGGTGGTCAGCCAGGACGCCAGCAACTACTTCGCTCAGCTGCAGGCGGCCGCCATTTCCAAGAATGGCCCCGACCTGGCGGTGATGTGGACCGGCTTGTTCACCCTGCAATACAAGAGCTTCCTCACCAACCTGAAGGGCGAGATCCCCGCCGCCGACCTGGCCAGGGTTGACCCCAACGCGCTCAAGTGGACGTCCAACAGCTTCGACCCGGCGAACGGGCCCTACGTGATCCCGCTTGAGAACCAGTTCTACATCGGCTTCTACAACAAGGCTGACTTCGCGAGAGCCGGGGTCGCCTCGGTGCCCACCGACTGGAGCCAGCTCTACGCGGCATGCGCCAAGCTCAAGAAGGCAGGGTTCACCCCGATCGTCTACGGCAACGGCGGTCAGCCGCTCGGCGCGACGTTCTACCCGTGGTACGACATGAGCTACATGATGATCGGCGCGTACTCGGTAACTCAATGGCTAGGTCTGTACAGCGGTTCGATCCCGTGGACCTCGGCGACCATCAAGTCGCAGCTGGCCGACTGGACCAAACTGCACAGCACCGGGTGCACGAACTCCGACGTGGTAACCAACACCAACAACCTCGGCCAGTTCGAGAGCGGCAAGGCCGCGATGATGGTGGACGGCACCTGGGACACCGCCAAGTTCACCAGCGCGCTCGGGAACAAGGTCGCCGCGTTCGTGCCGCCGTTCTCCAACAACCCGATCAAGGGCGTCGTCGACTTCGCCGGCGACGGCATCTCGCAGATGACCTACAGCCAGCACCCCGCTCAGGACGCCATGTTCCTTGAGTTCATGACGACCCCGCAGGCGGCTGCGATCGTCAACGCGGCCGGGCTGATTCCCGCCATCAATGGCACATCGACCACCAATCCGGTAAACCAGCAGATGCTGGAATTCGTTAGCCAGCAGCACATGACCGTCTACCCCATGCTCGACAACGTGGTGCAGGGCAACATCGTCAGCACCGGCCAGAAGTTCCTTCCGTCGGTGCTCGGCGGCAAGGTCTCGGTCACCTCGGCGCTGTCCGCGCTGTTGACCACGTTGAACCAGCTGCCGTCCAGTCAGCGCGGTAATACGTTCCCTTAATCAGCTAGGACCATCGATTGACTCTTCGCAGTCGGCGCAGGCGGGCCGGGATCGTACTGTCGATCCCGGCCGTCGCGCTGGTCGTCGCCCTGCTCGGAGTGCCGATCGGCCAGGCCGTCTACTACTCGATGACGATGTGGAACGGCACGACGTCGACCTGGATCGGCCCGAGCACGTACACATCCACGTTCACCGACCCGATCTTCTGGCGGGTGCTTGAGAACAACGGGCTGCTGCTGCTCGCGGTGCCGTTCGCGATCGGCATACCGCTGCTCATAGCGGCGCT
>Ga0126373_10002365_pt1 | contig 13885 bp, 15 predicted proteins | sample PanSoiMetPlot_11_FD_92545 | JGI IMG/M metagenome (GOLD analysis project Ga0126373, IMG submission 92545) | Tropical forest soil microbial communities from Panama - MetaG Plot_11 | ecosystem: Environmental > Terrestrial > Soil > Tropical forest > Bulk soil | place: Panama | collected 2016-02-17 | reverse complement strand
GCCGGGCGGGGGGTTGGACCCGGGAGGGGCCTGGGCACCCAGTAGACAACGGAAGGCGAGCCCGTTGCCGACGGGACGCGTTCCGGTCCGAAGAGTTCCCAGGCCCTCTTCCCAATCTCCGCAGCTGAGCGCGCAGGAATACGCACGCGGGCAGGAACGGCTGACGTGCACAGGAATAAAGCGCGCCCCGCAAAGCGTGGCGCTCAGGCAGACTACCGGCGCAAAATCAGGCGCTCTTCCGCCGACTGCGCGGCTCGGGCGTGGCCTGGGGCTCGCGCTGTCCCCTAATCACGGCGAGCCTCTCGGCCAGGACCTCCTCGAGGTCGGCCATGCTACGGCGCTCCATGAGCATGTCCCAGTGACTGCGCGGCGGCTTAGCCTTCTTGGGCGTGGGCATGTCGCCGGTCGCGGTCACCGCGAGAGCCCCACATATCCGACATTCCCAATTGATCGGCAGTTCGGCCTCGGCCGAGAACGGGACGGTGAATCGATGCCCCTTCGGGCAGTCGAAGGCCACCTCCTGGCGCGGCGCCAGGTCGGTGTTACGGTCGTTCTCGTAGCTCGTCGCTCCGAGTCGCGTGCCGCGAAGTGCTCGCTCGGCCATGTGTTACTGCCTCCCAGGCGCTCAGCCGTCCTACTTCACCAACGGTGAGTTCCCGGTCAAGATTCCCGGTCAGCGGCACTTCCAACCGTGCCCGCGATGCCTGATCTGAGGAAAATGCGATTAGCCGCCGTTTCGGGGGTTCCATTGCCCTCGGGAGATCAGGACGTCGCGCAGCATTGCTGTCTCATCAGTCATGATCCCGTCAACGCCGAGGTCCAGCAGTCGGCCGATCGCCGCGGGGTCGTTGACGGTCCAGGCGTGCACCTGGAGGCCGGCCGCGTGCGCGCGGGCGAGGAAGCGGCTCGTCGCCATCGAGTACGGAATCTGGGCGCAGCCCACCGATCTGGCGGCGAACTGCGCCGTCAGCGTCTTAATCGGCAGACCGGCTCTGATGGCTCCGATTCCAGCGGGCGACGTGGCCGAGCAGACAGGCTGCGGTAGCAGTCGCCGGGTCGCGCTCAGCCTGCTGCCCGAGAACGAGGTCAGGCACACGCGGTCCCAGGAGTTCGTCGCCCGAAGCACCTCGATGAGGGGCCTGATGACGGGCTCATCTTTCACGTCAATGTTGAACCGCACGTCTGGCCACGCCATGATCAGGTCGGCAAGTAGCGGGATAGGTTCCGTCCCGCCGATCCTGGCGGCGGCCACCTGCGCCGCGGTCAGCTCAGCGACCCGGCCGGTCGCATCGGTCACGCGATCCAGAGTGCGGTCGTGGAAGGCGACGACGGTGCCGTCAACAGTCGCGTGGACGTCAGTCTCGAGGTATGCGTACCCGAGCCCGACGGCGTGCTCAAACGCCTTCCACGAGTTCTCCGGGAAGTCGCCGGCGCCGCCGCGGTGCGCGAAGGCCAGCGGCCGCGGATGATCAAGGTAGCCGGACGACACGGCCCCCAGTAAATCAGCACGGCAAATCAACACCCGCGACAAGCGGGGAACGGGGCCGATTTAGCCGGTCCCCGCGCTCCATTCGCGGCGCCGGACCTCGGCCATAGCGATGGCAGCGGCGGCCGCCACGTTCAGCGAGCCGACCTTGCCCGGCTGGGGGATGTAGGCGACCAGGTCGGCCGCGGCCAGTAGCGCGGGGGAGCAGCCCTGGTCTTCGTTCCCGACAGCTAGGCAGATGTCGCCGTCGAGCGGAGCCTCGTGTAGCGGAATCGCGTCGCCCGCCAGCTCGATCGCGATCACGCGGTAGCCGTTGCTCCGGGCCGCTTCAGCCGCTGCGGCGACGGATGCCTCGCGTTCAAACATGAGCAAGCGGTCAGTGCCGAGCGCCGTCTTGCGCGCTGACGGGTGGCCAGGCTCCGCGGTATTACCGCAGAGCCAGACGTGGTCGACGTCAAAGGCGGCCGCCGTGCGGATGATGGACCCGACGTTGAACGGCTGCCCGACGCTGTCGAGCAGCAACCCGAGCCGTGCCTCCGTGCGGCGGCGCCAGCCGCGGTTGAGGCGCTTGACCTCAGTCATGCCGAGCTGCCGCGGTGTCATTGGCGCTGTCGCGGTGTCATCGGCGCACTTCCAGTACCCGGTAGCCGGCGCGCGCGGCGATTCGATCCGCCTGCCAGCCCGTCTCAGCCAGCCAGCGCTGGAGCGAGTCCGAGCCAAGGTTGCGCTGGACCACCAGATGGGCGGCGGCGCCGGGCGCGAGGCGGCCCAGCCACGTCGTCAGCAGCTGATGAAGCGCCGCCTTTCCGATCCGGATAGGCGGGTTGGACCAGATCAGCTGATAGCTGGCCGGCAGATCAGCGCTGGCGTCAGCCAAACGGCACCAGACGTTGCTGAGCCCGGCTTCGGCGGCGTTGCGCTCGCACAGCTGTAGGGCGCGCCGGTTCACGTCGACCGCCCAGACCGTTGCTTGCGGGGCCCGGCTGGCCATGACCAGCGCGAGCGGCCCGTAGCCGGTCCCGAGATCGAGCAAGTCACCGTCGGTCGGCGGCGATGGCGCGGTCTCCAGCAATAGCCTCGTGCCGGGATCGAGCCGGCCGGGGGAGAACACGCCAGAGTCGGTCGCGAGCGCCAGATGCGTGTCGGGCAGCACCACGTGCACGGTTCCCGACCGGTGCGCCGCGGTCGGCTGCTCAGCGAAGTACTGGCTGCTCACTAGCGCTGACGCCACCGGCCATGGCCGGCCCGATGTAGGTCCGGCTCACCCAGCGCTCGACGACGAACGTGAGCACGGGGATGGTACCGGCAAGCAACACGATGATGGTGCCGAGGCTCGCTACCTTCATCCGAACCGCCCTGGTCATGACGAACGCGACGACGATGTAGATCATGTACAGCACGCCGTGGCACGCGCCGACGACCTCGGCGGGACCCGGATTGTGCCCGAAGTAACGCAGCGGCATGCAGACGAAGCACAAGATGATCAGCATCACGCCGGTGACGTACGCCATGATGCGGTAGGCACGCACGGCGAGCCGGAGCACGTCAGGACGCACTGCCCGCCTCCTCTCGCCGGTTCAGTCGAGCCAGGTAGGCATTGTAGGCGGCGAGTTCGGGGTCGTCGGCCGCATCGTCGTCGGCCCTGCTGGTTGCAGCGGTGTGCGCCGCGCGAGGCAGGCCGAGGTCATCGCCCGCGATCAGATCCGGCGACCCCTCCGCCTTCGGCGCACCTGAGCCGCCTTGCTCGCGCCACTTGTCCATGATCGTCTTGGCCCAGAAAACGACACCGAAGATGACGAAGAGCGGCCACTCGAACGTGTAGGCCCAGCTCAGCGGGTTCCCGCCGATCGCCCGGTGGAACTGCCAGTCGCCCAGCCACAGCATGCCCCACGCGGCCACCGCAGCGAACGCGTGCCAGGCCAGCCACCTTGGGCTGAGCAGAAACAGCCACCGCGGCCGCGGTCTGGCGCTGGACATGCTACGAGGGTAGCGCTACTACAGTCCGTAGCGGTCCGCCGGGGTAATGCGCCATATCTGCGTCACGCCGGAGTCGCTAGGCGCCGGCTCGAACCGGCCCCGCCGCGTTTCGATGACCTTGTAGCCAAGCTTGGCCGGTACCCGACCGCTCGGGAGGTTGAGCTCGTCGTGATGGATCTCCACGTGGTCGACACCCGGAAGCGCGAGCGCAGCGTCGGTCAGTGCGGCCGCCGCCGCAGTGGCGATGCCGCGGGCGGTCAAGTCCGGGTGGACCCAGTAGCCGATCTCCAGGCCACCGGGCGCGATCCGGGCGTGAAGTCCGGCGGCGCCCGCAGGTGTGCCGTCGGCAATGATTAGGTACTGGAACGCAGTGCCAGCGGCCCAGTCTGCTTCGCACCGCTCGAGATAGTCGACGGCGTCGGCATGGCTGTAGTCGGGCGTCGCCCACGGCATCCAGGGACGCAGATGCTCAATGGAGTCACTGACCAGCCGGAAGCAGAGGTCGGCGTCGCTCGTGCGCCACCGGCGCAGCTCCACGTTGCCATGAGTGAGGTGCTCGGGCGGGGATTCCATCGGCAGATCATCGCCGGGCCCGTGAAGTTGCGCAAATGAGATGGTCCGAACCTTTCGCGGGAGAGGCTGTGAGTGGCCGCGAGTCACCACGCGTGATCGCCCGGATAGCAGGGATAATCGGTCGCATGTCAATCGCTGACTGGCTCACCGGCCGCAGGCAGCACGTCGTCCGGTTGCCTGATCGGATCGAGGAGCTACGCGGCCCGGCGCAGGGCACCATCGTGCTGCCGCGGTACATGTCGTTTCCTGGCTTGCGCGAGTGTGATGTCACCGATGACGCGACGAGGCGGACCGTGTACGGCATCGTCCTTACTCAGGGACAGCGCAACGACGTGGCCAGGTACCTCAACCCCGACCTGCTGCGCGCCGACTGGCCGCACATCGAGGGCGTGCTGGACCCGAAGCTGCGCGCGGCGTGTGAACGGCGATTCCGGCTGACAGATGACACAGCGGAGGGTCCTGACGACCCTAGTGAGGCCGCGCCTGAGCCCGCTGAGGCTTTGGCTCTAAGGTTTCGTCGGATTCGGGATTATCTCTGAATAAGAATGGCTTGAGCTTGAAGCAGGGTCCCTCCTATGCGCGCCGGATGGTTCACCGGCACGATAGAGCTGAGCTGACTGATCTCGACTGGCACTGATCGCGGGCGAACGGTAACCGCGACAGCGCTGGTCAAGTCGTATCTGGAGGATTTTGTGTCGGATGCCGACGCCGTGGCAGGCATCAACCCTGCCACTGCCCGCGAGGAGCGCGCCGCGACGGCAGCTGCAGCGCCGCGCGGGAACAAGTGGTGGACGCTCGGGGCGGTGTGCCTCGGCACGTTCATGCTGCTGCTCGACATCACGATCGTGAACGTCGCGCTCCCGGACATCCAGCGAGCGCTGAACTCCAGCTTCTCTGACCTGCAGTGGATCGTCGACGCGTACGCACTGACCCTGGCCGCATTCCTGCTGACGGCCGGCAGCCTGGCCGACATGTACGGCCGCCGCCTGCTGTATCTGATCGGCTTGGTGATCTTTACCGGGGCGTCCATGCTCTGCGGATTCTCTGTGAGCACCCTGATGATCCAGCTATCGCGCGGCCTCCAGGGCGTCGGCGGCGCGATCATGTTCGCGGTGTCGCTCGCACTGCTAGCCGACGCGTTCCGCGGCAAGGACCGAGGCACGGCGTTCGGGATCTGGGGGGCCATTACCGGCCTGGCCGTGGCTATCGGGCCGCTGCTTGGCGGCGTGCTGACATCCGGCATCTCCTGGCGATGGATCTTCTTCGTGAACGCCCCGATCGGCGTATTCGCGCTCGTCATCACCATCATGCGGGTCGCCGAGTCGCGTGCTCAGCAAGCCACGCGGCCCGACTGGGCAGGCTTCAGCTTCTTCACTGTCGCGCTGGCTAGCCTCGTGTACGGCCTGATTGAGTCCAATCAGAAGGGCTTTACCGACAGCCTCGTGCTGGGATGCTTCGCGGCCGCAGCTGTCTTGCTCGTTGCTTTCGTGCTGGTCGAACTTCGGATGACAAACCCCATGTTCGACCTGAACTTGTTCCGGCTGCCGACTTTTAGCGGCGGCCTCGTCGCCGCGTTCGGGCTGAGCGCCTCGATCTTCTCGGTGCTGCTCTACCTGGTCCTGTACCTGCAGGACATCCTCCGATACTCCGCCCTAGGCACCGGCGTTCGGCTGACGGTCATATCGGGCGGAATCCTGGTGACGGCGACCTTGTCAGGCCGGCTGACCTCGAAGGTGCAGATCCGGTTCCTCATCGGCCCGGGCCTGCTGCTGGTGGGGGCCGGGCTGCTGCTCATGCGCGGGCTCGATGCCAGCTCGACGTGGACGCACCTCATACCGGGCATGATCGTGGGCGGCCTCGCGGTTGGCCTCGTCAATCCGCCGCTCGCTTCCACCGCGGTCGGCGTGGTAGAGCCCCAGCGGGCCGGCATGGCGTCAGGCATCAACTCCACGTTCCGCCAGGTTGGTATTGCGACCGGCATTGCGCTGCTGGGTTCCCTGTTCTCGAACATGGTCCGCAACAACGTGACGTCGATGGTGAACGCGGTGCCTGGCTTGTCCGGAAAGGGCTCCCAGATTGCCACGGCAATTCAGTCCGGCCAGATCGGCCACCTGCTCGGCAAGCTGCCAGGACCGGTGCGGCCGGCCGTCGCCGGGATCACCAGGGCGGCGTTCACCGGGGGCTTGAACCACATCTTGCTTGTAGCGGCCATAATCGCGCTCGCGTCCGGCGTTATCACGCTGCTCGCGATCCGGCAGAAGGACTTCGTCCTGCAGGGCGCCGTCGCACCCGCGGCCGGGTAGCCCGCCTACAGTTACCGCATGCGCAAATACGTCATCATGGGCGTCCAGGGCAGCGGCAAGGGCACGCAGAGCGCCTTGCTCGCCCGGGATTTTGATCTCGTGCACATCGCCGTCGGCGACATCTTCCGGTGGAACGTGCAGAATCACACCAAGCTCGGCGCTCAGGTGCGACGCACGATGGCGGCCGGCGAGCTCGTCAGTGACGACCTCGCCGAAGGCGTGGTCAGGGAGAGGCTCACCGAGCACGACTGGAACTACGGATTCATCATCGACGGCTTCCCGCGCAACCAGCGGCAGGCGGAGTTCTTCCTCGAGAGCTACGACATCGACGGCGTCATCTACCTGGACTTGCCCGACTCGGAGGTCCGGCGCCGGGTGCTGGCACGTCGGCTCTGTTCTGGCTGCGGGGTGGACTACAACCTCATCGACAACAGCCCGCGGGAAGAGGGCAAGTGCGACGTGTGCGGCAGCAAGCTGGTACAGCGTGAGGACGACACAGAGGTGGCGCTCGCCGTCCGGCTGCGCGAGTACCACAGCAAGACCAACCCGGTGCTCGACATCTTTCGCCGCAAGGAATACGTCGTCACTATCGACGCGCGGGCCGACAAGGAGGAGGTCCAGCGCTCAATCCGGAAGGCGCTGCGCCTCCCGTCTTCCGACAGCTAGCCCTGCATGCGGGTAGTCGTCGCGCCCGACTCGTTCAAGGGCAGCCTCGGCGCCGCCGCCGCCGCCGCGGCGATCGCGGCCGGCTGGCGACAGGTCAGGCCCGCCGATGAGGTCATAGAGCTGCCGCTCGCCGATGGCGGCGAAGGAACGGCGTCGGTGGTTGCGGCGGCGGTTCCCGATAGCCGTTGGCAGCTGGCTCAGGTGTCCGGACCCGCGGCGGCTCAGGTCACTGCCGGCTGGCTCGACCTACCCGGGAACGGGGCTGTCGTTGAGCTCGCCGCCGCTGCCGGGCTGCCCCTCGTGGCCGAGCTCAGTCCCCTGACCGCGCACAGCTTTGGCGTCGGCGAGCTGATCGGCCGGGCACTGGACGCGGGCGCCCGGCACATCGACGTGGCGCTCGGTGGCTCAGCCTGTACCGACGGCGGGACGGGCGCCCTCGCCGCGCTCGGCGCGAGGTTCCTTGACGCCGCCGGCTGCGAGCTGCCTCGCGGCGGCGCGGCGCTCACCAGGCTCGCAATCGTGGATCTTGCCAGGCTGCGGCGCCCGCCAGCGGGCGGCGTCAGCTGTCTCACCGACGTTCGCGCCCCACTGCTCGGCGCTCGCGGCGCCGCCGCCGTGTTCGGGCCGCAGAAGGGTGCGACGGTGACAGATATCGCCGTGCTGGAAGCAGGCCTTACGCGGCTGGCGGAGCTGCTCGGTGGCGATCCGGACGCGCCCGGGGCGGGCGCCGCGGGCGGCTGCGCGTACGGGCTTGCGGCTGCGTGGGACGCCACGCTGCAGCCTGGCGCGGAGCGCATCGCGGCGATCGCCGGCCTGCCCGTGGCGCTGGACGGAGCCGATCTGGTGATCACGGGCGAGGGCCGCTACGACGCGACGTCGCTGAGCGGGAAGGTGGTAGGGACGGTGCTCGCTGCGGCGAAGACGGCTGGCGTGGCCGCCGCCATCGTGGCGGGGCAGCTTGGCCTGCCCGTCGAGGTCGGCGCCGTGGAGCTGGTTGCGCTGGCGGGCAGCCCCGAGGCGGCCGTCGGTGAGCCGCGGCGCTGGCTGACAGCTGCCGGGCGGCTGCTGGCGGCCGGCGGGCCACCCCCGAGCGCTGACTGACTAGCTGACCGCCTGCTGCCAGGGCAGCGCAAGTCAGTAGCCTGAGCTTGTGCGGGAGATTGTCGTCTTCGGTGGCAGCGCGCATCCGGCGCTGTCGGCAGAGATTTGCGCCCATCTTGGCGTGCCGCTGTATCCCGTGCGGCTGAGCCGGTTCGCCAACGACTGCCTCGAAGTGCAGCTGCAGGCGAACTGCCGGGAGCGTGACGTGTTCCTGATTCAGCCGCTAGGGCCGCCGGTGCAAGAAAACCTCGTCGAGCTGCTCTTGATGCTGGACGCCGCCCGCGGCGCTTCGGCCGCGCGAGTAACAGCGGTCATTCCTTACTACTCGTACGCGCGGTCCGACAAGAAGTCCATGCCACGAGTGTCGATCGGCGGTCGGCTCGTCGCCGACCTGCTCGTGACCGCCGGCGCGAGCCGGGTGCTGACAATGACGCTGCACTCGCCTCAGGTACACGGGTTTTTCTCAGTCCCGGTGGACCATCTGCACGCCTTGCGGGAATTCGCCAGTCATTTCGCCGGCCTCGACTTGTCTAACACGGTCGTCGTCTCGCCGGACCTCGGCAATGCCAAGAATGCGGCCGCTCTCGCGCGGCTGCTCCAGCTGCCGGTGGCCGCGGGCGCGAAGGAGCGGCACAGCGACGAACGAGTGACGATCAGCTCCATCATCGGCGACGTTGAGGGCCGCGACGTCATCGTGCTCGACGACGAGATCGCCCGCGGTACGACAGTCATCGAACTCCTGGACCGGCTCCGCGAGCGGGACGTACAGTCCGTGCGCATCGCGTGCACGCACGGGCTCTTCAGCGACGGCGCATTCAAGCGGATCGCGACGCAGCCACTGGTGCGGGAGATCGTCACCACCAATACGCTGCCGACCGCGGAATCCGGGCCGCAGCTGCACGTCATCTCCATCGCGGCCGCACTCGCCGAGGCTATCCGGCGCATTCACGAAGGCGAGTCGGTCAGCGCGCTATTCGGTGAGCTAACTGGGTAGATCGTCTCGTCGGTTCGCCCACACAGCGACCTGGCTCCGCGAGCTGAAGCCGAGCTTGGCCAGGATGTTGGCTACGTGGCGAGCGGCCGTCGCCGGGCTGATGTAGAGCTTAGCCGCGATGTCGCGGTTGCTCAGGCCCGCTCCGAGTAGGGCAACAACCTCCCGCTCGCGCGGGGTCAGGCCCCCGGCCGTGGCCTCTTGACCGACGCGAGATGACGGTACGCCCGCCGGCGGACCGTCGCCAGCCGTTTCACTGAGTGCCAGCCGGACGGCGTCGGCCGGCGTCATGTCTGCGCCTTCTTGCCAGAGCCGGGCGACGGCGTGCTCACCGAGGCCCGCCGCGGCGTCGAGGAATCGCTGTGTCCTGGCCCCGGGGATCGGCGGCAAATGCGCTTCGGCCCGCAGTGCCGAGATCGCGCCGGCAAGCCGGACGGCCAGTTGCGGGTCATCTTCCAGCAGTGCGAGCCGCGCGACGGCCTCCAGGCTGCGAGCGATCCCGAGGCGACTGCCCGAGGCGAAGCTGAGCTGCAGGCTCTCGGCGAGGTACTGGCGGGCCGCAGCTGCGTCTGATTGCGCGAGGGCGAAACGGCCCAGGCCGACCAGGCAACGCGCGATCTCTGGTCGAGCGTTCACCTCGCGCAGGATCGCCAGGGCGGCCATGTAGTGGTCCCTGGCGATGTCGTCCTCCTCGCGCAGCCGGGCAAGGGCGCCGAGGCCGAGCAGCATCCGGGCCGCTCCCCATTGCTGGTCGATGGCGCGCATCGCTGCCAGGGCTTCCTCGCCCAGCCGTTGCGCTTCGCGCAAGTTGCCGCGCCCGGCCGCGGCCGAGGCCATGGTGCCGAGCGCGTAGCCCTCATTCCAGCGGTCGCCCGACGATCTGGCAACGTGAAGGGCTTGCGCCACCCAGGCCGCCGCCTCGTCCGGCTGGCCCGAGTGCAGGGCCATCTCGGTCAGGAGGTTGAGGGCCGATGCCGCCCAGTACTTCTCGCCGGCCTGCTGACACAGCTCGAGGCCTGTCGTGGCCAGGCCGCTGTTATGGGAGCCCATCGCCAGGGTCAGCTGGGCGCGTCCGACCAGGGCCGGCCCTCGCACGGCCGCTGGCAGCACCTCGGCGTCGGGCAGCTCCAGCAGTCCGTCGAACCAGGCAGCTCCCTCCGCGAACGTTCCGCGCACCAGCCACACCGGAACGATCGCCGAGCAGATACGCAATCCCGTCTGGGCGTCACCGTCGGCCAGGCAGCCGCCCAGTACCTCGCGTACATTTGCTGCCTCGAGGTCGACCCGCCGGAAGACGTCGACGCGCGCTGACCAAGGCGCGAGCACCTTGGCCATCCCGATCTCGGCAGCCCGCTCACACTCGGTCAGCGTGTACTCGCGGCGGCGACGCTCGATCAGCGCAGTCTCCCCGGCCCGCTCAAGCCAGTCGCGCGCGTACTCACGAACCGTCTCGAGCAGCCGGTACCTGGCCTGGCCGAGCGCCTCGGGCTCGACCTCGATCAGTGACTTGTCGGCCAGCGCGGTGAGCAGGTCGACGATGTCAGCGGTCGCCAGCCCGGCTCCGGCGCATGTTTGCTCGGCCATCTCCAGTGACCAGCCCGCGAGACCAGAGAGCCTGCGCAGCAATATCCGCTCTGGCTCGGTCAGCAGGTCGAAGCTCCAGTCGAACGTGGCACGGAGCGTTTGCTGACGCGCCGGCACTGTTCGGTCGGCGCTCGTGAGCAGCGCGAGCCGGCGGTCGAGCCGGGCAGCTATCTGCTCCACCGACAGCACCCGGACCCACGCAGCGGCCAGCTCGATCGCGAGCGGCAGGCCGTCAAGCGCTCGGCAGATGGCCGCAATGCTCGCCATATTGGCAGGCCCAAGCGCAAAGCCCGGCGCCGAGGCCGACGCCCGCTCAGCGAATAGCCGGATCGCGTCGTAGTCGCGGAATTCGACAACGTCCCGCGACTCACTGGGGGGGAGCCCGAGCGGCGGAACGGGCCAGACCGTCTCGGCCGCCACGCGAAGTGGCTCGCGGCTAGTCACCAGGACGTGAAGTCCGGGCGAGCTCGCTAGCAGCCGCTGGCAGAGCCCGGCGCACACGTCGATGAGATGCTCGCAGTTGTCGAGCACCAGCAGGACTCGTCGGTAGCGGATGGAGTCGGCAAGCGTGTCAAGCAGCGGACGGCCTGGCTCCTCGTCGACACCAACGACCGACGCCACCAAGGGCACGACGTGCTCGGCCTGGCGCAGGTCGGCGAGTTCGACGAACCAGGCGCCATCGGCGAACTCGGGGCCGATGACGTCCAAGATCCGCAGGGCCAGCCGAGACTTGCCGATGCCGCCTGCTCCGGACAGCGTCACCGCGCGCAGCGTATGCAGGAGCGCACGCAGCTCCTCGACCTCGCGCCTGCGGCCAACGAAACTGCTGAAGACTTCTGGCTGGCGGGCTTGGTCGCGCATGGGCATCTGCAATCGGCTTACAAGGTGTCAGGCGCGTTGATCGCACGCAAGCGCCGGTTACCACGGTAGCGCCGGCTGCAGAGTACAGGCGAACCAAACCCGCCAATACCCGTGAGTTCCGGATCTGTCGCCCGAGCCTTGCCCGGCAGGTCATACGGCACAGCTAGGTCGTAGCCGCTTCGAGATCGCTACGTCCAGAGGCTAGCCGCAGCATTGCCTTCAAGCTCGAGCAGATACCGCTTACGGTCGAGACCGCCGCCATAACCCGTCAGGCTGCCATCTGAACCTATGACCCGATGGCACGGGATGATCAGCGCAATGGGGTTCTTCCCGTTGGCGAGGCCAACAGCCCGGCTCGCCGATCCCACCTGGCGGGCCAGCTGGGCATAGGACCAGGTGCGGCCGTAGGGGATGGTCAGCAGGGCCGACCAGACCCGGAGCTGGAATGGCGTACCGGCGGGCGCTAGCGGCAGGTCAAAGGACTTCAGCTGGCCGTCGAAGTACGCTTCGAGCTGGCGCGCCGTCGAGGCGAATGGCTCCTCGACCAGATCGCCAGGCACACCGAACATCTCGTTGGCCGGGCGGTGCCGCTGCGCGTCCATGTACAAGCCGGTGAGCTGTCCACCGGCGGCCACGAGCGTGAGCGGCCCGATCGGGCTTGCCAGCGTTACCTGACGTGTGATCGCGGTGGTAGTGAGGTCAGTCATCGTGTACACAGGATGCTCCTTCAGTGGGATTGAGTTCATTCGAGGTGAGGCCTAACTCGGCAGCCGGTTGATTTCGTGGTCACCGGTTGCCCACAGGTACTGAACCGCGTAAGAACGCCATGGCCGCCAGGCCTTTGCGCGGGTTGTCAGTTCACTCGGGGTAGCGGACACTCCTGCCGCGCGCACGGCGGTACGGACGCCGAGGTCGGTTGCCGGGAACGCATCAGGGTCACCGAGCCCCCGCATCGCGATGGTCTCGATGGTCCACTGGCCGACGCCTGGCATAGTCGCCAGGCGAGCCCGTGCCTCGTGCCAGTCACTGCCCACGCTGAGGTCGATCCGGCTCTCGGCCAGGGCCGTGGCAAGGGCGGCGAACGACGTCCGACGCGATCGCGGCAACGCAAGGTCGGTGGCCGCGGCCAGTGCCTCAGGCTCCGGGAACAGGTGGCTGAGGTTGCCATCAGGATCGACGACCTGCTCGCCATGCGCAGTCGCGAGGCGGCCGGCGTGCGTCCGGGCAGCGGCGGTCGAAATCTGCTGGCCGAGTACGGCTCGCAACGCGAACTCGTTGGCGTCCACGGTTCGCGGTACCCGTCTGCCTGGTGCCTTGCCGACCAGTGGAGCGAGCAACTCATCATGGCCGAATTGGTCGGCTATTGCCACCGGATCGGCATCCAGATCCAGCAGCCGCCGGCACCGGCTGATCGCGCTGCCGAGATCGCGCAGGTCGGTGAGGCGGAGCTGGCAGCTTACGTGATCGGGCTGCGGGCGCAAGGCGACGATGCCGTGGCCGTGCGGTAGCCGCAAGGTTCGCCGGTATGCGCCGTCACGCCACTCTTCGACGCCGGGCACGGCCGTCGCAGCCAAGTGGCCGAACAAGTTGTCCGGCTGTAGCGGTGCCCGGAAGGGCAGCCGCAGCGACAGTGCGCCTGCGGCCGCGACCGCGTGGCCACGACTGGCCCTGTCGCGCAGCTCGGTGGGGGAGAGCGCGAACACCTCGCGAACCGTGTCGTTGAACGTCCTGATGCTCGCGAATCCGGCGGCGAACGCCACGTCGCCCATCGGCAGCGGGGTCGTCTCGATCAGCAGCCGCGCCGTCTGCGCGCGCTGAGCCCTGGCCAGGGCGAGCGGCCCGGCGCCGAGCTCGGCCAGCAGCTGACGCTCAACCTGCCTGACGCTGTACCCGAGCCGGCTGGCCAGGGCTGGCACGCCGCCGTCGTCCATGACGCCATCTGCGATGAGCCGCATCGCCCGGGCGACGACGTCCGCCCGGACGTCCCACTCGGGCGAGCCAGGGCTCGCGTCTGGCCGGCAGCGCTTGCAGGCCCGGAAGCCCGCCAGCTGTGCCGCAGCGGCGCTGGGGTAGAAGCGCATGTGCTCGGGCTTGGGCGGCACCACCGGGCAGCTCGGCCTGCAGTAGATTCCGGTGGTCAGCACGGCCGTGAAGAACCAGCCGTCGAACCTGGCGTCCTTCGACTGGACAGCGCGAACGCATCGTCCAGTGTCGAGGTGAATGGGATCGCCGGCCGGGTGTGTGTGCTCGAGTTCGTCAGGCATGTCTCCAGTGTCGCCCTGTGACCGTCGTCTGGGCTAGCGAAAACGCGACACGGCATCAGGCAAATGGCAGTTGGGAGGG
>Ga0126373_10002364_pt1 | contig 13886 bp, 11 predicted proteins | sample PanSoiMetPlot_11_FD_92545 | JGI IMG/M metagenome (GOLD analysis project Ga0126373, IMG submission 92545) | Tropical forest soil microbial communities from Panama - MetaG Plot_11 | ecosystem: Environmental > Terrestrial > Soil > Tropical forest > Bulk soil | place: Panama | collected 2016-02-17 | reverse complement strand
TTGAAGACACCGAAGTCGTGAGGTGTTAGCTCCCGGGCCAGAATTATCATGGCGGACACGCGAATGCCCTGTATTCCCACCTCCGCAAGCACGTTGTCACGCACGCTGCGCGCGAATGCAGACCATACCGTTGCGCTTTCAATCGCTCCGGCTCGCTCCGCGGATTGGGTCTCAGCAGGGTTCATACACCCGACCCCCGCAACATTGCGGGCAGAGTTCGCGCCAGAATTTTTAGGTCTCCAAGCAAAGACCAATCTTCGATGTACTGGACGTCGAGCCGCACCATCTCGTCGAAGGAGAGTTGATTGCGTCCGCTTACCTGCCAAAGGCCCGTGATGCCGGGCATCGCCTCCAGTCGGCGCCGATGCCAGTTCTGGTACATTTCGATTTCGTATGGCAGACCCGGACGCGGACCTATCAAGCTCATCTGTCCGCGTGCCACATTAATCAACTGGGGAAGCTCGTCGATGCTGAAGCGGCGCAGGATACGTCCGACGCGCGTCACGCGGCGGTCATTGGTCAACTTGAACAGGGGACCCGCGGAGCTGGCACTGACACTCCCTTCGGTTCCCGAGCGAATCCATTTGGCTGTGAAATCTCGATGCACAGAGTCATTCGACGACATGCTCATCGTCCTAAGCTTGAGGATCTCGAATGGCTCACCATGGGCGCCGATTCTCAGCTGACGGAAAAAGACGGGAGCGCCGTCATCGACAAGAATAAGCAGCGACGCCAAAAGCAAGACGGGCGATGAAATGATCAGCAGGATCGACGCGAGTGTAAAATCAAAGGCCCGCTTGATTGCGAAGTTGAGCCCCTCGATCTTGCTGCCGCGACGGCCAATCAGGGGAATGAGACCGATTTGCTCGATCTTGAGTCCCGCCGCCAACGATGGGAGCAGCCATGGCACCAACCACCAGTCGAGATGTGATTCATCGCAGAGCGCCGTGATCTTCTGAATCTGTTCGCGCGAGCCCTCGGGTATCGCGATGGCCACCTCGGCGCCTGGCAGGAGTTTGTGAATGTCGTCGAATCGTTCGGGAATCGGAAGAACAGGAAGGCCGCGGTATTGGTGCACTCCCGGAGCTTGGTCGATAAACATGACCGGCTCGTAGGGACCCACTTCATCAAGGACCTGATCGCATAGGTACCGTCCGACCTCATTGAACCCGACGAGTACCAAGGGCACCGATATTTTGGGATTTGCGTAGAGCCGCACGATCAGGAAACGCAGCCAGGTCCTAATCGTGATCACGAACAGCATCGCCAAGATGCAGGCGATTGCTACCGTAATACGTGCGATGGCGATGTGCAGAAGGAACCCCGCGAGGAGAGTTAGCAACGTTCCTTCCGCACACGCGAGAACGATTGCGACCACTTCCTTGGAACCACCGTTACGCATGCGGTAGAGATCGTTCCAGCGGAACACCGTGAGCCACAGCACGATCACCGCGCCGAGGCCTAACAGATCGATCGACGGCCCTTGCTCGAGAAAACGACGCTCAATGGCCTGCGACGGGTCGTGCAGACTTAACGCCGCGACCAACGCACCCAGTAGGGCAACCGCATCTCCAAACGCGAAGATCGCTTTTTGCTTACGAAGTTCGTCAGCCAGCATGATCACTCAGCCGCGCGCGATAGAAGTTTCAACGGCATCGGGAGAAGCTCGCTCTAGAAGAGGAGCGCGAGTAGCCGGTTCTAGGCAGCTCCGAATCACCTTGGCGACCTGGGCCACTTCTGAGTCGTGCAGGTGAGGATGTATCGGCAGCGAAAGTATGCTGTCGGACCAATGTTCACTTACTGGAAAGTCGCCCGCGTTATATCCGAGCGATCGCAGCGCCGGCTGCAGATGAAGTGGAACCGGATAGTGGATACCGCACTCGATCTTGTTCTCCAGCAGAGCCTGGCGAATGGCGTCCCGCCGCGGCGATCTGATCACGAACAGATGGTAAGCGGATTCGACGTCCGCCTGATGATTGGGCATCAGCAGTTCACTATCGGACAGCAGGTGCCTATAAGCCTCGGCGATCTCCCGGCGGCGCGCATTCCACGCGTCCAACCTCTTCAGCTTGGCGCTCAGCACCGCAGCCTGGATCGTGTCGAGGCGCGCGTTGTAGCCGCAATCTTGATGGGCGAAGTGAGACATGCGGCCGTGATTGCGAAGACGAAGCACCCGCTCTGCGATGCCGTCGTCATTGGTGGCGACTGCGCCTGCCTCGCCCCAGGCACCCAGGTTTTTGCCGGGGTAGAAGCTGAAGCAGCCGGCTTGGCCGATCGCGCCGGCCATCTTCCAGCCAGCGCCATTGACGATGCGAGCGCCATGCGCCTGACACGCATCCTCGATGACCGCCAGCCCATACTGTTTCGCGATGTCACCAATCTCGTTCATCGCGGCGGGCAGTCCATAGAGGTGCACGGGCACTATCGCGCGAGGGCCATTCTTGGACCTGAAGCGCCCAACCTCGAGGTATGAAGCCAAAGCGCGCGGATCCATTGTGCCTGTCGCCGGGTCAATATCGACGAACGAAGGCGTAGCTCCGGCCTGAATGACCGCCGCCGCGGTCGCGATAAAGGTTGACGGTACCGTGATGACTTCGTCACCAGCGCCGATCCCGGCCCCTATCAGGGCCAACCGGAGTGCATCGGTGCCGCTGCCCACGCCGATCACTCGGCGAACGCCTAAATAGGCGGCGAATTCGGTTTCGAATTCGGCTACCTGCGGGCCATCGATGTAGCTGGTGTTTTGGTGGATCTGAGCGAACTTGCGTTCGACGTCCGAAGCGATCTCGCAGTTTTGCCGGGTCAGGTCGAGGAACTTTACCATTTGAATGTGTCCTTATGATTCGAGAGCTAGTCAAGAATCCGACGAATCCGCGCCGGATCACCCGCCACAATCGCGCGACCGGGTACGTCGCGCGCTACGATCGCGCCTGCACCGATAAGCGCACCTGCGCCTATTTCAACACCACACAAAATGACCGCACCGCTGCCAATCGACGCACCTTTGCGAATAATAGTGCGCTCGAGCTTCCAATCGCTCTCGGTCTTTGATGACCCATCGGCGTTGGTCGCACGCGGACGTCGGTCATTGATGAAGACGACGCCATGTCCAACGAAAACCTCGTCTTCAATAGTGACGCCCGAACAGATGAAGCTGTGGCTCGAAATCTTGCAGCGCTCGCCAATCGCAGCGTCGCGCTGCACTTCAACAAACGCGCCGATGCGCGTGCCGCTGCCGATGCGGCATCCGTAGAGATTCACGTAGGGCGCGAGCCTCACGTCCTCGCCAAGGATCACGTCGCTCGCGACCAGCGCGGTCGGCGCCATGCTCCTTTGTTCACTCATAGTCAGTCGATCGAGGGGCGTGCCACGGGCACGAGCGTTCCGCCGTCGCGTAGCGATTGGCTTGCTGCTTCGAGCACGCTGACGACGCGAATGCCGACCAGACCGTCCGTCCGCGGCTGCTGATGGCGTTCGATGCAATCGATGAAGTGCTCACATTCGACGCGCAGCGGTTCGGTTTCCTCCACGCGTGGGATGTGGACGTCGCCGTAGCGATACGACAGCTGAAAGTCGGCGTAGCTGTCGTAGTACCGCTGCACTGAAACGCCTTTGTCATAGATACGAAGCTTCTCGTGTGGATCGGTGTCGTCGTAGACCAGCATCTTGCGCGAACCCACGATCGTTGTGCGCCGAATCTTGTTCGGATCGAGCCAGCTAACATGGATGAATGCGATTACGTTGCCGGAGAAGTGCAACTCAAGCATCGCCACGTCTTCGACGCCTTCGCGATAGTGGCTCCGGCCCTGGCAGCTTACCGCCTCGGGCGCGCGTCCCATCAGCAGCAGGATGATCGATATGTCGTGAGTCGCGAGATCCCACGCCACGTTCACGTCGCGTTGGAAGAGGCCGAGGTTCGCGCGAATCGAGCTGATGTAGAAAATCTCGCCCAGCTCGCCCGATGCGATCACTTCGGCGAGCTTCAGCACCGGCGCACTATACTCGAAGGTATGCCCGACCATCAGCACCGCACGATTGCAGCGCGCCACTCGGGCTAGATCTTCACCTTGAGCTACCGACGTTGCGAGCGGCTTCTCCACCAGCACCGATTTGCCGGCCTCCAGCAGCTGACGCGCCAGCGGATAGTGAGTAGCGACCGGAGTGGCGACCACGACCGCTTCGATATCGGGATCGTCGATCACGTCGTCGAGAGAGCTCGAGAGCTCCACGCCTGGAAACATCTGGCCGATTCGCTCGCGCCGTTCGCGATCCAAATCGCAGGCGACCAGCCGCTCGGCGCGCTGTAGTAGGTTCAGGTTTCGGATCCAATTCGGACCCCAGTAGCCGAGCCCAACGACCGCGATTCCTTGCAGCGCGGTTCGCTCGTTGAGAGCGCTATTTGTGCGCCCGTAGTCGCCGTCGACTCGAAGCTGAGAGTTCTGATTCATGACCGTTTGAGACTCCTGAGTAGGTTGAAATTCGGGGCGTCAGAACCGTTGAGGATCACGCCCGCCGGGGAGCGATTCGCCGCGCGAAGCGCCACTGTCGTGGTTGACAATTCCTGGCGTCGGGTCCCGCCATACCTGACAACCAGCAGCATGGGATCAGAACTGCGCGCCAGCGGTAACATGCGAGCGTCCAGCCGCGGCACGCCCAAATCGAGAATGACCGCCTGATAGTCAGAAAAGAGATTTTCAAAATCGTTGATGACCTCAGCGCACTGCCGTTCGTCTTCACCCGGATAGCAGGTGGCAATATCCAGTCGCGGCCATCCGCTGCCGCGGATCTGCAGCGTACCCTCGAGCAGGAGCTCGGATGCGCGCTCGCGGCGCAGGCTGAAAATCCGGTGAAGCGCGGGACGGCGAATGTGCCCGTCGACGACAATCGTGCGGAGCGACAAGCGCTGGCTGATGTCGAGCGCAAGTGCCGCGGCGACCGTTGTCACGCCATCACCCGGACGGCATCCGGCCACCGCGAGCCGCAAACTGCGATCCACCACCGCCAGCGGCGCGACGCGCTCCGCTATAGCTCTGAGTGCGTCGAGCTTGGCCAACGAGTCGGGAAGATCGGCAACCGTCGGCAGCGCCACCAGGGACCTCGAGCGCGAACTCGGGGTCGGCTCATGCTCCTGACGTCCATTGCGATCGCGCTGGGGATCGCGCGAGTGAAGCTGCGCGACAGGTTCGCTCGCGAGTCTCGCCATCGCGTCGGAATATCTGCCCACGGCTACATCACCTCCAGATCGGTCGCCGCACCCGGCGATCCCGAAGTCGAAACTCCGGACGAAAGCGTGCCCGGATGAATCTTGCTCATGGCATTGCGAATCTCACGGACGGCGCCGCGCCCCTGACCGCCGACGAGGCCCGCCAATCCCACTGCCGAGGCGACCGCCACTGATGCGCCGAACATCCAGAGCCGGTGCCACGACGTCGGCTTGTGCTCGACGCCGTTTGGGCTGAATGATGCGCGCAGGTTTTCGAATTCCTCGACCGTCGACTGAACTTGCCGCGCCGTGACCTTCCGCTGGCCGGCCGCATATGCAGCCAGCATCGCGTTGTGGCACAGCACGTTCACTCGCCTCGCGATGCCGTTGGAATGAGCAACGATCTGCTTCAACGCGGCGCGTGCAAAGATTTTCTCGGCCGCGCCGTCAGCCGTCTGGATGGCATGCCGGATGTATTCGAGGACTTCCTTGTCGCTCATCGGCTTGAGCGATACGCGTGCGCCGATTCGCTCGTTCAACTGCCGCAGCATCGGCGCCTCGAGACGTTTCAGCATCGAAGGTTGTCCGACGAATACGAACTGCAGCCGCCGGTCGCCGAGCACGGCACAATTGCCAAGCAGTCGGAGCTCTTCGAAGAGCAGGGGACTTAGCGACTGGGCTTCATCGAAAACCAGAGCGACGCGTTGGTCCGGTCCAACTTCGCGTAGCAGCTCGACGAACGCCTCAGCGCACTCGTACTTCGATATCTGCGAAGCGCGGCTGCCAAGTTGGCGCAGAGCGCTACGGAATAACTCCAAAGGCTCCGCCTTCGGGTAGTCGAGAAAGGCGCTAACCACGTCGGCGCGATGCCGCTCCAGCACCGCCTTGACGATCGTGCTCTTGCCGGTCCCGGGTTCTCCGACCAGCAGGGTGTAGCCGGTGGGCTCGTGCAAGAGTCCCCAACCGAGCGCCGCTATCGCTTCGTTCTGCTCACGGCCCCGATAGATCGCGCCCGGCATCATGCTGAAGCGAAACGGCGCGCTGCTCAGTCCGAAGTGGCGGTAGTACATCTTGCACCTCGGCTCAGTTCTGATCGGCGAGCACCGCAACTACGTGGAGCCCGCTTTCTTTGGCGATCGTCACAGTGGAGTAGATGTGCGCGTCGTTACGCTCGTCGAATTCGGCTGCCGCAATTCCGAGAGCCACTGCGAGCAGAAGACCCGCGATGAAGTTCAGCCGCACGACGGGAAACACCGGGCGCAGCGGACGATTCGGCGGCTGCGCGACGCTCACGTTGAGGATCTTGCTGCTGTTGAGAGCGCCCGCGGCCCGCGCTTCCTCAGTCTTTTTCACGTACGAGAGCAACGCTTCCTTGTCCGTGGCGACCTGGCGTTCGAGCTGATCGTTTTCGGTCTCATTCTTGACTAAATAGTCAATCCGCTGCTCACTTTTGGCGATTTCGTCATCCAGCTTCTGCTTGGTTCCGCTCAAGCCGGCGACGTTGGTTTTGCTCTGCGCGAGATCGGAGGCGACGCTTACCCAGACCGGATTGAGGTCGGTGCTCTTCTCGCTGACCTCGAGATGGTTCTCGTGGTCGAGGATTCTCTGCGCAGCCGCCAGCTTCTCATCGATTTCCTGAACTCTCTGGCTGTTTGGTTGATAGCGGCTCAAAAGGTCAGCGCGCTCGGTCTTGAGCTCCATCACCTGTGGCTTCAACTGGGCCAGCGCGAGATTCTGGACCTGTCTGACTTCCTTGCCGATCCGTTCAGGCGTCTTGCCGAACTCGCCCTGGAGCGCGGATGTCTGTTGCTCCGCCGCGGCAAGGCTCGCGTTGTTCTTGCTCTCTTCGAGTTGCAGGTCCGAGAGCCGCGTGATGAGAGCCTGACGCTGCTGATTCAAATCGCTGATGCCGGTCTGCAGCTGGAAAGCCCGTAGTTGGTGCTCCGACGCCGCCAGCTTGTCTTGCAGCAGGCGCGCCTGTTGCTGAAAAAACAGTTCCGCCTGAGGGTCATGTGAAATCCGCGCGTGGACTTCCTCGTAGTGAGAAATGAGCAGCTCGAGGAACTGTTGTGACCATGCGGGATCGTGAGACTTGAAGCTGATCTCGAGGACGTTCGAGCGCTTCACGACGTCTGCTTCGAGGTGATTAATCAATTCGATCGCCCAGCGATCTTTCGCTGTCACCGCGGGCGCATCGTGCAACGCTCGATATCCGCGTCCTGGCAGCGACATTAGAGTTTGGACGCCGTCCATAAACGTCGCCCCCGGACCCCCGTAGCGCGTGGGCTCCTTCAAACTGGAGATCGCCTGACTAACTAGGTACTGACTGGTGAGCAATTCCTTCTCGGAGTTAAGGTCCTCCTCGGTAATCGGATTGGAGACGAAGGCGGGGCGCTCAGCCGACTCGCCTTGCTCCAGGTCGGGCGAGACCAAGAACTGCGCACGATTGTCCTGTACGAGGATTTGCGCGGTCGACTTGTAGGTCGGCGGCCAGAGGAGTGTTGTCACCACGACCAGGCCGAAAACAATCGAGCTGACCGTAATAACACGCCTGTGCCTGCGGCACACCAATTCCACCCAGTAGTTAAGATTTTTGTTTTCCATGATTGCAGCCGAATCTTTTCGACTCAGAACCCCGCGGTCGTGGCCACATAAGGATTGACCGGCAGCATTTGCCGAATGTATTGGTTCATCCACTTGTCAAGATTGGCGATGGAGCTTTTCGGCACGACGACGATATCGCGCGTCTCAAGTGCGACGTCCTCGCCCGCATCGGGGCTCTTCGACGCCGACTTGAGATCGACCGGAATGCCCCGCGCGACGCCGCACGCATCGCGGCGGATCAGTACTGCCTTGTCACCCGCGTTGTCGGTCAAACCGCCGGCATCCGCGACCGCCTGTAGCAGAGTCATGCCAGGATCGAGCGAAAATCCGCCGGGCTTCTGCACTTCGCCTTCGATGTAGATTTGGCGGCTCGGCATGTTCTTGAGACTTACCGAGATGTCGGGATTGCGCAGCTCACTTGAATAATCCTTATTCAATTCGTCAGCGAGCTGCTGGGGAGTGAGTCCTGCCGCGGGCACGCTGCCGATGAGCATCAACGAAATCTGACCATCGGGACGCACCGTGGCATCCTGGTTGAACTCCGTGTTCAGGTAAGAGGTGAGGCTGACCGAGTCACCGCGCTGAATGACGTACCTATCATCTTGTTGTGTGGCCTGAACAATTTGGCCATTAGCTGCGCACTGCTCTGGCGACATCGCAGCCGAGGCGCCGCCGGCTTCAGCCGTCTCATTTCGCGCGCTCGAAGCACATCCGGACAGAACGGCTATTGAACAACAAAGAGAGAACGCGATTGCGAAGCAGCGGCGGCCTCGCGACCGCGCGTTACCATGATCGTTTGGCATGGCGTTTTGAGTCCCTCTTGTGCTGAGCGGGTTGATACACATCGTCCTCGACTGCGCTGCGATAAGCGCAACGACCGTGCCATCGGCGCAGATCAAGACTTTTCGATGATTTTCGAATTCGGGCGGGCGGCGAATAGAAGGAAATACAAACTCGAGCGTTAGAATTTACAAGCTTGAACCTCTCATGTCGGATCCGAGGCTACTCCGTTTGATATCAAGCCCTTATCACCAGCGGTACCGAATAGTTTGTAACTACTACTGTGTTCAGATTCCGATTACTCAATTACTTTTCGTAACTATTCGACGCATCCACGAGCGTGATCGTCGTCTCTCCAACACGCTCCGATGGCATCGCGCTTGCTGACAACTCGAAATGTTCGGCGCGCTGCGTTTGCGCTTCCGCCTATAATATGGCTTCGACTTTCCAGGCCTTTGCCCCAGCAAACCATCGTGAGCGTGATACTTCCCGATTAGGAATCGTGGCGCTTATTGCTGCACTTGTTCTCCTCGCCCTGGTGTTGATGCTGACTGACTCGAAGACACCGGCATTCGCAATCGCGGCAATCGCTGGAGCAGCAATCATATGTTGGGGGGCGCTCTATACTTCGAAACATCATGAATGGATTGTGCTTCCCATCGAACTGATATTTGCGTTCATCTCCTTTTCCTTGTTTAGCGATGATATTCGCGCGCCTATCCACTACGGCCTGCTGATTTTGTTCTGCGTGCCTTTGATTCCGACTGCGCTCCGCTCGGGGGTCTTTCGTCAAGGTGAATTCAAACGCTATAGCTACTATCTCTGCTTTGCCGCGATAACGTTCGTGTACTCGGTGGCTCCCGCTTACTCTGCCGCGCGGTGGGTGGAGGCAGTACTAGTGATTCTCGCGTTGGGAGCGATGGTGTCGGAGCTCAACGACAGCGAAGGCCTCGAACGAATTCTGTCCCACTATTTCGTAGCTTGCGCGATTATTACTGCGATCATGGTGCTTTCGCTCGGACTCCCGCACTCACTCTGCTGGGGGAGTCCAGCCGAAAACATCGAGCCAAACGTTCTGCGGGAAATGCAGAAGATGGGAGTCCGCGTCGACGGCATCGAGCGCTTTCAGTCGCTGTTCGGGGGGCCAAATGATGTCGGCGCCGTCATGCTCGTAACCGTCGCGACCGGTCTCCTCTGCTGGTCGCAGGCCGCGTGGCGGCGGCGGATCCTGATTGCCGGTGCGATCTTGGGTGCGGTTGTTTGTGGAGCACTTGCAGACTCGCGATCGCCATTCGTTGCTCTGGCAATTGGGATCACCGGCTGCGTCATCTGGCGTTACGGATGGCGAGGCATCCTAGGCATGCTCGCGGCCGGAGCCTGCCTTTTTGCAGCGCTGCTAGGTAGCGGTTTCGACTTTTCCGGCTACGTGGATCGCGGCAACGTCACGACGCTCACCGGCCGGACGGATATGTGGATCTTCGTGATCCACCAAATCGCCGCCAGTCCGGTTCTTGGTTACGGATACGAAGTTAGTGGTGCGATCTTCGATAACCGCTTTTTTCCGTTGTGGTGGGGACCGTGGGACCAGGGCGTCCACGTGTCAATTCACAACGGATACCTTTCCCACGCGGTCAGCGTCGGCGTGCCGGTGACGATTTGCTGGCTCTATATAATGTTGCGGCCGTGGTGCTTTATTATGCGGCGCTCCACCAACGACTGGCGGCTCAAGCAGATGTTCTTTCTGCTCCTCATTCCGATTCTGGTGCACAATATGAGCGAGGTCATGGCCGACGATGCGACGGGTATCGTTGGCTTTCTCTTCGGTGTGATCTGGGTCATCGCTGAGCGCTATCGAGTGCTGCGGGTCGCGGCCGATGAGGCTGTGCTCGCGAAACAACGTGCAGCTTTGCCGCGGGCAGTCGCGGCCCTTGCTCAATAATCAGACTCTCGCAACTCACCGGAGCTCAAATGAAGATCAAATCAAAAAAAATGCTCGGGCGGACTTGTGCCCTTGCCGCCACGATAGGGCTATGTCTTGCCGACGCCGTCGCATCCGCGCAGATCTTGAATCCGCAACACTTCTCGACTTTGCCTCCGCACGCTGCGCTGCCGACCGGCGCCGAGTGCGCCGCTGCAGTCCTGACGAGCCCGGATCCAATTTCCGCAGAGCTTCGGCCTGCGAACGCAGTTGCGAATAAAACCATGCCGACCCATGAAGAGCTCGCGGAGTTTCACGCGCGTCCGGTGAAAGGTACATTCGTGCCCGCTTCGGATTTTCTCCGCGTCAACGGCCAATTCACGGGTACGACCGATCAGATTCTGCGCTGGGGTGCATGCAAGTGGGGAGTCGATGAAGACGTCGTCCGCGCCGAAGCGGTCGCCGAATCGCACTGGCGCCAGTACGGTACGGGTGACCGCACTAGCGATCAGAGCCTCTGCCCCCCCGGTGACGGTTTTCGCGGCGCGTGGGATGGCAGCACGTGCATGCAGAGCTACGGGATTCTTCAAATGAAGTACAAAAGCTTCGGCGGCTTTCCCGCCTCCAAGGACAGCACCGCTTTCAATGTCGACTTCAGGCTCGCTTATCAGCGCGCCTGCATGAACGGCGATATCAATTACCTGCCCCGCCAGATCCCGCTCGCGGGTTATCCGGTTTATCCGAACGGCACCACGAACCAAATGCTCTGGGGATGCATGGGCGACTGGTTTTCAGGAAGTTGGTTTGACCCCGATGCGGTCAAATACATCGCCGAGGTCAAATCCGACTTGGATACGCAGGCCTGGCTGCATCTTCCGCCCGACTATTAGAGCGACGCCCGCTTAGCCTCGAGATCGCGGCCCGCCGCTTCAGGATCGAGCGCGAGTCCACGAGCCTGCTCACCGTACAGCCGCGCATAAGCGCCGCGTCGGCAGATCAGATCGGCGTGGCTCCCGGTCTCGACGATTCGGCCGCCGTCCATCACGACGATCATGTCGGCTGTCACCGCGCTGCGCAGCCGGTGCGCGATCAGAAAGACGGTGCGCCCGCGCATCAGTCGCTCCATCGCCTCATGAATGAGGTTCTCGGACTCCGAGTCCACCGCCGAAGTCGCCTCGTCTAGGATCACGACCTTAGCGTCTTTGAGGAATGCGCGCGCTATGGCGAGCCGCTGCCGCTGACCGCCCGAGACCTTGAAGCCGCGCTCGCCGATAACCGCATCGAGTCCGCCCGGCAACGCCTCGACGAACTCGCGAAGGTTCGCCATCTCGAGAGCGCGCCAGAGCATCTCGTCGGTTGCGTCGGGTCCGGCGTAGAGCAGGTTGTTCCTGATGCTGGCGCTGAAGAGCAGCGCTTCCTGCGCCACGAGCGCCACGTGTGAGCGGAGGGACTTCAGCGTGTAGTGGCGAACGTCGCGGCCGTCGATTAGCACGCGGCCGCGCGCCGCTTCGTAGAACCGCGGGACGAGATTCGCCATCGTCGTCTTGCCTGCACCCGACCGGCCTACCAGCGCGACGCGCGCCCCCCCGGGAACGTCGAGGTTGATTTCTTTGAGCACCATCCGTGACGCTTTACCGCCTCGACCGTCGTAGCTAAACGAAACGTTGTCGAACTGAACGCGGCCGTTTCGGACCGCGAACGGCCGGCTGAGCGGATGATCCTGAATCTCGGGTTTCATATCCAGGAAGGCGAAGATTCGCTCGATCGCAGCCATGGAGGCCGAGACAACGACCGATAGTTGTGCGAATCGCTCCAAAGGCAGGTATAGGAAACCAAGGTACGAAAAGAAGGCGACCATCGTACCGAGCGTCATCGTACCGCGAATGATCATTAGCGCGCCGACCCAAATCACGACCGTCGGCGCAGCGCGGGTGAGAAGCTGGATGAGCATCTCCTGGCGGGCGGCGAGGCGTACCTTGTCGATCGTGCGATCGAACAGCCGCTGAGTCTGGATTCGGAACTGCTCGACCTCGTGCTCCTCGCGGCAGAACGATTTAATCGTGCTTGCGCCCGCAACGCGTTCGTGAACCTCGCCCGCGATCTCCTCAACCGTTTCCTGCATCCGATGGCTGACCGATTTGATTCGCGGTGAGAAGAAGCGCATGAATGTGACCCACATCGGCGCGATGCAAAGCGACACCAGTGCGAGCCTCCAATCAAGCGCGAACAGCGCGATGATTACGAGGACCAACGAAATCCCGTCCATCCAGACGTCAATTATCGCCGAGCCTACCAACTCATTGGCCTGCTGCACGTCGTTGAGCACGCGCGAGACGATTCCGCCAACCGGATTGCGATCGAAAAATGAATGCGGCAGCCGCTGGAGATGCGAGAAAAGCCGGCACTGCAGATCGAAGATCAACCGGTTACCTGCCAGCCCTGCCCAATAGTTGCGATAGTAACTCGCGATCGATTGAAGCGCGTACAGCGCGAGCATCACAATACTAAGCGCAGCCAGCTTGCTGGTTGGCGTGGGCGCGATGGCCGCGAACCTCGTAAGCGCGATACACCACGCGTCAATCACGCGCGTGATCGTGTCGAACTTTGCGGGCGAAGCGAGCAGTACGTCGACGACGTATTTAAATGCGAGCGGAAAGGCGAGCGGCAATGTAAATTTGCCGATGCCCATTAGCGCCGCGCCGACCACCAGTCTTAGGTGCGGCTTGATGCATGCGAGAAATCTAAAAATTACCGAGTGTGAAAACGCTTCCTGATTCCGATCCATGATGAATTCCAAAGTCGCAAACTGATACGAAACCCGGAAAGGTCTCTGAGCATTCAGGCAGCAACGCCCATGCCTGATGTACTGATACGCTTATTTGGGCGCTCTTCGTCTACGACGGATCGCTTCACACAGCGCACGCACGATATCGTATGGCCTGCACGATATCGTCAGCCCGTGTGCCGCTGTGGAAACCGACCTCGCCAAGCTCCCTGACCGCCCGAACAGTCGCGCAGCCGTCATTCGAACTGGCTTGGATTTCGCTTTCCGTCGGCCCTCGGGTGCATTGTGACGAAGGTCGGGACCTCCATTTTTGGGCGCGGCAGCTCCGCAACGCTGCCTCGTTCCCGCACGGCTGCGACGATCTCCGCAATCGTGATCTTGTTGCTCTACCAGGGATACACGCTCTCGATCGTTGGCGTAGCGTCACCGTGGATCGCGAAGACTTTCGCTCTCGACGAAGGAAAGCTCGCGCGGTTATTCGCTTGGATGGCGGTGTCGGCGTTCGGCTCGCTACTGCTCGCGCGGCTGGCGGATCGAATCGGACGCCGGCTCGTGATCCTTGCGAGTCTCGTATTGGCTCCGCTGTTTTCATTGGG
>Ga0126373_10002363_pt1 | contig 13904 bp, 10 predicted proteins | sample PanSoiMetPlot_11_FD_92545 | JGI IMG/M metagenome (GOLD analysis project Ga0126373, IMG submission 92545) | Tropical forest soil microbial communities from Panama - MetaG Plot_11 | ecosystem: Environmental > Terrestrial > Soil > Tropical forest > Bulk soil | place: Panama | collected 2016-02-17 | reverse complement strand
GCAAAAACTTCCGTCGCAGATCGTTGGAATAGGCGCGCGCCATGTAGGTGAGCGGACAATCGCCACCTAACAGCTTACCGTTTCTGATCCACTGGTTGATAGTAACTATGAAAGTGCTTTAGAGTCGCTGATTTCTGGAACGACTCGAACAGGGGTAAAGCATCCCCTGAGTGCCTCCCGCGCTGCTTTACTTCCCGGCTTTCGCAGTGGCTTGGATTTCACCCTTCTGTGACGCCTCTAGCTTTTCCGTCTCTATTGTCTGTGGCGGTTGTGTCATCTGCGCTCTCGTTGCCATCTTCTGTGCAGCTTTCCGACGCCCGTCGAGCGCTTTCGCATGGACCGCGAAGAACGTAGCCAGCGAGAAATAGAGAACGGTGAGGCCAACGCCGATTGCCAGAACGAAACCGCCGACCAATAGTAGCCTCACGTTGACGCCCCGATGTGTAGGTTCGGCTGAGCGCGACCAGAGTACGCTGAAGCAAGCAATTGTCAAGTGCGATTACGTCTGGAGTCTCAGTGATAGTTAAATTATTTACCACATTATTGACCGCACGATTAGGTGCTAGGAGTTCTGATAGCCTACGTCAGGATTCTCGTTGGGATAGGGAGCGCCATACTTTAGAAAAATTGGGATGAACCCCTGCAATACTGTCCCTCAGCTACGAACGGATGGAAGATGACAAAGTTCAACAAATCACGCCGGGTTAATGTCTTCAAACTATGTCTTGTTGCAAGATTTGCGGAAGGCAGAGGCCGTCGAATAGCCGTACGTCGAGTGGCGTCGGTAGTTCTCAGGCTTGTTGATTTGTTCCTTCAGTTTGACGTCGCCAGACATTCCTCGATCGCGGCAATAAGTGGGAGCATAGGGAGCCCCGACGTCGCATCCGGCGCAGGCTTGGCAACTACAGTAATGCCGTGGTTGATGGTGGCAAGTTCGCCTTCCTTAGGTCTTGCTGCGGGCGGTAGAATCCGTGCGGACTTCGGCGGCGTTTAAAAGAGGGCGAGGCTGATCACGCCATTTCCAAGCAGCTCAAGCGTTGTGCCTGGTCGTGTCATAGAGTAGAAGCCTCGGCTTGTTGAGTCAAGATAGGTAGTCCAGGCGATAGATTCCGAATACCTCAATCCCACGTCTCGCCCTTTGCAACTCTCCCATTCCCATACGTCATCGTTCCTCGCCGACTGGTTGTTTGACCCGATTTTTCCTGTGGTCTGTATTATCGCGACTGCTACCCGTTGTCCGGAACCCCTGTTCGAACGTGTCGAAACATTTTTTCCGGTCTGTAAGAATGGGTTTTTCAGGAATCATCTCGGCGCTGCTCGATTTGAATAACAATTACGGAGGATCCCGATAAAGCAGTATGCTTCCATTGCCGGAACTGTGGGAAAGAAGAACACAATTGGCACGTGTGTGGGCCCGATTAAGACCGAGCCCATGACCTTCGTTCGGTTCTCAACAGACGATACAGCAGGCAAGATGCCATGCGGGGGAGGGCCGCTTCACGGATGACCCATTACATACGTTCGGTGGAGCGGGAGTGGTCTCGATTCCCAGAATCCAGAAGTTGCTGCACTACATTTGTGAGAATGGATTTGAGCACCGTGCTGCAGCCAATCTTTCCACGGTCGTCACCGCGGTTTACGAAGCAACAAGTCGCTATTTTGGACATCCACTGGCACAACGGCCCACACCAGGCGTGCTGATATCAAGTCGGAGGCAAATGAGCCAACAAAACCATTCCATTGTTGTATGTTTCCTCTCTTTATTACTCGCCGGTTCCGCCGTCTCACAGACCAGCCCATCACAAAGCAGGCCACTGCAAAGCGATCGACGGTTCCAGCCCGATCGGATGGAAACAATTCTGTACGGAGTTGCCTACTATCCGGAATACATGCCATATGACCGAGTCGATAAGGATGTAGAGTTGATGCAGAAGGCGGGAATCACCGTAGTTCGGGTCGGCGAATCCACCTGGAGCAGTTGGGAACCGGCCGATGGAGAATTTCAGTTTGCTTGGATGCAGCGGGTCCTGGACCGATTGCACGCGGCCGGAATCAAAGCGATTCTTGGTACGCCCACCTACTCAATACCCGCATGGCTTTATGAAGAGCACCCGGAAATTCTGGTTACTCATGCGGGCACGGCGCCACCGCTGAGCGACCCTTATTATCCGACCTATCCGCAGGCGGAGCGGCCGGGCTACTACGGGATACGCCAGAATTATGACTTTCTCAATCCTTATTTCCGTCAGCACGCTGAGAGAGTGACTCGCGAAATCGTTAGCCACTTCAAAGACCATCCGGCAGTGATCGGATACCAGATTGACAATGAGACTTTTCCGACCGGGGTTCCTACTCCCTACATCAATGCTGCGTTTCTCGACCGACTGAAGCAAAAGTTTAAGACGCCACAGGCCATGAACAAGGCATGGGGCCTCGTCTATTGGGGACAATTGGTCGCCACCTGGGACGAACTGCCGCCGCGCGATGGAATTCTGAACCCCGGATACAAGCTCGAATGGGAGAACTTTCAGCACGACGTGGTTACGGACTATCTGGCCTGGCAGGCTAAGATTGTCAACGAACACAAGCGTCCCGACCAGTTCATCACCCATGACTTCAGCGGAGGAGTGCACACTAATCTGAATCAGTGGGCGATTGCAGCCAATCTGGACATTGTCGCTGAGAATTCTTATTTTGAGACCCAGAAGAAACTCGATGGGCGCACGATCTGGCTTTCGGGCGATCTCGCGCGCTCGTTGAAGCATACGAATTATCTGGTGACCGAAACTAACGCGCAGACGATTGGATGGGATTCGCGCACGCAATATCCGCAATATCCGGGACAGTTGCGCCAGGTGGTTTATAGCCACCTCGCCGCGGGCGCCAACATGGTGGAGTACTGGCATTGGCACTCGCTGCATTACGGCCAGGAAACGTATTGGAAGGGTGTTCTGTCACACGATCTCGAGCCGAACCGCACATACGCTGAAGTCTCGCAGGTTGCCGCCGAGTTGAAAAGGTTCGGCCCGCAGCTGACGAATCTGAAAAAGGACAATCAGATCGCGATTCTGGTAAGCGTCGATTCGGCGAATGCCATCAACTACATGCCGGTCAGCGACCGCGTGAACTACATGACGGTGCTGCGGCAAATGTACAACGCTCTCTACGATCTGAATGTCGAAACCGACTTCGCGCAGGCGGGGGACCCGACTCTGTCGCGCTACAAAGTTGTGCTCATTCCGCCGCTGTACAGCGCATCGGACCAAGTCCTGCAGCAGATATCTGACTATGCCAAAAATGGTGGCCACGTGATCATGGCCTTCAAGAGTGGCTTCGCGAACGAATATTCGACGGTGCGCGATGTCATGGCACCCGGCCCACTGCGCACTGTAGCCGGATTTCATTATCAGGAGTTCACCAACCTGGTGGAGCCGGAGCGGCTGACGCCCGATCTGTATGGCGTGGGAGATCAAAATAGTGGTTCGGTATGGGAAGAGTTTCTGATTCCCGAGACCGCACAAGTGATCGCATCGTTCGACGATCGTTATTGGCACTTCCCGGCGATTACACGCAATCAATACGGTAGTGGCACGCTGACTTACGAAGGCACATTCTTGACCGATGCTCTGCAGCGCGAGGTCATTCGTGACGTCTTGAAGAGAGCGGAGCTAAGTGGCCCGGATCAGAATCTGCCTGCTTCGGTGAAGGTCCGGCACGGCAAAAATTCGCAAGGCAAGTTATTGCACTACTACCTGAATTTTTCCGGAGAGGAGCAATCTGCTCCCTACAACCATGGCAATGGCTCAGACTTGCTCACGGGAAATTCTCTCCGAAAAGGACAGATTCTTAAGCTGAAACAGTGGGACGTCGCCATCGTGATCGAACAATGAGCGCTCTGAAGACAAGGTGGAATACGAATGGCCCAGGAGCCAAATGAAGAAGGCACTGGATGGGAACCCCGTGCCCAACTCAACCACTGTCCCAGTGTTATGGGTCGGGGCGGCGGAGCAGATCTCGGCGCTGGTCCGCATGAATCATCCTGGCGTGTGGATTGTTGGTGACCTCGAGGATGATGACCGACGACACGGGATGGGGGTCATTATGGAGTGTGCCGGCCGAATCGGAAAACCGCGTTGGCTCTACCTCCAGCATTCAAGTGGAACTACACGCGTTTTGCGAAGGCCGGCGCGAACGCTCCGTCGCCCGACGAAATTTTTGAGATGACATTCGCGAAGGAAAATGCTGCCGAGCAAGGATTCAACCGCTGGACGATCAATGGCGTGGCGTATCCCATGACCAGAGAACCAATCCCGGCCGCGTTCCACTTGACGCAAGGCAAGCGTTACAGGCTGCGGATGCGCAATACCAGCGATGACATTCATCCCATTCACCTGCATCGTCACAGCTTTGAGCTGACCAAGGTGGCTGGAACGCCGTCTGCCGGAATCCTCAAAGATGTTGTCATGTTGAGAGGCTACCAGGAGGCTGAAGTCGATTTTGTCGCTGACAATCCGAGAGCCACGCTCTTCCACTGCTACCAGCAATTACACATGTACTTCGGGTTCATGACCTTGTTCGACTATGTTCAAGCAACAAGGTAATAAGTACTCGTGGACCATCGTCAACTTGATTGGGTGTCGTCATCCTGAACTGAGGCTCTCATGGAATCCACGGAACGCGAGCTAATTGACAAGCTGCTCTTCTGGGGCACGCCGACGCTGCTTGCTCATTTTGCGGTGGTCCAGTGACATCTATGGTTGCTGGTGAGGGGTTGATGAGCACTCCCGAACTGCTTCCCCCATTGTTGATCCTGTTTAACCTGGTTCCTCTCGGAGGCTTGCTCGCTCTCAGAGAAGGCTACCTGAAGAGCGCAGGAGGCATGATTACTGTTCCTCTGGCGATAGCGCTGGTTGTTGGCTCTGGCGCCCACTTCTTGAGCTCAGGCACAGACAATGTCTTTCGCATGTCGCCGGGCGAGTGGCGGTTGTCATTTCAGATCAGTGCCACGCTGCTGATGTGCCTAGAAGCGCTGGGCTGTTGGATTGGACTTAGGGCATTCACGGTCAGGTGCGAGAAGCTCAAGGCTACCAACTGAGCCATGCGTGGACCTGGTTTTGAAAGGAGGCAAATCCGAATGCCGTTCACTGTTGATGCAACCTGGGCGAATCGCACAGCAAAGGCGATCGTTTTGATTCGCGTACTTGTCGGCTGGGTCTTCCTGTCCGAAGGAATCCAGAAATTTCTGTTTCCCGATTCCTTGGGAGTGGGACGGTTCGTTAAAATCGGCATTCCCTGGCCGCAGCTCATGGCGCCGTTCGTTGGCGTGGTCGAGATCGTTTGCGGAACCTTGCTCTTGATCGGGCTCATAACGAAGTTGGCGGCTATCCCGTTGCTTATCGACATCTGCGTTGCGTTGTATTCCACGAAAATTGTCACGCTTGCGAAGAATGGGCTGTGGAGCACCCTGCACGAGGCTCGCACGGACATGAGCATGCTGCTCGGTCTTGTTTTTCTTCTTCTCGTTGGGGGAGGATCCTTATCCCTGGATGTGCTAAGGACGTCAAAGGCGAGACTGGATTCGACCGCTGGATCGAGCTCGTTTTTATAGTACTCTGACCGTTTGCATATCTGCTCTCTTTCGATTGCGAGGTTCCTGCGACCATCAAGGTAGCCAGAGAGAGAAGATGAGCAGTATCAGAATTCTCGTGCTCATTCTTCTTTGATTCGAGAATAGGAAAACGAGCTGGTTCCGTACTGGAAAAAAGTGAAGTCATCGCGCGACTGGAAGGTGGTTGAACTTTATATGCAGGCCCGATTTACGAAGATCGTGCAATCGTCGTAGGTACTCGGTAGGACTGAATCCCGAGACGGCGAGAAAGTTGCGGATCAGATGCGATTGACCGAATAACCGTGCTCACCGCCACGCTTCCCCAATCCACCACAGGAAGCCGATGCACCATGCGGAGAACGCGCTGAAATCGCTGGATGCGCGGTATATAAGCTCCGCATATCTGAGGCACTTAAACCACACGGCTTAGTGCGGAGATTTCGATTTAGCCGTGCGATTTCGGACCTTTTTTCTTTCCATCAATATCGTCATCGAGTGCCAGAAACACGGCCTTCATTATAGCCCTGTTTGCATTCATATCGACTTCGCGGAGATCTTCTTGGGGAGAGCGTATGCAGCAGTCACCATGCGGATCGTGCGCCTCTGAAAGAATCCGAGTCTGGATGCGAATCAGAATAGTTGACTGGGTTATTGCAAAGGTGTATACAGCTCACCTAAACGGTTAGAGTGCTCTGCTAAGACAAGGGGGCAAAAACATTTACTCAGGACAGGGTATTTTCGGTTTGAACGGCTGCTGTTCCAAGAGATAAGGCTTATGGATCTTGTTCGACATTAGGAATACGGAATGACAACATGCTCTTGGGTAAGACCAATTTTTCGCGACGTGCACTTTTGGGTTCCTTTGGCGGCTTTAGCTGTCGGGGGTTTGATCCTGTATTTGATCCAATGAAACTCATCGCAAAGCGGGATTTGTGAATCCAATTCTCACTGAGCCCGGGGTGGAGCGCTCTCGACAGCAAAAGCTTCAGTTCGTGGGAATATTTTGCGGATTCGCGGCTGCACTTTGGCTCGCGGGCGCAGAGGCACCTACCAAGTTAGTAACTGTTGCGGTTTCTCCTTTTGTCATTTCATTCATGATGGTCCTAGGGGCTTTTCTTTCACGCTGGAGTTTGCCCGCCCTCATACTCGGCACTTCTGGGACCTTCTCTGATATTCGCAACGTACCTCACCTGATCATCTGGGGTGTGATGGCCGGCTGCCTTTGGGCTGTCGGCAACACATTAAGCGTATTCGCCGTCCGCGATGTCGGCCTAAGTATCGCTTTTCCTTTGTGGAATGCCAATAGCCTGATTGCAATCATCTGGGGCACTCTCCTCTTCAGAGAGCTGCACCGAGCCGGCTGGTTGCGGTGGCTAGGAGTGGTCGGCGGCGCGGTCGTTATGTTTGTGGGAGCGGTTTTGTTGTCTTTTGTTTCGAGTTCCCACTCGGGATCTGCGCATCCTGTCCGCGGCGTCGCGGCAGCACTGGGTGCAGGGCTGATGTTCGGCTCGCAATATATACCTTTCCGCAAGGCATACATCACCGGCTTGAACCCGTTTACGTTTCTGACTTTCTTTACTTTCGGCGAAATGACAACCATGACTGTCTTGGCTGTTGGCTTCGCCGGAGGATGGTCACAATTTTGGCACGAACTTACCAGCAATAGCACGATATTGTTCTGGCCGCTTCTTGGCGGATTCATGTGGGTAGTAGGCGATCTGTTTCAAAATTATGCCGCCAAGTACGTGGGCATAAGCCGCGGAATACCTTTGTCGAATACAAACCAGCTTTGGGGCCTGATCTGGGCCACCATGGTCTTCGGCGAACTTCACGGATTGCGGTGGAACGTCTATGCACAGGTAGCCTCCGGATCGCTGTTGATGGCGGCAGGGGCATTGGCAATTGCATTCTCGTCGGCAACGCCTGACGAATATAGGAGCTGGAAGGAAGCGGCCAAACGGGAGAGCGAGTTGTATGGCATTGAGCCTGCGTACGTGGTCGCGCACATGGAAGGCAGCAATCAGGATGCTACTCGTGCGCGTCGAACGTGGGTGGATGCACTGCTCATTGCCATCGCGACTTGCATTTTCATCGGGTTTGGCGCGATCGCCCGCGTCCCGCAGATGGAACTCCAATGGGGATGGCTGACTACACTCACGGCCGCAATGCTACTGGTCTTGATTGCCGGAGGTATCATGCTGTGGCGAATAACACGTTTCAACTGACTGAGGCTGCAAGGCCGCGACAAGTTCAAAATTGAATCAAAGCTCATGACGATCCGAATTGGAACGGCGCCCGTAAGTTGGGAATCATGGAAGTTGCGACAAGCTGGGGCCGTACTCAGACGTTTGATTCCGTTCTTGACGAGATGGTTTTAGCTAGACCCAACGGGACTGAACTGGTCCCCGGGGATTCTTGCCCACAGATCCGAAACGTCTGATGGCTGAGCTGTCCCGCCAAAACTGTGTGTGATCGGTGCGTTTGTTCTGATTTGCATCACGCATTTGGTATCTTCATTTAAAGGATATTCGAGGAGACGTGGTGGAACGCGTTCGTAAACACAGAACCGACATCCTCGATGCCGTGGCAGTGGAGTTTTTTGCCCGCTCGGTATCGGCAATGTGGATATTGTCGGAGTCATCAATGCGCTGCGAGCGCAAGGATACGACGGCTGGCGTGTTCGAGCAAAATGTAGATCCGACAAAAGCGGGTCGTACCAAAGAAAGCACCGCCGCAAATCGGCAATATCTGCGTAAAGTCGTTGCACTTTAATTCACGGAGGCGGATAAGGACACTGCGGATGATCATGACTCGAGCACCGCAGAAAGGAATGAACATTCGTGCAAGGGCACTTCAGGTGGGCGTGTTAGGTGTCGGAAGAATCGTGAAGATCCATTCTGAAAATCTGGTCACTCGCATAGCGGGTGTAGAACTCGCGATACTGGTCCGATGTTTTTCCGGATGAACTCAACGCTGTAGCAACGAGGTTAGGTGTTTCCAAAAAAGCCTCAGACTATAGAGATATTATCAATCTTCCCGATGTCGAAACTGTTGTTATTTGTACGCCAACAAACACCCATTACCAAATAATCCTGGATTCAGCGGCTGCGTGCAAGCACATCTTCTGTGAAAAGCCAATTGGGTTATCGATTGACAAATAAAGATCAATCACGCCGTCGAAAAATGTGGCTCCCTGCTTAGTGGCATGAGGAGATTTAAATTGAGGAGGAGACGTGCGGGTTAAGAACTTTGCAGCCTTAGTGAGCGTTTGGATTTTTGCGGCTGTGCTCGCAGCTGCGGCTAAACCCTATCCCAGGCTAATCGTAGTCATCATAGTTGACCAGATGCGCGCCGACTACCTGGACCGCTTTGCTGCGTATGAAATTGCTGGCCTGCACTTCTTTGCGACGCAGGGCGCGGATTTCCTGAATGCGAACTATGACCACATACCTACGGAAACGTGCCCCGGCCATTCAATCTTGCTTTCGGGCAGGAACCCGGCTCGTACGGGAATTGTCGCGAACAATTGGTACGACCGTGCCAACGGCAAGATGACATACTGCCTCGATGATCCAAATTCGCCGTTGGTAGGCGGAACGGGTGCTGGTGTCTCGCCGAGAAATTTCCTGGGCGAGAACTTCAGCGATTGGTTACAAAGTTCCTACCCGGGAGCGCGCGTCTATTCCGTTTCGCTGAAGGACCGCGCGGCTATTCTTCTCGGCGGACATCACCCGCAAGGTGCCTTCTGGTTCTCACATGAGACTGGAAAGTTCATCAGCAGCCGCTATTACGCGGAACAACTCCCAAGATGGCTCGACAAATTCAATGACAAGAACGTCGCAGATTCTTATGCCGGTAAGCGGTGGACCCCTTTGCTGAACCCTGGTTCCCCTGCATATCACACGCATGAGATTGCCGGCCAATTTCCCCATACCATGCCTGACAAGGCCGGCCGAGAGCTCTATGAGGCGGTTTATACGTCGCCCTTCGGAGATGAGCTATTGGAAACTCTTTCCGAGGCCGTTCTAGCTGAAAACCGACTTGGCGAGAACACACACGCTTCACCTGATCTATTGGCAATCAGTTTCTCTTCCAACGATGCCGTCGGACACACATTTGGTCCGGACAGTCCGGAGATTGCAGATGAGCAGATCCGGCTGGATCGCACAATCGGTCGTCTCATCAAAGCTCTCTCAGGTCGACTCGGTTCTAACGAGATATTGTGGGTCCTTTCGGCTGATCATGGAGCGGAGCCCACGCCAGAAGCTGAATCGGCACTCGACCACAATCAATCAGCTCGCCGCATTGCAATCTCGGATGCACAGCGCTCGATCGAAACGCAGCTCAATTCGACCTTTAAAAGCGATGGACCAATCCACTGGTTCAGCGGACAAACGGATTCGATGTTGTACTTCGATAAGGTTGAACTGGCGCGTCACGGTATTTCCATTTCGGCAGCCAGCCAAACCCTGACTGCACAAGTTCACGGCGTTCCGGGTATCGACGGATTCTATGCCACAGCACACTTAGACTCGATACCGGGCTGGATTGGAACATACCTCCGAGACAGTGCGTTCCCCGGGCGCAGTGGCGATGTCTACTATTTAACGAGCGAATGGACACTTTTTTCATCAAAACCTACAGGTACGTCTCACGGAGACCCATGGCCATACGACACTCATGTGCCCATGGTACTAGCGGGATGGCACGTCGGGGCGAAACGCATTGCAGAGAACGTTCAGATAGTGGACCTCGCACCTACACTCGCTGACATTGTTGGAGTCCATTGGACATCTTCAGAGGTCCTCGACGGAAAATCGTGGAAGACCCTTGTCCAGAATAAAAGCCTGGCCACTTCACGGTAACAAGCTCGCTCTTTGTAGAGGAGATGCTAAGTCATGCGCGCCTCAATTGGGGTGTCGTCGCAAATCGTTGCGCAGCTTAGTTGCTCCCCTGCAGCTGAGTTAAAAAGCTCTTGACAACACTTCTAAGGCGGGTATATATCGTCACAGGTTTCTAAGCGGTTAGCAAGCCACTGTCTCATACCTCTCTGGGGAGGATTCAATGACAAGATCATGCCTCCTGGTACGATCTCAGTTCGCGGCAACGGCGATTAGACACGCCTCGGCCCTATCGGCAGCCGGGTTCGATCTAGTGGAAGTCGAACCTGTACGTCAAACAAGTTTGAGTTCTCCAGGCGAATAGATGGCAGATCTGCATCGAGGATCCACTCAACCAACAGAGGGTTAGCCTGGTACTCGCTGCATTCTTGCGCGCTTCACAATTCGTAACCAAAAGCGATTGTGCGCCACCCCGCTCCTCATTTGCGCACAACAATGGAACTCAGCGGGCTGAGATGGATCGTGGAGCCCTGCGGTGTGACACGGAGGTAGTTCCCGTCGTTTGCGGGACTCGCGTCGGCGATGACACCGCGATAAACACCCGGAGAAAAGCCCAGCGAGCGTTTCAGCTTTGCATTAGCCTCAGAGCCACGGTTTACGGCAATGAGTACGACATCATCGCCCTGAATGCGTTCGTAGATGAGGACGTCATCCTTGGCGTACACGGTCCTGTAACTGCCGCGCCACACAGCTGGACTGCTCTTACGCAATCCGGCCGATGCGCTGATCAGGCGAAATGCCGAAGTGTTTTGCTCCCACGCTTTCATGCCGGGCCGGTTCCAGGGATCGTCGCTGCCCGAATTCACATATTGCGGGTAGTACGTTACGCCCGGCGCATTATAGGTGGCGAGGTACTGCTCGTCCCCGTAGTAAATGATCGGAATGCCGCGCACGGTCATGAGCAGGACGCTGCCGAGGTCCATGCGTTTTTGCCGCTCCGTCTCGGTCGGCACACCGAGCACGTATAGCCGAGTCATCGTGCGGATTTCGTCGTGGTTGTCGAGGAAGGTGCCCATCCAATCGTCACGGCCCCTAAATGCGGTGATGCGCCGGTGCAGAAGCTCGTCGAGTTTGCTGGCATCGGCCAATTCGGAGGCGACCTCATAGGCGCCGCCGATAAAGCGGTTGAGCTCGAACGATAACTGGAAATCGAGGATGTTTGTCTTGAAGTCGTCGTAATGATTGGCAAAGACGAGGGACTTCGGATATCCAACGCCGCCGCCCGAGAACTCTCCCACAATGTAGGGGTCAGGGCGATCAAGTTGTTCGAGATGGGCGATCATCGTGTGTGTGAAAGTGCTGACGAAATCGGGGAAAACGAACTTGATAGCGTCCAGGCGGAAATCATCCACGCCATGGTCGATCCAGGATTCGCCGGCACCGATGAGGTACTGCGCGCTTAAGGGATCGTGCTGGTTCCAGCCGCTCAGGTCGGCCAGAAGGCAATGGTGTAACTGCCACCAAGTCCACTGCGTGTCGGGAATCGTTGTTGCCTGCTGACATTCCGGCGTCTGCTGGTAATGCTTATAAATTCGACCGTGGTAGACCACGTCGAAGTCGTCCTGATAGCTGCGAACGAAGACGCTGCCGTCCCCGTTATAGACGCGGCCATACACGTGATTGTCGAGAGGGTTGGAGTCGTTCAACGTTATGTCCTGGATGTACCGCATGCCGCGCGCGTGCAGTTGCGCGCTTAGGCTCTCAACGTCGTTCCAGTCGCCGAAGTGCTGGTTTACCCGGTAGTAGTTCTGGACCCAGTAACCGTGATATCCCGTGCCGTAGCCGGTTCCTCCTTCGTACATGCGAACATTTTCGGCCAACGGAGTGACCCAAATAGCCAAGGCCCCTAGGCGATGAATGTAATCGAGCTTCTCCTCAAGTCCTCGGAGATCGCCGCCCCAGTATTTCCGGAACTCCTCTTCCTGCATGCATCCCTGCGTGAAACAATCGACGGAGTTGGTTGCATCAGGATAGAGCGGATCGATATATGGATCGTAGGGCTGGTGCGGGTAAAAGCGATCGGTCAGCAGGAAGTAGACGGTGCGGGAACGGTAGTCGAGGGAAGGGACCTGCCCGACCAAGCGCAAAGTTATTGCGGCGGAGAGCAACAGCAGGACAATAAGCTTGCGCAACAACGTTGTACCTCGATGAACTTCCAGTGTCCGAGAAAATACCGCAAACTCGGCAGCGTGGCAACCCGAGGTTGAGTTGTGCCTCGCCGAAACTCCGTCTTGCTCGCACTTGGCAGGTCCAGAGGTTACCACAGACGCTCGCCAGCGAAGACATAGCTTGGATCGGAATCCGACATCCGGCGCTTCGCATTCGGACACCATAGGTATGGGTAGAAGAACGTTTGATTCAGCCCGTCACAACGCCAGGTGCAGCTGCGCCGAATTTCGCTCGAGATTTAGTGGAAGAAAGTAGCGGTCGCCCTTGGCTCGCTGCACAACCGAGACCACCTTCTACCAGAAATGCAGTTTTAATCCAAACAGTCGGTAATGAAGGTTCGCACGTGGGGGCAAAGCATGAAAACGGAAGGCAAAAGAACGCAAGCCCAGGTAGAGACGACGAATGCTGACGAACAGTCGGCATGCCTGGTGTCAATTGGTGCATTTATGGTGACAAAAACTAGCCTCGAAAAAGGGTGATTTCTGGAGGCAAGTTGAGTATTTTCAATCGCTTGTGAATGGCCGAATACAGCCCTGAAAAGGCTGGCGGCGGCGGTTCAACTACGCCCCTGGCCACCACATTCCAGAGGGCTTACGCGATTTCGCCAGATTTCTCCACACAAGACTGCACCCAAGTAATCACTGAATTCGCTCCGTGAGCAGTCTTCGAGAGGCACAAGCCATGGCCGAAACTAGGTGGACAACCTTTTACGACTCGGGAAAATTTCGTTCACCTTCCGATGTGTCTCACCGCTCCGCGACGGTTTCAGGTAACGCATGGTGCTCTCAATTTCTGTGTGCCCAAGCCACAGCTGCACCGTACGCAGATGAACGCCGTGGCCAAGCGCATTGGTCGCGAAGGTGGCCCAAAACTTGTGCAGCCAATACCGGTTCTCATCGAGGCTGCCACGTCTCGCTACAGCCTTGACGCAATCCCAAAAATCCATCTTCGGTTTGCAACCGGAAGTGGGGAACAGTGGTGGGCATCGTTTGTCGGTCTTGGCCATACAGCCCTCAAGAATCTCAACCAAGGCGTCAGGAATCGGAATCTTGCGTTCCTTGTACCGCTTCGGCGACCATTTCCTGGGCGCGAGCTTGTGCTTCACTCGCACGGTGCGTGCTTTCAGGTTCACGTTGGACCGAAAGGTAAAGCGTACTTCCTGCTCACCCTCGCCGGTCATCAGGAAGAAGTTGAACTCAGACATACTCCGTCTCGTCGCACGCCCT
>Ga0126373_10002362_pt1 | contig 13907 bp, 17 predicted proteins | sample PanSoiMetPlot_11_FD_92545 | JGI IMG/M metagenome (GOLD analysis project Ga0126373, IMG submission 92545) | Tropical forest soil microbial communities from Panama - MetaG Plot_11 | ecosystem: Environmental > Terrestrial > Soil > Tropical forest > Bulk soil | place: Panama | collected 2016-02-17 | reverse complement strand
CAGCACGATCGGCAACAGCACCAGCCCGGCAGTCGCAAAGCGCAAGGCCGTCAGGTCCGGTGCGGAGAGCCGCGTGGTAACGCCAAGCCGCATCACGACCAGCCAGCCGGCCCAGATCGAGATGGCGAGGGTGGCGCAGCTGGCGCCGATGGCGAACTGGCCAACCTTCGAAGGCGTACCGGCGGAATGATGCAGGTGAGCCGACATGGTAGGTATCCGCGAGGAAGGCGGTTGCCTATAATTACCCTATAGAGGAATATTTTCTCTATTAAGAAATATGCCGGCTCAACCTGCTTTGGACATGGCCGCGATAGGACGGCGGCTGCGGGCGCTTCGTCAGCAGCGGCAGCTGTCGCTGGAAGCGTTGGCCGCGCGATCCGGCGTCAGCGTCAGCATGCTGTCGACCGTCGAGCGCGGCCAAAAGGTGCCTTCGATCCTGGTCATGGGGCAGATCGCGACAGCGCTCGGCACGTCGATCGGCCGGCTCGTCGGCGAGGAGGCGGTTCCCCGCTCGATCGTGATGCGGGCGGCGGATCAGCGGGTCATCAAAGACCCGGCGGGGATCGAGCGTCGCGGCCTTTCGCCGGTGTTGCCCGGCATCGAGTTCGAGCTGATCCGCATGGCGCTGCCGCCCGGCATCGACGCCGGCACATTCCCCCCGCACCGTGCCGGATCACGAGAATACCTTGCGGTCGAGACCGGCACGCTGACGCTCACGCTTGACGGCACCGAGTATCGACTGGATGCCGGTGACAGCATTTACCATGACGGTGACTGTCAGCACGGCTACCGCAACGACGGCGAGATGCCCTGCATTTACTACCTCGCGATGGACGTCGCCGGCAGCGCCGGGCCATGATCGGCGCGGTCTGACCGCGCTGTTCCGTTCAGGAACGCGACATAAGCAGCCGTATGCCCGCGACGGCAAAGAAACCAGCGAGTGCCTCCTGGATCCAACGTCGCGCGCGGCCGTTGAGATGCACCATCGCCCTCGCCGAAAAAGTCAGAGCGTAGAGACAGTGAATAACCGCCGAAAGAACGGCGGTGCCGACAACGACGGCGAAGCCTACCCAGAGCGGCGCGCCCTTCTGGAGACCGAGCGAAATGATGGCGATCCGCGCGAGCGCCGCCTTGGGGTTCGTCATCTGGATCGTGAAGCCGCGGATTGCATATCGCAGACGGCCGGGCTCCGGCGACGCGTCGTCGGGACGACGTCGTGCGCGACGGCCGCCGATCGCGAGGCCTTGTAGGCGAGCCGTACGAGGTACAGGCTGCCGGCGATCTTGATCACCGTCAGGTACCCGCATAGGTTGAGAGTAACGCGGAGAGACCGCTTGCGGTCCAGACACGCCGCCGTCGGGCAGCAGGATGAAACAGCAAGCTGCGGGTATACGCGGTACCTCCAGATCCTGATTTCATGGGCGGTGCCAGAGGCCGGGCCCGTTTGCAGGGTCCGGCGATACGCCATGCGAGCGTTTTGAGACGCACGCAGAGGGCAAGAAGCGTCAGCACAGTCGTTTGCTGCTGATCTAGCAGCCAATCCCACAGCGTCCGGTTGACACCGAAAAATGCACCGGTGTCCTCGCCTGTGAGGACGGCAACGACCGCACCGTCTTCGAGAAGAAGCTCGATTACACCGACTTCCCGCTGCCAGAGATGGCGAATACCCGGACGACGAGGCCGTTAGCGAGCGCTTCGATGGGCCGAACAGCCCGCTGTAGAAAACTAGAGCGCCTGTGGAACAAGGCGTCGGGCAAAGAAGGACAGGATCTCGTCTCGTGCAGCGATGGTAGGGTGGCCGGCTTCATCGATCAGGTGGGCCGTGACGACGCTGTGCGGGCACGCCACGCGAAGCGCGAAAAACGGAGCGACGCCGTGGTTTGCCGCGCTATCGGGGAGCACGCGCGCGACGAAGCGATCTCCAAGCGCCGCCGCATAGGCGGCTAAGCGCTCCGCTCGGCAGAACCTGTCTCCCCGGAAGCGATACGCCAGGACCGTCAGGTCTTCCCGCTCGAGCCGATCACGGACCGCCTTGATGTCGTTGGGAGCGATCTCGAGGCCTGCGGGATCATTGAGCGGCAGTGCGGGCTGGGAGAACACCGGCGCCAGTAGCGAGGGCTCCAGCATCATCGTGAGTGCGAAGTTTCCAGTGAAGCACATCCCGATTGCGCCGACCCCGAGACCGCCGCATTGCTGGTGAGCCAAGCGCGCCAGCGCCCGGAGCCATTGTGTCACCGGGCTCGACTCGTTGGCCGCCAAAGCGCGGAACTCGGAGCTGACACACGCCCGCTGGAAGACCTCCATTCCTTCCTCGGCGCCCGGCACCGCAGCGTCACGGCCGAACAGCGAGGGCATGTAGACCGTGAACCCGGCGTCGCGCACCCAGCGGGCGAAGCGCGCGACATAGGGGCTGATGCCGGGCATCTCGCTCATGACAATGACCGCCGGACCCGAGCCGGCGACGTACACTCGCTTGGTCACGCCGTCGAGCGTGATCTCGCGACGGGCAAAGTCCTCAAGCGGATCGTCCTCGTTCATGCTACGTGCCGACATCACCACCAACCCTCCGTCCGTTGCGCAGACTTAGAGGAACGCCCGGCGCGTCCAGGAAGCGCTGCATGAAAACAAGATCGAGCCAGTGACCAAACTTATGACCGACCTCCCTGAAATGGGCGACGCGCTCGAAACCAAGTCGCTCATGAAAACGAATGGAGCCGTCATTGGCCGCGTCAATCCCGCCGATCATCACATGCTTTTCCAGGCGGCGTGCGATCGGAAGCAGGGATTCTACGAGTACCCGTCCGATGCCGAGGCGGCGAACGTCATGACGCACGTGGACCGAATGCTCCACCGTATAGCGGTATCCGGGCCATGCGCCGCGCCAGTCGCCGAATGAGGCGAAACCGAGAACATAACCCCCGGGATCGACTGCGACCATGACCGGAAAACCCGCAGCGGTCCTTGCCGCAAACCACGCCCGCCGTTCGTCAAGGGTCGCTGCTTCCCGCGTATAGACTGCCGTCGAATTGGCGATGACTTCGTTGTAAATCGCCAGGATAGCCGGAAGGTCGTTCTCGCGAGCGTCGCAGACTGTCGCTCGCATCTAGGCAGCCCAGGTTTGCGGCCGTATTTCGAAACCGAGTGCGCAGCCGAGTCGCCACTCGCCAGCCCGCCTGCTTGTCCTTGCCAAACCATGGCGCAATCCCGAACGGCTTTCTTCGAAGCAGATCATATGCTATAGGAGCGATAATGTCTATTATATTAGACAATCTGAACACCCGCCTTGGGGCCCGGATCAGGGTCGAGCGCGAGGACCGGGGTTGGTCGCTGACCGATCTTGCCGAGCGGTCCGGCGTGTCGAGAGCGATGATCAACAAGGTCGAGCGCGGCGCGGCCAGCCCGACCGCCTCGCTTTTGGGCCGACTGTCGGGAGCGTTCGGCCTTACCCTGTCGATGCTGCTCGCGAAGACGGAAACCGACCACGTCGGCCGACTTGTCAGGTCTGACGAGCAGTTCCGGTGGGTCGACCCCGAAACCGGCTATATCCGTCGCCAAATCGCTCCGGCTCCCGGATCGGATATTCCGCTCGATGTGGTCCGGGTCGAGCTGCCGCCGGGCGCGTCCGTTACCTTTCCGGCCCGCAACTACGTGTCGGTCCGGCAACTCATCTGGGTCACGCATGGTTGCCTCACCTTCATCGAAGGCGAGTTTGAGCATGATCTGCGCGCCGGCGATTGTCTTGAACTCGGGCCCCCGGCCGACTGCACGTTTCGCAATCACCGGGCTGCCTCATGTTGCTACCTGGTTATCGTCCTGAGACTGGGGCGCTAGGATGAAGGGCCGATGCTTGCCCGGCGGATGCTTCTGGGCGCAATCCGCTGCGAGGTCACTGGCCTGCGGTTCCATGAAACCAGCCGTCACTGCTCGATCTGTCGCCGAACGACGGCTGCACCCGTTGAACGGTGGTTCAGCGCGCGGCCAAATGAATTTCATATCACGCGAGGGAAGAACCGATGCTGACGCTCTACGGCGACCTCGATTCCGGTAACGTCTATAAGGTGCGGCTGCTCCTGGCCCAGCTGGGCATCGCCCATCGCCGGGTCGACACGACGCAAAATCGCGGCGAACCCGCGACCCTAGAATTCCGCGCGATCAACCCGATGGGCAAGATCCCGACGATCGTGTTCGACGACGGGCGGATGCTGTCGGAATCGGGCGCGATCCTTTATCTCCTTGCCCGCGATACCGCCTTGTGTTTCCGGCCGACGCCTGGGATCAGGCGAACGTGTTGCGCTGGATGTTCTTCGAGCAGTACAGCCACGAGCCGTATATCGCGGTGAACCGACATTGGAAACTGCATCTGCCGCGGGCGGAACAGGCTCGGCTTGCCGATCGCATCGCCCACAACCAGGCGCGCGGGGAGCATGCGCTCGAGGTGATGGAGCAGCGGCTAAGCGATAGCGCGTGGCTAGCCGCCGGGCGTTATACGATCGCCGATATCGCGCTCTACGCCTACACGCACACAGCGGCCGATGGCGGCTTCGACCTAGCGCCTCATCCCGGTATTCGCGCGTGGCTCGATCGGGTGGGTGCGCAACCTGGACACATTCCGCAGATGCAGGAAGAACCGGGTGTGCCGGTTGCCAAATGGCCGGGCTGACGTTCTCTTGGCAATGAACGCGTGTGGGCGGGGAAGCCCTGTTGCCGCCCATGAGCTGATGGCGATCAGCTTGCGATGGTGGCCCGATCGGGCCAGCCCGGCCGGACTGCGCCGATAGCAGCCGACCGGATTCTTACCGGTTTGCGTGGGGTCGCGCAGCCGCGCAGCATGGTCTGGTTCAGTTGGCCGTGCGGCAGGGTAGGTCGAGCAGCCGGCGCTGCGCAAATTCAAGCGCCTCGCTCTACCGCGACATCCGCGTCGGCGTCACCGTGCCCGAGCTATACCGCTGCTCTCGACATGTCCGGTGGGGTCGGCCGCTTGGTCAGGCTCGCAGGTGGTTCTCTCCATACGCCGCGCCGGTTCCGGCTCTCACTTGTTCGACCGTTGCCGCTTTCGAAGGGAACGCATCCGAAGTCGAGATATTCGTCTACGCCCTGACACCCCAGATGGGTTAGACTGCGCTCCTCGACCGAGTGGTGTCTTGGGTTCCGGGCGCAAGCTGCTGGACCGAGCGACACAGAAAGCCGCCCTGCGCGGCCTGCACCCGAGGGATAAAAACCCAGAGGCGGAGAAGTCGATCGCTTGACCCGCGTTCGATGGAGGCCGCCATGCACGCCGTCGCCTTTACCCTCGTTGTCTCTGGTGCAGTCGTCCACGCCCTCTGGAACATCATTGCCAAGGCAAGCTCTGGCGGCACCCTTTTCGTCTGGGCGTATTCGACTGTTTCGGCCTTGATTTATCTGCCGGTGGCGATCTGGGCTGTCCTGGCGACGGCCAGCGCATGGACGCCCGTGGGTCTGACGGCCGTTTTCATGAGCGGAGTGCTGCATCTCGGCTATGCGCTCGCCCTGCAGGGCGGCTATGGCAAGGCGGACCTCTCGATCGTCTACCCGGTCGCTCGGGGCACCGGACCCACGCTGTCGGTGGCAGGCGCGATTCTCCTGCTCGGGGAACCGTGCACCTGGCCGATTGTGGTCGGAACCGCAGTGGTCGTGATCGGTGTCTACACGGTGGGCGTCATTGGCCATGCACCGGAAGGTCCGATCTGGTCCGGGATAAAGTGGGGCGCCTTGACCGGCCTCTTTATCGCCGGCTACACCCTCAACGATGGGGCCGCCGTCAGGCTGCTCGGCGTGTCGCCAATCGTCATCGACTACTTCGGCAACGTCGTTCGAGTGCTTCTGTTAACGCCGGTTGCCGTTCAAAACCGGCACTTGCTCGCCGAGCAATGGCGCAAGTCCTCCAAGAGTATTCTCGGCGTCGCCGTGCTGATCCCGATCCCGTATGTGCTGGCACTGTTCGCGATGACGTTCACTTCGGTAAGCGCGATCGCCCCAGCGCGCGAACTCTCGATGATGGCGGGGGTACTGTTTTCCCGGTTTCTGCTCGACGAGCCGAATGTCGCTACCCGGCTTTTGGGCGCGGGAATGATTGCCGCGGGGGTAGCCACGCTCGCCCTGGGTTAGCGGAGCACAGGGTGAGATCACGAGGCCTCGGCGTGCGCTGGCGCGCCGGGCGGCGAAGCAAGCGCCTGCCCGCAATGGCGGCGCATGCGCAACCGATCATCGCTCTAATCAGTCTTTGGCAGTGGCGATCACGAACAAGACGCCACCTGCAGTGCCTCGACGACCGCACTCTCGATGACGTGGGGATCAGCCATCTGCAGCGCGATGCCGAGTGCGGGAAATGGTTTGGCAGGGATGATCGCGAGCCGCCGAGTTATCGGGGAATCGCGCCGGATTTGGCTGTGCACACCCGGAGCGGCCCAGGCGGTTGTGAGGTCCTCCAATCGGGATGACGACACCTCTTGTGCAAATCACACCTTCGCCAGGACGGTTTCGCGGAACTGGCACATGTCGGCGACAACGGTATCGGCAGTAACGCCGCGAAAGCCGAAATCGACCGCGATGACGCCAAGATCGCGCAATGAGCGCAGATCGGCAGCGATTGCCGCGGCATCGCCGGAACCGAGGCGGCGGTCGCCGTTATCTGCCTTTTCCGGGATCGACCTGCCGAATTGCGAAAAGCGGTAGGCGAGTGCCACGTCCTTTGGATCGCGGCAGGCATCTTGCGCCATTTTGCGCAAGCGATCGATACCGCCTTCGAAGCGCTTTAGCGTGTCGAGCCGGTTGCGTGGGTTGGTGCCGATCGGGTACCAGGCGTCGCCGAGTTTGGCGGCACGCCGCACCGCCGGACGGCTTTCGCCGCCGACCCAGATCGGCACCCGCTTCTGAACCGGGTGCGGCTGGAAAAACACATTCGAGAAACTGGCGTATTTACCGGCGAAGCTGGGATTCTCGTTGGTCCACAACTCACGGCACACGGCGATCGTCTCATCGGTGACCGCGCCGCGCTCGTCGAACGGCTCGGTGCCGATCGCTTCGAATTCCTCCTTGCACCAGCCGACGCCGATCCCCCAGGTCAAGCGGCCCTCCGACAAGACGTCAATTGTGGCGAGGACTTTCGCGGTCAGCACCGGCGGGCGATGAGGCACGACCGTGACCGATGTCACCAGCCGCAATTTCGACGTCTTCCCCGCGATAAAGGCGACGCAGGTTAATTGCTCGTTCTGGTCGCGGCCGCCGCGGCCGGGAAATTCGCCGGTATCGGAATAGGGATATTTATTTTCCATGTCGCGCGGGATCATGACATGGTCGCCGATCGTGCAGTAATCGTAGCCGATCGCCTCGCCTTCGCTGACAATGCGGGCGAGGTCGCGCGGGCCGGACAACGGACCGTTGACTGGTGCACCAAACCCGAACTGCATATCACGCCTCTGCCAAGTCGCAGCCCAAGGCTGGGAGCCAGACCGCATTAAATGTACCTGATAGAGGGCATGGCAAGAGAGGAGCTGGCGGGCCGAATTTCTCGTCAGCCGGCAACGCAGGCAATGGTTTTGGTTGATCGGCGCGCCGCCGCGTTGTCCGGAAAATCGCGCTCGACTTGAGCCGTGCTCGCTCGGACCGGACCGGCTGCAAGGCTCGCGGATCAACATAACAACACCAGCCGCAAGCGGGATCGGGGCTGCGGGCAAAACCGGTGCCCAGGGGCTTCCCGGTGGCATCAGGCAAGAAAGCCGGAGCCGCCGGGAAAAGGGGCGGGACCCCGGCCGGCGCGACCGAGATCATTACGCCGCCCATTCTACGCCGCGAAGGAGGACCGGTACCGCGCCGGACTGGTGCCGAACCGGCCGCGGAACTGGTGGCGAAGGGTGTTGGCAGAGCGGAGGCCGACCGCTGCGGCGATCTGCTCGACCGACAACTGCGTCGTTTCGAGCAGGCGGCAAGCCTCGGCAACCCGTGCCTGTAAAATCCACTCGCCGGGCGCGACGCCGGTCGCCTCCACGCATCGCCGGATCAGGGTTCGCCGGCTCATGCGAGCCTGCGCCGCGAGACGGTCGATCGACAGATCCTGGTCGAGGTTCCGGCGCGCCCATGCGAATACCTCGCCGAGCCGATCGCCCTCCCGCGGCACCGGACGCGGGATGAATTGCGCCTGTCCGCCGCTGCGATGCGGGGCGACGACGAGGCGGCGGGCGGCCTGGTTGGCGATTTCGACGCCGCAATCGCGCCGCACGATGTGCAGGCACAGATCGAGCCCGGCGGCACGGCCGGCCGAGGTCAGGATATTGCCTTCGTCGACGTAAAGCACGTTGGGATCGACGGCGATCTGAGGATATCTCCGAGCGAGCGCCTCGGCATTGGCCCAGTGAACGGCAGCGCGCCGCCAGTCGAGCAAACCGGCCGCAGCGAGCACAAACACCCCCGAGCAGATCGACGCGATCCGCTTGCCATCGGCGTGCACGCGCCGGAGCGCCTCGATGATCGCCGGCGATGGCGGCGCATCGATGTCGGATGATCCCGGAACGATGACCGTGCCGGCGCCGTGCAACGCCTCGAGCCCGGCAGCGGCGACGATCTTGACGCCGCCGTTGGCCGGCAGCATTGCGCCGGGCCGCTCGGCGCAGACGATGACGCGATACCAATCCGGTCCCATCCCGGGGAGCCCGAAAATCTCGACGGCGATGCCGAGCTCGAAGGTCGACACCCCTTCGTAAGCAAGCACGGCGACAACGCTGGATGATCTGCCGGCTTCGGCACGTTTTGGCATGATCTTCACCATATATGGCAATCATGCCACTGGGCAAGGCGCTTGGAAAATCCGATCTAATCCCGCCGTAGGCCACGGAGGAGTTCATGAACGCGCATGGCGTCGCCAGCCTTCCCGAGCTGCGTCGGCTGTACGGGCCTTTGCCCGAGCAATCGCTGGCGCGGCGGATCATCTTCGACAAACTGCATCGGCATCACCGCGCGTTCATTGCGCTGTCGCCATTCGTCGTGATCGCCTCGGCAAATCGCGACGGCGCGCCGGACGTCTCGCCGCGCGGGGATCTGCCCGGTTTTGCCGCGGTGCCCGACGATCGCACGATCGTGCTGCCCGATCGGCCCGGCAACAAGAAGCTGATGACATTGACGAACGTCTTGGAAAATGCCGCGGTGAGCCTGATCTTCTTTGTCCCGGGCCGGACCGAGTCGCTGCGCGTCAACGGCCGGGTACGGATCACGACGGAGCCGGCTGTGCTGGCACCGCTTGCCGCATACGGCAAGCCGCCGCAAACCGCCCTGGTCGTCGCCGTTGAGCGCGCGTGGCTGCACTGCGGGCGTGCGTTGATCCGCTCGCGCCTGTGGGAGCCGGGTTCCTACCCGGCCCCCGATGCCCTGCCGAGCCTCGGCGTGATGATCACCGAACAGATCGGCGACATCGATGCCGGCGAGGTCGAGGCAAAGCTGGCGCAGGCAAATACCGTTTTGCTGTGGGACGAAGCGACGCCGGCGCCGGGTTGACGGCGTCGACCTGGCACGGAACCTAAGGTATCGATCACCGCTGGGTGAGCTCCCGTCTGCAAACAGATTGCCGAGGAGATGGGCAGGTGATCGGTAAGCCGGCGATCACCATCCGAGAATACACGGAAAGCGATGCGCCCGGGGTGAGGGAGTTGTTCATCGCGACCAATCGCCTGCTCAGCCCGCCGCAGCTGCGGGACGCGTTCGAGGCTTATATCGAGCGGGCGCTGGCGGAGGAGATCGACCGCATCGCCGATTATTATCGCGAGCACGACGGCGGCTTTTGGGTGGCGCTCGAGGGCGAGCGGCTCGTCGGAACCTTCGGGCTGGAGCACGCCGCTGCCGACGCGATGGAACTGCGGCGCATGTATGTCGATGCCGCGTACCGCCGCGTCGGCATCGGTCGCCGGATGCTCGAACGTGCCGAAGCGGAATGCCGCCGCCGCGGCATCGCGCGCCTGGTGCTCGGCACCGCCGCGATACAGAAAGCCGCGGTCGCGCTCTATCGTGGCGCCGGGTATCGGCTCATCCGCGAGGACCTCGCCGAGATGGCGAGCAACAAGACTGTCGGGTCGGGGCTGCGCCGGTTCCATTTCGAGAAAATCCTTTGATCGGCGTCCGGCGAATCCGATCCTGCGATGGCAGAAGTTGCTGTTTGATCCGACCCGGACGCCCGATGAACCCGTTCTGGAGCCAGATCGCGTGCGAGCTTTCGCCTTATGTGCCCGGCGAGCAGCCGCGCATCGCCAATCTGGTGAAGCTCAACACCAACGAAAGCCCGTTCGGCCCGTCGCCGCTGGCGCTGGAAGCGATGCGGGCCGCTGCGGCCGATACCCTGCGGCTCTATCCCCACCCCGAGGTGACCGAACTGCGCGAGGCGCTCGCCGCCCATCACGGCGTCAAGCCGGAACAGGTGTTCGTCGGCAACGGTTCGAACGAAGTGTTCGCCCATGCTTTTGTCGCGCCTTCGCTGGGCATCCGGCGTTGGGTGGGTTGGAATTCGCGGCGGCGCTGCGCCACCGGGCGGTGCTGGTGCGTCATTTCGAGAGGCCGCGCAAGGCGCCCTATCTGCGCATCACCGTCGGGACCGAAGACGACACCCGGCGGCTGATCGCGGCGGCGGCGGATAATCTGGGGATGAATAGCAGCCCGCCCCTTGTGTGGGATTGACCGGAGCTATTGTCTGACGTAAGTCAGAGAAATGGAACCGAACCTCGTTCGCCAGGTGCGCAGCTTCAACCGGGCGGTGACCCAGCAGGTCGGTGCGCTGAACGATCAGTTCCTGGGGCGGGGCCGGCCGCTCGGCGAGTGCCGCTTGCTCTACGAGATCGGCCACGAAGGCGCTGAAATCCGCCGCCTCCGCTCCCGATTGGAGCTCAATTCGGGCTATCTAAGTCGCCTGCTACGATCGCTGGAGCGGCAGGGTCTGGTCGCGGCAGTGCCGGATACGACTGACGGCCGCGTCCGCCAGGTGCGGTTGACGCGAGAGGGCCGCCGGGAATTGGCAGAGCTCGACCGGCGCTCCGACGCCTTCGCAGAAGGCATGCTGGCGCCGCTCAACCCTGCCCAGCGTGAACGCCTGACCACGGCGATGGCGGTGGTGGAGCGGCTGATGCGGGCCGCCGCTATCAGGATCGAGGCGGAGCCGGCCGGAAGCGTCGCCGCGCAGATCTGCCTGGAGCACTACTTCCACGAGCTTGCCGAGCGTTTCAGGGCCGGGTTCGATCCCGCACAAAGCATCTCCGCCGAACCCGGGGAGCTGACGCCGCCAAGGGGGATTCTCCTGGTCGCGCGATCGGGCGGGGAGTCGGTCGGATGCGGCGCCTTGAAGGTGAACGCACTCGGGTTCGGCGAAATCAAGCGGATGTGGGTGGCTCCGAAAGCGCGCGGTCTCGGCGTCGGCCGCCGCATTCTCGAAACGCTCGAGGCCTATGGGCGGCGGTTCGGCGTGAGCAAGCTGCGGCTCGAGACGAACAGGGCGCTGACAGAAGCGCAATCGTTGTACCGCGCCCACGGATACTGCGAAGTGGAGCGGTTCAATGACGAGCCGTACGCCCATCACTGGTTTGAGAAATCACTGTAACGATTGAGCTGGGCCCGCTCCTCAAGCTTTCAAGAAGATGCTCACTCCGAGGCGCCCTACTGAACGGATCAGTCAAGTGTCTCAGATCGCGGCTTCCAGTACTGAGATGCTTGAGGTACACCGCATATGGTACCCCATAAAGAGGGGGCGCCTCCCTGACGCGCCGAAACCCCATCCGAAGATACATTGGCAGTGCAATACTCATGATCGGGCTCGTGTGAAGAGCAATGACGGCCGAGCGGTCTCGCCGCGCGCAGATTATGCATGCTTCGGTCAGAGCCCGGCCGACACCGTTCCCGGGGGCCGCGGCATCGACCACGAGCATCCGGATAATCGGCCACGACCGGTCGGAAAACGGCGCTTTGGATCGTCCTGGCGGCACATAGACGACGGCGCCGATTATTCGGCCATCCGAAGCGGCCACGATTATCTCACCGATCTCGGACAGCATAGACATACGTCTGAGCCCTGCCTTCATCGCGGGCCAGTCGGAGTATTCGGAACGAAACTGCTCGAACGCCGCAACCGCGAGGTCATTGACCACGGCGGCGTCACAGTCTGTAAATGTCCGCAATCGGTAATCGATCATTTGACGTTCACACGATTTAGCCGTCCGCCAAATACGAACCAGTCGATTTCCTCGGTAACGGGCGCATCCGGGTCGATCGCGGCGCCCGGAGAGCGCATTGCAGCCATCCCGTCCTCGAAATCCCTATCGGACAGTCGTGCGAGGAAAGAGTCCGCTCGGAAGGCAGACTTTTCTACAAAGCTGCGCCAATCGGATGCCACGACTTGGGTCACTACATCACGGCCGATCGCACTGAAGCGCGCATCGATGAAAACGCGCTCGATGTCTTCCCGCGAGGGCAGTTGCGACTCGATCAGCGGCTCCAATTGCGGGAAAAAAGGCCTTTGCGGAAAGTTCAGTTGCCGAGTGCCGTTGCGGACGCAGACAACGCCATCGCGGCGAAGCACGCGGCGACACTCGCGCGCGGCTGCTGCAGGGTCATCGAGGTGGTGATAGATCTGCGACATGAAGACGAGATCGGCGCAGGCGTCATCCAGCGGTATCGCCTCGGCCGGTCCTTGCCGGTAGGTGACGTTGCCGGCGGCAGGCTTGCGGCGCGCCTGGCCGATCATTTTATTCGACGGGTCGATGCCGATGACCCGTCCGGCAAATCGCGCCGCCAAAAGGTTCGAGAAGCGGCCCGTACCGCAGCCGAGGTCGACGATCAGCGGTGTTGTCCGCCGATCAACGTAAGCCGTCAGCAAGTCCAGCCACAGCCGTGCCGTCTCGGGTGCAAGGGCGCGAGCCTGATCGTATGATTCTGCAATCTCCGTTTGATCGTAATCCATGCAAGCACTCTGATTTTGGGAGAGGCGAACCGTTGCGCCGCGCGTTATCAACCGTGCACCAAGCTCGGGTTTGCTCGGCGGGCCATGTCGACAACGGATTGACCTGATCTGTTCGGGTGCGGCCGGACGCCGATTTCGACGACGCCGTGGCTGCGGTACAGGGCGATGTTTCGCTTCATCCGGGTATTCGTGAAGAGCCTGATTTCCGGAACACCGATCGCGACGGCTCGCTGGTCTGCAAAGACGAGCAGCGCTCTCCCATAGCCTCGCCGCTGCTCGGTCGGTCTCACCGCGATGCTATAGACGAGCAGGTGGTCGGGCCTCGCTTCCAGGACGGCAACACCCACTGCGTGCCCGTCCCGCTCGATGATCCAGACGTCATGACGAGCAATCCGGGTGCTGTAATCTTCCTCGGCCGGCTGCGGAATGTAGCCCAGAACCGGCACATAGGCACCAATGTAGGCATCTGCGCTGATCTGCTGCACGACCACAAGATCAGAAGCTTCCGCGTTCCTGATATGAGTGAGCGCGTGGCTCTTTTCGCCCATTTAGGATTGTCCTTCGGAGGTATACGCCGCAGCCGCGCGCCACCCGACTACTTGCATTCAGGGTTGAAATTTACGAAATGTCCAACACCGCGTCGCAATGCTTCCTGGTAGGTAAGCCAGGCGACGACGACGTCCTGAGAGGCCAATCCGACGCTGCCGAAGATCGTGATCTGGTCAGCCTTGGTGCGTCCGGCAGAAATACCGGCAATGACCTCCCCGAGCTCCGCGTCGATGACCTCGACCCCGGCCCCTGCACCGCTGGCCGCTCCCATCGTGACCGCCAGTTCACGATCGTCGCAGATAAAGAACGAACGCCCGAGCAGATCGGCGCTCACTTCCGCTTTGCCGGGCTGGTCGGCCCCCAAGGTCGTTATGTGCGTTCCGGAAGCGACCATGCCGATGTGCAGAAAAGGTTT
>Ga0126373_10002361_pt1 | contig 13908 bp, 17 predicted proteins | sample PanSoiMetPlot_11_FD_92545 | JGI IMG/M metagenome (GOLD analysis project Ga0126373, IMG submission 92545) | Tropical forest soil microbial communities from Panama - MetaG Plot_11 | ecosystem: Environmental > Terrestrial > Soil > Tropical forest > Bulk soil | place: Panama | collected 2016-02-17 | reverse complement strand
TAGGAATCGTTCGATAGCAGGCGGGGAAAAGGGAGAACTGAATGTCGGATGACGTGGAACTCTTAAGGCGAGTCTATGCTCTCTTCAATGGCCGCGACATCCAGAGCGTTCTCGCGGCCATGCATCCCGACGTCGTTTGGGCAAATGGAACGGAAGGTGGCCACGTCCACGGACGCGATGAGGTGCGCAGCTATTGGAAACGTCAATGGGCGATCCTCGATCCGCATGTCGAGCCCGTCGAGATCTCGGCCAACGGAGCGGCGGAGGTCGTTGTCAAAGTTCAACAAGTCGTGCGTGACACTAAGGGCAATCTCCAGGCCGACCGACTGGTGATCCACATCTTCCAGATGCGAAACGGGCTGATCCAGCGTTTCGATATCCACGATGCATAGTAAATTGGGACCAAGAGGCGATGTCCAGAGCAAACACCTCTCCCGAACAGATCGGAGAGAAGGTGCTCGTCATCGAGCCCTGTTTGGGACCTGCATGCTGTGGGTGCGAAGCTGGGCCCGAGACTGCGAACGTAGATGCGCTTCAGCCGGCCGGGGCATGGCGCGGGATTATAGCCGTTGTTCCTGAGTTAGAAATCTGCGTTCTTGAAATCGGAAAGATAAAGTCAAAACGGGAGTCGCAAACATTCTCTAACCCCGCCCTCGCGAACACCGCGCGAGAACGGGGGCACCCGACTGATGGGAGTTCAATACGGAACCAAAAAGGGAAAGAGCGGGTCACCCGTCCTATCTCCCTCGAATGTGGGATGTCCTGCAGAGCACCATGAAATACCTGGTCGTTCTCCTCTCCTCATTAGTGCTCACCGGAATTCTCTGGGCAACTGGCGACGGCAACCGTGTAAGCGAAACCGCCGGCGGAAAGACGACCAATTACCTGGGTGACACGCTGAATCCCACAGGCTACGCCCAGGTAGCCGACGACATGAAAGGCGGCCACGTAATCCGCAGCTATAACTGGGGTCTGCAGTTGATCAGCCAGCGGCGTCTTTTTGAGATGCCTATCCTTAAGACTTGTGTCCGTGTTAGGTATCAGGTGCGACAGTAAGTAGTTGCGGACAAATGGCATAATTTTCGCTGGGGGACCACATGCGCGATTACGAATCTCGTGCGGAACAGACGCGCCGGCAGTTTGTTCGAGCCCTTCCTCTTCTAGGAAGCGTCGGAATGCTCGGCAGGGCAACCTCGCTCCTGGCTGAACAGAAGAAGGAAGAGGAGGAAGAGGTTTCAACCAACGAGGACCTCATGCGCGAGCATGGCATTCTGAAACGCGTGCTGCTCGCCTATGACGAAATCATTCGGCGTATTCGCTCCAAGCAGGATTTCCCTCCACAAGCGGTCATCGATGGCGCCACCATCATCCGAAAGTTCATCGAGGAGTACCACGAGAAACTCGAGGAAGATCATTTGTTCCCGCGATTTCGCGCGGCGGGCAAGCTCGTGGACCTGGTCGAGACCTTATTGAAACAGCACCAGGCCGGTCGCCGCATTACCGACCGAGTGGTAGCGACTGCTGCGTCTCTCAAAACGCAAGACGATCGCAATCGCCTCGCCACCGACCTGGAAGCTTTCAATCGCATGTATGCACCGCACGAGGCACGTGAGGACACAGTCCTCTTTCCCGAGCTACACAAGATCGTCTCGCCGCACGAGTACGAGGCGATGGGCGAGCAGTTTGAAAGCATCGAGCGAAAAACCTTCGGCGGCGACGGCTTCGACATTTATGTCGACAAGGTCGAGGCTCTGGAGAAGCAACTAGGTATCCACGACCTCAATCAGTTCATGCCGAAATAGTGTTTTCTCTGTGGGTGTTTCTCACAGCACTTGTTGCCGGCGGCGTTGCTGCTGTAAGTGGATTCGGCATAGGCAGCTTACTCACTCCGCTGCTCGCCGTCCGTTTTGGAACGAAGCTGGCGGTCGCAATTGTCTCCATCCCCCATCTGGTTGCGACAGCTGCGCGCTTCCTGGGATTGCGCCGGCGACTGGATCGAAGGATCTTTCTGCATTTCGGAATCTTGAGCGCCGCCGGCGGACTGCTCGGAGCATTGCTGAATGCCAGGGCCAACAGTCCCGTATTGGCAATCGTCTTCGGGTGCCTGCTTGTGTTCGCGGGAGTCTCCGGCCTGAGCGGCTTTGTCGATCGCATGCGCTTCGGACGCCGTATGGCGTGGTTTGCAGGAGCGCTCTCCGGATTCTTCGGCGGCCTTGTCGGCAACCAGGGTGGAATCCGTTCCGCGGCCCTGCTCGGTTTCGAGATTCAAAAGGAAGCGCTGGTTGGGACGGCCACCGCCATCGCGCTGATCGTCGATGGCGCGCGGATGCCGGTTTATCTAACCGTAGAGACGCGAGGCATCCTGGATGCGTGGCCCGCGCTGGCCGTAGCCATAGTTGGTGTGCTCCTCGGGACTCTGTGGGGTGTTCGACTCCTGCGCAGAATTCCAGACCAGATCTTCCGCAAGCTTCTGAGTGCCTTGATTCTCGCATTGGGAATCTACATGCTCGTCCACGGATACCGAATGAAGAGCATCGCATGAACCGCTCCGGCTGCCGTTAACCAGTAGCGAGCATCCGACAGCTACCGGCTATTCCTATAAACAACGCCGTCCTTCATCACGAACGCAACCCGCCTAACCGCAGTAATATCGCTCCTCGGGTCTCCGTCGAGAGCGATGATGTCCGCCTGCATTCCAGAAGCGAGCGAACCAATCTGTTTATCCAGTCCCATGGCTTGTGCAGCGGACAAATTAGCCGAGACCATGGCGGCCATCGGATCTTGCCCGCCGTCGCGGACACGATAGATGAACTCCTCCGCGTTGCGGCCGTGAGCGCCTGCGACCGCATCGGTTCCGAAGACGATTTTCAGTCTCGGCGTGGCCAACGCGCGCTTGAACATCGCCACGTTCAGCGGCAATACCTCCTGCATCTTGGCAAAACCTTCTTCGGTGTATCCGTCCGCACCGAGGAATTTTTCTTTGTTGTCGAGATAGTTGTGGATCACCAGCCCAACCTGCGGATCGAACCACGTTCCATCCTTCGCCATCTCTCTCAGATCGTCATCGGTCGTGAGGCTGCCGTGTTCCACTTGGGTACAACCAGCGACGGCTGTGGCTTTTACCGCGGTCTTGTACGCGTGCACCACCGAGCGCAGACCTTGCGCGCGGGCTTCGTCGCATGCGACCTGGAGCTGCTCATCGCTGAGCGTCTGCCCGCCACCCTGGCGGATACTGCGCGATGCGAAGATCTTGAGCACGTCAGCGCCATCGGCCTTTACCTTGCGCACGAACTCGCGGATCTGATCGGGAGTCAGCCTCTCGTCGGTTAGCGGAGTGATTGCGGTAAGAATCCGCGGTCCCGGCACGACGCCGTTGTTGATCGCCTCGCGCAACGGCTTGTCCTCGGGCGATCCCAGGCACTGCACGGTGGTAAAGCCGGCCATGAGTGTCCGCCAGGCATTCCCCTCCATCTCCAGCGTGGCTCGCTCCGGCGGCTCATTCTTTTCGCCGAAGTGTCCATTCGGTCCGAAATGCCAGGTGATGTGGACATGGCTGTCGATCCAACCCGGCAACACGGTTAATCCACGCAGATCGTAAGTTGCCGGCGTTGGCGCACCCGTCTGCTCATCCACGGAGACGATCTTGTCACCGCGAACGACGATGCGCGCATTCCGCAGTACGCTGCCGCGCCCGTCGAAGGCTTTGTCAGTCAGGACGGTGATGGTGCGCTCCTGAGCCACGGCGAGAGCGTAGAACAGCAGCAGGATGGGTATTAATCCGAAGCGATGCATGCGGGAGATTCTCGCACGTAAAAACGCTCTGCGAAAGGAGGCCCTTGATGCACAATGTCACTGGCGCTGGAGTGGCAAAACATGACTGGTTCCGACGCCAACTGGCTGGCAATTGTCAAACTTTTCTACGGCGAGTGTATCGATCATGCCAGTTGGCTCGGATGGAATGTTGTCAAAATCTCGAACCGCCAAACGCCACTACTCGAGCCAGCGGTGCGGTGTTTCTAGAATGGGAATTATCTGTTTGTGGCGGCGAGTGACCGAACCGGGGGAGGGAACAATCTCCTTTATTTGCAGGCGAGGATGCCACCGGCCCCTGATTACCTGTCTATAGTTCTGCTTGGCGCAGAGGTGGGGAGAAGTCGGTTAGAAGGAGATAGGTGGAGTCAATTTTTTCGGTCAGTTTGCCGTTCGCTTCGGATTTTTCCTTGACGCTCTTCCACTCCGGGTCATCCTGGAAGGACTTCCAGTTAGCGGCTGCCTCTTCGCGGCTGGGATGCTGCAGGATGTACACCAGTGTGTTGCTCTTCTGGGGTTCGTCCACAGGCGTCCAGTAAGCGACGCTCTTGAGTCCATGCCGGTCAAAAATTTTTATGGTGTGGTCGCGGAAACGTGCCAGCAATTCTCCCAGTTTTCCAGGGGTCGCGTGGTAGACGCGGAGTTCGTAGACCACGGTCGAAGCTCCCTTCGGACTAACGTTGTCTTGCGTAGTGGCCCAAAGTGATCCTGGAAAAAGTGTTGCCGCAGGAAGCGCCTGGAGCAATGTTCGTCGTTTCACAGCCCGGCATTCTAGCAGACGGTGAGGCGATGCCAGATGGAAAAGCAGGGTGGATGGCCCCTGCATCCTCGATCTTGAGTTCGCCACAACGGAACCTCCCGAACTGCATACCCAGGACAACAACTTCTCCGCGGGTGCCTGCGGGGGAATGAATGTGAGCTTTCGTGGGAAATGGGTGGAGTCGATGCCACGATCCCCGAAGAAATTGGAAAAGCGTTAGCCGGAGAAAAATAAGTTCACAAATCACAGCTGGGTGGTCAGTTTACTCCGTGTTCTCGCCACTCCTTGCCCACCATCGCACATAGTTCTTCGTGCCACAAATCGCAGGTCGAATGTGAGGCAAAATCTCAAATCGGGAACAGCCTCTGCGAGCTGCTTCGATTGCCCTGAGGTGCGAGCAACGGATCGGAATTCGGGAATTCACTGCTTATTCACTGTTATTCACTGTTCCATGACGAACGAGGGGCTACTGCATTTTTGGCAGGTGACTGATAGTGGCGCGGTTGAATGAGATTGTCCGTCGTTCGCCGAGGGGATTTCAGAAAAATTTCACTGTTAAATTCGCTGTTTTCCGTGTGGCGAAGGCGATTCCATGAATACGGTCAGTCGAACTGACTACCAGCACAACTGGCTGCGGCCACTCGTTAAGAATTGCTAGCTGATCTCTCTTACCCGAAGTTCCATTTGGCCGGCGAAAGACTCCAGAGCAAGTGCAGCGCAGTTCTCGGCAATCCAATCCGGTCTCGCCTTTTGCAATTCTTTTACTGGGATCGTAGTGGGAAATGCGATCACGCGGGAACCCGCTTTTCTGCCTGCCTCGATTCCCGCAGGGGCGTCCTCGACGACAATGCATTGTGAAGCCGAGAAGCCTAAGTTCTCGGCCGCCTTTGTGTAGGGTTCAGGATGTGGTTTACCGTGTGCTACGTCGCTCGAGGTAATGAAAAGCGAAGGTCTGGGTAGACCGGCCGCACGCAGACGCGTTTCCGCCAGCGGTCGTGTGGATGATGTGACGATCGCCCATCGCTCCGGCGGAATCTGACTCAGCAACTGGAGCGTGCCGGGCAGCGGAACTACCCCCGCCAGATCCTCGATCTCGTGTTGCTCAATGATCCGATTCTCGGCTTCGTGGTCCGCATGCGGGAGAAGTTCGCGTACCGTCGTAATACTCGGCCGTCCCTGGGCCCGACGTACCGTCTCTACAGGGTCGAAGCCATGCTCAATCGCCCATTTCGCCCATACGCGGGCAACCGCCGGCGTGGAGTCGATCAGAACGCCGTCCATATCAAAGAGCAACGCCTGGATGCGTATGGCTAACATAGAGTATGGCAGCGGAATTTGTCTTAAGGATTCACGCTGTTTATGGCGAATGCTATCATGCTGCGACACGGGAACTCGGTCGCTGTTCGTCGAAACAATCCCGAGGTGTTCGACTTTCGTTGATGCGAACAAAAACGTTTTAGATTTGACTGGTGACAAGAACGCAATCGAATCCGCCCGAGGCATCTCCGAGATGACGAGCAGGAGGCTCGCGAAGCTTCGCGAAGAAGTGCTGGATGCAAACCTCGATCTCGTACGCAAAGGCTTAGTCCTGTACACTTTTGGGAATGTCAGTGGAATTTCTCGCGAAGACCGAATTGTAATCATCAAACCCAGCGGCGTTCCGTACGATCAATTGCAACTTGCAGATCTTGTGACTACAGATCTCAGCGGAAAAGTACTGGAAGGTGATCTCAGGCCGTCGTCCGACTTACCCACTCACCTGGTTTTGTACAAAGCTTTTCCCGAAATCGGAGGCGTAGCGCATTCTCACTCCGAATATGCGACTTCATGGGCACAAGCACGCCGGCCTATTCCGTGTCTTGGTACCACCCATGCTGACTACTTTCACGGTCCGGTCCCTGTTACCGAATGCATGCGTGATCCTGAGATTGCCACTGCCTACGAGGAGAACACCGGGCATGCAATCGTAAAGGCGTTCAAAGGGAATGACTATAAGTCAGTCCCAGCCGTCCTGGTGGCAAATCACGGTCCGTTTGCCTGGGGACCCGACGCCAAAACTGCGGCTCACAATGCGGTGATCGTCGAAGCCGTCGCGCGCACAGCATACTTCACCGTCACGCTTAATCCCGAAGCGCAGGCAATCGATCGCGCTTTGCTTGACAAACATTACCTGCGCAAGCATGGGCGCAATGCGTATTACGGCCAGGAAAAAGAACTCAATCAAAAAGGACGATAAATGATTCCACTACCGGCGATGTTCCTCGCAACAACGCGATTGGTACGTCTCTCCGCAGTGGACTTAGCCATCATCGCCATCTACTTCGTGCTCGTGCTGGCGATCGGCTTCTACCTGAAGCGCTTCGCCAACACTGGCGAAGACTTCTTTCTCGCCGGGCGCGAGATGACCGCATGGGTGGCTGGGTTGGCATTTGTCTCCGCAAATCTGGGTTCACTGGAGCTGCTGGGCTGGGCCGGCAATGCCTATCAGTACGGAATAATGGCGGGCCACTGGTACTGGATCGGCGCCATTCCCGCGATGGTCTTTTTGGGACTGGTGATGATGCCGTTCTATTACATCTCCAAGACCCATTCTGTTCCGGGATATCTGAAATTGCGGTACGGCACGGAAGCTAGCGCACTAAGCGCAATCACTTTTGCATTCATGACGATCCTCATGTCAGGCGTCAACATGTACGCCATGGCAGTCGTCATGGAAGTAGTGCTCGGGTGGAACCTGCATTTCAGCATCATCGTCTCGTCTCTCACGGTCGGCGTGTACGTCGCGGCGGGTGGGCTTTTCTCCGCGATCTTCAATGAGGTCCTCCAGTTCTTTCTCATCTGGTTTGGCGCTCTGCTGATTCCTATTCTGGGATTGGTTGAAACTGGCGGATGGAGTGGGATGGTGGCCCGCATCCACCAGAACTTCCCCGGGCAGGACTTCACGCACATGTGGGCGCCGATGAGCTCAGTCGATAAGAACCCGATGGGCATTTACTGGGTCGCCATCGTCTTTGGTCTGGGCGCGGTGCAATCCATGGGCTACTGGACTACAGACTTCCTGGTCGTACAGCGCGTGCTGTCGGCAAAAGATGTCCGCTCTGCAAAGCTGGCGCCGATTATCGGCTCATTTTTCAAGATGGCTGTGCCTCTGATCGTGATTCTTCCGGGCTTACTCGGACGCGCGGTTTTGCCCTTCCATCTCGTTCCCGGAAACCAGGCTCAGCCGGGACAGTTCAAATACGACGATGTCTTGCCACTGATGCTCGCACGTTACTGCGGCCCGGGGTTGATGGGACTGGGGATCACGGCCCTTGTGGCCGGATTCATGGCCGGCATGGCAGGCAATGTGAGCGCCTTTGCGACGGTGTGGACCTATGACATCTATCGTCCCTACCTGCGCAAGGACGCTACTGACGCTCACTACGTTTCCATGGGGCGATGGTGCACGATGATCGGTTTGTTTGTGAGTATCGGCACTGCCTATCTGGTCCAGTACAACAAGAGCATGATGGACTATGTCCAGGCGCTGTTTGGGTTCTTCATTGCGCCGTTGTTCGGAACAGTTCTACTCGGCATGCTCTGGAAGCGCGTTACGCGCATGGCAGGCTTTTGGGGACTTTTGGCGGGAGTAGTTTCCTCCGTAACAATTTTCCTCCTAATGAAATTCGACGAACGCTGGGTGAGCGTGTTTGCATTATCTCCGCTGGCGCAACCGCTGGCCCAAGCTATGTGGCAGGCGCTGTGGTCGTGCGTCACATGCGTTGTCGTCACCGTCCTCGTGACACTGGTGACAGAACCACGGCCCGATCAGGAACTGGTCGGACTTGTCTATAGCTTGACCGAGAAAGCACACGAGGAGCACGTAAGCTGGCTGCACCGTCCGCTGTTCTGGGGAATTTTGGCCTTGGCGTTACTAGTGATTTTGCAAATCATTTTCTGGTGAGACATGACGGAAAAACATCACATTATTCCGGTCTGGTTCTTCGTAGGTTTGCTGTTATTCATTTACGGGATCTTGATTTTTGTCAGCGGTCTGATGGAATGGTCGCATCCGGCGGAGACCGTTCTCGCAAATCTGCACGCCTCAGTCTGGTGGGGTGGGTTGCTCATTGTTCTCGGCGGAGTGTACTGCCTGATGTTTCGGCCGGGAAAAAGCAGTTAACCAGCTTCTTGGCGGATGGACTCAAAGAAACTGGCATTTGAGATACTCGGCACTGCTTAAACCTGTCATGCTGAAGCCCGAAGGAAGTTCGAGGGATATCTTCAAACGCGACTGCCGCCAGTGAGCTCTTTCACCAGGAATTTCAGCGAGTATAGGCCGAGAGCCCGACTGGAGTTTGCATCTGAAACGTCGCGCTGCATCCTTCGGCCGAAAGAGGACCTGGGGATGGTAGGGCAGAAAAAGACCAGGGGGAATCGATGGCCATCGTGGCTGGAGTGGACTTTGGCACTCTGAGCGTACGCGTTTCGCTCGTCGATAGCGAACGCGGTTTGCTGGAGTCCGCCATTGCGGAATACCAGCTGCATCGCCGGCGCGAAGATCCCGAATACGCAACCCAATCACACGAAGATCACCTACGCAGCCTTGCCTGCGCCACTCAAGAGGTTCTTAAAAAAGCTCGGGTCTCCGGCGACGAGGTCCGGGCCATTGCGCTGGATACTACGGGGTCTTCGGTCATCCCCGTTGATAAGGATTTGCAACCCCTCGGTGAGTACTACCTTTGGTGCGATCACCGCGCTAAAGGAGAGGCCGAGGAGATCACGAATGCCGCGCATCGAGAGAGTCTGAAGGCGATCGAGTGGTGCGGCGGCGTCTATTCGTCGGAGTGGGGATTTTCGAAGCTGCTGCATTGGCTGCGTTATAACCCCGAAAAACGCTCGCATTTCGCGTCGGCATTTGAGCACTGCGACATGATCGCCGCCACTCTGTGCGGTATCACCGACCCGAAGAGAGTCAAGCGCAGTGTGTGCGCCATGGGGCACAAATGGCTCTGGAATCCCGATCTGGGAGGCCTCCCAGCAGAGGAGTTTCTCATCAAGGTCGATCCGCTCCTCAGGGGAGTTCGCGCCAAACTCGACGGCGAATACGCCACATCGGATCAGATTGCAGGTCACCTTTCTCCGTACTGGGCCGGCAAACTGGGTCTCAAAGCAGGAATTCCCATTCCGGTCGGAGCGTTTGATGCCCATTGGGATGCGATCGGCGCTGGATGCCGCACTGACGACATGGTGAACGTAATCGGCACGTCAACCTGCATCATCGGCATCACGCCTTCGGCGAACCTGGTTCCCGGTGTGTGCGGAGTGGTGCACGGGAGCGTGCATCCGCGTCTTACAGGGATCGAGGCCGGACTCTCTGCAGTCGGCGACATTTTCAATGCCATCGCGACTCGCACAGGAACCGACGTTACGACACTCAGCCGCTGTCTCGAGCATTACCGGGCCGGACAAACGGGGCTGCTGCGTTTGACGTGGGACAACGGGGATCGTACGGTTCTGGTAAACCCCAATCTTCGTGGTGTAACGCTAGGCTGGAACCTGCAGAGCACGGCTGCAGATGAGCTGTTTGCGGCTATTGAGGGTACTGCGCTTCATACCCGCGTGATTCTAGATCGCATGGCGAACCATGGTGTCAACATCAAGCGCGTAATCAATGCCGGAGGCATTCCGCAAAAGAACGACGTCCTCAATCGCGTGTATGCGAACGTGTTAGGCAGGCCCGTGCTCGTTCCCAGCAAAAGCGTTGTAAGTCTGGGGTCTGCGATCTTCGCGTTCCTTGCCGCCGGCACTTTCCCCACCGTCGAGGAGGCGCAGGACAAGATCTGCCCGACGAACAAGATTTTTGAACCGGTTAGCGCGGATCAGCGCATTTATGATCGGCTGTACGAGTTTTACAGCAAAATCTATTTTGAATTTGGACAGCGAACCGGCAGTTTCGGAAGAGTATTGCCGACTCTTATCGAGATCTCCACCTCGCAGACGAGAGCTTCGGCCTAAGAGAACTTTGCGAAAGGGCGTGCGAACTAATGAAAGGAATTTACCTTGATTTTCTTAAAACGATGCTGCTCTTGCTGTGCGTTGCCATGGGCGCCGGGACACTCCAGGCGAAGACAATCGTGAGCAAAGAATCCTTCGGCAAGATGCCCGATGGCACTGCGGTTGACCTCTTTACTCTCACCGAAGGTCCGGTGGAAGCGCGCATCATCACGTATGGGGGGATCGTCGTGTCGTTGAAGGTGCCTGACAAGGCGGGCAAATCCGACGACGTTGTGCTCGGATTCGACAGTCTCGACCAGTACGTCAGGGTCAGCAACGGCGAGGGTAATCCGTTTTTCGGAGCCATCATTGGAAGATATGCTAACCGCATTGCGAAGGGAAAGTTCACTCTCGACGGCAAGGAGTATTCTGTCCCCATCAACAATCCACCGAATTCACTGCACGGCGGTCCTCACGGCTTTAATAACGTGGTATGGAAGGGCAAGGAGATCCCAAATGGGGTCGAACTCACGTATCTGAGCAAGGATGGTGAGGCTGGATATCCCGCAAATCTCACTACTACGGTGCGCTACACGCTCGAACATTCAGCGCTGAAGATCGAATACTCGGCAACCACGGACAAGGATACGATTGTCAACCTCACCAATCACTCTTACTTCAACCTAGCCGGGCAGGGACATGGAGATATTCTGAATCACCAGCTTACGTTGCATGCTTCGCGATTTACACCAGTTGACTCCACTCTGATCCCGACGGGAGAGCTCCGGTCTGTCGCATCAACTCCATTTGATTTCCAGAACTCTACGCGAGTCGGTGATCGAATCGACTCCGACGATGAACAAATCCGCTTCGGCAAGGGCTACGACCACAATTGGGTATTGGATTCAGCCGGCGGCAAGCTTACCGAAGCCGCAGAAGTCTATGAGCCAACTACGGGTCGTGTGCTGCGCGTCTCCACTACACAGCCTGGAATCCAGTTCTACACCGGAAACTTTCTCGACGGAAAGCTAAGGGGCAAGGGAGGCGCAACATATGTCCACCGCGGCGCACTCTGCCTCGAAACGCAACACTTCCCCGATTCGCCCAATCATCCAAGCTTTGCGTCAACCGAATTGAAACCGGGCCAGCGGTTCCATAGCGTGACGATATTTAGCTTTTCTACCCGGTAGTATGTTGGCGCTGAAGCTCGGCGTGAATCCGAACATCAGCGTCCATCTGCGCGAGGAGTTGCTATTGCCCTAGCTAATTGCTAATCCCTTATTGCTGATAGCTGTCTTTCAAATCTTTGCTGCAGCCAATCTCGGTTCTCTAGTGGCCATGACGGCCAACCAGAGCATCATTACTACCTCTCCCAATGCGAGAGGCTGCGTAAGTGTATCGACCCTGTCTTCGTACGCGGGAAACAAAAAGCCGGACAAGCTGAGCGCTAACCAGGCAAAGCAAGCGATGATCAGCCAGACCCCGAGAAACCGGGGCAGGAAGCGCGACCGGTACACAAGCACGCCGAAGGGAACGAGCCACAAGCCCCAGAAGACCATGTTGGCCAGGTCAAGGTGGTGATGCAGACTGAGGAACAGTTTGACGAAGGCATCGCGCTGCGGTTTGTCAATGACGGAGAGGAAATCGCTTCCACGCGCGAACAGCAAGGCTGCCACGTCAGTCACAACATTTGCGAAAAACAGCGGCACTGGGATCAGGCCACCCAGGATCACCATGAGCCTCGCGAGTTCCTGGTCGACTCCTTGGAGAAGCCGATAAAGGGCGAGCGGAACAAACAGCCACAAGACCGCGCCAAGCAGTTCGCTGAGCAAACCCAACCGGAAGAGGAATTCATGCGCAACGATGTTGTTCGCAGTAGCTGCTGCGTCCCCCTGTACGAACAGGGTCTTGGGAATGTAGCCGAGCCGCAGGAAACCGACCCCTGAAGCTAAAATGTACAGAAGCCCCGCGATTCTGGCGAGCTTACTGATTGTCGTCATAGAGTCCTCCTCCTGATGGCTACCCGCCGAGCAGACTGCCCTGCGATAGTCCACATTCACTGCAAAGGCGGGATTCCCTTTGATGTACGTCGAGCGTCAAAAAAGGTTCAATTTGGAATGTCTCCTGCGTCGGAGGGATGAAGATGACCAGATGGCGCGCCTTGGTGTACGACAGAACTATTTGCGGTAGCGGGTGCAGTTGGGTTGGGGTGTCGGCGGCGCAATTGGGGTCGCAGTGCGTCCGCAACGTGAGCTTTCGCAGTGTTTTGAATGGAAGGATTATGCTCTTGAAGCGCTGTGAGTCTGTTACTGCCAGCGAACAGCACTCGACGGTTCTAAAAGTCTGACGCACAAACTTCAACAGGCAGGGCGCCCCGTCCTGTTTTCGGGAACTCGATTAGTACAGCAGTTTGATCTCCAGCGAGCGTTCTGCTCCATTGATCGTGAACTGCGCGTCTTCAAATCTCGGAGGGCCCATGCGTTTGCCTGGATTATTGGAAGCGCCGTAGCCTTCCTTCGGTATTGCCATGAAGTTCTTATCGAGCTTCTGGTTCATATTCTCGTCATGGAAAACCGAGACCGCGTAAGTACCTTCAGGAATGCCGGTAAAGGTAATCTCCGCGCTCAAGGTTTGCGGATCGATGTCTGCTGCCCGTGTCCGGATCGCCTGGGCGGCATCGCTCGGAAATCCCTTGGCGCTCTGGAATAAGGCTGCTCGAATTGCACCTTTGGAATTTCTCGCACCATTCACTTTGATTCTTACGATAGCCGCGTTGTTTCCTTCCGGAGTATGTTGCGCCGAAACAGGCACTGCGACATGGAGAAGGATTCCCGACAGTGCGACAGCGAGAAAGCGATTCGTTTGAGGTCTTCTGCACATCATTACGTTTCTCCTTTCAGAGGTCTTGCTCAGCGGCCGATCAGCATGAAGAGGGTCCGCAGAGGAGCAGGCATTTGCGGCGCGAACTCACGAAACAAGTTGCCGCCCGCAACGAATCCAAGTTGAAGGGTAGACCGCTGCCTGGCGTGGGTTAGGTCGTTGAAGCCGGCAGGCAGGTATGCATTTCCAACAAATCCACTAGCCGCCGCGCCTGCAAAATTCGCCAAGGCGGGCCGGCAACTGCCAGAGTCTGCTCGATCCACAAACGTGAAGCTCACCGCGTGCAGGGTGCGGGCAAAGACGTTACGGCTGCTGGAGGGCAGATATCGCGGATCTTCTCTGAGAATCACACCGCTCATAAAACGTGCAGTGTTGAAGCTCGTATGCTCAGCAACCGCGTCCCCGTAGTTTCTCCCAAAGGCTTCAGCGCCCTGCCTCCACTCGCGGGGATATAGAGTGGCGCCCTTGCCCGGAGGATTCGC
>Ga0126373_10002360_pt1 | contig 13909 bp, 10 predicted proteins | sample PanSoiMetPlot_11_FD_92545 | JGI IMG/M metagenome (GOLD analysis project Ga0126373, IMG submission 92545) | Tropical forest soil microbial communities from Panama - MetaG Plot_11 | ecosystem: Environmental > Terrestrial > Soil > Tropical forest > Bulk soil | place: Panama | collected 2016-02-17 | reverse complement strand
AGCAGCGCGCGGCCAGCTTCTGGATCGCCGGCAGCGATACGCGCCTTGATCAGCATCTGCAGTTCCCAATCGCGAGCACGGGTCTGGTAGTAGCTCTTGGCGCCGTCCAGCGAGATGCAAACTTCGCCCAAGCTGCCGTCTGGGCGCAAGCGGAGATCGACGCGGTAACAGAGCCCCTCAGCAGTGTACGTGGAAAGCAGCTCAGTGAGCTGATTCGCGATCTTCTTGTAGAACTCTTTGTTCGAGATCGGATTCGGGCCGTCGGTTTCGCCGTTAGCGGCGTATACGAACATCAGATCGATGTCGGAGCTGTAGTTCAGCTCGTTGCCGCCCAGTTTTCCGAGAGCGATGACGGACATGCCGCACTCGCGCGATTCACCGTTTTCGTCGACGTAGCGTGGGACGCCGTGGCGGGATACGAACTCCTCGCGGATTCGTTTGTAGCCCACGTCGAGAATGGCGTCGGCAAGATTCGAGAGCTCTTCGGTGGTGTCGGAGAGTGAGCACAGCCCGAGCACGTCGCGGAGCAAAATGCGCAGGATTTGTTGGCGGCGAAAGAGAGCCAGAGTCAACGCTTCCGGCATTTGGCCAGGGCGCTTGTTCGACAGCGAGGTAAGGCGTTTCCGAAATTCGCCCGCGCTCATGTACCCCTGCAGGTCGCCGAGCTGTTCGAGCCAGAGCGGATTTTGCAGAATCTCTTCGGAGAGGAACCGGCTGTAGGAGAAAACGGTTACCAGGTACTGCAGGAAGTGTGACGAGAGCGCCAGCTTTTCAAACTCCACAGGCTTGCGCTGTTTGAGATTCAGGAGATAGTGGAGCGCGGAGTCGGGATCTGCGGATGATACCAGCAAAGTTTCGATTTGATTCTGCACTGCGGGCGGCAGCCCGTCGCTAATGGCCGCCAGTTCGCTCTGCGCGCGTCGGACCTGACGAAACGGGATGGTTTCAAAGACGCTGGCCATGCGAGAGGTGGTTCAGGCGCTGGAGGAAGTAAGCGACGTGCCAGAGCATGCACGGGAAGCTACATTCGCGCGACCGGGCGCGACAGCTGCTGAGTAGGAAGACATTTGCTAGACGACGTGGTCCACTAGGGTGATTATATCGTGCGGACGAATCACACCCGGTTGAATGACGCGGGCGTAGAATCCGCCGAGTCCCCAGCGAGGGCTCTGTGTGTCGCCGGCTCTGACTTGTGCATCGTACACGGCATGCTGGATCCCTGGCCCGTACACGCTGAGAGCGCCGCACGGTGAGCGTGGCTTGGTGAGCTCGAGTAAGACTTCCCCGGCGCGATAGCGCTGGCCGGGACGCATTTGGCGCCGGTCGAGTCCAACGGTCGTAAGGTTCTCGCCCAAAGCGCCCGCATACAACGGAAAGCCTTGGGAGACAAGTTCAGCGATGCCCTCAGACGTGATCAGGAGTAGAGCTTGATTCGGGCCTCCGTGAAATTCGGGGTGCGCCCAAGCGTCGCCGCGAATGCCTTCGCGCGTCACCACCGCTTCCAGAATGGGACGCTTTGGGATTCCACCGGGCGAGATGTTGATCTGAAGGATATGACCCTGGGCGGGCAAGTTAGTGGCAGTCTACTTGATCGACCGGGCGAGTAGCAATACGGTGGGCTCGGCGCTCCGGCGCATGTGCTTGGTGCGTTCGATCTCTCGCTCGGCGAAAGCCAGCAAAGTTTCAGCGTCAGTACCGTTTTCAGGGAAACAGGCCAGCCCAACGCTGATGCCGATGTTCTCGTCCCCGAAAAGATCGCGGCCGGCTTGGCGAACCTTCCAGTCCAGCGATTCGATCCGTCCGGTGAGTTCGGCGGCGTCAGCGCCTGCGAACACGACCATAAACTCATCGCTGCCCGTGCGGGCTACGTAGTCCGAAGAGCGGCAATTGTTTTGCAAAATGCCGGCCACACGTTTCAGCAGCTCGTCACCGTTGATATGACCGTAGCGGTCGTTCACCTGGCGGAAGCTGTCCAGATCGCAGGCTAGCAGCGCCAGGGTTTTTCCTTGCGCTTCCGAGCGCGACAGCTCGCGCTGGAAATGAGAAGAGAGCGAGTCCGCGTTGGGGAGACCAGTGAGCTCGTCGTGATACAGGTCGTCCTGGGGCCCGAGCTTGACAGCCATTTCCACCAGCCGCGCAATCTTGTCGCTGATGGCGAGAAGAACGCGCAGGTGCTCTTTGGTGTATGCGTCTTTCTCGGCGCGATACAGCGTGAGCGCGGCGGTGACGTGATCGGCGTCATCGCGCAGAGGAATCGAGAGCGCTGAATTCAACGCGGTCGTGTGGCCAGTATCGTTGACATACCCGGGTTCGACTGACGGGTTTCCGTTCACGATGGGTTTGCCGTTCTCAGCCACCCAGCCGGAGAGGCCCTGACCGATCGGAATTTCGAGCGACGCGAGATTCCGGCTGTTGTCTCCGTTGACGTAGCGGGGTTTCAGGACATCGCCCTGGCGCACAAAAACCGCGACGCAATCGTAGGGGACGATCACTTTCAGCCTTGCGGCGGCGAGCGAGAGCAGCTCCTCGGGCCGGAGGGATCCATTGGCGTCCTGCGCCAGCTCCACGATCGCCTGCATTCCACGGCGTGAGGAAACAACCGACGTGACAGCCTTGGCGGCCGCCTCGGACTGCTCGGGAGTGGGCGACTGGTTTTTCTCATAGCCCGCGTCCGGCGCGTCGCCACGGAGAACCACCACGTCCTTCTTCAAACGCGTCGTCGTGAACGGAGTGCTTTGCGCGAGCCGCTCAAATTCACGGTAGTGCTTTTTCAAAATGTCGATGATCTTGGGATCGAAGCTGCGGCCGCCTAAATTGGCGACGTACTCCATGGCTTCGTCGAGCGGCAGAGCGCGCCGGTATTGCCGGTCGCTCGCGAGTGCATCCAGGCAATCCACCGCCGACAAGATTCGCGCGCCGATAGGAATCTGCTCGCCCACCAATCCATCTGGATATCCCGACCCATCCCACTTTTCGTGGTGCGACCGAACGATCGGCGCTACGGCATAGGGAAAGGCCACCTGTTCGAGAATATCCGCGCCCACGATGGTGTGGACCTTCATCTTGTCGAATTCCTCCGGAGTCAACTTACCAGGCTTCGAGATGATGTAGTCGGGAACGGCGAGCTTGCCGATATCGTGCAGAATAGAAGCTGCCTGAAGCGCCTGCATTTCGTCCTCGGGAAGACCGAGTTGCTTTCCGAGCTCGAGCGAGTAGACTTGGACACGCCTGAGGTGTTCGTGCGTGCATTCATCCTTGGCTTCGATCGCCATAGCGAGAGCTTCGATGGTTCGCAAGTGCAATGCGGCCATGTTTTGCGCGTGCGCTTTTTCCTGATCGAGCTTCTCGAAATAAATCCGGCAGTAGCGATAGATTGCGTATAGCAGCGGAAGCAACGCTAACGTAAAGGACCAGCCAAGCCAACGTGTCGCGACGTGCACAACTTCAGCCAGCGCAGCGGCGATCAGGTAGTAGAGAAACGTCCAGTTGGAGAAGCTGCTCCAGACCTCGCGAAAGTTTTTCTCCTCAGCGAGTGAAATGATCATTGCGAGCAGGCTGATGTTGACGGCGAAGAACGGCACGGCTGCGAGCGCCAGGCGGATGAATTCGGCGCCTTCGACGTTTCCGAACCATTGGCGTTGATAGGTTCCGTGCGCGGCAAGTACGGCAAGGGCGATAGAGGTCGTGTTGAAAACCACCTTGCCCGTGGTCGGCGTCTTGGAGTGCCAAATGGATTGCGTGGCAAGGGCAGCGATTGCCAGAATGAGGGTCTCCGACGTGCCGAGCTCTAGCAGCCCAAGCATGATCATCACGTTGCTGACCGACATGGTGGCCTTCGCGCCGGGAAAGTGCACCTTCATGCCGGATCCAGCGACGGCGAGGAAAAGATAAACCAGGAAGCGACTGGTGATTTGGGGAGGAGAAGCCAGGAAAGCCCAGGCGGTTCCCAGCGCACCGACAACACCAATGGCGGTGATGAAGAGGCGGGCGCGACTCGGAAGATGACTCGACTGCGCGGGTTCGGGCTTCAGCTCTTCCATCGCGGAAGCTCCCCTGTTCGCACACGTCTAGAGCGATTCCGCCACCGCTGCCGGCTTGTGCCGCTGCGCTGCGCGGAGATCGAGAGATTTCGTCTCGCAAGTCCGCTCGATTTAGACATGTTTGCGGGCAACGCCGCTATGTATTCAATCGGCGTTTCGAGGCAGGACTTTATGAGCTAGTTGACAGGAACGAATCGGGTTACGTGCTATTCGGCACGTAAAGCGATAGCAGGATCGACTCTTATCGCGCGGAACGCGGGAACCGAGCAGGCGACCAACGCGACGGCTATCGTGACCAAACATGTCGCCGCCATCGTAACCGGGTCCAAAGCCCGAACGCCGAACAAAAGGCGGGACATCGTCCAGGTAGTGAGGCTTGCAACGACGAGTCCGAGGCCCATGCCGATCACGGTCATGCGAAGGCCACGGCCGACCACCAACTTCCAGACCTGGCCCGGCTGGGCGCCCAAAGCCATGCGAACGCCGAGTTCGTTGACGCGCTGAGTGACCGAATAGGCCATCACGCCGTAGAGTCCTACGGCAGCTAGCAGAAGTGCCAGCGATGCGAACAGCGACAGCAGCATGGTACGGAAACGAGGCTGGGCGATGGAAGCTTCGACAACGCCGTCCATCGTTCGGACGTTGAAGACCGGCTGGTTCGGATCGATATTGCGAAGCTCGGATCGGATGGCCGAGGTCATGGCGGCTGGATCGGAGCTAATGCGGACGACCAAGAACATGACGGCTTCGGCGAAGTTGATCGCGTCGGCCGGGATTTGCTGGTAGTGGTAGTACGTTTCAGGGCTGGTTTCGGCATCCAGGCCGGCGTGTTTTACATTGCCCACTACGCCGACGACGGTGGTCCAGACGTTCTCATCGTTTCCCGAAAGAATGCGGCTGCCCACCGGATCCCGCCCGGGGAAATATTTTCTGGCGGTAGCTTCGTTGATGACCGCGACTTTAGGAGTAAGCTCGCCATCGGAGTCGCTGAAGACACGACCGCGGATCAAGCGGATGCCCAAGGCTGAGAAATATCCGCCGCTGGCGGCGCGAAACTTCGCGCGAGGCTGATCGGCCACGGCGAGCATGGGCTGTCCTTCGATGTGAAAATTCAGGCTGACGTCAGTTCCGCTGAGCGGGAGGAACCGGCACACGCCGGCCGAACTTACACCAGGAATATTTTGGACGCGATCGAGGAGTTGTTTATAGAATTCGGCCACCTTGAGTCCCGGATAACGAGATTTCGGCAAGGCCAGCTCCATCGTAAGGACGCGATTGGTTTCAAAACCGCGATCGACCTGCTGGAGACGAACGAAGCTGCGAATGAGCAAACCAGCGGCGGCGGCGAGAACGATACAGGCGGCAATCTCGAAGACGATGAGGAGGTCGCGAGCGCGGGCTCGTCCCATGTTCGAGGTATTGCCGCGGCCGGTGGAGCGAAGCACGGAGTTGAGGTCCGGCTTGATGCTTGCCAAGGCGGGCGCGAGTCCGAATCCCACGCCGGTGGCGAGCGATGTAGCTAGGGTGAAGAGCGCGACGCGCCAATCGAGCGAGATCTCGTCGAGGCGCGGGATGTTGTGGGGCGCTAATTTCACGATGGCGGTAGTGCCCCAGTAAGCGAGGGCGAGGCCCAAAACACCGCCGATCAATGCGAGCAGGACGCTTTCGGTGAGCATCTGGCGGACGATGCGCGCCGGGTTCGCGCCGAGCGAACTCCGAACAGCGATCTCCTTCTCACGAGCACCGGCGCGCGCCAAAAGCAGATTCGCGACGTTGGCGCAGGCGATGAGCAGTACAAACGCCACCGCGCCGGTTAAGGTCCACAACGTGGCTCCGATATTTCCGAGCACTTGATCGCGAAGAGGAATCACCTCGGCGCTGTATCCGTTATTGCTGTTGGGATTCTCCTGTGCGAGCCTTCGCGCGATGGCTTGCATCGCCGCCTCTGCCTGTCTTGCGCTGACGCCCGGTTTCAGATGTGCGAGGACTCGAAGGGTTCGCAGACCCTGCCAGAACGGAGTCAGTTCGCCCGGGTTGGGGGTGTAAGGAACCCATAACTCGGAAGGGCTGTCGACCAGATGGAAGCCCAGCGGCGCGATCCCGATTACTGAATAGGACTTGCCGTCGAGGACGATTTGCGAGCCGAGGATTCTTGTGTCCGCTCCGAACCGGCGGCGCCACAAACCGTCACTTATAACCGCAACCCCGTTCTTTTGCGGTTGATCTTCATCGGAGGAGAACGGACGGCCGAACGCTGGATGAAGGCCAAGGATTTGGAAGATGGCGGGAGAAATGGCAGCGCCTTCGATGCGCTCGGGGATCTCGCGTCCGGTCAGAGTGAAAATCTGATTGCGGATCGCGCCGATTCCGTCGAAAACCTCGTTCTGCTCGGCGTAATTCTTGTAATCGAGCGGCGAGACGGGCTGACGTCGCATGCCTTTGTCGAGCTTATTTTCGAAAACGGCGACGAGGCGGCCGGAATCCTGGTATGGCAGCGGGCGAATCAGGACGGCATTCATCACGCTGAAAATCGCACTGTTCGCGCCGATGCCTAAGCTAAGGGCGAGAATCGCGACCGCGGATGCCCCCGGCGCCTTCAGGAGCACTCGCAGACCATAGCGAAAATCTTGAACTACATCACTCATGGAGCTGGCCGGATCTTGAATTCCATATTGTACGGAATCAGGAGCCGGCGCGAAATAAAAACCGCGGCTCTACTGGTCCTGATAGAGCCGCGGTTCTTGGTTCTTGTTAGTCGCTTCCGAAGACTTACCGGATTGCAGCTGCACCTGCCAATGGCAACGGATCGAATCTAGAAGCGAAGCTTATAGATGCTAATTAACTTAGTCACCCCAGGCAGCGCTACCAGCCTTGATTTTCGTCTTGGTCCTCATTGCGATTCCCTCCTTCGTTTGGAATCAACTTACGCCTCTTAGGACTGCAAGGCTATTGCCAACGTACCAGATCTTCGAGCAGGTGAGTTCTAAGTTAGCAGATGATGTTCATTTGGAGAGACTTAGCTATCCGTTTGTGCTAGGGGAGGCCACCTGTGAGGCGCCAGTACTGTCGAAAACCTATCTGGTCAGATAGAAGCCCTATCCGAGTAGATAGGGTTTTCGCTTAGGACGTGCCGGGTGAGGTCCCACGAGGCCTGCCACGCGCCGTCAGCGCGCCAAAATGACTTGGATATCAGCAACATTAGTGCCAGTCGGGCCCGTTTTGAACAGATCGCCTAGGGCGTCGAAAAATCGATAGGAATCGTTATCCCTGAGACAGTCTTGCGGGTCGAGTCCTTTGGACATGGCGCGAGCGACGCTAGATCCGTCAGCGATGGCTCCGGCTGCGTCGGTTGGGCCGTCGGAGCCATCGGTTCCGGCGCTGAGGATCAGAACATTTTCGAAGCTCGCGATATCGATGGCAGCCGCCAGGGCAAACTCCTGGTTGCGGCCACCCTTACCCTGGCCTCGGATCGTCACCGTCGTGTCGCCCCCCGAGATCACGCAGGCGGGCAGACGGACCGGGCGGCCTGCGGTGAGAATCTCACGTGCGATAGCGGCGTGGACTCGCGCTATCTCCCGGGCTTCGCCTTGGACGGATGCAGTCAGCACAATAGTGCGGAATCCTAGGGCGCGGGCCTTTTTGCTGGCGGCATCCACGGCAAGGCGGTTGCTTCCGACAACGACGTTGTTTACCCGATCGAAGACGCGGTCTCCCGGTTTCGGCGTTTCGCCCGCGCCCGACGCGATGCGCTGGCGGACACTGAGCGGAGCTCTTTGCCAGATTGCGTACTTTTCGAAGACGGTTTTGGCGGAGGAGGAGGTGGATGAATCGGGGACGGTGGGTCCGGACCCGATGACATCCAGGTCGTCGCCGATTACGTCTGAAAGAATCAAGGCCAGCACGGTGGCGGGGTAGGCGAGGCGAGCCAATTGTCCGCCCTGGATGGCCGATATATGCTTGCGCGCGCAATTCACCTCGTGGATATTAGCGCCGCAATCGAGGAGTAGCTGCGTGGTCTCGCGAATGTCCTTCAGCGTGACCGGGGGCGCCGGGAGCGGGAGCAGAGCGGAAGCGCCGCCCGAGATGAGGCAGATGACCAGGTCATCAGCCGCGGCTTCATCTGCAATCTCCGCGATTCGCCGTGCACCGTCTTCGCCGCGGGCGTCAGGCAACGGATGGCCGCATTCGTTCACCTCGATGCGGCGTAGCGGCGCAGCTTGTCCATATGGCGCAGCGTGTCCATATTTGGTGTTGATCCAGCCGGCAGAGATCCGCGCGCCGAGGAGACGTTCGATGGTGCGGGCCATTTCTACGCTGGCCTTGCCGGCGCCAATAATATAAATATTGCGAAATTTCGCCAGCGGATAGTGCTTGTGGCCGGCGATGAGGGTTCCTCGCGTGAGACGAACGGCGCGTCGAACGGCCTCGGCTGGGGCGGCGGCTTTGAGCGCGGCTTGAAAGATGGCCAGAGCTTGGCTGCGCAAGGAAGAGGGCATGCCCGCTAGAAGATCGGCAGCCTGAGAATCGCGGCGACTATCTCGGCCGGATCGTCGCAGTCGATAGGGATGCGATAGTCGGCTTGCGCATAAGCAGCCTGGCGATCTTCATAAAGTTGCACGAGTTTCTCAGGATCGCGCGCCAGCGGGCGATTGGGTGCGGAGCCGTTCAGGCGGTTTTGAACGCGATCGAGCGAGCAATCGAGCCAGATGGGGACGCCGCTTTCTATTAACAGGTTCCGATTTACTTCCTGGGCGAATGCGCCGCCGCCTAGTGCCAACACCATGGGTTTGCCGCGCTCGATCTCGCGCACACGCTGGCGGACCTGCTCGTTCTCGATGCGGCGGAACTCTTCTTCACCGTGTTTCTCGAAAATCTCAGCGATGCTCGCGCTGTGGGCGGCTTCGATCTCTTCATCGATGTCGGAAAAATACCAGCCGAGCTCGTCGGCCAGCATGCGTCCGACAGTGCTCTTGCCGGCCGCCATGAATCCGACGAGGTAAATTCCGGGGGTTCGCTTCAGCTTCAGGAGCATGCTTCTCTTAAGTCACTTGCCTGGAAAACGGAGCGCGCGGACAGCATGCTTCCGCACCATGAGGGCGCCCGCGCGGCCTTTCCGGGCTTTCCGGAAACTCGCGCACAACGGAAGACCGTGGCGGCGATTTCTCTTCCCAACGAGGAGGCAACGGCCTCCTGTCGTGCCGTACGGCGATCGGCGCGGTAAATCTCAGCCATGTCTCGCCGCTTTCAAGAGCCATAATAGTACACATGCAGGAAGAGCTGTTGCCGCTTTTCCCACTTCAGGTGGTGTTGTTTCCGCGCACGGCGCTGCCGCTCCACATCTTCGAGGAGCGGTACAAGACCATGATCGGCGATGTGCTGCGCGGGAATTCAGAATTTGGCGTGGTCCAGGCGGGCGAGAAGGGCATCGTAAATACGGGCTGCACGGCGACCATCGAGAAAGTGCTCAAGACTTATCCGGACGGCCGGATGGATTTGATCACCATCGGACGGCGCCGTTTCGAGATCATCATGCTCAACGACGAGCGCCCGTACTTGCGGGGTGCGGTGGAGTTCTTCGATGACGAAAAGTCCGATCTCATCCCTTCCGAGGTTCGGAAGCGAGTGATGGACGCCTATAACGATATTCGCTCGTTGGAGCAGCCCGAGGCGTTACGCGAAGCCGAGATGAGCGATCCGCAGCTCAGCTTCCAGCTGGCGCAACTGGTTCCGGATCTGGATTTCCGTCAGATTCTGCTGGCCACGCGCTCGGAGGCCGAACGCATGCGGCGGCTCGCGGAGTTTTTCCCGAGCTACAGCGCGCGGCGGCGCGAGATCCAGCATGTGCGCGCCGTGGCGCCAACCAACGGGCACTCCAAGCGTCCCCAGGGGCTTTGAGATGCGCGAGCGCCAGCACCTGATCGTCGACGCCGACGACACGCTTTGGGAGAACAACATCTACTTCGAGCGCGCGTTCGACCAATTTTGCGATTTTCTCGATCACTCCAATCTCACGCCCCAAGAAGTGCGCGGGGTGCTCGATGAGATCGAAACCGTGAACAGCAAGAAGCACGGCTATGGCACCGCCAACTTCACGCGCAATCTGACGGAGTGCTATCACCGGCTCGTGGAGCGCGAGGTGTTTGATAACGATCTGGCGCGGATCATGAGTTTCACCGAGCAGATCCTGCATCATCCGATCGAGGTGATCCCGGGCGTCGAGGAGACGCTCGACTACCTCTCGCTGCGGCACGATTTGACGCTGTTCACCAAAGGAAACCCCGAAGAACAGAAACTGAAGCTGGATCGCTCGGGGCTGGCGGTGTATTTCGGGCACACGGCCATCGTCAAGGAGAAGGACACGAGCTCTTATTCAGCGCTGATTGCCGCGCGCCGGTTCGATTCGCAGCGGACCTGGATGATCGGCAACTCTCCGAAGTCCGATATCAATCCGGCCCTCGATGTCGGAATTAATGCGGTGTTCGTTCCGCACGATCACACCTGGCGGCTGGAGCACGAAGAGGTCAGGGAAGGCAACGGCCGCTTGCTGCGGCTCAAGAAATTCAGCGAGCTGCGCGAGCATTTCTAAGCGACACGCAAAACGGAGCGCGCCGCCGAGCAGTTCCTCTGTACTGGTGCGAGCCGCGGCCCTTGCGGTTCTAGCGCTGCGACAGAGCGCAGCATGCCTGGGTGGAGATAAGCGCGATGGGTGCCCCGGACTTCACTTTCGCAAAATAATTTTCGCGCGATAGATTCTTATAAACATTCCCGGCCACCCCTGAGGCGACGGGACCGCTCACCGGCCGCCCGCCGGTCAGCAGAACAGTCACGACCAATTTGTTCTCGCCGGTTTCGTTGTAGGAGCCAAACCATCCGAGATGCGTGGGTGAGCGGCTATCCGTACAGGTTCCGGTTTTGCCAAAGATCGGCTCGGTAGAACTAAAGCCGGCGCGTTTGGCCGTACCGTATTCGACCGCGCCCATCATGCCGGGCTTAATATCGGGAAGCCACTGCGCGATGTTCAATTCACGCTTTACCTGTGGAGCGAAGTGCTCGATTTCTTCCTGCGAGTGCGGATGCTGCAGGTAGTAAAGTGTTCCGCCATTGGCGACCGCCGAAACCAGCGCGGTTAGCTCGAGCGGCGTCATGTAAATGCCCTCGCCGAAGCTGGTCATCATTCCGAGACCGTTCTTGGGCGGTTCGCTCGCAACGGATCCAGGCTGCTCGCCTGCAATGTTCAATCCGGCTTTTTCGCCCAGACCGAAAAGCTGCGCGTAGTGAATGATGCGATCATAACCGAGTCTTACGCCGACCGTGGCAAAAAATCCATTGTTGGAGTGCGCCAGCGCTTCCGTGAGATCCATGGAGCGGCGCGAGGTCAGGCGAAAATGCGATTGTTCGCTCAGAATGCCTTCGTTGAGCCCGGCTAGAGCCGCGACGATCTTGATGGTCGAACAAGGCTCGAAGCCGCTTTGGAAGGCGAGCTTCTGATTCACAATGGTAAGAATCCGGCCGGTCTTGGGATCGGCCACAACAATGGTTCCGTTGTAGGGACCAAGCGCTTCGACGGCGGCGCGACGGACTACCAGGTCTTCACCATCCACCAAATCACCCTCGGTGGAGTCGGCGAAGGTGGGCACGTTCCAGGGACTGAAAACGATCTTTTTTTTCGGAAGCCGCGACAGATGACTCACCGTCGGGCGCGCCACGTAGGATGTCTTAACGACATTTCCAGTGGTGAGAGACGCCGACGCGGCCAAAGTAGAATGCTTCTTGGCTTTTTTCTTTTTGGCCGGAGTAATTCCGAAGGCGAACCCCGAGAAAACGATGAATGGTACTAAAACAGATATTATGCGGCGTGTCTTAAGAAAGCTCATGTCCCAATGCTTCACTTGATGTTAGAATCGCAAGCCGTTCCTACATTATGGGTTACCGGCCAAAGTCCGTCAAGCGAAAAACACTCACAGCAAATAGGATGACTTACCCGCGAACTATCCTCTCTTTATTCTATCGTATCGTCCGGGAAGGATCTCGCGATCAGGTTGAAAGGCATTGGCCGAGTTCACTTTTGCTGCTCGGTTAGAAGACCGATCCGCACAACGCCCGCGCCACGGGCCGTGTCGATTACGCCTGCGACTTCGGCGAAATCGAGATCGTTGGCCGCGTCGACGAACAACACTCCGTCGGGGCGTCCGGCGAATAGCGATTGGAATCGACCTTCAAGTTCGCTTCTCGGGACGGGCCGCGAATCAATTTCGAGCGAGCCGTCCCGGCCGATGTGCACCACGACATTTTGAGGGTTGGGGCGCGAGGATCCGGACGCCGCAGCTTGCGGGAGATCGGATTCGAGACCGCGTGAGTGCGTGGGCAGGAGCATGAAGACGATTAGAAGAACGAGCAGCACGTCGATCAGTGGCGTGACATTGATCGTCGCCGTGATTTCCCGGGAGCCGATTTGAATGGCCACGCCGGTTTAGACACCGCGCAAGGGCCGGAGTTCCCGGCGTGGCGACGTCGCATTAACTTCGCAGTGCGGCGGCCGAGCCTTGCTTCCACTCTTCGAGCATTCGCTCTCCGATCGCGGCGAACTCGGGGTGCTGGTTGATGTAGGCCTGAACCTCATTCGCGGCGCCGGCGATTCCGTCAGCGATCCGCTCCAGAATCTGTCGGACCCTGGCGGGCGTGGCGCCGATCCGCGTCTCACCGAATTTGCGCAGTTCTTTTGCGCCCGGCCAATTCGTCGTGCCGTGGAAGGTCAGAGCCAGGCTGTCCTTCGGCAAGTAGACTGAAGTTGTGACCAGGTCGTAGACCGGGGCCAGCCGCGCTTCGCCCTGGACATCGTCGTAGATGATTCCGAAATTCTTCAGATGCGCGTCGCCATTGCGGAGCGCGCAGTTCAAGACAATCAGCGTATAGAGCTTCTCCAGGTCCTCGGCGAGATGAGTGGATATCGCGAACTGCCCAAAGCGCCTCACGATGGAACTTTCGTAGCTGCCGTAGTATTTCTCTTCGGTCCGGCGCGCGTTCAACACACAGAAATCCTCAAAGCCGCGATAGCCGCCGTCGGCGCGTAGATCGAAGCGATCGATCACGAGCGCCAAGCCATCCTCAGCCAGGCGAAAGGGAGGAACATCGAGCCCGCATTTCGCAGCAGCGGAAAGGCAGAAGAACTCATTGGCAGCCAATTGCGGAAATTCGTTCGGTTCCCAAAGCTTGACGATATGGGTGGCCCCCTGGAAGCTCTGCGACAGGCGGCTTCCGGTGTGCTCCATTTCGGCGAATGCCGCTTCGTCGCGCACCAGGATCTTGGGCTGCACTCCGCTGATGCCAGAGAAAGTCGCGAACTTCTCGAGCAGGTAGCGGAACAGGTCTCCTCCGCGCTTGCGCTCGAGGATTTCATCGATCGATTGGAAAGGCACATTTTCATGCAACTGGTCCAACTCGCCCGTATAGCGGATGCGGCCGATCTGTGAGCGGCCGACGACCGAGAGCAGGTCGAAGTCGTCGAAAGTGCCGGTGGCCTTTGCGAAGGCGAGGCGCAACCGCTCCCGCAGCGCGCCTTCGGGAAGGTTCATTTCGAAAATCGGGAGCAGGCCAAAGGGCACGCTCCAGGATTCGAGCCGGACGGGCATGGTGACGGAGACGGATCGCGCGCCTGCTACTCCGGGAATGTAAACGAAGCTAGTCCCGCGTTCACCGCTGCGGTCAAGAAGACCAGCCTCGGCTGCATCGGTCCAAACCTTGATCACTCCGAGCCTCGGATCACTGCGAGCCTCGATCAGCGCGATCTTCTTGGATTAATTCCTCTAAGGTCGGGCGCCGGGAGGTCGCCGCTTGCAGGCTCAACTCGAGACCGAGTGCAGAGAGCAGTT
>Ga0126373_10002359_pt1 | contig 13910 bp, 9 predicted proteins | sample PanSoiMetPlot_11_FD_92545 | JGI IMG/M metagenome (GOLD analysis project Ga0126373, IMG submission 92545) | Tropical forest soil microbial communities from Panama - MetaG Plot_11 | ecosystem: Environmental > Terrestrial > Soil > Tropical forest > Bulk soil | place: Panama | collected 2016-02-17 | reverse complement strand
TAAATTCGTTTCAGGGAGCACCGCAAGGGTCGATTTAGCGCTAATAAAGAGGGCGCAGTGCCGCGGTTTTCAGGAGCGCGGGCCTCCCCAACGTGGCCGCCATTTTCGCGTCAGCATGGTGTCACATTGAACCCGCTCCCACGCCGAGTCCTGACCACCCTCATCCAGGCTTGGAATCAATGCGATTATGATCGGCACCAGGACGGCTCGCTTCCCGTCTGTCACTTCCGGACCGTCCGCGGTTAAACCCCTCGGCGTGCTCGCGCCAATCGCCGTTAAAGTCGCTTGAGCAACTCGTCGTAGTCTGCGTGCGTGCAGATCCAGAACCAGCACCCCCATGTGGCCGGCCCTTCAAAGGGACGGAAGTGCTCCCGCTTTTGATCCGCGACCAACCGCGACCGATAATCCGCTGGTGGACAACCTCGGCGCGAACGTTTAGGAGCGTAGGGAAGAAGGCAAGACCGCATCTATCTCGCGTCGGTCGCATCCACTATCAAGGGCGATGCCAGAGTAGTAGCCACTGCCCGGAACGAGCGGTTATCTAGATCGAGCGCCGCGACAACATCGGACACCCTTCCACCAAACGCCGGAGCCTTTTTGTCGCTTGAACAATAGGTGGCCTATTCCGCCCTTGGGTGCCACCGTAATTTACCTCCGTTGAATCCCAACTCTCAGTGGGCGCATGCATTGGCGAGCAACACGAGGCCAGCAGAAAAATCGCTAGATGTATTCCCTCTACCCAGAGCGCCCTCAGTGCCGTGCGTGGGCCTGCGACACAGATCCAGCATCAGGCCAGCTGATCAAACCACAGCAGGCAAGTGACACTTGGGTCATGCCCTCCTGACAATTGGTTGCAGTTTGCGAGCTTGTGCTGCTCACCAGATTTCACTTCAGGGTCGAGCCCTAACCGCTACAAGAGCGTCGCCCATATATCCCCACAGCTGTCTCTCATGCGTAAGCGACCAATGCGTGTTTCATCGCTGCCTATGAGCACAGGGGGGGCTCCTGGGTACGTCAGAGCCACCCGCACCTCGATTGCATGTGGGTTAGAAAGTGTACGTAGAGCAGTTCTTTTCGATGGAAATCTTGAATCAGGAAAGTGCTGAGATCAGGACGCCCTACACATAAGTTGCCGACAGCGTCAAGCCGATTTTCGTCCACATCACACAACAGCACTCCCGTTTGATCGTAGAGTTTGGCGTTCAACAACAGCTCACCCTCGGGGTCGATACTGCCTTGGAGTAGGATTGGACCATCAGCAATTCGGACGATGGCTAGCAAAGAAGACCACGGGAAGGGTCTCGATCTGTTAAACGGAGCGTGAATCGTGTCTCGAAGGTTTTAGCGGTGAGAGATTTGGGTGGATCGACTCCGTACTATCTCGATGAACTTCCGTAAGGCAGGAATCTTATTGTCGGCCCTCCAGATGGCATACAAGTCCACGTTGAGCCGCAGGTCCATGACCTCCCTTAATACTATCTTGTCGGGCTTCGCCCTGTCGGCAGATTTGATGGTGAAAGAGAGACCGATCCCTCCGGCCACTAAGCTCATGATCGTCGTCAAGCTGTTTCCTTCCTGCACGATATTTAATGTGAGTCCCGCGGCGTGGCACTTCGAGAGAATGCGATCGTAAAAGGGAGCAGCCACCGTGCGCGGAAACCATACAAATGGCTCCCCTTTTAGATCTCCAAGCCTCACCAGCTTACTCTTTACAAGCCGGTGTGCCCGCGGGAGGGCAAGCACCCATCGGTCGCTGCTGATCTTGTGCATCTTCAATTCAGGGAGATTGGCTGGAAGTAAGTATACAAAGGCGACGTCGACGTCCCGATTGCGCAATTGTTCGCCGGCTGTGACTGAGCTGCTTGGAAAGAGCTCCAATCGGACGTCGGGCAACTTGGCGCGAAAATCGAGGAGAATAGAGGCCAGCTCACCGCTGTAGGTGGCGGTATCCGCGAATCCAACGAGCAAGCGCCCGACCTTGCCTTGAGCTACAAGTCTGGTGCGGTCGATACCGCGGTCAAGATCCGAAAGGAGTCGTCTGGCCTCTTCGAGAAACGATTTACCCGCCTCCGTCAGGCGCACGCCGCGCTTCAATCGGTCAAAGAGTGCGCATCCTAGCTCTTCTTCAAGCTGCCGCACCTGCCGGGTGAGGGCCGGCTGCACCACGTGCAGACGGTCGGCTGCCCTCCCAAAATGCTCTTCTTCACCCACGACGACGAAGTAACGAAGGTGTCTCAATTCCACAAAAACCCCGATAGCGGAAAGTTATCGATTTGATGAGATCAAAGTATTGGACGCTATCATTTTTCAAGGGTCACAATGAATTCAACTGATGCGACAGCGCACAGTGAAAATGAAGGGGGAGGAACCCCAATGGCCTCTACCTATGATGCAATCTTCGTCGGCAGCGGCATTTCGAGCCTTATAGGCGCCTCGATCCTCGCGAAGGCTGGATGGAGCGTGGGAGTCTTCGAGCGCAATTCCTGGTTGGGTGGCAATGTACGCAGCGGCGAGATAACCGAGCCCGGATTCATCCACGACCTCTACTCGGCGTGGCATCCTCTGTTCGTCGCCGGCGAGGGTTACAAGCTGTTGAAGACGGATCTCGCCGCGCGCGGCGTCGAGTATCTCAACACCGAGTATCCCGCCGCCGGGCTGTTGCCCGACGGCACTGCCGCCTTCATCTCGACTGAGCATCGGAAGAATCACGACCATTTTGAGCAGCTCGCCGCTGGCGACGGCGCTGCCTGGGATCGCGCGGTGGCGGCACTGATGGCGAGGTCGGACGTTGCGTTTGGCCTGATGTCGGCCGAGCTGTGGTCGATGGCGGGGCTCGGGATAATGGCGAAGGCGACGCGGCGGATAGGCGTGCGCGGGATGCTCGAATTCACCAGCGAGCTGTTGAGCACCAGCCGCGATTGGCTGCAGACCTTCCGCTCACCGGCAATTCACGGTCTGCTGGCCCCGTGGGTGCTGCATACCGGACACGGGCCTGACGCCGCGACCTCGGGTTTTATGACCGCGCTCATCGCGGTGACGCTCGAGCTCATCGGGATGCCGATACCACGCGGCGGAGCGGCCCGGTTGGTCGACGGTTTTTCGAAACTGCTTTGCGACTTGGGCGCGGAACTGCACACCGATGCGTCCGTGGAACAGGTGATTGTGCGCGGCGGCAAGGTGGCGGGCGTGCGGACCGCACAGGGCGAATTCCACGCGCGGCGTGCGGTGATATGCTGCGTAACGCCGCAGCAGCTGTACCTCAAGATGCTTGATCGCGCCGTGGTTCCGGACTGGGTTGCAGCCAACGCCAGCCGTTTTCGGTATGGGCGTGGCGATATGCAGATCCATCTGGCGTTGTCTGAGCCGCCGCAGTGGCCGGGCGGCGACGAGCGTTTTTTGCGGACGGCGATTGTGCATGTTTCAGACGGCATCAATGGAGTCTCGCGCGCTGTCAACGAGGCCGACCGCGGCTTGCTGCCTGCCGACCCGACGGTGGTTGTCGGTCAGCCGACGGCGATCGATAAATCGCGCGCGCCGGAGGGCCGTTGGATCATCTGGATCCAGCTGCAGGAGATGCCGAACCATCCGATCGGTGATGCGGCCGGCGAGATTCAATCCACCGACGGAACCTGGAGCCCAGACCTCCGAGAACGCTACGCCGATCGCGTGATAGCGAAACTCGCGCGGCAAATCCCGAATCTGCTCGGAGCGATCCAAAAGCGGGTCGTGCTCTCGCCCGCCGATCTGGAGGCGGCAAACCCAAACCTGGTGGGCGGCGATCCCTATGCCGGTGCTCCCACGCCGAATCAGTTCTTTATTTTTCGCCCGATGCCGGGCGTCCCGCGCCATCACACGCCGATCCCGGGCCTGTACCACATTGGTGCTTCAACCCATCCGGGAGCGGGGCTTCACGGCGCATCGGGCGTGCTGGTCGCCCAGGCTCTACTCGGAGCGGGCAAGGTGAAACGTGCTTGTGCGAGTCCATCGGCACAAGGCCGCGAAATTGGGTCATTCAGGGTTGAGCCTCGAATCCTCACGCCCTCAGCGTAATAGAGCGACGGGTAGCGCCGTGAGGAAACAGCACATATAAAAGAAACCTGTCGGCCGCCAAAGGCAGCGCTCTGCGAGCGCTGAATGTAGAACACCAATGGGAATCATCAACACAGAGAGCGCTGAAGCACTCAACCTCAAGGGCCTTCATCTCTTTCATTACGCGATGTCAAACTGCTCGGAGAAGGTGCGCCTGTGCCTCGAGGAGAAAGGCCTCGAGTGGACTAGCCACCACGTCGACCTGACACACAACGAGCACTTCACTCCCGAATACGTCGCGATAAATCCGAAGGCGCAAGTGCCGACGCTGATTCATGACGGCGTCGTGGTAATCGAATCCAGCGATATCATCGACTATCTCGATCGAACCTTTCCCGAGCGTCCGCTCAGACCCAACGTATCGGGCGACCTTGAACTGATGTACCGATGGCTCAGGCTTTGGGATGACACGCAGATCCATCTGAAGACTCTGAGCCACCATCACCTTTTCGGACGCTCCCGGGTCCAGCAGCTACGGCCTCAACTGGAGCGCGCGGCACGCATCGTTAAGAACGACGAGCTCATCATATTCCTGCGCGAATACGTGTCCGAGCGGGGCCTCTCTGAGGAAAGGGTCAAGACGGCGACTGAATGGATCGGCAGAGTGCTAGTGCAACTCGACGCGCGCCTTAAGGACCACGGATGGCTCTCCGGTGATTTCTTCTCGTTGGCCGACATCGCCTGGTGCATCGATATCCATCGTTTTCAACTGATGAGATTCCCAATGCCTCATTCAGCGCTGCTTACTTGGTACGGCAGGATCGAGGTGCGCCCGAGCTTTAAAAAGATGGTGTTCGATTACGAGGCGCAGGTCCTAAGCCAGGTCGCCGCAGCCCAGCGCACAGGCTGATTTCCGCAGAAAATCTACTCTTTCTTACCGATGCTCCCGGAGCCGGATTTTCAATTCCCCCTCTCACGATTCTGTTGGAAATTCGGGCTTTTTTTTCCGAATCCCCCAGGGTGGGCCGGCTTTTTCGCCAACTGCGGCCGCAAATTCAGCCGGACTGCTATAAAAGTGCTCGGGATTAAATGCGTGAATCCCACAATAGGCAGGTTTCAGCGATCAGCAACTCGCATCGGGCAGAGCCGCGGCGGCGCCAGCGAGACATGGCTAAGCCTGCCGCGGGTGAAAAATCGCGCACGAGACTTAACAGCCCTATTAATCGTTGGCTGACGGACCGTTGTCGGCTTTCGAGTCCGGTGTCGTGTAAGTGAGTGCTGCGGCTCAGAGGGCCGAGATCGAAGCCACGATCTCCTCAGTTTCCGACGAGCATCAAACCCCTTCTGCGCGACGCCGATTTGATGACCCTCGAGAAAATCGCCCAGTCATTGTGCCAGCAGTTCGCAAATTCGCTCAGGAGAATCAGGGGTTGCTTCTGGAGGCCGAACGACGGGGGATCCATGAGCGAGCTCAGAGTTTTCTCTTATCTCCATAATCCTCGGATCTGGAAAGCAACCATTGCGGCGCGTCTTAACGGCGTCGAAGTCGAAGTCATCGGCGCCTCACCCAAGGAACTGCAAAGCTGGCTCTGGGACTTCGACGCGCGCCCATTAACCACCGATGATAGTGCACAGCCCGGAGAATCGACGACGGGCAAAGTCGGGTTCACAGGCGCGCTGCGTAAGACGCAGCATTTCTGGAAGCACATCCATTTGGCACCGTACCAACCGCATTCAGCCCCGACGGCCGGATCGATATTTTCGAGTTTAACGGCATCATGCGCGCCGTGGCGCGCCTCGGCGAGAATCACCCATTGTACGGTCGAGGAACATATGAAGCTTCCCGGGTGGACAGCTTTCTCGAGAGTCTTGTCTTTGCGCGCGATTCTCAGATCTATCTGCTGGGTCTCATGAGCGGCAGCCTCTCGGCGGAGACCCATGCGCGAGTCCGAGATTCCCTCCCGGTTATCATTTCCACATTTTGCGCAGCGCATGTCTTCCGCAGGCTTAGCCTAGGACTTCAATTCGTCGAGCAGCGCTTTTGCGTCCTTCAGGTCGGCGGTGTCGAAGCCCTCGGTGAACCAGTTGTAGATCTCGGCGAGCATCGGGCGCGCTTCGCCGCTGCGTTTGGTATCGCCCAACAGCCTTGCAAGGCTCACGGTCGCACGCAACTCCAACCACTTTGCCGATTGGCCTCTCGCGATTTCGATGGCCTCGCGAAAACACTTCTCCGCCTCGTCCGTCGTAGAGGAATCGCGCATCAGGATCGTTTCGCCCCTGAGCCAATAAAGTCGCGGCTCTCGGAGGTGTTCCCCCGACCGTTCAACTCTGGCAAGCTCCTCCTCGACAATTGCAAGAGCCTCGTCGGCGCGGCCGACACGCCCGTAGACCTGCGCGAGGGTCGCCTGGACTTGAGGCGAAGAAGCGGCAGCCGCCTCCAACTCGGCGACCCCCTCCTCCGTCTGGCCAAGCTCGGTCATTGCCCACCCCCTGAATGCACGACCCAATATCAATCGTTCTTGAAAGCCGTGTTCCTCGGCAAGCGCGATCTCTGCCTCGGCCAACTCGCGCGCAGCCCTCGGGCTCGCGTCGGAAAAAACGTACCGCTCCCGCCAACTGAATCACCAGGGCAAGCGTGGCGGCGTGCTTGAGTTGACGGGCGCGGCTCAGCGCCTCGTTGCTCAGCCGGAGAGCCTCATCAGGTTTGCCGAGCTGCACCTGGACATGAGCGAGGTGCCCAGGAGCTGTCGCCCAGGGATTGGCCGGCAGAAGTTCGGCTGCAGCCAGCTGCGCCGATCCCCAAGGCTTCATTAAATCGCTGAACTGCGAAGAGGCCAGCAGCAAATTCCCGGAGAAGTAGGCACCCTGCGCGAGCAGGTATTGAACGGCCGGAAGCATCTCGCGGTTCTGATTCCGTTCGGCAAGCTCCAGACATCGCCTGGAGATCTCCAGGCTGCGGACCACCTCATAACGGCTGGCGTACACAAACGCCACTCCGAACAGTCCGCGAAGGAGGGCGGATGTATCGCCAAGCTGCTCGCTCAGTTCGTATACCCGTTCGAAGGTCTGCAGGCGCTCCAAGGAGGCGTTCCGATAGAGAACTCCTACAATCCTTCCTTGGAGCAAGCGCACTCCAAGCTCAGCCCGCAGCCGCTGGGGGTCGTCGGGGAGCCCTTGGAACAGCTTTAGGGCCGGCTCAACATTCGCGAGCGCTTGCGCATAGGCACCACGATCCATCGCTTGTTCACCCGCCAGGCGCAGGTACTCGATTGCCTTCGCGGCGTTGCCACCGAGACGATAGTTACGGGCAAGATGGTCGTAATGGTCCTCCAACCGGTCACAGTACGAAGCTTCGATAGCCCGGGCGGTGCGCTCGTGAAGGAGTCTGCGGCGCTCGGTCAGCAGTGAGTTGTAAGCCTCGTCACGAGTGAGGGTGTGCTTGAATCTATATTCGACATCACCCATCGCAGGTTGCTCGTAGATAAACTCGCCCGCCTGCAGGCGGCTTAGGGAGTGATCGAGCTGGTCGGATGATAGTTGAACCGTCTTCCGAACTACTTCAAGTGGAAACTCGCTGCCAATAACTGCCAGTGTCTGCAGCAATTCCTTCTCGCCCGCGGGTAGCCGGTCGATGCGCGAGGCGAGTATCGCCTGCACCGTGGGAGGGATCTTGAGCGTATCGAGCGAACGGGTGAGCCTCACGGTGCCGTTACGCACCAGAGCACCCTCCTCGACGAGCGCTTGCACGATTTCCTCCATGAAGAGCGGAGTGCCTTCGCTCTTTTCAATGATCAGGCGCTTGAGAGCCGCCAGAGAGCCATCCGTCGATGGCACACTCACGCCAAGCAGCGCGTCGAACATCTCGCTGGCTGACTCGCTACCCAACGGGTCGAGGCGCAGTTGGGTATAGTAAGTTTTGTTGTTCCACTCGTGTGAATACTCAGGTCGGTAGTTAACCATCAGCAACAGCTTGGCTGTGCCGATAGAGTCGGCAAGCAGGTTCAGAAATGCCTGAGTCTCGTCGTCGATCCAGTTCAGGTCCTCAAGGATGATCATCAGCGGCTGGTTGAGCGATTCGCGAAGCAGAATCCGCTTGAGCGCCTCCAGCGTGCGCTGCCTTCGAATCGGTGCATCCATTCCGGCTAGGGGATCGTCGCTATCGATGAGCCCGAGAAGCCCGTACAGGTAGGGCAGCGTGTCTTCCAATGCTCGATCCAGGATCGCGATCCTGCCGGTCACCTTTTCTCGGCGCTTGCGACTATCGTCTTCCACCTCGATGTCGAAGTAGCGACTCAGCAGATCGACTACCGGCATATAGGCGCTAGCCTTGTCGTGCGAGAAGGAAACTGCTTCCAGCAGCATCCAGCCTGATTGACAAGTGACTTTGAACTCATGGAACAGGCGCGACTTCCCAACCCCCGCCTCTGCCATCACGGTGACAATCTGGCCGTGGCCCGCCTTCGCCACTTCAGCCGCTCGCTTGAGCGCCTCCATCTCGGCGTGGCGGCCAACGAATTTCGTGTAGCCTCGGGCTGCCGAGCGTTGCAGCCGCGTGCGCAGCGGGCCGAGACCGGTTACCTCATAAACTTGGACTGGTTCAGTCACGCCCTTGACCCTTGTCGGACCAATCGACTTGAGCTGGAAGTATCCCTCGACAAGTTTCCGCGTCGCTTCGCTCACCACCACCGAGCCGGACCTCGCGACCGCCTGCATCCTTGAAGCGAGGTTTGTCGTGTGCCCTATCGGCGCGTAGTCGATATGAGCATCGCCCGTCTTGAGCGGACGCATGACGACCTCTCCGGTGTTTACACCCACACGAATTTCTATCGGTACTCCGCCGGCTTGGAGGAGTCGATCGCCATAGCGGCGAATCTCCTGCTGCATACGGAGCGCCGCAAAGAGGGCGCGCTGCGGATGGTCCTCTCGCGCAATCGGGGCACCGAATAGTGCGAAAATGCCGTCGCCAGTATTCTGCACGTAGCCGTCGTAGTGACGGGCAGCATCGATCATGACTTTCAAAGCAGGGTCGATGATCGCACGCGCCTCCTCAGGGTCGAGGTCTTGCTCAATTTCCGTGGAACCCTTGATGTCGGCGAACAGCGCGGTGACGGTCTTGCGCTCGCCTTCCAGATTCTCCGCGGTAAATGTTTCAGTCACCCGAATGGGTGTGTCGTTCATCTCCCCAGCTGGGGCTGCGACCGTCGCGTCCGCCCCCAACGCGGCACCGCAGGAATCGCAGAATTTTGCATCTGTGCGGTTTTCCGCACCGCACGAGGCACACCTGGGCGAAAACTTACCGCCACATTTGTCGCAGAAGCGTGCGCCTTCTCGATTGTCAGCACCGCACTTGGAGCAGCGCATTGCGAGTTCCCCAATCGCTCGCAGGACGGTCCAGACTAAATTCGTTTCAGGGAACATCGCAAGGGTCGATTTAGCGCCATTAAGGGCGCACTGCCGCCATTTTTCAGGAGCGCAATCCTCCACGAAGGGCCACCATTCTCGCGTTAGGGTGACGGCACATTGAAACGGGTCCCGCGCGCTAAGTGCTGACCACCCGCATCCAGGCTTGGAATCAAAGCAACTACGTACTTAGCTCCTCCAGCAGCGCCTTGGCGTCCTTCAGGTCGGCGGTATCGAAGCCCTCGGTGAACCAGTTGTAGATGTCGGCGAGCATCGTCCGCGCCACCTCGCGCTTGCCTTGCATCGCGAGCAGTCGCACGAGGTTGGTAGTTACGCGCAATTCGTATGGCTTTGCACCCATCCGCCGCGCCAGAGCGAGAGCTTCTCGGAAATCGTCCGCCGCCTTGTCTTCATCGCCGAGTCTGAAATGGAGCTCGCCGCGCGACCGCACCAAGTCGGGCAAGAATAAGAGCATTTCTCCCACGATCGAGATTGCTCGGTCGATCGTCGCAAGCGCAGCTTCCAGTTGACCCGAACGTGCTTGGGCTTCACTAAAGGCCCGGAGCTTAGGCAAGTACGGTGGCAAATCGAAAGTCGTTTCGATTTGAAGGGCGTCATGGATCATCGTAACGCCTTCCTCGGAATGGCCTCGCTCTGCCATAGCCCAGCCTCGACAAATCGAACCATAGGTCGCGAAACGCTGGAGTTCTTGTTCAGTGGCGACGGCGTAGAGGCGTGCGGCGACTTCTTCCAGGTCTCGAGGCTCCCGAAGCTCAAGGTACAAGTCGCATGCGATGTCGAGCACGTATGTGATCGTAATTAACTTATTCGAGCGCTCGGATAAGGAGATTGCCTCGCGCATCGTCGCCCGCGCCTGATCGGCCTTTCCCTGGAACCACAACGCCACACTGCGCCATGCCAAAATCTCTGCCCATAAATCAAACACGTCCTCGGACCAGTCGCTCTCATTGTAAGATGCGGCGGCGGCTTCAAGTTGTTGCATCCCGGGGTCCAGCTCTCCACGCCAGATGAGATTCTGACCCGCAATGAACTGGCCATAGGTCAGTCCGTACCCACTACCGGTACTCCTGCCAAGTTCCACCATTTGAGCGGCGATCCGATCGGCGGCCGTCAACTCGCGACGCCAACTGGCCGCCGAACAGGCGCCCCCCAACGCCGCTATGAGTTGCTTCGGATCGCCAGTCTTTTCGCCGAGCTCTTTAAGGCGCTTGGTTACGTGCGTTGCTTTATCCGCGCCGAGGCCGATAGAAAACGACAACGCTTCCCAAAGCATGAACTGGAGGTTGAATTCGCGTCGTTCGCGTTCGGGCGACGCAGGCGTGGCGCTGAGCGCCGCCAGCGCCCGTTCCAGATAAACTTCCGTATCTTTAAGCGCCGCGCGCCGCATCGCTTGCTGAGCTGCTCGCTCCAGGTACTCGACTGCCTTGGAGTGATTCGAGCTCTGTCCGTAGTGATGTGCAAGCAGGCTAAGTTGGTCTTCGAGCGATTGTGCGAACAGTGCCTCGATCACGGCGCCAGTCTTTTCGTGAAGCAGCCTTCTGCGCTCCACCAGCACCGACTTATATGCGACCTCCTGCGTCAGCGCATGCTTAAAGATGTATTCGATATCGCCTGCCGCGGGCTGCTCGTAGATGAACTCAGCGAGTTGAAGATCGTGCAACATCCGGTCCAGCTCATCTTCCGATCCGTCTACTACCTTGCGCACCAAACCAACCGAGAAGTCTCTGCCGATCACCGCAAGCGTCTGCAAAAAGCCCTTTTGGTCAAGCGGAAGACGGTCGATGCGCGAGGCCAGGATGTCCTGTACTGTGGGCGGGATTTTCAAGTCTCCAATTGGCTTGACAAGTTTGACGCCGCCGTTGCGGACCAACGCTCCGTCAAGCAGCGGGGCCTCGATCGTTTCTTCCATGAAGAAGGGGTTGCCTTCAGTGCGTTCGATTAAGAGGTGTTTAAGCGGCGCAAGTTCGGCCCCGTCTCCCAGCAGCGACCGCAGCATCGCGTCGGCGCTCTCCTCGCCAAGTGGATCGAGCCTGAGCTGCGTGTAGTAGGTCTTGTGGCCCCACCCCTGGCGGTACTCGGGGCGATAACTGACCATCAGCAAAATGCGCGCAGTGGCGATACTATCCGCCAGCATGCTCAGAAACGCTTGCGTTTCATCATCGATCCAATGCAGGTCCTCGATGACGACAATTAACGGCTGATTGAGGGACTCGCGCAGAAGGACGCGCTTGATCGCGTCGAGAGTTCGTCGCTTCCTAGTTTGTGCGTCCATCCGCGCCACGCGGTCGTCCGTGCCCGCAATGCCGAGTAACGCAAACAGGTACGGGATGCAGTCTTCGAGCGAGCGATCTAGGGTGAGAACCTTGCCGTTTACCTTTTCGCGCCGCGCTCGCTCGTCATCATCGGACATAATCTTGAAGTAGCTGTGCAGGAGATCGACTATCGGCAGAAACGCGGAGGTCCTACCGAACGACACGGAAACGGTCTCCAGCACCATCCATCCGGATTGCGAGACCGCCTTGAACTCAAACAGCAAGCGAGACTTGCCCACACCCGGATCGGCCATCGCCGCGACGATCTGGCCGTGGCCCGCCCTGGCCTGTTCCGCCGCACGCAAAAGAGATTCCATCTCACGATCGCGCCCGACGAACTTGGTATAGCCGCGTACAGCTGCTCGTTGCAGGCGAGTCCGCAGCGGTCCTAGCCCGGTCACTTCGTTAACACCGACCGGTTCTCTAACCCCCTTGACCTTGGTCGGTCCGAGACTCTTGAAAGTGAAGTAGCCTTCGCAAAGCTTCCTGACGGGCTCGGTAGCCCCGATGGAGCCAATCGGCGCCAGCGCTTGCATCCGCGCCGCCAGACTGGTGGCGTGTCCAATGGGGACGTACTCGGAATGGGCTTCGCCGGTTTGGATGCTCCGCACCACGACCTCGCCGCTGTTCACCCCTATCCGAACCTGAACCGGCAAACGGCCTTCGGAACGATTCCGATCCGAATGGCGTTTGAGCTCCTCCTGCATGCGCAGCGCCGCATACAGCGCACGCTGCGGATGGTCCTCATAGGCGACCGGCGCTCCGAACATCGCGAAGATGCCGTCGCCGGTGGACTGGGCGACGTAGCCGCCGTAGCGCTGTACCGCCTCCATCATCAGATTCAGTGCCGGATCGACGATGGCCCGGGCTTCCTCCGGGTCGAGATCCTCCATGAGCTCCATGGAGCCCTTGATGTCGGCAAACAGTATCGTCACCGTCTTGCGCTCGCCCTCAAGCGAAGCATCACCAGTTCCGAGGCTCATTTGTATCGGCGAACTCGCTGAACCCAGTCCGCGTTGAGATTTGCCGCCTGTGCCGTCAAGCGGCTTCGCGCATTCGAGGCAGAACTTGGCGGTTGGAGGATTCTCCGCGTTGCACGACGGGCATCGGCGTGTAAACGGGGACGCGCATTCCACGCAGAATTTCGCCCGGTCCGGATTTTCAGCTCCGCACTTGGAGCAGCGCATTGCGGATCCCCCAAATGGCTCGCAAGACGGTCCAGACTAAAGCGCGTTTCAGCGGGCTCCGCAAAGGCTCGATAAGGGACCACGGCAGCCAGCTATCGACGGTACCCAGCACTCTCCGACCGAAAAAGCTGTACGATCGCTGGGCCGCCTGCCTTCCGGAGCCGATACAACGAAATTCCTTGCTTATCACCGATAAGCAGGGCGGCTATCAATTTTAAGGCTTGGAGCTGTTACCGAAGCGCTATCACCGGGCGGCGTGATTATCAGAATGCTTACGGGCTGTTCGGCGGATGATTATCAATGCATTGATTATCAATCTTCTGGTGATTTCCTGCGGGTGGAGGGAAAGACATTAGGGCGGTGGGATTTGGGCGGCGGGACGGTGTGGCCAAGGCTTAGAACCAAAATCGGGCGCTCGCGGGCGCAAGACCTTCGGCGACAGGCCGGTTTAGGTGATCGAGCCCTTCAGTCCAAGCTTGTTTGGAAAAGCGGGCATATTTCCGCATCCGGCGGATTCGCAGCGCGACGGGCGAGCCCAAGGACTACCGGTCCTTGTGTCCCGGCACGAAAAAGCTCAGCAAGGACGCGCTTCGTTGCCCCGCGTTAGGCTGAGGGTTGGATGCGGGTTGGATTGATCAAAATCCGCGCACGGCCCGCTCGACGGCATTTATTGATAAGCAAATCGACCTCTTCTATGACGATAGCGTATTACGGATCTGACGATGGCGGATTACGGAGGCGCTGTGAAATGAGGACTGGAATGTTGGACGGTTACAAGGTGCTTGATTTCACGCAGGCGCTGGCGGGGCCCACCACCACGCGATACTTGAGTCAGATGGGCGCCGAGATAATCAAGGTCGAGATTGCGCCTAACGGTGATATCTCGCGCGGCATACCGTACATGCGCGATGGTCGGAGTGCCTACTACGTCCAGCAGAATCGCGGCAAGAAAAGCATCTGC
>Ga0126373_10002358_pt1 | contig 13922 bp, 15 predicted proteins | sample PanSoiMetPlot_11_FD_92545 | JGI IMG/M metagenome (GOLD analysis project Ga0126373, IMG submission 92545) | Tropical forest soil microbial communities from Panama - MetaG Plot_11 | ecosystem: Environmental > Terrestrial > Soil > Tropical forest > Bulk soil | place: Panama | collected 2016-02-17 | reverse complement strand
GAGCCGTCAGGACAAGAGCACTTGGCAAACTGGGGGCGTCCATGTACAGACTTAGCCTTTAATTGGATCCATTTATCCTGATTCTAACAGCGTAAGGCCCATCACCGAGCATCGCCTGCAACACCAGCATGATTGACCAAATGATGGGAAGCTCCGCACCGGCGGCAGTGAAGTAGAAACCCTTTCGAACCAGCCAGAACTGCGCTGCGCCTAACATCATGGGCAAGGCATAGAGACTGACCCACCGTGTATAGATGCCGGGTATCAACAGCAAAGCGCCGGCGAACTCCGCAGAGATGACGTACCAGGGCACAAAAGCCGGGTATCCATTGTCAATTAGACCCGACCGCCAACGGTCGAAGCCACCAGGCAGAATCTCGAATTTCCAGTACAGATGGCCGATGAACATGAGCCCGAGGGTCACTCGAAGCACCAGCGCGGCATAGGGTTCGATATCGCGGCCGAGATCACGCATAGCAACGCCTAGCGCTTGGAAAATATACCTTCATGGCGTCCCCACAGCTGATTTGTTGCTCAGACACGACGTCCGCTTCTGGCCGAAAGCGGACGTCATGCCATGTCCTTAATGGTGGCTGAAATGACTAAGTAATGCTACTGAGCCGAGGGGATGTTTGGCGGGGTCCTGCGAGCAGGAAATAAAGTTTGTTGGGGAACCAAGTTGGACTGGATACCCGCTTCCGCGGGTATGACGAAAAGAACGGAATGACGGAGAAGGGTAAGAATGGACATAGAAGAAGCACAGAAACTGCTGGCGAGGAGCGTGGCGAAGTGCCGAGCGTGGCGGGAAGAGGCGCGGGAGGACTTCGCGTTCACCGCGGGACACCAGTGGAGCGAGGAGGATACGGCGCGGATGGGCGAGGCGCTCCGGCCGCGGACCACCTTCAACAACATCGCGCCGGTGGCGGATGCCATAGCCGGGCACGAGGTGGCGAACCGCCAGGAAGTGAGCTTCATCCCACGCCAGGCGGGCGCCTCGGGAGCGAACGAGGTGCTGACGGCGGCGGCGGAGTGGGTGCGGGAGGAGTGCGACGCGGAGCACGAGGAGTCGGACGCGTTCACGGATTGCACGCTCTCGGGGGAGGGCTGGACGGACACGGAACTCAATTACGACCAGGACTTGGACGGGCGAATAGAGATCACGCGGGTGGATCCGCTGGAGATGGACGTGGACCCGACGAGCAGCCGCAAGAACTACGCGGATGCGAAGTGGGTGTGCAGCTCGAAGGTGTACGATCGGTCCGAGGCGCTGGAATTATGGCCCGAGGGGGCGTTCGTCGCGCCGGAGGTTCCAAGGGAGGCAGATAGCCCGGTGGACGTGATCGCGGCGGCCTTCTACCGGGCGGATTCGGGGGCCGGCGGACGGGACAAAGGGCAGGGGGACAAGGTGATCGTGCACGACTTCCAATGGTGGGAGCACGAACCTATATATAGAGTGCCGGTGCAACAACTGGGGCCCGAAAGGGCCTTTTTGATGGTGAACATGCCGATGAGCAGGGGAGCTTCCTCTTGCCACCCCACCGCTTGCAGCCGGACGCCCAGGGGCTCATGACGCTCAAGGGCGACGAATACAAGAAGGTGGAAGCGCTGCTGGAGGGAGTGCCAGTGCTGAAGCAGAAGCGGCGGCGCTACCAGAGGATGTATTTCTCCGGGGACGAGCTGCTGGAACAGTTGAGCACTCCGACCGGGGACAGCTTCAGCTATAAGGCCATGACGGGGAAACGGGACCGCAAGTACCGCAGCTGGTACGGCATCGTGCGGTCCATGAAGGACCCGCAGCGCTGGGCCAATAAGTTCATGTCGTCCATGCTGGAGATCATCGGCACGTCGGGGAAGGGCGGCATCCTGTACGAGCCGGACGCCTTCCTGAACATCCGGGAGGCGGAGGAGGATTGGGCGGACCCGTCGCGGAACGTGGCCATGACGGAGGGAGCGATCGCGGCCAACAAGATCCTGCCGCGGCCGGTGAACGCCATGCCACCGCAGATGATGGGGCTGATGCAGTATTGCGAGGAATCGCTGAAGGCGGTGGCAGGGGTGAACGCGGAGGTGATGGGGCTCTCGAAGGCGCTGGATCCCTCCGGCGTGATGGAGGAAGGGCGGCGGCAGAGCGGGCTCAACATGCTTTGCTATCTCTTCGACGGCTTGCGGCGCTATAGAAAGGAGCAGGGGAGACTGCTCCTCAAGATGATCCGGAAATACATCCCGCAGGGGCGGCTGATCCGGGTGGCGGGGCCGGAGGGGATGCAGTACGTACCCTTGGTGTACGACGACATGGCAGTGGAATACGACGTGATCGTGGACGAGGCACCCACGGCGCCGAACGTGAAGCAAAGGACCTGGGAGGCCTTCACGCTCTTGGCGGGGCAAGTGCCGCAGCTCATCACGCCGCAGGCCGCCTTGATCGCGCTGGATTACTCGCCGTTCCCGGCGGCGATGGTGCAGAAGCTGAAGGCAGCCGCTCAGCCGCCGGCGGGCGCACCGGACCCTGTCACTCAGGTTGAGGTGGCGAATTTGAACGCTTCGACGGCACTCAAGTCAGCTCAGACGGATAAGACGCGGACACAGACCAGCGGGCAAATACAGTAATTTGTCTGAGAAACAAATTCAGACTGGATACCTCTCGCGGCATAAATACAGTGAATTGCCTAAGAATTTGATTTTGACTGGATACCCGCTTTCGCGAGTATGACGGAGGGGTTGGAATGACGGAGTAGGAGGATGAGGGCATACTGTTGGCCGGGCGGCACAGGGGCGGCCTGAAGAAGCGGGGAAAACCATGCAAAGAAATTACACGCTGCTGGTGGCGTTGACGGTGCTCATCGTCGTGGGGCTCAGCTACGGTACCTATCGCTTGTTCCAGATCTGGAGCCTGCCGATCGGCGTGGACATCCAGGATGGGGGGCGGCAGTGCTGCAGCCCTTGGGCGGGGTGCCGATGCCGGCAGGATTCAAGCCCGGCGACCGGATCGACCTCTCGGCACAACCCGAAGCGACGCGCATCGCCATCATCATCGACGTATTGTCCGTGAACATGGGTCAGTCGCTGCCGGCGGACGGGGCCTACGATTTCGTCGTGCAGCGGGATACGGGCCCGGTGACGGTGATGGCGCATGCGATCGACGTGTCTCCCATCCCGAGCTTCCGGCCGGCGCTCTGGATCGCGGTCTGCATCGGCCTGCTGACAGGCGCGATGGCGTTGCTGGCGATGTGGAGGGGCCGGGACCGGGCCGCCGTGGGTCTCGCCCTCTTCGCCGCCTCGCTCACGATCTCGGGAGTCCTGCTCATGCCCCAGGACGGGATGTCGGGGCTGGCCATCTTCCTGCTCCTCAATTTCTTCTTCCTGATGGGCCGCGTCGGCCTCTACATGATGGCGGATGCGATCGCGAAGCCCATCCTGAGCCGGCGGGCCAGGCAGAGCTGGCTCGCGGTGTTCACGGTCACGGCGCTCGCCGGCGCGGGGCTGAACTCCATCGGCGGGCCCACCCTCTATGCCTGGACGGGTTGGAGCACGGGCATGGCGCCGTCCTTCGGCATCGTCTGGTCTATGAGTTATCTGGTGCCGACGCTGTTGATGTTCGCCTGCTACCAGCGCGCGAACCAGGAACAGCGGCTGCGGCTGCGCTGGCTCATGTGGAGCAGCGTGGTGTATTCGGCCGGGGTATTCACCTCCAACTGGCCGGTGGTGAACCCGCTGTTCGCCCTGACCTTCACGGACGGGACGCAATTCCTGGGCGTGGCAGGGATGCTCTACGCGATCCTGCGGCACCGGGTGATGGACGTGAGCGTGGTGATCGACAAGACGCTGGTGTACGGCGCCACGACGAGCCTGGTGGTGGGGGTGATCGCGGCCATGAACAGCCTGGCAATCCGGGCCACGCTGGGGGAAGGCACGAGCCTGCTCTTGCAGGTGGTGGTGCCGCTGGCGCTCGGCATCGTGCTCGGCAAGCTGCGGGGCTACATGGACCTGGTAGTGGAACGGGTGTTCTTCCGGGCCAAATACCTGGCGGACCGGGCGCTGCGGAACTTCGGAAAGCAATGCGCCTACATCACGGACATGGGCAAGCTCCTGGACGCGGCGGTATCGGAAATCCGCAAGCACAGCCGCAGCCCGTCGGTGGCGCTCTACGAGGCGGGTACGGGATGCTACGCCTGCCTGCGCTCGGCGGGCGAATCGGGCTTCGCGCTGGTCATGGATCTGGACGATCCGGCGCTGGTCGCCGTGCGCGCGGAGATGAAGCCGGTGGAGCTCTCGGAACTGGATAGCGCGCTCGGCAAGGACGGTTGCGTGTTCCCCATCGAGGTGCTGGGACACCTGCGCGGGGTGATGGTGTGCGCGAACCGGCCGGGGGAGCATTTCAGCAACGACGAGAAGGCCTTGCTGGGGAGCGTGGTGCGGGACGTGGGCGCCGCATGGCGCATCCTCAAGTCCCGCGAGAACGAGGCTTTCGTGCTGGCGGTGGCGGCGGGGGACATCAAGACCACGGCGGTGCGCAAGCGCGCCAAGGCGCTGGCGGGGAGCTGGGGCGCGCTGCAGCCGCAGAGTTAGAGCAGGTCCAACAGGATTTATTTCCCAGAAAAAAAGATTGCGCTAGAATCATCCGGTGCCAGAACACCAAAAGCCACGGACGGCATGAAGGGGCTTATGGGCTGGAACCTCTCACATTCCAAAGCGGAGAACCTGCTGCGCATTACCGCGAGCGGCCCGGTCACGACCGAGGACGTGCTGGCCCAGGCGACGCAGGGTATCGAGATTGTGAAGCGGGAGCAGCTCCCCGCCGTGATCGCGGATTATTCCGGCGCGATCCTGGAAATGCCCATCTTCGAAATATTCAAGTTGCCGGATCTTTTCGAAACACTCGAGCTGCCACGGCACACGCGCATGGCGATCCTGCTGCCGTCGGATCCGGTGAACATGCACAAGTACACGTTCTTCGACGACACGGCGACGAACCGGGGCTACCTGGTACGGCTCTTCTGGGAGCAGTCCCATGCCATGGATTGGGCGCAAGGGGTCGTCCACAAGCGCGGGCCGAAGCCGCGGCATACAGCCTAAACCAATCACGTTTTCCAATATGCAGCCTGCACACGTCATCGGACGTGCGTGGGCGCATTTCATTTGCATCCAAAATCAAGGAGCAGCCATGACGGGAGCCATGCCATAGTTGAACGAAGCGGAGAGCAAGTTTTTCGAGAGCGGAGGCCAGGATCTGGCCGCTTCGATTTCGGGGGACAAGCCGGAAGAGAAAACGGCCAAGGATGGGGCGGCTGAGACGGACTGGACCCCCGTTTCCACGGGGGTGACGAAGCAGGAGAAAGAGCGCGACGGCCGGTTTGTGCCGCTGCAGGCCCTGCAAGAAGGGCGGGCGGAGAAGAAGCAACTGCGGGAGGAACTTAAGGCATACCGGGAGTGGCAGGCGCAACTGGCACAGCGGCTGCGGCAGATTCCGGCAGCGCAGCCGACCCAGGCGCCGGACCCGCAGACGCGGCCCTTGGAGTACATCAACCACGTGCTTTCAAACATGCAGGCCAGCACCGCGGAACTGCAGCAATGGCGGAAGCAGCAAGAGCAGATGATTCAACAGTGGGCGGCAGCGCAGCAAAGCGCTGATTGGGCGGCGGCGCAGGAGCGGGAGTTCGCCAGGGAGCAACCGGAATACCCGGCGGACTACCGCTACGCAGCGGAGGCGCGGGACCAGGAGTTGCAGGCCTTGGGTTTCTCGGACCCGGGAGTACGGGCGAGCATCCTGCGCAATAACACGGCGGAGATCATCCAGAACGTCATACAGCAGGGGCGCAATCCCGCGGAACTGGTATGGGAGTACGCACGCAGTCGCGCGTTCGCGCCGAAGACGGCGCGGGCAGCCGCGGGGAATGCAGAGGCGCAGGCGAAGATCGCGGCGGGACTACAGGCGGGTGGGGCGAAGCTGAACCAGGGCGGGGCGGCGGGGGAAGGGGAGTTGTCCGCGAAGGATCCGGCAGGGATATCCGATCCTGAAGAATTCGAGAAAGCGTGGAAAAGAGTATTTGGCAAGAAGCGGTGAGGATTGGGATTTCCAGGCTTCCGATGTCCCCCTTGGTCCGGCCGTTCGGTGCGCGGGACAGATTCATATGGGCGTTTTCCCCACCCAAAATGACCCTGCTCCGGTAAGTGGTACACTATTTCGAGTGGCATTCGACGAGCAGATTCCACAACAATCCGCGTCCGAGATCAGAATGATCGCGGTGCCTGCCTGATCCAGGCATACGCGCACGAGCATGGTAGACCGCAAGAAATTCAACGTCCTATTCGTCTGCACGGGCAACTCGGCGCGGTCCATACTCGCCGAGGCGCTACTCAATCAGCCAATCATCAATCGCGGCCATTTCAACGCGTTCAGCGCCGGCACTGAACCGCAGGGGGAAGTGAGCGCGCACGCCCTTGACGTGCTCAAGCGACACCATATCCGCGCGAAGGGCCTGCGCAGCAAGAGCTGGGAAGAGTTTGCGGGGTCCGACAGCCCCGCGATGGATTTCGTGATCACGGTCTGCGATCAGGCGGCCAAGGAGCAGCATCCTTATTGGCCCGGACACCCCATGACCACGCATTGGGGCGTGCCGGATCCGGTGGCACTACAGGGCTCCGACGAAGACAAGCGGCGCGCCTTCCGTAATGCGTTCTTGCTGTTGAAACGGCGCATCGAACTCTTTTCAAGCCTGCCGCTGGACAAGCTGGACAGACTGAGCTTGCGGGAGCGGATGAAAGCGATCGGCGCAGACCCTGGACCGTCGAAAGCGAATCCGGGCGGCGCGAACGAGGCGTACCTTTAGAGGCCCTGGTCCGGCCAGTAGCGGCAATCCAAGTCCATTTAGGAACGTCCGCTTTCCGCCGAAAGCGGACGTCGGGCAAAGAGGTCCATGTTGAGCATAAGCAGCAATTCGTCGAGGTGGAAACAATAGAAACAAAGGAGATTCCGTCATGCGTAATGCATTTGTTACCCTTTCAAAGGGAGTTCTAGGTCTCGGGCTTGTCTTGATCTCGTTCGCAAGCACGGCCGCTGGCCCGGGCAAAGACAATCCCGCGGACATATTGAAGGTGCGTAATGTCGAGATCACCTTCCATCAGTCAGGAAGCTCGCTCCCACAGGCGGACCTGAACCTGATGATGAGCTTGTATGCCGATGACGCCGTCCTCACCGATACCGCACACGACAACAAGAACTATACAGGCAAGGATCAGGTGCGGGCATATTTCTCGAAGGCCGCTCCGTTCCAGCCCGGCAATCACTTGATCGGATATACCCCGGCCATGCGGATACGGGCCACGGTGGACGGAGACAAAGCCACGCTCTATTTCGAATGCCTGTGGGTGGATGCGGACAAGAACGCGATATTCGCCCATTCCTTTTCCAACATGACCTTGGCACGGTCCGGTGACGGGTGGCTGGTCAAGACCATCAAAGTCGGCAAAATAGACAAACTCTGATCGCCCGCGCCCGTCCGTGAAGGACGGATCGGCGACTGCCGCGTGGTCAATGGATCGCGCAGCGGAGGGCCATTTTCGACCAAAAGCGGACACGCGGGACTCAGCCAATGCGGGTGAGCCCTCGATCATCACTAAGGGAGGGAGCATGAAATCTCGTCTTTCCATGGGCCTCGTCCCGCTCTGCCTCGCGCTGGGCGCCTGCGTTGGAGGTGCCCACGCGCCTTCGGCGGAGCGACTCCCCATCGTCATGGTCGAAGGTGATTCAATCTCGCTCGGCTATATCCCGTACCTAGCGGAGGAAATGCAGGGGCGCATGACCGTCGTGCATAGCCCGAGACCTGCCGGGGTCCTGCCAGCCCCTCCCTTGCCGACCAACGGAGCGGATTCCGGAACCCAGGCCCGGAATATCGAGGGCTGGCTTAAGGAAGTACACCCCGATGTCGTCCATTTCAACGCCGGTCTCTGGGACGTGAGCTTCTGTCACGTGCATAAGTACCAGAACGACCTGCAAACGTACCTTTCAAATCTGAAAGCGATCGTCACTGCGATCCGGGCTTATGGCGCCAAACCGATTTTCGCGACCACCACACCGGTGTTGCCCCAGGACGACTGCTGGCATGAATCCGATATCGAGCAATACAATTCGGCTGCGGTGAAACTGATGCAGTCGCTCGACGTGCAGGTGGACGACCTGTGGGCCGCCATGGACCCGGTCCAGGCGCAGTATCATCCTGCTCCAGAAGAGGGGCACTTCACCGAAGCGGGTTCGCGCTTCCTGGCCGCGCAGGTCGCCCGCAGCCTGAGCAACACTCCAAAGCCGGAGCGATAGGCGCGGCGTCCGCTTCCGGTCAAAAGCGGCCATCGCCCGGCATGGGAAGGAATCGCTGGGCGGCAGCCACGCTGCCGCCCAGCGACGGTATCGCGTCGATCAATAGGTGATGAAGGCCATGCCGTGCGGGTCTTGGAGAGTGTTCGAGCCCACCCCGGCGACCACTGGGGTCAGATGGCCGCTGGCGGTATCCAGTTGCATGACCAAGCCCTGGCCATTGCTGTAGGCCGTGCCGGCCGTGAACGGGTAGTCAAGCCGATACACGGTGCCCGCTCCATCCGCGAACAACATGAACACCGTCCCGGAGGGGCCGGCGCTCGGAACCCAGCGTGTGTCGTCCACCGGCATGGTCGGGCCGTCCTTGTCGTTGTACAGGGTGAGGGAGAGCACGCTGACCGACTGAGAGGGCCCGGGACTCTTGATGAAAACCAGCTTGCCGTCCGCCTGGCTGTCCAACATGAGATCCCCTGACGAATCGATGGCTTCCGAGTCCGGATCGGTGAGGCTCAGAGTCACCTTCGTACCGAAGGTGGGGTTCGGCGAGCCGCCGACGGAGGGGGTGATGTCCGTCGCCTGCGCATTGCCAGCCAATACCGGCGTCACATCAAAGGTGATGCCGTTGCCGTTGAGCGTGAGCGCGACGATCGTAGGCGCCAGGCCGGGAGTGGTGGGGTTGGAAGCGGACACGTAGACCACCCCGTTCATCAGCTGCATGTCATCGTAGCCGCCGCCGTGCGCCGTCGGGTTGACCGTGGCCTGGTAGGTCGAATTCGTCCCGTTTGCCAGGTCGATGATCGTCAACTCGGGATTGCCGTCTTCATTCGCCATGGCCCACATGGCGTTCTTGTCGGGGCGCGCCAGCAACCCGTCCACGTGACCGGGCACCTTGAAGGTCTTTACGACGTTTCCACTGAGGTCGTATTCCACGACGTCGTCGACGACGCCGGGCACCGATCCGTCCTTGACCTCACCCTTGTTGTTGTAAGCGACGAACACGTTCGTGCCCATCTGTTCGATGGAATCCGGGCTTTGGGTCGAGCTCGGCGCCGAAGCGAAGACGGTGAGCTGGTAACCAGTCGCCTCGCCGACGTTCGGGATGGTGGTCGAATCCGAACTGCCGTTGCAGGCGCAGAGGGCCAGCGGCACTGTCATCACACACAAGAGTCTCGCGTTCTTCATGGAAGGCTCCACAGGGATTGAAGAAAGCGGGTAGCTTGGCGCCAATTGATTGCAGCACCGTTACAAGACGACGCTTATATTCAATACGTCATAATGTTTCCTGACGCCGGCTACACCCTTGCAAGAATCAGATTCGAGGAAACCAGCGAAAAATTCGAGATAGCGCATCAGTCAAGTCCAGTCTCTGTCTGGTGCATGGCCCGCAGGGGATTTCGCTGGAGAATCGGGTATTGTGACAATGGTGTGTCGTCCGCTTCGCGCCGGAAAGCAGACGTCGGAATGGATGTGGATTCAGGGCACTACAGGCTGACTGAACGGGTATCTACGGGAAGACTTTTCACACGACTCGTCCTTGGGCTGTCGTTGTTGGCGCCGCTCGCCAGCTGCGAAAACAGCTTCAATGGCCTGCTCACTCTGACCCTCGCGGACACGCCGGCGGACGGGGTCCAGCACGTGGTGCTTGCCGTCACCGGAGTGGACGTCGGGAGCGCGGGCGGACGGACGGGTTTCGCGTTTACCTCGGAAATACCCGTGGACGTGGCCGCGCAGCAGGGGTTCATCTCTTTCAACCTGCTGACCAGTCAGCTGGTGCCGGCGGGCAAGTATGAGTGGGTGCAGCTGGACGTGGATCCGGCCAATTCCTACGTGATCGCGTCGAACGGCGGGCAGTACCCGCTGGCGGTGCCGCGGGCGCTGCGCGTCTACAGGAACTTCATGGTGGGGGAAGGGCTGCTATCCAATGAACAGGTGGATGTGGACCTGCACCGGTCCCTGGCTTTCGATGCGGGCGGAGCGGTCCCGCAGTATGTGCTGGCGCCCGATCTCAAGCTCATCGACTTAGATACGACCGGCAGTGTGGTGGGTTTGGTGGCGAACACCCTGCAGATCGCCGGATTGTCTCTCTCCGATGCGCGGTGCCAACCGGCCGCGTACGTATATACGGGCCAAGGCGTGGTGCCGGAGGGGTATGACGTGATGGTGAAAGGCGGCACCGCGCCGATGGCATCGGGCACGGTCTCGTTCGACTCGACGCGCGGCCTCTACGTCTTCGTGGTGGCGTACCTGCCGCCGGGTCTCTACACGACTGCCGTGACCTCCGGCGCGCTGGATGCGGCGGGGGCCTCGAACCTTACGTTTTCGCCGGTGCAAACCTTCATCATCACCGTCGGCCAGAGAACCGTGGTGCAATTCTAGAGCGGAGCCCTGGCGCTCCGACCGCCGCGGGGAATGGCGCGAGTCAGGAAAGCGGGGGCTGCGGATTCCGTGGCTTGTCCCCGATAATCTAATCCACGTCAGGAGCCGTATTATGCGCGTGATCTCCATCCCTATCCGCAATCAGGTGCGCAGCGCGATCAACGCGGCGTCGGTGTTCGCGATCTGCGGCGCGCTGGCGCTGCCGGCGATAGCCCTGGCGGATTGCGACGCGGCGGCGAAACGCAGCACGCCCACTGCGGATTTCGAGTTCCGGGACGGCGGCGCCTCGGTGCTGGACAAGAAGGCCGGACTCGAATGGCGGCGCTGCCCGGAAGGGATGAGGTTCGCCGCCAGCCCCTCCGGGGACCACCGGCAGGACCACTGCACAGGGACGGCGAGCCAAGTGAGCCCGAGCGCGGCGCCGATGCTGCTAGCGGCGGCGAACGCGGCCAAGCTCGGCGGCAAGACGGATTGGCGGCTGCCGACGCTGGACGAACTCTTTAGCATCGTGGAGAGCGCGTGCCAACTGCCGGCGGTCAATCCCGAGGTGTTCCCGGACACGCCGGTGACCTGGTTCCGGACGCGGGACAGCAACACCCTGCCGACGGGAGGCCAGGTGTGGGGCATCAGCTTCGGCATGGGCGGCTACTACGTGGGCATGAACACCAGCAGCGCGGTGCGGCTGGTGCGGGGCGGGAAATAGGCGGTGATGGAACAGGGCGGTCGTTAACTTAAGTTGTGCCGTTTCGTTCGCGTCCAAAGCAGCAAGCCTAGGGGCGCAAAGGCGGCGCGGGATTTGGGCTTTCTGGGCACTTCGCGACGTAATCTGAGATTACGTAATGCGAAAATCACTCCAAAATTTAAAGATTTTGTAACGGATGTCACAGTTCCGACAGGAGGCGGGGCGTAGTTTGCTATGCACCGATCACGCAGGCAGGGGATGACGCCATGATCGCTTCAAAGCACCTGCACATCCTGCACATCGAAGACGATGAGACGCAGGCCGAGAAGAGTTGGACGGAGCTGTTCAAGTGCGGCCTCGACTTCCAGGTCTCGTTGGTTAAATCCCGCGAGTCCTATGAAGAGGCCCTGAACCGTGGCGACGTGGACATCGTCTTGTGCGACTACAGCGGCGAGGACTTCGAGGGAGAGGAGGCGCTGCACTACGTGCGGGCGCATTTCCCGGGAATGCCGTTCGTGTTCGTGTCGGCGTCCTACACGAAGCGGGATCCGGAACTGCTCAAGGCGGCCGGCGCGGTGGAATGCCTGCTGAAAGGCCAGTTGCGCGGCATCGGGCCCGCCGTTGAGCACGCGACCGGCGAAACGGTCCACTGACGTTCACCATCGCACCCGCTGAGGAGAGGGGCTAGACGCTGGGCGTCATCTTTGAAAAGATTTCCATAGGCTGGATGAGTGCGTCCAGGAAAGCCGCCGGGAAAACCCAGGCGGCTTTTGTTTTAGCGCAGCCACGGCGCATGTGGTAATTCGGTCCGGCTTTCCGAAATAAGTCATTCGGCAACGCTCCGTTAAGGCGTTAAACAACGTCATTAACTTCACGGCAGTAGCCAGATGGCTAATACCAATTTCACGGTGAACGATCCGCTTGCAGTGAAGCTGTGGGCGAAGAAACTGGCGGTCCAGGCGATCCAGCAGACCTGGTTCCGCAACTTCATCTCGGACGACGGGAACAACGTCATCACCCTGCTGGACGACGCGGAGAAAGGCGCGGGGGACACGGTGAACGTGGGCCTGCGCACCCAGCTCGCGGGCTCAGGCGTGCAGGGCGACGGCACGCTGGAGGGCCAGGAGGAGGCACTCACCACCTACGCGGACAAGCTGCTCATCGACCAGCTGCGGCACGCGGTGAACGTGGGCGGGCGCATGACGCAGCAACGGGTGCCCTTCGAGCTTCGGGAGGAGGCGCGACTCGGGCTGCAGGACTGGTGGGCAGGGCGCTTCGACCTCTCGCTCTTTAACCAGCTCTGCGGTTACACGGTGCAGACGGACACGCGCTATACGGGCAACAACGCGCCGACGGCGCCGACCCGGACCATCCTGCCGAATATACGCAGCTTGAAAAAGAGGCGCTGAGTAATTTGCTTGAGAAGAATGTGGGTCAAGCTGGATTGAATGTTGTAAGACCCCATTTTTAGAACTGGATTCCCGCTTTCGCGGGAATGACGGATACGGGGGGCAGACGGGGTTGAACACGATAAGAGCTCATTTTTAATGTATTGGGCCGGACCTGTCATACGCTCAGGTGATGAGAATGAGTCCAGCCCCCACCGCTCTTGGCTCCCCTGCAACTGGTACTATCCTAAGAATGAGAATAGGGTAGGGAGAAGCATGCAGAATCATCCTCCAGCCGCAGTGCCGGACGTCGGGTGCGCGCCGCTGAAATTCGGCAAGGCGAAGGAATTCCAACTGGAGCTGCGGCGCCGGGTGGAGGCCTATTTCGCGGCCGCGGGCCGAGGCGAGCGGGACTGCCCCGCCATGTACCTCAAGAGTGCCATCATCCTGGCGGGGTTCGCGCTCGGTTACGTGCTGTTGGTGTTCTTCGCGAAGACCTGGTGGGAGGCGGTGCCACTCGCGGTCTTCACCGGTTTCACCATGGCGGAGATCGGCTTCAACATCATGCACGATGCAAGCCACAAGGCGTATTCGGACAGGCCCTGGGACAACAAGCTCATGACCATGAGCCTGGACCTGGTGGGCGGCAGCTCCTACATGTGGCGCTGGAAGCACGTGGTGTTCCACCACACATACGTGAACCTCAAGGGGCGCGATACGGACATCGATCTCGGCATCTTCGGGCGGGTGAGCCCCTACCACCGCCGCCATGGGTTCCACCGCTGGCAGCATTTCTATCTCTGGCCGTTGTACGGATTCCTGACGCCGAAGTGGCATTTCTACGACGACTTCCGCGATTACATCAGCGGACGCATGGGCGATAACACGTTCCCGCGCCCGCGCGGGTGGGATCTCACGGTGTTCATCGGCGGCAAGCTGGTGTTCGCCACCCTCGCTTTCGTGATCCCGCTGCTGTTCCATCCTTTCTGGACCGTGGCGGCGTACTACGCGCTGACGGTGGCCGTGGCGGGCGTGACCTTGAGCGTGGTGTTCCAACTGGCGCATTGCGTGGAAGAAGCGGATTTCCCGGAATTGCCGGCGGGCGCGACCGAGATCGCCAAGCCCTGGGCCTTGCACCAGGTGGAGACGACGGTGGATTTCGCGCGGG
>Ga0126373_10002357_pt1 | contig 13923 bp, 19 predicted proteins | sample PanSoiMetPlot_11_FD_92545 | JGI IMG/M metagenome (GOLD analysis project Ga0126373, IMG submission 92545) | Tropical forest soil microbial communities from Panama - MetaG Plot_11 | ecosystem: Environmental > Terrestrial > Soil > Tropical forest > Bulk soil | place: Panama | collected 2016-02-17 | reverse complement strand
GGAACCTTGCCGGTAGGCAGGCGCATCTCCTCTTTCTCGGCGCAGAGTACCGGAATGTTCGTACGAATGTTCTAAAATGTTCTCACAGAGCTTCGTGAACTTATCGTGGCGGTGTAGCTCAGGTGGTTAGAGCGACGGTCTCATAATCCGTAGGTCGTTGGTTCGAGTCCAACCGCCGCCACCAATTTAAGCCCATTTAGAATCATCTAGTTAGGTTTAGCTGTCTGCGCCGTGTACCCCGCATGTACCCTTCGTTCGGATTCGCCAACGGAAATCTGATCGCTATCCCAGTTGCGTCGAACGTCGGCTTCCAGTTGATCCTGACGTGCCTTTACCCAAGGTGCGTAGTGCTTTTCTGTCACTTTCAGTGATTGGTGCCCAAGTAAAACGGAGACACGCTCGAGAGGCACACCGGCGAGAAGCATCTCCACTGCGAAGGTGTCCCTAAACCTGTGCGGACGCGCCTCCGGCACACCGGCCAGCATGAATAGTCTGTGCAAAGCCCTCTGATAACTCGAGGCGCAGCTCTTGGCCTTACCCTCGCCAGACCAAAAGAAATGCTGGCCAGCCGAAGGAATGCCCTTCAGGGCTTCGATGACAGACGGCGGAAGCGGACACCAGACCACCGTTCCGGTCTTCATGGTGCGTAGGAATAGCTTGTCTTCAGAAATGCGGTCCCGGCTCAATGTGACGGCATCTCGAATACGCAGCCCGCTATATCGTAGCAGTAAAACCAGAGCCTTGAGGCGAACTCGATTCAATTTGTCCGGATAGTCCGGGCAAGCCGCCAGGATCTGCACAACTTCATCGCGGGTCAGCGGCAAAGTGGGAGGCTCGGTCACCTTCGGAGTCTTCAACTTGAGTGCATGGTTCTTGGCGATCCATTCAGAATCGACGCAAAAACGCAAGAAGGTCCGCAGCCTTTCGAGCTTGTTGCGCGATGTGAGGTTGCGCTCGGTCCAGCCTGCGCGGAACTTGCGCAGCATTTCGAGATCCAGCTCCGCGAGGTAACGCAGGCCCTCTTTGCTGGCGAAGGTTTCGAGTTGCCGGAAGAGCAGCCGGTACTTGTAGAGAGTAGCGTCCGCCAGTTCGCGTGATCGGGCATCCTCGAGAAACTTCTCGCTGGCTTCGACAATCGTGGTCGGCTCTTTCTTTGGTTCTTCCTCCGGTTCTTCCTTCGATCCGCGCTCCTCCCATTCGTGGATCTTAGTATTGGCCTTCTCCCAATCGCGCAGCTTGAGCGATTCACGAATTTCCTCGCCTCCAAGAAGGCCATCGACCCATATCGGGCACTTACAGCGCCGATAAGCTCGGCCTTCGTCGCGATGTTCGCAGTCCTTTAGGTGACGTCTGTAGATAGTCAGCATGAGCCGCCGCCTTTCTTCATCCAGCGTGCGCGCGCGGCTTTGCGGGCGATGCGGGACCGCTCCGCAGGCGTGATTTTCTCCATTCGCGCCTTGGCTGCCTTCCGACCAATGCGAGAAAAGTAATCGTGCAAGGTCTTATTCTTTTTCATGGCCGCTGAGTATATGCTCACCGGGTTGGCATAGCAAGGGTATGGTCATGCGTCGATGAACGCGCTCGACGACTGATTCAGGAATACGCAGAGTGCGATAGCGCCGCTTGGCCCGACTTTTGAGGTGCTCGATGACCAGCACTCCCGGCTCGCGCTCGAATAGCCGGCGCACGCTATCAGCACTCAAGCCCCAGATCGCGCCCAGCTCGTCGGGAGAGAAATGCCGCTCCAAGGCTGAACCGTTCGGTCCAATTGACGGGTTGGCCGCTGCCGAGTTCATTTCCGCGCCGCGCCTATTGCAAAACCTCGCTCGGGCGCTTCTCTTGGCCGCCACCTGGCGCTCACCTGCAACAGTCTCACTGTGAGAGGCTGTTGTGGCGCGTGCGTGATCCGGGTTGAAAGCAGCTCCAGGTCCAGCCATTCCGCACTCGGGTTCGTCATGCTCAGGGTGTGGTCGGGCCGCTGCCATCGTGTGTCTATTCCGTAAATCTCTCTGCCGTGCTTCTTCCGTCTACCCATGCCCACCAGGCCTTCGCCACGTCGGGCTTTGCTTCCTCTCCGCCGTCCGGCGAATGGAATCAAGAATTATTTGGTCCTCGAGTAAATCCTCCAAGGGGTAAGGCCGCTCGTTGTCCGAATTGTCGAAGTAGCGCATTTGTACCTCGCCACACGGATTTCTTCCAATTCGCCCAAGAATCTTGGCAGCTCCGAGGCTGGCATCTGGGGAGACGGAATGGAGCAGATTTTCAAGTTCTGGTCGCATCGCTGTAGCGTTCTCCAAATAGTTGCTTGTTTTCCAAAAATCGCACGCGAACGAGATCTCTCGCCCCATGCCTTTGCTTGTCAATGATGATTTCGTCTCTGCCCGTGTACCGGCCCGCCTGCTCGCTGTTTTCGTCATGCACTGGCCGATAGATCAGGAGACACACGTGTGAATCGTCGGCAATCGCGGAAGACTCGCGGAAGGTAAAGCGGTTGGGCCTGTGGTTCGGGTTGTATTTGTCGGGTTTTGCTAACTGACTGACTGCAATGACCGGCACGCCGGTATCTTTTGCCAGCCGACGCAGCCCATTCGACACTTTCCCGACGCGCTCGCGCTCGTTCGAAGCTGGCGCACTAATCAACTGGATGTAGTCAACAACCAAGAGCCTGACCTTCTCCCGCCGAATTAAGATTCGCGCTTTGGCGAGTAGCTTCTGAATGGAGAGTGAGCCGTCATCACAGATATACAGTGGTCGTTTCCCTACATCACAGGCAGCTTTGTCGATACGCTTACGCTCATCTGGGGTGGTGTCTCGCGGATCCCGAACTTGATGGAACTGCACACCCGGTTCATGAGCCCAGAGTCTCTGCAGAACCTCCTCGCGGCTCATCTCAAGGGTAAAAAGCCCGACGGGAATCTCTTGGCGAATGTTAGCTGCCGCACTTTGTAAGAGGAATGCCGTTTTGCCGTCCCCCTGGCGGCCACCAATCGCCCACAGTTCTCCCTCGCGGATTCCGGTGGTCAATTCATCCAAGGGCTTTAATCCAGTAGTCAGGCCAGGCAAGTCTGGACAGTCCGCGAGCTTGTGCCATTCCACGAGTGTGGCATCTGTGATTGCTGTAATCCGCTCGGCTGGCGCATCGTGTACCCCGCCCTGAATCTGCAACAAGGTGTCTTCCAGATTAGCCAGGCACTCTGGCGCTTTGGAGCTACCATCGGTAGCTTGTGCGATAGCTGCATTGCAGGCATGAATCAGGCTGCGACGTTGAGAAGCATCTTGTACCAGCTTCACGTAAGCCTGATGCTCGGACGATCCGGTACACCGTCAAGCAAGCTGGCAATATAGGCCGCGCCGCCTTCCGGGGCACCGATGGATTCGAGCTGCTTGCGAATCTCCAACTCATTGGGCAGAGTCACCAAGTCCACCGGCTGGCCGGATTCCCGCATGTCTGAAATCGCAGCATAGATGCGGCGGTGTGAATCGAGCGAGAAATCAGCGGGCATCAAGCCCATGTCCGCAGCTTGGTCGTAGGCTTGCTCGTTCAGGAGGATTGTGCCCAGGATAGAACGCTCTGCCTCGATGTTCGAGGGTAAGCTGCTGACTGCATACTCTCGGGTGTCTATCACATAGCCTTACCTTTCTCCCGCTCCAGACGTGCCAGGGTTTCCCTGCGGGTTTCAATTTCGTGGTAAACCGAGGTTGATTGCTTTGCTGGCTTTCCGAACCTGTCGAGCGGGCCATTGCCATACCTCTGCACATTGCCCAGCCAATAACGCGGACGCTCGCCGTGTGCAACTTCGCTGGCGGCGCGGTTGGCGAGGCACTGAGTAAACTGCTCGACGGTCAACTTGGGACTGGCGGCGAGTAGGTGGTTGAGTTGTTTTCCGTCGGAATCGTCCCAGGAAAACGAGATGGTGTTCTTGCTATCCCAGTAGCTTTTGACAGCTCCAACGAATGACGAAAAACGGGGATCTGCCTCCGAGCGTTTTGTGCGAGGAGCAGGTTTTTCTTCTATATTGTCTACTGTAGAGTCTTTGTATTGTCTTTCCTTATAGGTGTGAGCGTTTTCTATCACAGGTGTGAGGGTTTTCGCTCTTTCTGAGTGAGTGGTTTCGCTCACTCTGCCGGTATCAGAGTGAGCGTTTTCTATCATTCTGCGCCGGAGCCACTTTTTGGAATTGGTCACTTTGAACGAGCAACGATTCCCTGCATGACGCTTGCGAATGATGTAGCCCTCTCGTTCCAACTTACGAATGTTGTGGAATGCCGTTTGCACATGCTCATGAAGATCATGGGCGATCACATCGGCCTTGAATGGAGTGCCGCCGAGTACTAAACCGTTGAACTTTCCATTCCCGTCCGGTTCGTCCTTCGTCACCTTGTCGATAAACCAGAGGTATTCCCAGATTGCCGCCCCCATGCGCGGCTTGTGTTCAAGCAAGCCCTTGCTGATTGCGAACTGAATGGGCCTCGCACTCATTCGGCGTAGTCCCCTTCTGCGGAGACCATGTCCCTGAAGACACCCGCGTAGCGCTTACAGGTTTCGCGCTGTGCATTCTCTACAATCTGCGCTCGGTTCCATGCGTCACGGTCGATAACTGCATCGATGGCGCGTCGCAGGCGGGCCCGTAGTTCACTGGGTGGCAGCGCGTCAAGTTCCACCGCCTCGTTGCCGTGCCGCCTCTTAAACCCGTTGGCGCGTGGGTCTTTGTTCTTCACGCGCAGCGGCGGCAACCTGAACTTCTGGATGTCCTCGCGAAAGATCGCGATTCGCCGTAAGCCCATTGGAGTGAAAGGGCCCAGACCTGCCAAAGCGAGACGCTGTCTAAGGTCGCGTTCGATGTCGTAGCCAGAAGGGTCCCAATCTCCGAGATAAAAGATCGCGATCTTCTTGCCGTCGTATTTCTGCTGGAGCAGCCGCATAGCGGCGGTGTGAATGTTGGTGGTGGAGTTAAAGCCGCGAATGGCCTCGACGCTTAGACCGTATTCTTCCCTTATCTCCTCAATGGAGCCGGTAACTGCGTCTTTCTCGCACCAGATTTCTACGTAGTGAGGTTGATCTTGCCAGTAGTCGCGACGGTAATTGACCAGTGTTCTCTCTAAGACACCGCCGAGAGCCTGAAGATTCGTCTACCCACGTGACGAGTACGTGGCACGGGACCGGTCTACAATCCATTCGAAGGGAACCCGCCCATCCTCACGAGCTTTAGTCATGACCTGACTAACTCGTTGGTAGTCACGCAGGCAGTTCTCGATTGCGACGGCGCTTACCAACCGATAGAACAGTTGACGGATAGTCATTGGGAACTCTTTAGCCAAAATGTTTATCGCCGTCTCGATCAATCGGGTTGTAGACCGCCATTCACCCTTCGCCATGATTTATAAATTCCGTCTAGTAGCGGTTTAATCTCTTAGCCCCCAGTCCTCCCATCAGTCGCTGAATGACCAATATCGTGAGGTGTTCGGCTTCCGACAGCCTTTCGAGAATGCGGCGGTGATTGCGTGGAGCGGCTTGCAGCGCACGCTTCAGGTGTAGGCTGGCTTGCCCGGCGTGCAGCGCTGCTGCGAGCAGGTTGGTCTTGTAGTCACCATCCGGTTGCGGATGGGGTGCGGGTAGGGTAACGTTAATTCTGACTAAGTACATCGCTGAGTCCTATCGCAAGCGGAGTGAATACCAGCCTCGTGGGCACAGGTTCACTGCCGCTTGCCTTGTCTTAGGTGTTCATCGCTAAGCCTTGGGCTGATGTTCGGCAAGCTGATCGCTTGCCTGAGCGCAATTCGGCCAGGATGGCGAGCTGTTCCGCGATGGCTTGGTTGATCGCGGCTTCAAGTTTTCGGCGTTCCTCGGTTGAGGGTTCGGTATAGCCGCACTCGAAGCGAGATATCTTCTCCCGGCCTATTTGTGTGCGTGTTGCCAGTTCGTATTGCGAAAACCCCGCCATTTCGCGGAGCTGCTTTAATTCAGAACCTGCTGTAAGGGGCATCGCATCTCCCGCACTTCATCGTCGCTGTTGAAGCGCTACTCGAGTCGAACGTACTGATTCAAGGGGGGAATGTCTATGGGAGTTGACATCATACGAAGGAAAATCAGCAGGTTTTGGGATAGTCCGGGACAGTCCGAAATAATCCTGTGAAAAAGTACGGCGGCTTGGGTCGCTTAGGCTCAGATCGCTCCAAGGCGTGACACAAACATCCCTCCGTCGTGTCAGTGCCGGCATCGATCGCAGTCACCAAATCGAACGCTGCAGTAGCAGCGCGAACGAGATTGTTGTGATCGCTGGCGCTCCATCCACATTCTTTGACGAGTGGGAGGCGCTCGACGACTACTAACTGCACCCCAGCCCATCACAACCACGACTTTCGGCTGTGTAAGTTCCGTGGTGGCAGATAAGCGATAATTTCGACGCCAATCCAAAGATCGAATGTGAGGGAAGCCTGTGATGACGAACTTTGTCCAAGATTGGACGAACGCCCCTATTCCGTGATTCGCTGCTCGTCGTGCTGGTTGAAAGCGGCGAGAGAATCAAAATCGTCGGTTTTGGCGGTTCACAAAAGATTGACAGAACCCTGACAAGTCCATGACAAACATCACCGGTGTTAGTTCTACGCTTCTGAGCCAACCCGTTTCAGCAAAAAGGAGAAGACCCCATGAAAGACCTTCTTGATGGCTTGAGGGTACCCCTCAACCGTCGCTCATTTGCGAAGAAGAGCTTGATGGCGGCCGGTGTGGCGGCCATGGCTCCCAGCCTGCTAACAGACACGGCTTTCGCCAGCGGCACTCTCTCAACAGGTGACGCGGCCTTGCTGCGATTCGCTGCGGCAGCGGAAATTCTCGAAAGCGATTTCTGGGTGCAGTACAACGAACTCGGCGGCATCCCAGATAGTGAAGTTCCGGGAGGAACGGGAAACAAGTTCTATACTGCCAAGCTGCAGAACCTTGACTCCGACTTTCCTCAGTACATTCATGACAACACCGACGACGAGATCACACATTTCACGTTTTTGAATGCGTACCTCGTCGCGCACGGCGCGGCGCCAGCGAATCTCGACCAGTTTCGTATGCTCGAAGGCAGCACTGCCACCGGCGTCAACACAGCGTTGATCGGAAAGCGGCTGACCAACCTCACTCAGCTCACCCTCGATACGAGTTGGTGGACTCGGTACCGCAGCGACACCCATAACCCCGATCTCGATCCCAATTTCGTGTTTCCTCAGGCCGTCCCGGATCTGGCCGCAGGGCCACATACCGCTATCCCGAGAACCGATGCCGACCTGCATCCTTCCAAGCATCTTCAGGCAATTGCCAACACGGCGGGGTTTCACATGCCGACCATCGAACAAGGTGGCAACAGCCTCTATCCGTCCATGGCGCAGCGCGCCAGCAGTGTTGAAGTGCTACGGATCCTCATCAGCATCGGCCCCACCGAGACCATGCACTTTCAAACCTGGTCCGACAAGGCAGGCAATGCGTGTTCACGTCCTTTGGCGCCTTTGACGGATCCCACGAACGGATTGACCTTCCCGGACCTCAATTCGTCTCCGTTTGGCGGAGAAACGTTTCAGACCAACCTGATCATGCCCGAGCCTTGCCCATTCCTCGATCGCAGCCTGCCGCCATGCTCGATCATTCGGCCGACTGAGACGAATGGAATTGCGATGGGCGTGGTCAAGTTTCTAACTGACATGGGTCTGTTCATCGGGCAACCGCAGGGGTTCTTCGACGTCCTGATGGGTTTGGCGGCAGATGCCGATGCAGCGACACGGCAATGCTGAGTGGAAGAAACTAAAGGTCAAGTATCTGGGCGGAACGATAGGTTTCGCCCAGTATTTTTATCGCCTAATGCCAATCTGCCAATCACCTTCCACGTTGTAGATCCCTCCAAGGGCAGAACAAAGGGTCACTTGGCGGAACGCCGGTCCGCGCGCGCCTTTCCGAGATCCGACAAATTCGCCTTGCCGGCACTCTCCTTTAAGCTTCAAACCGTGAAGGAATCAAGATAGTCGGTTTTCGCGCTTCGAGTTAAGATGTCCGCCGAATTTCAGTCGTCCGTCCCGTCGATGAGGGTCCGCCTCTTCATCGTTTCTAAAATCGATCTTCGTCACTGAATCTCATTCCTTCCGAACTGGCTCGGCCCGCATCATCTCCTGGACTACCGGTTCCAGTTCCGCAAGCTCACGATTGATTGCGTCCCACAACTCGGCCCCTTTGCGGGTTCGCCAGTAACTGCCATTGCACAGTAAGGTGAGCCTACTCATTCCATCAGACGTAAGACCTGCCCAGCGAGATTTGCGTCACATATGCCGAGCATGTGGTCTGGCATGCAAAATGCTGCTTGGCGGCAGGGGGGATTTATGGACCTCGACTCTTCTGATCCGAATCAGGTTGAATCTGCGCAAACGATCAGCGTCTTGCATTCCTAGAGTTTGGCAGTCTAGCTGAAGCGCAAGCAGGTATCATCCCCGTCTAGTAGGCTCATACTATGTCTGTCCCTCGATGGCAAACCTACGAGAAACGTCAGCAAAATAAACGTGAACGCTGGTATTTGGATGTCGGACCGACCTCGGACGAATGGAACCGGATGAGCGATCAGCAGCGCGGGGTGTTCAAGAGATGGCAGCGGTATTACAGGCGGAGACGGGCACTGCGGGAGCTGTGCTCAGGGCGGGCTATCTGAAGCGTGACGATTCCAGAAAAGCCCAGCCATCAACCTTACTTACAGAAGGCAAACAAGTTTTTCAAGCGAACATACGCGGAAGATTACCGCTTATGGATGTCAACGGAAGTTACGCGTCGAAGCGCTCAGGCAATAGAGAGGCGGACGATTAGAAGTTGCCTGGAAAGGAGAATGAACATGATGTTGGGAAAACTGGATCACCTTCGGCCCGAGTCGGAATCTCACTTCCAGAGCTTCCGGTTCGGACACCACATAGGTTTACCAGGGCTGATGCTCGCGCGAGCATCACGTTGACAATCCTCCCAGGCATGAGCATAGGCATGCTTCATCCATCCTAAGTTCGACATTTCTGGAAATAAACGTCCGTGTACCCCGCGTGTACCTCCGATTGGCTTTTCTAGCGATTTTGGCGAATTAGGCGATTAATGAAATCAATAACTTACGTGTTATCAATAGCCCTGAATAGTTCGAGTCCAACCGCCGCCACCAATGTAACCCCTTTGATTCGGTTAGTTTACGAGCTCAGGACTGGCATCCAAACTCGGCTTTACTGTCCCGTAGCTGTCCCGTACTGCCGGAACTGCAGATTTTTCAATTATTTGTGCCGCATCCTCGAGCTTGTTCATGCCAGCGAGCACCTCCGGGCTAGCCGTCTTCACGTAGTAGCCGAGAGTAATGCTGACATTTGAGTGCCTGAGGATCGCTTGGATGGTTTTATCCGGTACGCCCAAGTAGTAAAGATTGGTTCCCAGGCCGCGTCTTGCGGCATGGAACCCATACCACTTGGGCAGGCGTGGATCTCGCTCGAATACGTGATCCTCTTTTGCGTGAGCTTTACCTTGAGCGAGGCCGCAGTGACGGCACTGATTCAGCGCTGGCCGTATCACTCGGTTGATCAGGTTGTTCATGCTCAGATGTTTGCCCAACGTATTACGGAAGATCGGGCCGTTGTCGAGGTTTCCCGAGCGTACGCGATGAAGCTCCAACCGTTCCACCAGCAGCTTAACGGTTGGAACAGGAGAAGCGCTCACTTCCGTTTTCGGTAATAGTACTTCTCCATTCCAGATGGACCGCGCCACCCAAAGGTGGCCGTCGTGAAAATCCGGCCACTCGAGTCCTTCCAGCTCACCCCGCCGCAAACCGGCAAAACTGGCGACGGCGAAGACCGTAGCTGCGGGTTCGGGCAAGGCAGCAAGAATCTCAAAAATCTCTTGCAAGGTGTACGCGTAGGTTTTCGCTGGCCGTCTTGCGTGAGGATTCACTCGGCAATCTTTAGCAGGGTTCTCAGTGTCAAGATAGCCTAGCCTTCGTGCTTCTTTGAAAGCACCGCTCAAGAACGCTTTGACTCTCTGTAGCGTGTTCCTCGCTAAATTTTTCTGAGAGACAGTGTCGAGCCATCGCTGAATTGTCGCGCAGCGAATGTCCTTGATCAGGGTTCCCTTTGCACTTGTGGCCAGCGGTTTCAAGTAAAGATGCCAGAGCGATTCGTACTCCTGGCAGTGGACGGTTTCTTGTTTGCCTTCGCTGAGGGCAGGAAGACAGTTTCTATGAACTCAACGAAGGTAATCACTTGATCGACGGGAATTGAACAGTGATTGACGGTTGTCATGAAAGCCTCGGCTTCAGCCATGATGTCTGCCGGAGGCGTCTTTCCTCTTGTTGTGATCTGGCCCAGGGCATGCGTGAGGCGTTTTCGCTCGATGGTCCCGCCCACGTTTCGGCGTTCCCAATAACGAACGTACCATCGCTCCCCGATTCGGATGATTTGACCTTCCTGCTTTCGCACCTAGTTTCCTCCTGTTCTCTTGCGTTCGCGGGCGGCAACCGCCAACTTCGCTATCCGGCTGCGTTCAGCAGCGGACAGCTTGGCTGCCCTTGCCTTCTTACTTACCGCCAAGCACGTCAAGAGAAAAGAAATAGATTTTAGTGCTGCTGTTTCGCCAGCCATTCCGCCAACCTCGGAGAGCGCCACGCGAACCTCACATAGCGACCCAGCCTGATGCAGGGAATGCGCTCCTCCCTCGGGGTACGTGCGCGGGTGTGGTTGCGCACCCAGCTTTCAGGAACCTGCCAGCGTGCGGCCAACGTGGGCGCATCAATCAACTCAAACTGGCCCAAGTCAAACTCGCCGTTTGGAGGCTTATGGGACATCAATTAGGACATCTGGTGTTTTTAGGTTCATGTTTGCACTCGCTTAGAAGTGAATAGCGGTTACCCTAACCGCGATTCGACTCCGCCACCCAGCCGGTTCCTGCTGCGTCCGTCCCCTCATGACGACTCTCAGCGTCTCTCGGAACGTTGTTGAAGTTCCGAGGTGGGTTGTGACGCGGCACAGTGACATCTCCGGCTGACTTGCGGCCGCAGGTTGGACACTTGCCTGTTTTCAGCTTCGCGCGCCTCACCTGCATCCTTTCTCGTTTATCTAGTTTCTTGCATTCCCCGCCGCAGAAATGCCGCCGATGGTCAGGACTTCCGTCCTTAGTAAACAATCGCCTGCCGCATCCTTCTCGACCGCAAACTCTGGGCATTAGCGACTCCTTGCCTTATTCACGAGGGCTGCCTGTTGCCTCAGCATCTCGCGGCGGTCTCGCACCTGCACGTCGGACAGTGGCTCATAAACGGGTTTGTGTTTCTCAGCAGAATGTTCCAGGCGCACGGGCCGAGGCCGCGGTGGCGCCGGGTCCATCGATTTCAATTGCAGGGTCGGCTGTGCCTTGAGCATGTGTGAGACATCAACCCGCTCGACGGATTCCCAGGAGCGATACTCTTCTAGGAAATCTTTCTTCAGAAACGGCAGATCAGCTTCGCTGGCAGTTTTGAGACGACGCCATCCACCAACACGACGGGCACAATCGAGGATGCATTGCTCTAGTTGGGGAGGGGGATAAGGGCGGCATCCCTGTTCCGGCCCATAGGCGCCTTGCGGATCGGGATGAATCCAAGTATTAACGTAGCGGAGCAACACGTCCCAAGCCTTGAGGGCTTCGGCATCTTTTTGCTCTTCGGCATCGACGCCGGCCAGCTTGCGCAGTTCGGATATACGCGGGAAGAAATCACGCTCCTTAATTGCACGGCTGACAGCCTGCTTTAGCTGGTCATCGCTCAGATCGGCAATAGCCTCAACATAGATTGCCAGCAGTTCAGCAGTTAGACTCTCGCGAAATGCTTCCGCCAGGGCCAGCACCTGCGCTGTTCGCCATTCGGCGTTGAATAATGTTTGCGGCTTGATTTGCAGCTTCGATATTTGACTGCTTCCGTTGCTCTGCTTTGTTCCCATTATTGACTCCGTTACCTTCCCAGGTTCTAACAGCGGCTTTCCAGTCCTTCATCGGGTTCCGGCCGGTTTTCCAGCCGTTTGCAGTGTAGTAGTCATGCCAACGCTGAGGGTCTACTTTGTTGTTTCGCTCTCGGCAGTACTCAGTTACTTCCTGCAAAGTTGGAGAGATAAATCGCTTGTGCGGCGCGTCAGCGTTGTGCTTTCTCTGCCTCTGCCTCTTCTCTGCCTCTATCTCTGTCTCTGTCTCTGATCTAGCACGTTGATGGCAGCTTGCTAGCAAGTCGCTATCGGAGGCGCTTTCATCAACGATTTCAAGGAATTGCACTGTAATTAGTTCGGAGAAGTCGGGCTCTTGGTTGAGGAAAGCGCGACGCCGGATGTAGCCGAGATCTAGCGGTACTCTGTTTTCAGTCTCAGACGCTAGCACCATGCAGGTGATTGCTAGCACCCTGCTAGCATCGCTGGTGTTCACCCAAGTGCGCGATGTCAGGATCTCGCGGTGCAACTTAATCCAGGGTGGGTTGCGGTCGCTGTAATGCTGAAACCGCGCCCAGTTCCCTATCCGAATCACCTTTCGCCTCGAGTCAGCCATAGCTTCAGTCCGTTCAATTCAAATGAAGTGCAATGAAATAGGTGTTGTTCATCCGGGTTGTTGGTCTTCGCGAGTTGTACTTTGAGCACTGATTTTCACGTGTTTCTGCAGCCTTTTGGCTAGTTCAATCTGTGCTGATTTACACGAGCGCGGTACTGCAATACGGCAAATCGGATGTGGCTACTAACTCCAATTTGACATTCTTGGTCAACCTCATGGAGCCATAGCCGCTGCTTTTCGGTTAGCTCGATTTGCACACGAACGTACCGATGGCCCCTTTTCCTTGGTTTCTTTGCACTCATCCCTAATTACCTCGCGCGAATTCTTCCAGGGCTCTCAGGCTGATCAAGACCCGGCGCCCAATTCTCTTGATAGGTAGTTGTTGTTGGGCAATCAGGTATTCGAGCTTACGCAACGAGATGCCCAAGATTTGAGCAGAATCTTTTTTGCTGAAAAGTAACTGCATGCTCGCAATGTACCCCAGGGAGAATGCAAGTGCGGGCAGATGCGCATTGCGGAAATCCCGCTAGGAGCTTGAAACCGAACGAGTTTTACTTCGGAGGGACTTATGCTTGTAATTTTTTTTCAGATTTATTACCAGCCGCTGCCGTATTGCCGTAGGGTTTTGCTGGACATCTTATTGATTTTGGCCAGGCACTGGAAAACAACCTCTGCATCGGAAAGCTCAGTCTTGGGGTAATCAAGAGCACTACTACATAGGCGTTCCACTGTGTCCCGGGAGAGACACTCACACATGCCCCGTGCGAACGAATGTACCTGTTTGCGGCCACAAATCCCGTCAGCCGACTTGGGTTCGGCTGGTTTCTCGTCCAGCACACGACAAATATCCAATGCTCGCGATGAGGAGATCGATACCAGACGAGTGCCGACAATGCTCTGATTTCCTTCTCCCTGATTGGACTCAACAGGTAAGACCAATACCAGTTGAGAAAACGCTTGGCAGCTTGCCTGCTTTTGCTGTCGCGAACGGCTCGAAGACCTAACAGCAGCGCTCCTGCCGCTTCGGAAACCCAATCGGAATGAAAGAATTCCAAAGGATACTTTACGAGAAAGTCTCGCAAAACTGTGTGGGGTTCTTCCCCATTGGTCATAAGAGCACGCAGGTAACGCGTGTGATAATCGCGCGAGATGGAGCGATCAAAATCGCCGGGATAAACCCCCTCCATATGAACCCTCTTACTGTGAAAAGTCTGAAACTGGCAACTGCATGGCAACCGGAGGGGTGATTACGAATGTACAACTCGATCTTAGTCAGTCCCAAAGATACCAAGGCATTTCAAGCTCAATTCGATAAAGGATGGGAAAGAGAAATTCAAGCCAGAATGCTAAAAGATTACAAAAACGGTATTAACGAGGAT
>Ga0126373_10002355_pt1 | contig 13926 bp, 15 predicted proteins | sample PanSoiMetPlot_11_FD_92545 | JGI IMG/M metagenome (GOLD analysis project Ga0126373, IMG submission 92545) | Tropical forest soil microbial communities from Panama - MetaG Plot_11 | ecosystem: Environmental > Terrestrial > Soil > Tropical forest > Bulk soil | place: Panama | collected 2016-02-17 | reverse complement strand
TTGTGCTCGAGCATCAACGGAGGAGAGTACTCTACTTCGGCGTCACCGAACATCCGACCGCCGAATGGGCCGCGCAGCAGGTGGTGGAAGCCTTCGCCGAGCAGGGCGCCAAGCGGTACTTGGTCCGCGACCGCGATGCGACCTATGGCAACGAGTTTCGGCGTCGAATCAGGTCGTTGGGCATGAAGGAGGTCATCAGCACGCCCCGGGGTCCCTGGCAGAATGCATTCGCGGAGCGGGTGATCGGCTCGATTCGACGTGAGTGCCTGGATCACGTGGTGGTCCTCAGTCAACGACACCTTCGGTAACTGCTAAAGAGCTATTTCACCTACTACCACCGTTCGCGGACGCATCTGGCGTTGGCCAAGGACGCTCCCGAATCGAGAGCGATCATGAGTCGAGGCGAGATCGTCGCCATCCCTCAAGTCGGCGGCTTGCACCGTGGGTATGAAAGACGCGCCGCGTGAGCGCAGAGGACATCCGGCTCACCCTCAATCGATCCGCCATAGTGGTCAAGCCAAAACAGCCCTTCCTGGACTGGCTGCACGCGGCCGATTCAACCAGCTCTGACTTGACGTTGCAGGAACTGGTCCTGGAGCCGGCGATCTATTTAATCCCCGAATGCGACACACCTGAGGAGGTCGCTGCCGTACTGCACGAACTGTGCGAGGAGATCTTCGTTGAGCAGTTGGCGGGCTGGTTCAACGACACAACGACTTGGCCTCCAGACCGCAGTTTTGATGTCTTCTGCCGTTGGTTCGACTATCAACACCATTCCATGCTGATCAATCTCTGTGACGAACCACTGATCCGTGAGTGGGATTGATGACGCAAAGCTTCACGCAGCTCGAGACGAGCGCGATCCAGTTTTGGCGAATGACAGGGGCATTCAAGACACACTAATGCTTGACAGTAGTATCGTACCGCGTTAGTATACTGGAGTGTGATTGCCAGTTTCCGCGACACAGAGACAAAAAGACTATGGCAGTCGGGCAAGAGTCGGCACCTGCCTGCTGATTTGCATCGAAGAGCATTCAGGAAACTTGCCATCTTGAATGCCGCCATTGCGCTCGATAACTTACGGGTGCCACCAGGGAATCACTTGGAAGCCCTGCATGGCGATCGCTCTGGACAGCACAGCATTCGAATCAACGATCAATATCGTGTGTGTTTCGTTTGGCGGGATCGCAACGCTTTGGATGTGGAGATCGTGGATTACCACTAGGAAGCGGGGAAACGTATGACTCAAAGGCGGAAGGTTTTTGCGGTTCACCCCGGGGAAATTCTCAAGACAGAATTTATGGAGCCAATGGGCGTAAGCGGCTATGAACTAGCGAGAGCGCTAGGCTTTCCCGGCATCTATGAAATCGTACGAGGAGAGCGCGCGATCAGTGCTGACACTGCGATTCGGTTGGGGAAATACTTCGGCTTGCCTGCACAGTTCTGGCTCAACCTTCAGAACGACTACGATCTGAGAATCGCCCTGGGCAGCGGCGTCGGTAAAAAGATCAAGCCGCGAAAGGTTGAACACGACACAGAATTGACCGGTTTGTCACGCGCCTAACCCGCTTGTCTCACACTGAGTCGTTTTAAGAGGAAGTGGACCGCCGGGGCGGATGCTTTCCGGATTCTGATCAGAGGACAACATAAGAATTCAGCGTTAACAACATTGGTTTGTGACCAGCCGCGAGTGGAATGGCCCGATTAGGAACGGCTCTTCTGGCAGGCGAAGATTGAGGCGTGGATTTTTGGCGATCTGTCGGCTCAGCAACGTAACGCGACCCAAGCAGTCGCAAATATGTCTTTCCAGGGATAGGCATTCGAGTAGGCCACCCAGATGCGGCGGGCACTCAATCGCACCTCGGCTGCGATCTTCAGCAAGCGCAAGCGAATCGTGTGCGCCTGAGCTTGACCCATTGCGTGCCTGCCAATGCGAGGCGACGCAGCGCATGCACGAGTACGTAAGCCAGGGAGGAGAAGTACAGCCGCAGTTGCTCAAGTCGTGGCCTCGGTGCGGCGGATTGTGCTTCACCTGCCGCGATCTTTTCCGGATCGGGATAGTTTCAGTCATCTCGCGCTGAATCTGTGCGCATCGACCGGCTGAGTTCCATCGATTGTCTGAGAAAAGGGACTTACTCGTTGCCTTTCGGAGGTTGACCGTCATCGAACTTGTGCTGATCGATGTTTCCCCAATCGTAGGTCTGCACCGAATTGACCATTTGGTAGCCTGCCTGCCCTGTTTTTCTCGATCAGCCAATCCACGAGCGAGTCGATCTCCGGCCAGTCTTCAGGGCGATTATAGGTCGGATTGTCGCTCAGATGTTTTAAGTTTTCGTCTTGCTCGAGCATGGGAGTTTCATTGATGTGATAGTGCGTCGCGATGCGGTGGTCGTGGGCATACTCGGTAAGAGTTCGAACGTCGTCGGTGTTGTTTCGGCAGATGTTCATGTTGAAGAACACCATGTAGCCGTACGCGTACTGTTTCTTCAGCAGATGCTCCAGATGCTTGCGGACGGGTACTAAAGAAGATTTGGCGAGAGGCGGGTCTGAACTGCGGAACATGCCCGACCTGTATTGAGAGGAACGAGTGTGAACGAGCGTATCTCCACAAGTTTCGCTCAACGTACGGCACAATGATGCTCCGAAAGTATGATATCTCCACAGTTCGCAAGCTGATGGGACATAAGCCAGGATCAGAGTTCGGCAGGTAGATGTCGAAGTTGGAAGCCCGGCGAGCAGTGTATTTGGCTGCCAAGTCGGTTAGCGGACATCTGCCGCCATTGATGACCAGCACCACGCACTCCAGCAGAACAATCACGGTCAGGATTGCAGCCCAACGGAATCGGCGCAACACCGCTGACGTTGTTATTTCTACCGTGGGAGAAAGAGTTCACCGTCGTGCAGTGGGATCAGCGTGGAGCAGGCAAGACGCTTGAGGCGACGGGCGACTCAGTGGCGAGCACCATGTCAATTGATCGGATGACGCAGGATGGAATCGAGGTCGCCGAGTTCCTGCGGAGCCATCTGCATAAGGCCAAGATCATCCTGTCGGGGCTGTGGTTCGCCAAAATTCTGTACGGACTGAACCTCTTTGCAATCAATAATATTTCGAAGCTATAAAGCGAGCCTCTCTGCCTCGAGATTCTCGGGATGTAACAATGTTACAGTGACTTGAAAACTGCGGTCCCGGGTTTTTGCGGACCACAACTCAATGCTCGCCCGAATAAACGCGCATCCATGTCACGGACGACATGACTTGCTTCGTTATCCAAGGATCAAGGTCTTGTCCGCACGATAGCTCGCCGATCCGCCACCCGGCGCTTAGGCGACAAGATTGTTAAGCCCTTAGCAACTTTGAGAGGCTCCCGTTCATGATTGAGAAAGTGAAGTTGGCTATCGATTGCCCCTGGTTTGCTGCGGTTGGTGCTTCGAATATAATGGCCGTCGCTTTGCAAATGATGAGATTTCGTTTCGTCGGCCAATTGAATATCGAGAATCTCCTTCAAGCGACCAATCAGCTTGGGATGGTGGATCGGAAACAGGATTTCGACCCGATGGCTTAAGTTTCGTCGCATCAGGTCGGCGCTACCCAGATACACCTCCTCGGCCCCTCCGTTCCGGAAATAATAGACGCGGCTGTGCTCTAAAAACCGACCCACGATGCTCGTGACCCTGACATTGTCACTGAATCCGTTGACCAATGGCCGCAAGCAACAAAGTCCCCGAATCAGCAGGTCAACCTTCACACCTGCTTGTGACGCCTGATAGAGCAGTCTGATCATTTGCGGATCTTCCAGTGCGTTCATTTTGAAAATAAGATGGCCACCCTTACCACCTTCCTGAAGTGCAGTTTCTCTGAGGATCAATTCTTCGAGCCGCTGTCTTAGATTGACGGGGGCCACAAGGAGCTCGCGCGGCTCATTTTTCCGGGAGTATCCCGTCAACGCGTTGAAAAAGTAGGTGACGTCAGTAGCGATTTGTTCATTGCACGTCAACAAACCGAAGTCGGCATAGACACGTGCCGTGGCTGGATTGTAATTGCCCGTTCCTAGATGCACGTACCGGCGGATATCATCGCCTTCACGCCGGACCACCAAGGCTGTTTTGGAGTGGACCTTCATACCCACCAGCCCGTAGACAACGTGTACTCCTGCATCCTCCAAGGTTCGCGCCCACTCAATGTTGCTTTCCTCATCGAAGCGCGCCTTGAGTTCGACCAGGACGGATACCTGCTTTCCCTCCTCAATGGCGTCCAGGAGGGCAGCCACAATCGGCGAGTTGCGGCCCACACGATACAAGGTCATCTTGATCGCTAGTACGTTGGAGTCGCGTGCCGCTTGTTCGAGGAACTCCACGACCGGTTGAAAAGACTCGTAGGGATGATGCAGCAGGAGATCCTCCCGGCGGATGGCAGAGAACATGTCTTCCTCAGCGTCGGCCCCCAGACTCGGAGGAATGGACGGCGCAAGAGGTTTATCCTTCAAGTCCGGGCGGTCCAATGCATACAGTTCGATCAGCCGTCCCAGGCCGATAGAGCCTCTGATCCGGTACACGTCCTGTTTGTCGATTGGCAGATTGCCGGCCAGGATCTCCAAAACCTTCTCGGACACATTTACGTCTACCTGGAGACGCACGACCGAGGTAAACCGCCGCAGTTTCACGGCCTCTTCGACGCTTTCCAGGAGGTCATCGCTCTCCAGTTCCTGAATTGCAACTTCGGCATCGCGAGTTACCCTGAAAGGGTATGCTTCCACGATTTCCATTCCCGGAAACAGCAAATGAAGATTCGCAATGATCAACCGTTCCAACCAGACAAACGTCGATTCGGGCTTTAAAGGTTTGGAGATCTTCGCTTGACGTGGAGCGGACATTACCGGAACCAGCCGCGGCAGGGAATCCGGTACTTTTACTCGAGCGAAGTTTTCCGTGCCCTGGCTGTCTCCCACAACCACGGCCAGATTTAAACTGCCGCTGGAGATATGAGGGAATGGCCGACCGGGATCGAAGGCCAACGGCGTGAGAACTGGGAAAACGTCCTCAAGGAAATACAAGTCCATTGCGGATCGTTGTTCTTGTGTTAAGGAGGAAATGTCTAAGATTCGGACTCCTTCGCGCTCAAGGGCCGGTAGGAGTGTGTCGCGCAAGAGTTCCTGGATTTCTTCAACGAGCTTCCTGACCTCCTGGCGAATAAGTTGTAATTGAATCGCCGCGGGTAAGCCATCGACGGCGGCTTCTTGAACACCGCTTGCCGCTTGCTTTTGCAGACCGGCGACTCGCACCATGAAAAACTCATCCAGGTTAGAGCTGATGATAGAGAGGAACTTTATTCTCTCCAGCAGAGGATTTCCCGGGTCCTGTGCCTCCTGCAGGACCCTTCTCTGAAATTCCAGTAAGCTGAGCTCGCGGTTGATGTATAACGCGGGAGACGTTAGCGTCAGAGTTTGTAGATCGGAAGGCGGCATCGTGACGGGTGCTTGGGCACCGGATGTCTCCGCATGCCGACCCGAATCCAATTCACGGTCTACCGGAGGTGTCATAGGGTCATCATTTTACTCGGTTCTAGCCCTTTTCTCTTTTCAGAACTCGAAGGAAGTGCGGAATCCCCAGAACAGAAAACCGGCAAGAACAATGGAGGCTGGCAGGAATAGAAGCCATGGCATGAGCAGGTTCCGGACAGTTACCGCCACAGCTTCGAATGCCTGCCGGTAAGCCTCTTCTGGCTCCAGCGCAGTCGGGGCGTCTCCGACAGCCGGCATTGTCGCACGCTCTCCTTGGCCGCTCCCCTGCTTGTGACTCCGTGGATTCACTCCGACACCAGACCGATATTTTAAGAGAACCGTGTTAGCCTCCGCCAAAAGCCCCGATCCGCAGGAGGTTCACTATGAGCGCCCTTCGCAAACTTTGGGTAGACAACGAAGGACAAGACATTGCCGAGTACACGATGATGCTCGCGGTGATCCTTGTGACAGTCATCGGCACGATTCGAATGCTCGGGTCAAATGCCAACAATGTGTTCTCAGCCGCTGCAAGTTCCATTCAGTAGCGACCTGAGGAGACGCACCACCCAATTAGATTGCAGCATGGCTGCGAATTATACGGCCGGTTCTCTAGACTGGGGCGGTACACTTGCGTCGCGATGCTCGTCCAGCCCGGGCCGAAATCCAAGGGGAAAACGAAAACGGGGGATTTCGGTCCAGTCCGGTCTAGACCGCTAACCCAAAATCCTTCGAAACCGCTGCTTCTACCAAAGAATTCTTGCGCGCACTTGGCCGTCCATCTCCTCAAAAAGAGTTCGAATGCGATAGGACCGGAGATAGAACTCCAGAATGTCGCGGTCACTCATTACCTTCGACTCTTTGAACGCTTGGATTTGCTGCTGAACAAGTTCGTCGAGTTCCCGCTTCAATTGCGGGTTGACGCCTGGCATTAGAGCCTCCAAGCCAGAGGAGGGCGAGATGGTGCGCATGCTACTCCGGGAATGTTAAAGGTATGTGAAAAATGACAGTGGCCGGGTGCCTCGCAGGAGAAATTTCCTTCAGGTTGCCTGCCGTCGAGAGGATCCAAGGGAGTAGCTTCACGCCCGTTCATTGTGTCTATTTTCACGCCTAAGCGGTCGGAATCGTGATGACACCAACTGGCCGAAACGAAGCCCGGGTTAAGATACTTTCGACAGGATTCGAAATCGGACTTTAGAATCGGACGGGATAGGAGATTTGCTCGTGCCCGAAGCGATTGTTGAAGCGCGCCAAGTTGAGAAGTTCTACTCCCAGCCCCATGGAGGCAGGGTACAGGTCATTGCTGCGATTGATTTGGCGGTCTATCCAGGAACAATTCTGGCGTTACTGGGGCCGTCAGGATCGGGGAAGTCCACCCTCCTCCGAATGCTCACAGGACTGTCGCAGCCATCATCCGGCGAGGTCTTGTGGCATGGGAGGCGGCTCGATGGTCATATTCCGAATGTCGCCATAGTATTCCAGAGTTTTGCTCTCTATCCATGGTTGACTGTCTTGGAAAATGTGGAGGCTCCGCTCGAAGCTCGCAACGTACCCCCAATCGAGCGCCGTAAACGAGCCCTTAGAATGCTCGATACCGTAGGACTGGATGGCTTCGAGACTGCTTATCCCAAGGAGCTCTCTGGTGGGATGAAGCAGAGGGTGGGATTTGCCCGAGCTCTTGTAGTCGAACCTGAAGTGCTCTTTATGGATGAGCCCTTCTCTGCATTGGATGTTCTCACTGCTGAAAACTTACGAAACGAATTGCTAGAGCTGTGGCTGAATAAGAAGATGCCGACGACCGCCATCTTCATTGTTACGCACAATATCGAAGAAGCAGTTTTGTTAGCCGACCGAGTCATCGTGCTCGGTCGAAATCCCGGTCGAATCCGCGCGGATTTCGAGGTTAAGCTACCCCACTTCCGGGATCGTAAGACAACTCGATTTGTTGAGCTAGTAGATTATATCTACAAAGCAATGACCCAGCCGGATGCGGAGCATGTCTTGCCCTCAGCACCGGTCAGGCCAACTCCATCCGCCAAAGTCGGCTATCCGATGCTTCCCCATGCGCGACCCGGTGGAATCGCGGGATTACTCGAAATGATGGAGGACCGCGGGGGGCGTGACGATCTATATCGGCTGGCGGAGGAATCGGGCATGGACGTGGATGACCTCTTGCCCATTGTGGAAGCAGCCAGCATGCTGGGATTTGCGAAATTGTACGAGGGTGATGTTGCCATCACCGAGAGCGGCAAAGCTTTCGTCAACGCTGACATCCTCCAAAGGAAGGAGCTCTTTCGGGACGCGGCCGTCAGTCGTGTTCCGCTTTTGTCACAAATGGACTCGGTATTGACGAGAAAGTCCGATCGCAGCATCGACCTGGAATTCTTCCACGACATTCTGGATGAACACTTCAGCGAAGATGAAGTAACACAACAACTAGAAACTGCTCTGCATTGGGGCCGGTACGCGGAAATCTTTGATTACGATTCGAAAAACGGCAAGCTGTTCTTACCTGAATCGAGTGAAAATACAGGCGTATCTTCGAAAACAACTACGACGCCATGAAGCGGCCCGCTAAGGCACAATTGCTGACGAGTTCCTCGCCCTGGCTGCGGCTGCCCGAAACCCGTTTCCACCTTCCCGACATTCTGATGTTTGCTGCGGGCCTGGCGCTCTTTTATGGGATTTTGGCGGTAGCGCGCACCTGGTTTGGCCCTCTTACTCCACAGGTCGAGGTCTCACTCAGCCCCAGGGCCCTTCCAGAGTACGCAAGCTATTCGTTGTTGCGGATTGGAGTCGCGTACGCGCTTAGTTTGCTCTTTACATTGGTTTACGGGTACATCGCTGCCAACAACGCCAAGGCGGAACGCTACATGATTCCCTTGCTGGATGTATTGCAGTCCATTCCGGTTCTCAGTTTTTTGCCTGGCGTCATGCTCGCAATGGTCGCTCTCTTCCCGGCGCGTCAATTGGGGGTTGAGTTCGGCTCGATCTTGTTGATTTTCACTGGGCAGGTCTGGAACATGGCGTTCAGTTTTTATGCATCCCTCAAGAGCATTCCAAGGGACATGCGAGAAGCGGCCAAAATCTATCGCTTTAATTGGTGGCAACGGTTTACGGAAGTGGAACTGCCATTTGCGGCTATCGGCCTGGTGTGGAATTCGATGATGTCGGTGGCCGGCGGTTGGTTCTTTCTGATGGCCTGCGAAATGTTCGTCTTGGGGAAAAGAGACTTTCGTCTCCCCGGATTGGGCTCGTATCTACAGACCGCTGCGAGTGCTGGCGATACGTCAGCTATTCTGTGGGGCATCACCGCGATGGTCACGGTGATCGTGTTGCTTGACCAGTTCGTTTGGCGGCCGGTGATCGCCTGGGCTGAAAAGTTCAAGGTCGAACAGGTCGAAAGCACCGATGTAGCCAGATCATGGTTTCTGGATTTCGTACGTCAATCGCGCGCGGTAACGCGAGTTCGCAAGCAAGCTCTTCAACCCATCAGGGAACGCTTGCTGTCCCACTTCGCGCGACTGCACCAGGTTCAACAGACATCGAACCAGCCTCACCGGTTGAGGATTTGGTCAAGTCGCATTGTTGGTTTTGCAGCTCTGGTGCTTATTGGTTATGGCGCTCTACGCGCAGCCGCTACTCTGACCGGACTCAACCGCGTGGAGGTCAGGCAATTACTGGCAGGTACAGGTGCAACGTTCTTGCGGGTAAATGTTGCCCTACTGCTTGGCGCGCTCTGGACGGTGCCAGTGGGGGTTGCCATTGGCTTCCATCCTAAGCTGGCTCGTGTCGCCCAGCCGTTGGTACAAATCGCCGCCTCCGTTCCAGCGACTGCATTGTTTCCGGTTGTCTTGCTTTTGCTGATTCGTACCGGTGGAGGCCTGGGCATAGGGTCGATTGCGTTATTACTCTTGGGAACGCAATGGTACATCCTCTTCAATGTCATTGCCGGCGCCATGGCGATCCCCACGGACTTGAAGGAAGTAACCGATATTTTTCGAATCAAGGCATGGGGCCGTTGGCGACGGCTCATATTGCCCGGTATTTTCCCATATTTGGTCACAGGGCTAGTGACAGCGTCTGGGGGCGCATGGAATGCCAGTATTGTCGCCGAATATTTTCATTTCGGAGGACAAACGATCTCTACAATTGGTTTAGGTTCTACTATCAGCCAAGCAACCGACAGCGGAAATATCGAATTGCTGATTGCAGCAACTGTGGCGATGGCGGCTACGGTGGTTACCATTAATCGGCTGGTCTGGCGAAGGCTCTATGGGCTGGCTCAATCGCGCTTCAAGCTTGACGGCTAGCTATCAATTGAAGCAGGGGCTAGTACGGGCGGCTTGATAAAACGCGCTGAACGACCGGCATAACTGTCATCTCGCGAGGAAGATGTTGCCGGGCAGTCCGCTAAGCCGGCACGATTGGTGTACCGCATGCTTCGCTTCGGCATGGAGTTTATAGATCAAGGAGCCGAGTTCTACGAAGCTAAAATCCACCATCGGCAGATCCGTCGTCTGAAATGGCAAGCCGCGAAACTAGGTTTCCAGCTCAGTGAAATTCCTGCATCTTAGCGACTGGGTCGTTCGAGTTTCTGGGGAGGTAAAGTGTCACGCTTCAGCCGATCTGCCTATCTTCTTCTGCGGTTCTCTCGCACGATCATTCCCGGCAATGCCGTAGCGGAGCGCAGCCCTGCACAGCGCACCCGTCTGTCCCATCAAAATGTTACAGGAATGTTAAACGCGACACAGGGAAACGGCACGCACACAATGACATTCCGTTTCCACGCCTCAAACGCAAAGATAGGCTCTACAATGTTGCGTTATGTACTGAGGCTATATGAATGTGACCCGGGTGCTGTCCGGACGTTTTTCTGAAATAACTTCTGCCCAGTTAATTCTCGTTTTCCTGGTTCTTCTCCCCGCGTGCAAATCACGGACACCGTCCGCTAGTGAATCGGGCTTTCCCTCGAGTGACAAGCTCGAACTGACGTTCACATACGGCTCGGAGAAGCAGAAATGGATCAACGAGGTCACCAACGACTTCAATCGTGGTGACCATCGTACGAGCAGTGGGAAAAGAATCTACGTTCATGCCATTCCCATGGGCTCCGGAGAGGCGATCGACGAAGTAATGGAAGGACGCCGTCAACCGCACCTTATTAGCCCCGCATCTGCGGCGTTCATCAAGCTGGGCAATGCCGAATCACAAAGCAAGTACGGAAAGGATCTGATCACGTCCACTGACAATCTGGTGCTCTCGCCGGTAGTGATCGCGATGTGGAAGCCGATGGCGGAGGCCCTGGGATGGGGCAAGAAGCCCATCGGCTGGTCCGACATCTTGGCACTGGCTCGCAACCAGAAAGGTTGGGAAGCCTACGGGTACCCCCAGTGGGGGCGATTCAAGTTTGGTCATACCCACCCGCAATTCAGCAATAGTGGGCTGATCTCCTTGTTCGCGGAAATCTATGCAGCTTCCGGGAAGACGGCAGGCCTCACAGTGGCTGACGTGAACAAGCCCCACACTGCGGACTTTCTCTCCGGAATCGAGAACTCAGTCGTGCACTACGGCAGTTCGACGGGCTTTTTTGGGCGGCAGATGTTCTCGACCGGCCCTCAGTATCTTTCGGCTGCCGTGCTCTACGAGAATATGGTCACCGAGTCGTATTCGCAGAACAACCTCCCCTTTCCGGGGGTTGCGATTTATCCGAAGGAGGGCACTTTCTGGAGCGACCACCCGATCGGGATAGTCGAACGCAACTGGGTTACGGCGGAACATCGGGAAGCCGCGAAGACGTACGTTCAATACCTGCTGCAACGGCCGCAGCAGGAGAAGGCCATCGCTTACGGCTTCCGTCCCGGTGCTGTTGACGTGCCGTTGGCTACGCCCATTAATGAGGCGCACGGTGTCGATCCGAAAGAGCCCAAAACGACGCTGGAAGTGCCGTCCGTGCCAGTGATGGATGCCATCCTTGGCCTCTGGCAACAGAAGAAGAAAGCGGCGAACGTTGTGCTGGTGATGGACACTTCGGGCAGCATGAACGACAACCATAAGATTCAGAATGCGCGCGAGGGGGCAAGACAGCTCGTCAGCCTGCTTTCCGACGGGGATCGGCTTTCGCTGCTTCCATTCAACAGCAAGGTCACATGGGCGAGCCAGAATCTCTTAATCAAGAGCGGCCGAGACGAGCTTTCCAGAACCATAGACTCGCTCTTTGCACAGGGTGGAACCGCGCTCTATGACTCGATCGACAGCGCATATCAATATTTGTTGACTCAGAATCGTGACCAGGAAGCAGACAGTATCTTGTCGGTCGTGGTATTGACAGATGGTGAAGATACGGAAAGCAAGATGCACCTGAACGAACTTATGGACCGGATCCGCTTCGATGGTGAAACCCATACGATTCACGTGTTCACCATCGCTTATGGAAGTGATGCAAGAAAAGACATTCTGGGGCAGATTGCTCAAACCACTCAGGCGAAGTCTTATGAAGGAACGCCCGAAAACATTATCGGAGTCTTCAAGGACATTTCGACGTTTTTCTAAGCGACACGATACCAATGGCCAATATCACGAATTCGAGCGATGGTCCGAAACTAACCCCTCTAGGAAGGGTCTTTATCTTCCTCTTCATCATTGGGTGCGTGGTCGGAGCCTACTACTTGTTCGTGGGCAAGAAATCGCTGGAGGCGACCAAGAGCGCTGCCACGTCGTTGCTCAGCGGCGGTCCGCCCATCGAGATCGGCATCGCCTACGGCACCGAAAAACAGCGCTGGCTGGAATGGGCGGTAGCGGAATTTGCCAAAACTTCCGAAGGCAAACATATCAAGGTCAACCTGATACCGATGGGATCGCTCGAAGGGGCTCACGCCATCTTGTCCGGCGACCAGCGGATCAACGTCTGGTCTCCGGCTAGCGCCGCCTACAAAGACACCTTTGTGCAGGAGTGGCAGGTGAAATACAACGACAATCCGTTCGTGCGGGAGGAACCGATCGCATTGTCGCCGATGGTGTTCGTGGTCTGGGAGGAGCGCTACCAGCCCTTCATTCAGAAATACAGGACCATGTCGCTTGAGACGGTGCACGATGCACTGCAGGTCAAAGGTGGATGGGACGAGATTGCGCATCATCCCGACTGGGGATTATTCAAATTTGGCCACACTCATCCCAATCAGTCGAATTCCGGGCTGATGACCATTGTCTTGGCGGCCTATTCTTATCACCACAAAACAAGGGACCTTACCCTGAAAGACGTGCTCGATGTGGGCTTCCAGAAATGGCTCGAGGAACTTGAGCGCGGCGCCAGCGGCATGTCGAACAGTACGGGCAACATGATGCGCGAGATGGTCCTGAAAGGCCCGTCGTCCTACGATGTGCTGTATGTCTACGAAAGCGTCGCGATTGACTATCTGAAGAATGCCGAGGGACGCTGGGGCCAACTGCGTGTCGTCTATCCCGAGTACAACGCCTGGAACGAGAATCCCTACTACATCATCAACGCTTCATGGAGCACTTCTGACCAGCGGAAGGCGGCAGACACGTTCCTGAAGTTTCTGTTGACCGAGCCGATCCAGAAAGAATCGCTCAAACATGGCTTTCGCCCGGCAAACCCGAGTGTGCCGGTAAAATTTGCGGATAGCCCATTTGAGCTCTATGCCAGCAACGGCATTCAGATAGAGCTTCAAAGGATTTGTGAACCTCCCAAGGCCGAAGTAGTGAACAACCTACTGGCAAGCTGGCAGCGTACGCAAGGGAACCGGTAGGAGTAAGCTGTAGGCAGTCAGTTATTGCTATCGAAAAGGGGGCACGCATCGCGATGTTCCAGCGGCTATCAAATCTCATTCGTGGTTTCTTCAGCCTTTTCATCTCGGGACTTGAGCGCCAGAACCCAGAAGCACTGTTGGAGGTCGAGCAGGAGAACCTTCGGAAGCAGATCGGACAGTACAACCAGGGCTTGGCCTCTCACGCAGGTCTTTGCGAGCGACTGATCGCGCAGGTCAGACAGCTGGAAAACGAACAGCGTGACCTTCGCGCCAAAACTGCGGCCAATCTACGAGCCGGAAACCGCGAAACCGCCGCCCAATATGCGTTGCGCTTGCAGACCATCGAACGCGAATTGGATGAAAATCGCACTCAGATGGAGCAGGCGGAGAAGACTTATAAGGATCTGGTGAAGGCCAGGGATCTCGCCATTATGGCCGCGCGCAACAAAATCGAATCTCTCAAATCTGGCATCACCGACCTGAAGATGAAGCGTGCAATGGCAGAATTGACGGAGATGGCGTCCGGCATGATCACCAGTATTGGCAGCTCCGGAGAGACGCTGGACCGCTTGCACAACATCGTTGAAGAGGAGCGTTCGAAGGCCGCAGGACGCGTGCGAGTTGCGCGTGACACCCTCGACACATCCGCGGTAATGGTGAAG
>Ga0126373_10002354_pt1 | contig 13926 bp, 13 predicted proteins | sample PanSoiMetPlot_11_FD_92545 | JGI IMG/M metagenome (GOLD analysis project Ga0126373, IMG submission 92545) | Tropical forest soil microbial communities from Panama - MetaG Plot_11 | ecosystem: Environmental > Terrestrial > Soil > Tropical forest > Bulk soil | place: Panama | collected 2016-02-17 | reverse complement strand
CATCGCCACCTTCGCCGCTCAGCACCACGGTGACCTGATTTCTCGCCGCCTGTGCAAGTGCGAAGGTAGGAATCGTCGCGGCATCGGTGGTGGGATCGTCGAGCGCGGCTACGATACGTGGCGCGCTTTTCCAGAAGTAGTCGGCGCTCATTTCCACGACATGGTGATCGGCGCCGACCGCGCGCGCGACCCGGTGCGCGTCGCGGCTTTCGTCGGGCACGCTGCTGTCGGGAAAACTCGCGCTGATCGCGACGACCGGATTGGTTGAAAGCTGCGCCATCAATCCGACCAGCGTCGAGGAATCGATTCCGCCGGACAGGAACAGTCCGTAGGGAACATCGGATCGAAGATGATGTGCGACGCTGTCGCGCAAGACCTGGTCGAGCTGTCGCAGGGCATCTGGGTAGTCGATCACCCGCGGCGCATCCGCAGGCAGTGCGGCGCGGCGGCGGCGCTCCATGATCTTTCCGTCGGCAATCACCAGCGTTTCGCCCGGAAGCACGCGATGGATGTGCGCGAAGATGGTATCGGCGCCGGTGGTGAACTTGAGCTGCAGGAGTTCGGCGCGGGCGCGTGGCCGGATCCTCCTCTCGGCCAGCCCCGCCGCCAGCAGTGCGCTGGGCTCGGAAGCGAACGCGAAAAAGGGAGCCTTCTCCACGTAGTAAAGCGGTTTGATTCCGAATGGGTCGCGGGTCAGGACCAGCTTTCCGGCCGCCGGATCATAGATCGCGATCGCATACATGCCACGGAGTTCATCGACAAACTTAAGACCCTTGCGCCGATAGAGGTGCAGGGGGGACTCGCAATCCGATCCGGTGCGAAAGCCCACCTCCCCGAGCTGTTTGCGCAACTCGGGGTCGTTGTAAATCTCGCCATTGGCAACCAGCACCGCGCCCTGGTCTTCGTACAGCGGCTGGCGGCCGGTCTTGAGATCGATGATGGCCAGGCGGGTGCTCAACACACCGACACAACCCGCGACATGGCGCCCGCTGCCGTCGGGCCCGCGATGCGCGAGGGCGGCCTGCATCACGTCCAAGGTCTCCGCAGCGACCGGCCGCCCGTTGGACATCATCACCCCGGCTATCCCGCACATAAGCTATCCAGCGAAGCGTGCCACCTCACGGTTCGGGCAAGAAAGTGTAGCGAGCGGATTTCCACTCCCCGCGCCGGGGATCTGTCCGGTGCCGAGGTTCCCGCCAAGGGCTTGGGTTGGCTCGCACTCCCACGGTCAGTCCAACTTGTAGTGGAAGATGCTCAGTCTCGCGATCCGGGTGCGGTCGTAACCGCGCCACTTTGAGGCCGGAACTTCCTTCGGCCCGACCCGGCGAAACTTGAGGCGGCTGAAAAACCGTGCCGCGCGCTCTTCGCTGGTGCACGCAAACACGTAGCGCAGCATCCGCGCCCGGGCCTCGCTCACGACCTCCTTGACCAGCTCCACGGCCACCCCTTCGCCCTGGAAGCGCGTGAGCGTGTACAGGGCGGTGATCTCGCCGGCGCGCTCCCGCCTATAGGGATCGGTCAGCAGCGCGCAAATCCCGGCCAGGTGTTCGTCGCCGATTCGGTAGCCGAAGCACGAGGGCAGAATTTTCGCGATCTGCTCCTCGCTGCGCGACAGCAGCGAGCCTTCACTCTGCCCACGCATAATCAGCGCTTCGACTTCTTCGAAGTCATCGATGGAAATCGGCTGCACGTGTCCGTACGGAGTTTCGGTGAACAAGGTCCCTGCCCCGACAAAGCTGAACAGCTCTTCGTACACGTCGCGCGGAGCGACCAGGTTCACGGAGCCGACTCCGTCCTTGAGGGCGCGCGCGGCGGAGCGAATTATCGCGCGTCGTACCCGCGAGCGGATTCCCCGGGTTGTGCGGGGAATCCGTTTGCTTTCGACGAAGGAGAGCCGATTGCCTTTGCGATCGGCAAGCCCATCCTGGCGGTCGAGAAAGATAAGTTTGAAGACGCGCAGTCGGCTCGCCAGCTCTTGCGCGAACACCACCAGGTCGTCCTCCTCTTCATCGTTGGTCGACGCGACCACGATCGAACCCGCGCGCAACCCTTCCCAGATTTGCGTGACGGCGCCATCGGGCGGATACGGGCGCGACCGCATGCCGAGCGACGGATTGAACACCGGCACCGGTCCTATCGGCGCGAGCCGGCCCATCCGCCGCAGGAGCCTGGGCAACGCGCTTGGAGAAACGATCACGATGCAGCGGGTCTGGTTCTTCTTGAGATGACGCAGCGTACGCAACAGCGAGTTGAAGTCGCTGGTGCGAGTGCCGGCCGGTGGAACCATCGCAAACAGCAGGCTCTTGCCGTAGAACTCCTCGAGATAAAAGCTTTCCTCGGAAAAGCTGCGAGTGCGTGAGCGCTCGTCCGCGGGCAAGGAAAACGATGACAGGTCGTTCACCGCTGGATGTCCGGCTCACTGCGGGCTGGACCCGGCGAGATGGAGAGTAACGCGAAAAACACTGTTTATTGCTTGCCGACCGATTCGGACCGAGCGGTGGCAACGGTGAGCGAACTATCTGGAACCTTGCTCGACGCGATTTCAGACAGGGAGGTATCTGAAAACACTTCCAGCAGCACGCGCTGTCCCTTCTCCCAGACCCGGTACATCCGGCAGGTCGGTTGCAACGCGCACGAACTGGATCCGTCGGTGCAGATGTTGAGTGTGATCGGACCTTCGACCGCCTCAATTATGTCGCGGAAGGTGATCTGCGCGGCGGAGCGCGCGAGCTGATAGCCGCCACCAGGGCCGCGTCGCGCCTGGACCAATCCGCGGCGCATCAGGTCGCGAATCACTTTTTCCAGGTAGTACTTGGGGATCTGCTCGTGCCGGGCGATTTCGCTTCCGCGCGCGACTCCCGCCGGACGATCCGCCAGGTAGATCATTGCACGCAACGCGTACTCGATCTTGCGCGGTATCTGCATCAGGCTCATCGCACGGCTCTCCCGCCTAGGCCTGCGCCGACGCGAGAGAGGCGAACCCCCGCTCGGCCAGCATCTTCTCCACGTACTTGACCAACATGTCGCTTTCGAAGTTTACCTCGTCGCCCGCTTTTCGGTCGCCCAGCGTGGTGACCTTGAGGGTATGCGGAATCATCGCCACCGAAAATTGTCGGCCCTTGATCCCAAAACAGGTCAGACTGATCCCGTCGAGCGCCACGGATCCTTTTTCCACCAGGTAGCGAACCTCGCTGGCCGGCCCCTCGAAGGTGAACAGCCGCGAGCTCCCCTCGGGCTTGATGGAAACGATCCGCGCGACGCCATCCACGTGCCCGGCCACCAGATGGCCACTGAGCAGCTTGTCCATCGTCAGACATCGCTCGAGGTTAATCCGGTCCCCGGCCTTGAGTGCGCCCAGGTTCGAGCGGCGCAGGGTCTCGGCGGAAAGGTCCGCCGAGATTTTTCCGCGTCCTTTCGCCACGACCGTAACGCAGACCCCGTTGAAACAAATCGAATCGCCAATATGGATCTTGCTTAGGGGCAACGCGGTTTTGACCGTCATCACCGCGCCCAGCGGAACGCGCTTGACGTTAGCGATGGTGCCCAGGTCTTCGATTATTCCGGTGTACATTGCGCCTTCCACTCATACTCGGCTCGGGCGAATCGAGGATCTAAAAATCCAGAAAAATCTTATCTTTTGGGCAGGGGGTGAGGCAACCAGGGAGCCGGTTCACCCCGGCGGTCGTTTTCGGGGATCGCGCCAGCCCGCACCGGGCCTGCGTGCGCTGCAACAGGGAGCGGTTGTCGCACGGCCAGCGATGCCATCTCCGCGTTGGGTCGTTTAAGCTTAAAGGCGTGATATAGCGCTCGTAACCTCTGACCTCTAAGCTCATCAGCGATGGCATCGCGGCAAAAATCTGGTCCTTCGCGCGCCCCGGCGGTCAAAGCCCTGCTTTTCGATTTTGGCGGAACGCTGGCGTTTCTTGATTACGAATTACTTGCGTGCGAGTTCAGCCGGTTGGGTCGCAAGCTCGATGCGCTCGCCCTTGAGTATGCGGAGTACCAGGGTCGTGCGATGCTCGATCATTTCATGATGGGCGAGCGTGGGGGCGACGTGAACGACGGCTACCAACAATTCTTTCGCGGCTGGATGCGCGCGGCAGGAATTGCCGACGAGGAAGTGCTCGAGCACGCCGCGCGCTTCCAGGAAATTCATCGGGAGCGGACCCTGTGGCGCGTGGTGAGGCCGGGAACTCGTGAAGCGCTGGAGCGGCTTAAGTCGCAGGGGCTCAAACTGGCGGTCGTCTCGAACGCGGACGGCAACGTCGAGAGGGATGCGAAAGACTTTGGGCTCGCGCCTTTTTTCGACACCATCGTGGACTCGCACGTGGTCGGTGTGGCCAAGCCCGATCCGCGAATCTTTCAGATCGCTCTTGAGCGCCTGGGTGTCACTCCCGACCAGGCGCGTTACGCGGGCGACATCTACTCGATCGATATGGTGGGTGCGCGCGCGGCGGGAATCGAAGCGGCCCTGATCGACCAGCATGATCGCTATCACTGGGTAGAACATCGCAAGATCCGTCACGTCGGCCAGCTCCATCCCTTTTGAGCCAGGTTGGACGCAGACACCGGTCCCTCGAAATTCGGTCAGTGCGCAGGGGCGGCAATTTCGCGCGGACCGACCAATCCCCGGTTGCAAGTTGTCGGCGGTTGCGCGGCCTTGAATACGGGGCGGATAATCCGCCCGGGTCGACAAAACTATGGGCGTAGTCAGGGAGACCTCCGAAAAACTGATCCGTGGCGAAATCTCTACGCGCCAGCTTCATCCGCTCACGCCAACCGGCCAGAGCGAGGAAGTCGCCGACGGCGTCATGTTCTACCGCTGGTTTGCGAACGTCACCGCGATTAAAACCCGAGAGGGACTGGTCCTGGTCGATACCGGCGCCTACTTCAATCAGTCCGCCACCCTTGCGCAGCTGCGCAAGTTTTCCCCGGAACGGGTTAACACCGCGATCTATACCCATGGACACGTCGACCATGCGTGCGGCACTCCGGCGCTGCTCGCCGAGGCGCGCCAGAACAACCTCGCGCGCCCACGCGTGGTCGGGCATCGCGGGGTGGCGGCACGCTTCGATCGCTACAAGCGGACCCTCGGCTACAACAGCGCGGTCAACACGCGCCAGTTCAACCGCCCGTCCCAGTGGCCGACCGAGTACGTCTACCCCGACACCTATTTCGACAATCAGCTCAACGTGGTTGCGGGCGATCACAAGTTCGAATGTCATCACGCACGTGGCGAAACCGACGACCATTGCTGGGTCTACCTCCCGCAGCGCAAAGTCCTGTGCACGGGAGATTTCATCATCTGGGCGGTACCCAACGCGGGCAATCCACAGAAGGTCCAGCGCTACGCGCGCGATTGGGCCGAGGCACTCCGCGCGATGAGCAAGCTGGGCGCGGAAGTGCTGCTGCCCGGCCACGGCTATCCGGTTTTCGGTGCGCTGACCGTCAGGCGAATGCTCAACGACACCGCCGAGTTTCTTCAGGACCTCTACGACAAGACCGTCGCGCTGATGAACGCGGACGCGACGCTCGACGAGATAATCCACGCGGTCAAGCCCCGGCCCGATCTGGTCGAGAAGCCCTATCTCCAGCCGGTCTATGACGATCCCGAGTTCATCGTGCGCAACATCTGGCGGCTGGAAGGCGGATGGTACGATGGCGTTCCCTCAAACCTGCAGCCCGCCACCGACGCGGAGCGGGGGCGCGAGATCGCGGCGCTGGCGGGAGGGGTCGACAAAATCGTCGCGCGGGCGCTGGAAAAACTCGCCGCAGGAGAGCTGGCTCTGGCCGCGCACCTGGTCGATTGGGCGATCGCTGCCGCGCCCGACGATCGTTGGGCGCACGAGGCGCGAGTCTCCATTTATGTAGCGCGTGCCGAAAGTGCAATCTCGACGATGGCGCACGGGATCTTCCGGGGGGCTGCGCTCGCCTCGGCGAAAAAACTGGGACAGGAGCCACCGCCCGACCAGCGCAGTTTCTGAGTCGCCACCGTATCCCCGACCAACTTTTTCAGGGGGTCAAATCGGGACGCTTCGGCCACTCCAGTCCTGGCGAAAACAGCTCGCCTGGAGAAACGATCTTCGCAAACTTTGATGTAGTGGACTCCGCTGCGATCCTAACTCTGATCCAGTTCGTAACCGTCGTCGCCGCTTTGTTTGTCGCGGTGTCCTAACCCGAAGATCTGCGCGCCGGCCTCCAGGAGGCGCCATCCAGTGGAATACTCGCTCGATCCGCGATCGCTCAGCGGCGGGTGGGGCTCGATGGGCACCTTGCCGCCTCTGTGCCACTGCACGGTCACCATGTGATGTGCGACCTGGCGGCCGGTCTCGGGCTCGATCTCGAAAGCGCCAAACAGGGTTCCTGTTCGAAACGTCGAAAATTGTTCGCGCATCCTTACCTGGTCGCAGGCGCCAACCTTCCCAAGGACTGCGGCGACCAGAACCCCCGCGGCGTAGGCCTGCGCAGCGACGTAATCGCATGCGGCGGACCGGGTCTGGGTGCGCATCCGATGCGCGAACTCACGGGGATCCGGTCCCAGCTCGGGAATAAGTTGCGCACCTGGCTCCCACTGGCTGATTCCCACGATTCCCTCCGCACCCTCGCCCAGGTCGCTTCCGAAGCTGCTCCGTCCGGCAGCGACGCACGCCAGCACCGGGATATCGATTTCTGAATCGAGAACCGCGCGCATCACCGCCACATCCTGATCATAGCTGCCGGCACTCACCAGCGAATTGATTCGACCCCGGCGCAGCGTCGTCACCAGCAACTCGGTCGCCTGCCCGGGATCGAACCGCACCTCCCACCTGACGCGCAGGCGCACGCCTTTGCGCCGTACCGGAGGCTCGCGCAAGAAAGCCTGCGCGCCAATGCTGAGCGCACGTGCGAAGTCCGTCGGTTCGGTGATCAGCGCCAGACGCTTGCGCCAGAACTTGAGCGACGCAAGCAGGCGAATGAATTCGTCGAGATATTGGCTGGCGGGAGTTGGCAGTCCCACGATCATCTTGTACCCGCGTCGATAGAGATCGTCGGCGGCTGCGGCATGATTAATGAACAAGCGGCCATGTTCCTCCGCAATCGGTGCGGCAACTGCGGTAAGTTCGCTGGAGTAAGGGCCCAACACGACGTCGCTGCCGGTGTCCCCGCACAACTCGCGATAGATCGCTGCGCAGCGGCTTTGCTCGCTGCAATCGTCCTGGCAGCGCAGTGCAAAGTAGCCTCGTTCTGCGCCGATGGTTACTCCTCCTGCGGCGTTGATGTCACCGACAAAAAGCTGGAGCGCGTCTTCGATTTGGCGTCCGAGCGGCGCGAATTTGCCGCTCAGTGAAAGCGAAAGCCCCAGAGTTATGTTCACTGCTGCATCCTCGACCGCGACTAAGCTGGAGCCAGACTCCGCGGCTCACCTCGCTCAATACGAAACTTCGGCGATTCCGCCGCGAATCACGGCCTGACCTTCGCTGGTACTGGTCTCGTAGGCGAAGACGCGACGTCCCTCCCGCTCTGCTTGGGGCCACACACGCGTGGTGATCGTTGCCCCCGGGCGCACCGGACGTGAAAATCGCACGCGCAGCCGCTTGAGCCGGGTCGGGTTGCCGTCGCATAGATGGTCGATCATGACTTTGGACGTGAAAGCCATGGTGCAGAGGCCGTGCACGATGATTCCGGGCAGCCCCGCCATTCGCGCCACGTTTTCATCTACGTGAATCGGATTGCGATCTCCCGAAGCTTGCGCGTAACGGAACGTCTGATCGGCATCGATGCTTTGTGCGACGGTGAGATTCGGTTCGCCGCGCGGCCGCTCATCGGCACGTGTCCCTTGCTGGCTTGCACGCCTGCCGGCACCCCGAATGAAAGCACTGAAGACCGAATAGTTCACCGCCACGCCATCCTGATTCACCGCGCTCAACTCGACGGTCAGGGTTTCGCCGGTGGCCTTGGCATCGATTGCGGTAATTTTTGCGCGCGAGGTGATCCGATCCCCGGGGCGGATCGGAGCCGGGAACCACATGTCCTGTTCGCCGTGGACCAGGCGCAGTAGATCTGCCCCAACCTCGGGATCCATGACCGCGTTGAGGGTCGAGTTCCAGGTTACCACCACTGCGAACATCGGTGGCGCGACCAGGCCGCCCGGCTGCGCCGCATCAAAGAATGCGGGATTGTCCTCGTTGTAGGCGCGCGCATATTCCTGCATCGCGGTAACGGTCACCGTGGTGGTTACTGGCGCAAATTCTTTGCCGATGCACGACTTGTTAAGAGGCATTTTGCTTAACCTCGTTTCAGGTGACTAATCAACTCAGCTCGCGGCCTCCGACGAATACCGCCCGCAATTCGAGCGCGCGGTTCAGTATTATCAGGTCGGCCCAACAGCGCGGTACCAGTTGCCCGCGATCGCGAAGCCCGAGAACCGCGGCCGGGTTGGTAGATGCCATGACCGCCGCTTCCGCCAGAGGCACCCCGACTTCGCGCTGCATCAGGCGCACACCGTCCAGCATCGAAGTGATACTGCCCGCGAGGGTGCCGTCCGGCAGCCGCGCGGCCCCGCGGTCGATTCGCGCTCGGCCCGAGCCCACATCCCAATTCGCCCCGTCCCCGGTTCCCGCCAGCGGGACCATGTCGGTGGTGAGTACGATTCCCGGAGTGCCACGTGCCCGCCAGGCCAGCCGCAACACCTCCGGATGCACGTGGACGCCGTCGGCGATGAAGGCGGAACGGGCTGCGGAAGGCGCCAGCGCCAGCGCAATCACTCCGGGGTCGCGATGATTCAGCGGGCGCATGGCATTGCACACGTGGGTGAACATCCGCGCGCCAGCAGCCACCCCGGCGCGCGCTTCCTCCAGCGTTGCATCGGTGTGTCCGAGGGAAACCGCTACGCCACGTCCGGTCAGCTGCTTGATGGCATCGAGCGCGCCAGGCAGCTCGGGCGCGAGTGTTATAAGTTTCAAGGCCGGGAGTGCGCGCAGCCGTTCGAACGCTTCGCCGCGCGGCTCGAGGTTCAACGCGGGATGCGCCCCCAGCCGCCGTGGCGAAATGAACGGCCCTTCCAGGTGCATCCCGAGAATCGCGGCGGCCCCGGCCGGGCCTTCGCGCTCCGCGGCGAGCGAGGCGGCCAGGGCGACCGCGGCGTGCACCTGCTCGATGCGCTCGACGGTCGCGGTGACAGCGGTAGGCAGCCACGCGGTGGTTCCCTCGCGCGCCAGCTTTCCGCCGATCCCGGCTATCGCCTCGGGGGAGGCCGTCATCACGCCGGCGCCGTGCGACCCGTTCACTTGCAGGTCGACGAACCCGGGCAGGATGTAATCGTCGCTCGCGGTCGGTGCCGCGTGAACCTCGACGATTCGATCGGAAAACGTGATTTGCCCGCGGGTGAGCGTCCCGTCCGGCTGTGCGATTTCTCCGCTCAGTGTTCTCAAGCCGTGACGAGCCATGGTCCCGCCGTCGCGCGCGCGGATTGCGCCTTGCTAGTTTGCGCCGAAACGCTCCTGGAGCAGCCGCGAAAAGCGCGGCAGATAGATGAGGTCGAAGGTCGCTTCCTTGCCCGGAAACATCGAGACCGCCGCGCCCTTGAGCGCCAGCACGTGCCGCCAGGCCTGCTCGAGAGTCATGTCGTAGTCCTGCACGATGGTTGCGAAGGTCAGATCGACCAGGAACCGCAGCCGTCGGATCATCTTGTTCTCTTGTTCAATTGCGGCTTTGAGGTCGGAATCTGTCATGGCTTTACTCCGTGCGACCGAGGGGTGAGCCCGAGCAATTATCTTCACGCTATCGGGAGCTGGCGGTCAACTGAAGAGGGAAAAGCGCAAAGAGGATTTTGGGCCCTGTCCCGTCCGAAGAGGTTCGTACACTTGTCTTGGTTTGAGCAGGATGACAACCTCTAGCCGCGTGGCTCAGACACGGCTCAAGAGCAGCTTCATATATCTTGCCAATGCGGTAAACGATCTCCGCGGCAACTGGAGCGTTCTTGCGTTCATCGGCGCTCCGCTGACGCTTGCCGCCGCGCTGTGTCTTTTGCCTGATGCGCTGAACCTGCAGCATCGCGTGGTCCAGACCTTCGAGGCGGCGGGGGGTCAGAGTGTCTCCTTCACACCCGCGCAGGCTCATCCTGAAAGCCCGCCACCGCCCGATACCTCACCGCCGCCCCTGTACCCGGTCTGGTTTACGCGGATCCTCCACCTGCTTTCACTCGCTATTACGATATCGCTGAAGTTGGTCGTACTGTGCGCTCTGCAAAGGATGTGGGAAAAGACCCGCGCCCCGGATCTCATCGCCGAAGGCATCGCGATCTATCGTCGCGCTCTGCAGCTGGTTCCCGCTTTTGCGCTCGTGGTTCTGCTGCAGTGGCTCGCTACCATCGTTGGTTTCGCCTTGCTGGTGGTGCCTGGGCTGGTGGTTTACGTCTGGCTCTACTTTGCAGAGTACTCGCTGGTGTTCGATGGCCGTCGCAGCTGGCTCGCCCTGCTCTTCAGCCGCGATCTGATGCGCGGCCGGTTCTTCAAGGTCGCCCTCAGGGTGGTCGTCTTCCTGGCAGTCTGGTCGGGCTACAACTCGTGGGCGGCGACCGTATTTGTGGGGGCCAGCTTGCTCCTGGGGCCCGTGAGCGTAATGACCAACTCCATCGCGGCGTCGATCTTCGTGCTCGATCTGTTCGCGGTCGCCGTCACTTACGCGACTATCGCCTTCTTTACCGCGGCCGGAGTGCGACTCTACCAGGACCTCGGCGCGGTCGCCGAGGAACCCGCGGCCGAGGAAGTCGCAATGCAACCGACGGTGCCGCTCGGCAGCGCACCGGCGTGACTTGGGCCGTCGGCGGGCCGGCGAGTGACCGCGCGAAGCCCTTGCGGAAGTAATTGCTGGTCTCGGAAAAACGAGGACCCGCAGTCGCAGACCAAGCTTACTGATTAACCAGCGGCAGAACCTCTTGCACGAGGCGCTGGAACTGTCCCGCCTGGTCCCACGACGTGATTCGGAGGGCGATGGCCTTGGCGCCCCCTCGCGCGATCGCGCGCAAGTCTTCGGCGCATTGCTTCGGGGTTCCGGCGGCCGTCCACCCTTCCACCATCGGGGGCGCGAACACCGGTCCGTAGTATTCGTCGAGGAAGCGCTTCGATTCCTGCAGCGCCGCAGCGCGGTCGGGATTAATGTTGACGTTGTGATACGCGATGGTTGGGTAGGTTGCGGGATCCTTGCCGGCCTCTTTCAGATACACGGCGAGCTTCTCCCAGTTTGCCGCAAGCAGTCCCGGGAACGCGTTCGCTGACATCCATCCGTCGGCAATCCGCACCACGCGCCGCAGCGGCTTCTCGGCCTCTTGCGGCTGCGGGTTGGCCGCGATCCAGATGGGGCACGGCTGCTGAATCGGCCGCGGCGTTACCGAGACGTCGTCGAACGAGTGATACTTACCGTGGAAACTGACGCGGTCCTCGCTCCAGAGCCGCCGGCAAATCTCGACATTTTCCGCCATCCGGTTGCCTCGCGCGGCATCTTTGATTCCCCACGCGCTCCCTTCCCGTGCACTTACTCCTCCTGCGACAATTCCGGTGCACACCGCCAGCACCATGCGGCCGCTGGAAATCAGATCGAGCGTCGCCCACTGAAGAGCAAACACGATCGGATCGCGAATCGGAAAGCTGGCCATGCACCCGACCCCAAGCTTCAAGCGGGTGGTGGCCGCGGAGAGCGCGCCGAGCAGGGAAATCGAGTCGGGGCGCGGCTTGGCCATCACGCTATCGCCGACCCAAAGCGAATCGAACAGCGCGATCCGATCGGCTTCGTGCGCCAGCGCGATCATCTGGGGCCAGGTTGCGACGCCGAAGAGAACCCCGCGCTGCGGAATCGTGAATCCGAAACTTACCCGGCTGGCCATCGTCGTTCCTCCGCTCGCTTAACCCATCGTCAAACGCGCGCCTTGCAGCAGGGCGGGATCGAGCCGGGAGCCGGGGCCGCCGGCCAGCACTACGCCAAAAGGAGATTGCCCGCGCAGCTCGATCCAATCGACCAGGGGACCCTCCCCGCCCTTCGGCGCGACCAACTCCACCGCATGCGGCCCGATGGTGAACCGTACCCCGACGCCATCGAGGTCCGGCCGCTGGACGGGCACCGCGGGACGCCCAAGCACGCGCGCATACGGGACGCTGCTCGCGCCGGGATCCGTGACGGCGACGGTCATAACCTTGAGGCCGGTCACCCCGTTGCGATGTGATCGTTGCCGCGGCACGCGTTCATCGCGCGGAGTTTCATCTTTGATGAGAAAGGGCGCCCGTCCGTTGAACGGTGCGCCGGGTATGGAAAGCACCCAACTGACCCGAAAGCCGTCCGGCCGGTCGCGCGTCATCGGGTTGGCGGCGCTCATTGGAACGCCGGCCTGGCGCATTGCCTGCGCGTCGGTTTCGAGATCATCCGTCTGCATGCAGAAATCGACCAGGCCGCCGCCTTTCTCCAGGGCCGCGTACCAGGGATGCCCGCCGACCGAATCAAGGAACGCGATCAATTCGATATAGGCGCCATCGGCCAGCCCGATAAGTGCGTTATGCGAGCCGATATTGTGGCGCCCGCCCCGAACTACCGTGAACCCGGCCTCGGTGTAGTCGCGGATGGCCGCTTCCAACTCGGGAACAACAATCACGAAGTGATCGATACCGTTGAACATGCGCCCCTCCTTGTATTTTTGAGCTCGCGGCCTGTGAGGTTCAGCGCTAAGAGCAACGAGCGAGATTTACTAAAGATGCGCGCGATGCATCAACTGCAAGGTTGGGCCCGCTCCCACTGTGCATGGGCCCGCGCGAAGCCGTACCAGAACAGGCCGGTTGCGTACGCGGGGCATTCCGGCAAAGGGGAGCTTAGTTTTCTCCGAGGGGCACGGGCTGCAGGGGAGACCCTCCGGGCCCCGCTGCTTCATCAGAAAAGTTCTTAAAGCAGCGAGACCGGTTCTCTTCCGCATAGAGCCGTCCAAGGTTAAACCACTCGAGGCCCGGTAGCGCACGGATCTTGGAATCGAGCTCGCCCAGCGCGCTCAGCCCCGCGTCATCGGGGAACATGAACGCGCAGACCCGTCGCATCGACTCGTCGCCACGCACCGTTACTCCCACGGGGGTCCAGAAACGCCGCAGCAGAAACGAGGTCAAGCGCTGCGCGGCGACGGGCCGGAGTCGAATCTGCGCCTGGTTGAAATAGAACGCGAAGTGTCGCCGCTCATCCTTAACGATTCGCTCCAGAATGGTGGTGAGCAGCGATGGCTTGGGTCCTGCCGCGCCGGGATCGGTCTGGCGAATGACCGCCTGGTAGCCGGTCAGGGTCGAGAATTCGTTGATCGCGCCCCAGGTCATATGCACGGCAGGAAAATGCCGCGTTACCCGCGATATCAGGCGCGCGATCGGAACGATCACCTGGTCCGCCAGACTGCGGCGGCGCCGCAGCTCAGCAAACCGGCGATCGTTAATCTCAACACCCTGGCGACCCAGAAAGCGCCGCAGCAACAGCGAATGAAAAAACTCTTCGTACGCCCAGCACGAGAGAAAAGCGGTGACATCGGCTTCGCGTACGATCCCGGTCGACAACAATTCCCGCAAATACACGATGGTGTGCGATTCGATGTCCATCATGTAAGCGAGGCAAAACAGCGCCTCGTTACTAAGGCGCGGTTGCGGCCGCTCCCAATCGAACGCGGCGGGCTTGCAGGCACCGGATACGCGCAGATAGCGATCGAGGTCGAACCTTGGATTGGTGGCCATTCCACCCCATATACGCGGTGCAACCGCGAGTGGATTGGCGGCGCGGTTAAGGATATGGCGCACGAGGGACCCCTCGCTGCGATCATCCCTTGCGTGGCGTGCGCGAGAGGCGCTACTCAAGAGACGGCAGGTTCGCTAGCATCAACCTCGGTCCGCGCCCAAGCATCGCGAAATAAACAGGAGCGTTCCGTCCCGATGGATT
>Ga0126373_10002353_pt1 | contig 13927 bp, 21 predicted proteins | sample PanSoiMetPlot_11_FD_92545 | JGI IMG/M metagenome (GOLD analysis project Ga0126373, IMG submission 92545) | Tropical forest soil microbial communities from Panama - MetaG Plot_11 | ecosystem: Environmental > Terrestrial > Soil > Tropical forest > Bulk soil | place: Panama | collected 2016-02-17 | reverse complement strand
TGCCCTGGGCTCGGTGCTGGGCCGCCGGGTGCTGGTGACCGGGGCATCCGGCGGCGTCGGCCGGTTCGCCGTGCAGCTAGCTGTCCTGGCAGGAGCAGAGGTTGTCGCCTCGGTGAGCAGCCCGGCCCGGGCCGCCGGGCTGGCCGGGCTGGGCGCCGCCGAGATCTTGGTGGGGCTGGAGAACCTGTCCGCACCCGTCTACGCGATCATGGACACCGTCGGCGGCCCGCAGCTGGCCGAGGCGTTCCTGCACCTGGAAAGCGGCGGTGTGGTCCAGATGATCGGCATGGCGTCCGGCGAACCCGTCTCGCTGGGCGAGCGGCAGCGCTGGGGGCGAAGCTGGCGGGCCGAGTCGTTCGTGTTCGGCACGCCGGTCGGCGCCGATCTCAGCTACCTCGTGAAGCTCCTGGCGGCCGGCAGGCTCGACCCGCAGATCGGCTGGCGGGGCACATGGGACCGCGCCCCGGAGGCGGCCAAGGCGCTGCTGGCCCGCGAGTTCACTGGCAGGACGGTCCTCGACGTGACCCCTACCCGGGCAAGCCTGCCCTGAACAATCGCGCCGCACCGGGCTGGGTACGCCGCAAGGTGGGCCACTGCGGTGCGGTGCGACATCCGGAGCTCGCCTGCCTATCCGGCACCGACCTCCCCGCCACACCTCATCCTCCGGCCGTCTTCCAGACCACAGAGCACTGCGAGATCCACGCCTCCATTCTCGGCGACCATGCCGCCGCCCCTCAGCAGCAGCATGCCCGGATCGTGGCCGCACAACGTCGCGCAACACCGGTCAACCAGGAGCAGACGAGGGAGTCGGCTGTCGCAGGTGAGGCGCGGGCCGCGGATCATGGTAAGTCCTGGCGCGGGAGTGTGAACCGCCCCGGTGAGTCCGGACTCACCGGGGGCGATTCAACCACCTGTGTGCGGGTGTTGTTCCACGCCGGTAATTGGGTGATCTGCGGGGCAGGCTGGGCGGCCTGCGGCCGCCGAGTCGGTGCTGCAGGGTGGCCGATCATGAGATCGGGGCACGATGCCGCTGCGCGCCGCGTACTGAGAATTAGGGCCGTCAGGCAACCCGGGCCAAACGGGCCGGACAGCGGAGGGGATGGCGGGCCCTGGGCCATGGGCGGTCTGGGTCGTGCCGTGCGGAGAGCCGCCGGGCATGAGCGCAGCAGGGTCGACCCCCGTGCCGGCCAGGACGGACCGGCGGAAGCGGGCGCTGCCCTCAGCGAGCGAGGGATGGCCCGCATGGTCTCGCAGCTCCTGCCACAGATCGGGGTGGACGCTGGCGACCCCCGCGAACACCGCTGCTACGGGGGCCTGCGGGTCGGCCGGGTTTGTCTCGATCACCGAGTCCAGCCGTGCCAGCACCGTGGTGAAGTAGCGCCGCTGGATGTCGCGCAGGAAGTTGTCAACGTTTCCGTACTCCGCCTCGATCGCCGGCTGCCACCGGGTGAGCCCCCGCTGTCCGCTTCGGGCGAAGTCTGCGGCGGCGTGGTGCACCAGCCGGTACCTCTGCCTGGCTGTGTTCCACCCAGTCATATGGGATCACCGCGGCCGGCGGGCCGCCCGGCGGCCGGGTCGATGGGGGTGAGTGGGCCGAGTCGCCGCTCGATCGCCTCGGCGATGGCCAGGCAGCGAAGCTCGGTGTATGTGCCGCCCATGACCTGGACGCCGACGGGCAGGCCCTCGGCCATCCCGGCAGGCACCACCGCGGCTGGGGTACCCAGCAGGTTGGCCGGAAGGACCGGGCGGATCAGCTCCAGCGTCGCGATCGTGCCGTCGAGGCTGGCGATGTCGAAGTCCAGCGGGAAGGCAGGCTGGGACCAGACCGGGCTGAGCAGGACCGGGTACTGCTGGTACCACAGGCTCCAGCGGCGGGCCAGCCCGTGCCGGGCGGTATGCGCGGCCGCCCAGCCGGCCAGGTCCGATGCGGGCAGGTGCTCGAGCGCGTGGCCGAGGAACCGGCGGCCGCCCGCGCCGATGAGCTGGTCCAGTACCGCTCGCATGACCCGCAGGTCAGCGGCGAGGATCGTGCTCCACAGTTCGACCGCCTGCTCGTAGTCGGGCGGTAGGGCCTCGGTGACCTTGAAACCGTCGTCCGCGAGCGCGTCGGCGGCGCGGCGCACCGCCGCGGCTACGCCGGGGTGGGTGCTGCCGCCGGGCGGCTCGGAGAGCACGGCGATTTGCGGCCGTTCGCCGGGGGCCAGGTCGGTGAAGACGGCGGGGACGCTCAGCGGGTCGCGCGGGTGCTGGCCGGCGGTCGCGGTGAGGCCAGCCCGGACGTCGGCGACCCGGCGGGCTAGGACACTCTGGACGGCCATCAGCTGGGAGGAGATAGTCATGTCCTGCGGCGGGATCACGGTGGCGGCGGGTACCGCTCCGGCAGACGGCTTGAGCGAGGCCACGCCGCAGCAGTGCGCCGGATTGCGCAGGGACCCGCCCAGGTCGCTGCCCAGGCCCAGCGGGCTCATCCCGGTGGCCAGGGCCACGGCTTCTCCGCCGCTTGACCCGCCGGGGGTCCGCTGCGGGTCCCAGGGGTTGCGGGTCAGGCCGTGCAGGGCCGAGTCGGTGTGCACGCGCAGGCCGAAGTCCGGCAGGTTGGTCCGGCCGAACGCGATCGCACCGGCCGCGCGCAGCCGCTCCACCGGCGGGGCATCCACCGGCGCGACCGCTTCAGCCAGCGCCGGGACCCCCTGCGTGGTCGGCGTACCCGCCAGGTCGATGTTCTCCTTGACCGTGAACGGGACGCCATGCAGCGGGCCCAGCCGGCCACCCTCCGCCACCGCCCGGTCAGCCGCGTCGGCGGCCGCGAGGGCCTGCTCCGGCAGCAGGCGCACGATGGCGTTGAGGTGAGGGTTCACCGCCTCGACCCGGTCCAGGTGCGCCTGGATCACCTCGCGGCTGCTGATCTCACGGCCGCGCACCATCGCCGCCAGCTCTAGCGCGCTCTTGCGCCATAGGTCGCTCACGCCTCATCCCTCCAGGGCCAGCTGGTGGGATTGCGCGGAAGCTTCGCGGCGGCCGCGATGGCCTTGCCGTCCGGCCGGGTGCCGGGCCGCTGGCCGCTGATCGCCATCGGGTTCACCGTGCTGCCCGCCGTGGACCGCGGGGCCGCGGCACCGTTCCCCGGGCTCGTGCGGATCGGTCCTCCGGCAGGGATGAGCGGACGGTGATCTGCACTTGGTGGACCGGGTTGATGGCGTAGCCGAACCGGTTCCAGCAAGCCTGGTCTGGCTGGGCGCGCCCCGCCAGGTCGGTTGCCTTGGCCCAGATGAGGACGGTGCCCGGCCGCTCCAGGCGGGCCCGCAGTTCCCATGGTTGCCAGCCGTGCAGGTGCTGCCCGCCAGTGAGGGTGGCCGACCGCCAGGGCCAGGGCCCAATGCTGACCTCGACCCGGGCGATTGGCGCGGCGCCCGACCAGGCCAGGCCCCGGACGACCAGGTCGCCCGGTTCCAGGGTCTCCCCCGGCTGTGGCGCGGTGATCACCGACCGGACCGCCTGCAACGCGAGCGGCTCGCCGCCGATGTGGTACCGGTCGGCCTGGAAATGCCCGTCAAATGTCCGGTCGGTTAGTTCGATCCCGGTCAGCCATTTGACCGACGCCACCCCATACCAGCCGGGCACGATCAACCGCAGCGGATAACCGTGAAGCCTGGGTAGTGGCCGTCCGTTCATGGCATAGGCCAGCAGCGCCCCAGCCGATCGCAGGTAGCGCAGCGGCAGGGAACGTTCAAAGTGAACCGGGCCGTCCCGCCCCTCGACCTGTCCGCAGTCCGCGCCCCGGAACACCATCTCCCGGGCACTGGTCTCAGAGCCGGCGAGGCGCAGCACGTCGGCCAGCGGCACACCGGTCCACGCCGCGCTGCCCACCGCGCCCAGGCCCCACTGCTCCCCGGCGACCGCAGAGTCCAGCACGGACCGGCCGTTCCCGGCACACTCGAGCGTGGCCACCACGGTCTTGGACGGCATGGCTCGCAGCTCGCCGAAGCTGAGCGCCAGCGGCCGGCCGACCATACCGCCGACCTGCAGCCGCCAGGTGCCGGCGTCGAGGTCAGGGACAGGGAAATGGTTGCGCACATAGAACTGGCCGTTGGGAACCACGGCCGCGCCGTCCAGCGCGGCCAAGGGCGTCTCGGCGTTCAGCGGGTCAGCCCGGTGGACGATCAGGCCCGCGCCGATGGCCTGGCGGCGCGCCTCGCCCGGGTCGACTGGGACACCAGGGGCGGCAGGCAGGCCGCGGACCCGGCGCGCGGTTCCGGCAGCGGCCGGGCGGCGGCGGGCGGCACGCCAGAAGTCGTGATGGCCCATGGCCAGGGCGTGCATGGAGGGCTCCTTCTAGTTGCTTGTAACCGGTGACACGATCGTCATGGAGGCCGGGCCTGGCACGCATCGTTTCTGGACCACGATGATTGGCAGGGACCAGGGCCGGTAGGTCAGCATGCGCCGCCTGGCTGGGGCACAGCGAAGGCTCATGGCCGGCCGTCGGGCCGGGTGGCGGCGACGACGAAGATGACCGCGCCGGCGAGGAAGTGGCCGTCGGCCGCCTGCCGCTCCAGGGCGTGCCACCAGCCGCTGGCCTGGCGGGCGGTCAGGACGTTGCCGGCGCGGAGCCGCTCGACGTGGCTGCGCAGCATGGCCTGGAACATCGCGGGCTCGCCGAGGTTCACGACCGGGCTGACCGATATGTCGGTCAGGCCCGCCTGGCGGAACAGCCGCGGTAGCTGCCGCCCGATCCAGCCGTTGGCCATTGCGTCGCCGAAGGTCTGCAGGATGACCCGGGTCGTGTCGCGGTCGGGATGGTCCAGCATCGTGCTGTCTTGGTCGAACTCCAGCGCGGCGACCCGGCCGCCTGGGCGGGTGACGCGGATCATCTCGCGGATCACCTGGCTGGCGTCGGGGACGTGCTGGAGCACGGTCGCTGCCCGGCAGGCCCCGAAGCTGGCGTCCCCGTACGGCAGGTTCGCCGCATCGCCGGTGCCGAAGGAAATGGTGAAGTCCAGGCCGCTGGCGCGGCGGCGCGCCTCGGCGATCATCGCCTCGCTGATGTCGATCCCGGCCGCCTGGCCGCCCCGCGGGAGCCATTCGGTCATCGCTATCAGGTCGGCGCCGGTGCCGCAGCCGACATCGAGCACACTGCGCGCCTGCCCGGGGCGCAACTGATCGAGCAGGACCTGCTTGGCGGCACGGAGCCCGGCCAGCGCGTTGGCGGTGTCCAGGAAGGCGATCAGGCTTCCGGCATCCTGTGTCGCGTCAACGTGACCAAAGCGCGTCACGTCAGAACGGTCTTCACGGACTGGCATGTGATTCCCTTCTCCCGGTACGGATCACGGCTGCTGCCGGCGGGACGTGGCTGGAGGCTGGACCCCGATCAGCCGGCGAGGTCGCAACGGCGCTTCACGCCGGCAAGTGGGCGCCACGGCCGCCCGGCAATCGAGCGATAGCGTCATGAAGATGCTGCTGTGGCTTGGCTGGTAGCTGCTGAACGGCGCGCACGGGGTGAATCCGGCGCGTGCGTACAGCGACCGCGCCGGGGCGAACGCTGGCTGGGACCCGGTCTTGAGGCTCAGGCAGCGAAAGCCGCGGTCGCGGGCCACGCCGAGGAGGTGGGCGAGCATCGCCCGGCCGATCCCACGGCCCCGGGCCGTCTCGGCGGTGTGCATGGACTTCAGCTCGGCGTGCCGCCGGTCCAGGCGCTTGAGCGCCCCGACGGCCAGCAGCTGACCACCCGCGCGGCAGCTGAACACGGTGACGGCAGGGTCGAGGAGACCTGCTACATCCAGGGCGTGGATGTCTCCGGGCGGCTTGTGCGAGGTGGCGAACTCCAGGTGACGCGCCACCAGCGCGCGCACGTCGCTGGCTCGCGGGTCGTCGATCGAGATCGTGACCGCGGGCATCGCTGCCGCGGCGGGATCGCCGGCGGGCGGCGGCCAGGCCAGCCCGCCGCGGTCACCCGCGAGGACGAGCTGAGAGTTCTTGCGGCACGCCATCACGCCGCCCCCGTATGGTGAGTGAGGTCGTTCACTGCGGCTTCTTGACGGTGCAGCCCAGGCGCTGCCGCACGGCTTCGGCGGCGGGCTTGTCGGCGCGCCGACAAGGCGGTCGTCCACCATTCGGCGGGCCGGCCAAGGTAGTAAGCCGGAGCGCTGGAGGGGTAGGCACGCCGTGGCTGGGTTCCGGTCATGGTGTTCTCCTTGCTGTAGTGGGGTCTACAAAACGCCACGCTGCCTCGGCCATTGCCGCGGCAGCCTGCGCCAGGTGGCAGCTGATCGATGGGTGCACCGCGGTCTCCTCGGCTGGCGTGGCCAATGTCTTATCCCGAGGATGCGGCTCAGGCCCGGGGGTGCGGATCGGGCAATCGCCCAAGATCGGGTCGCGGAAGTGTTTAGATTTGCTCGGGCGGCGTTTAGATCTGCGCGGATGACGTTCAGGTCTGCTCGGGATGCAGGAGGCCGGCGTGTTCGGCCACGGCGGCGGCCTGCACCCGGCCGGAGAATCCGAGCTTGCGCAGGATGCTGCCCCGTCGCCGCGGCTCGTTCCATCCCCTCGGCCACGAACCGGATCTTGCCTACCCCCGCATCCCCGACGACCAGCACCAGCCGGGTGTCGCCGCTCAGCGCTCCCAGCAGGGCGGACAGCTCATGCTGACGGCCAACAAGGCCCGCCGGGCCCGCCATGCGCCTAGCCCCATCAGCCCGGGCCTGCCCCGTCAATCCCCACATCCCAGCGCCTGGATGCGCTACAGGATGGGGGAGCTTGACTACTGAGGTCCCGCTTGCCGGCCGGCCAGCATCAGCTCGCGACTGACCGGCTCATCCACGATGCCTTCGGCCGTTACCGGGTCGAGACGGCACATGCGCAGCCACGCCGCGGCCGACCATGGCCCGGTCCCTCGGGCCCGCACCCGCGGCCACCTGCCCCGGCTGCCCGCGAGCAGCGGGAGGCTGCTCAGCCCGATGCCCGCGAGGATGGCCACGCCCCCGATGACCTGTGCGGGGCCCACCGGGTCGCCGAAGACCACGGCTCCCGCGGCGGCGCCGACCATGGGCTCCAGGTTGAGGAACGCCCCGGCGATCTCGGCGGACACCCGGGCTTGCCCGTAGGCGAACAGTGTGTACGGCAGCAGCGTGCCGCCCGCGGCCAGTACGCCGACGCCCAGGACCGTTCCGGGGCCAGCTGGGAGAGCGGGTCCGCCCTCCGTGATCACGCTGAAGGCCAGCGCGCCGACTGCGGCCCCAAGGAACTGCACGGCGGTGACCGCAATGGGGTCGCGGCCAGGCAGCAGGCGGGCTTGCGCCACGGTGAACGCGGCCGACAGCAGCAGCGAGACCAGCACAAGGCCGTCGCCCCCAAGAGTCGCGCCGCCGCCGCCGACGGTGACCAGGCCGACGCCGGCCAGCGACACCGCGAAGCCAACCCAGGCCACAGGCCGGGCCACGGCGCGGTGCCAAAGCGCTGCGATGACCGCGACCAGGACGGGCAACGCGCCGAGCAGTAGCGCCGCGTGGGTGACGCTGGTCCGGGCAATGCCGGCGTTCTGCGCGATGACTGACCCGCCGTACCCGACCACGCCGGAGGCCAGCACCATAGGGGTGAAAGCAGGGCGCAGCCGGGGCCGGGCAACGGCCAGCAGGACCGGAGCGGCCAAGCCGAAACGCGCAACGGTGAGCCAGCCCGGTCCCAGCCATTCCAGTGCCACCCTGGACAGTGGCACGGTGGAACCCCAGAGCAGCCCCGCCCCGGTGAGGGCTGCGACGGCGTGACGGCGGCTGGTGTTCATGAATCCATCCCGGCGACCCTTGGGTGGCGCTCCACCGGTACGCGGAAGCCGCCAGCTCGCGGCTCATCGACCGAGATCGTGACCTCAGGCATAGCCATGCCGACCCGCCGGGATCGCGCATCGGCCATGTCCAGCACGGTCATGGTTCCAAGACCTCCGTAGGTCAACTCGAGAATTTTGGCGGGCGCGGGCTGATAAGCCCGGCGCATCATCAAGGCTCGCTCGAAGAGGGGGCGGCGCGGATCTGGCGATCGCCCAGGATCTGGGCGCGAAGGTATTTAGGTTTTGCACGGGCGGTGTTTAGGCCTGCCCGGAGTGCACCGCGTTACGCGGGCTCAGGCAGAGTGGGCGTGGTAGCGACGGATGCACCTTCGCCATGCGCACCAACCGGCCACGGTGCCCGGCTCAGCCTCGGTGGGCATGCCATCTGCCACGTAGGGTGAACACAATGGCCTCGCTTCCCCCACGTATATGCGGCCTGCCGAGTATGGACGTAAGCAATGACAGCGGGGACCACCGAGTTCGAACGCGCAGGGCTCCCATTTCGGCGCGCTGCACTCTCATGGCGGCGTAGACCGGATGTCTTATTCTCGTTAGTCGCGCGGCCGCGCGGGACCGACAACCGTGAGGTCGTCTATGTGCCGGGCTGGCTGCGATTCCCGGCTTGGCTGCACGGGGTAGCTCCGGTCGCGTACCGGCGGCTGGCGAACTGGTACAGCTGAGCCGCGGCTCGCCGCCACGCGGTGCGTAGGCCGCTAGCTGACAGCCTCGATGCGGCCAACTGCCCGGCTGACGGCATTCATGCGCCTCCCGCAGCCTGGCTCACTGGCCCGCTCACCCGAGGCTCTGCCCTCCACCCAGCCGCGGTGCGGGCCGGCGGCTGGGTCGCGGGTACTGCCGCTGCGATCACCGCGATGGCCAGGTTCAGCGTGGCATCGCGGCCGATCCATGCCGCCGCCAGGCTCGCGAGCAAGGCGCCCGCCAGGGTCGCCGCCATCACCACGGCCGAGTAGGCCGAGGTGATGCGGCCGATCACGTGGTCGCCGGCCCGCCGTTGCGTGAGGGTCTTCTCCAGCACCAGGAATGAACCCCCGCCGAGCCCCATGAGACCGATCAACACGAACGCCAGCCAGAAGGAGTGCACATCGAACAGGCCCGCGACCGCCGCCACGAGCAGGCCGATGAGCCCGAGCACGCTCGCACAAGTGCGGGCTGGCGCAGGCCCGCCGTCCGATCCTGCGAACGCCTCGCGCCTGAAAGGTAAAACTCGCTAAATGGCACAGGTTTGTGCGTGAACTAATTAGCTATAGCGCGAGCGTCGCTGTAAGTCGCGGGGCGCGGTAGTCGCAAGAGGCATCGGCCGCAGCGCAGATCGACCAGATCAGCGCGGGATAGGTGCCCTTGACTGTAGGCCTGGCCCACGGCGGCTTGGCGCGCGGGTGGGACCCGCTGGTTGATCACGTTCTGCGATCAGCTCGTGGGCCGAAGGCGCGACCGTGCTCCTGGCTGCCGAAGTCCAGTGACCGGCGGTGGTGTCTGTCAGAGCGCCGCTGCGATGGCTGAGTAGCCATCCGCGCCTCCGGCGACAGAAGCGTGCAGCGTGACGGGAGACAGATGCGGGGTCTGTTACTGGGGTGCTGGCGCGAGTCGAAGCCGCTTCTGGATCCCGGCGGCGTCGAGCTGCCCTGCGGCCACGGACATCGTCAGATCGAATGCTTCGTCGTCGGTCAGGTCCAGGGCATAGCCGTTGATTCGCAAGAACACGACAGTAGCCAGCAGGGCGAGCCGCTTATTGCCGTCGACAAGGGCGTGATTGCTGGCCAGCGAGTGCATAAGCGCGGCTGCCTTTCCGGTCAGCGTCGGATACGCCTCCTGGCCGAAGAAGCTGGCTTGCGGGCGGTGACAAGCTGAATCGAGCAAGCCAAGATCCCGGACGGGGCCTGCCCCAAGCGCGTTCACTAGGTCCAGGACATCCTCCAGGCTGAGGTATTCGGTCTCCGCAGCCGGATCAGTCACGCGTGGCCGAGCCTGTCCAGCACCTCGCCCCACCGCTCGAGCATTTCGGCGGTGGCCTCGCGCACGCGATCGGTATGCGCGAGCTCGCGGGCGCTGCGCCGGATCGCTCGCAGCGCGGCCTCGTGAAGGGAGACGTGCTCGGCCGCGGCCAGGGCCTTCAGCAGTGCGCTGTCTTCATCGTCAAGCCGCAGATTCATGGCCACGACAACATGGTACCAAAGTGGTACTACGTTACCCGCCGACCGCCCATCAGACACGCGTGCTCATCGGCTACTTGTGCGGTAGGCCGTCGCCGTAACTCCTAGGCAGCAGGCATAGCAAGCAAGATACTTGTCCGGCTCGGCCCGCCTCGTAGCGCGCAGGAACATCCTCCAGATCCAGGGCAGCATCCGGGTTGATCAGGGAGTCGCTGGCCGACCGGCAAGGCGGGTCCGCACGCCGTTCTGTGGACCTCTTCCCCTTCACTCACCGGGATGTCGCCCATCCGCGTTGCACCCTGATCCTGACGTCCGCGGAGGCTATGTTGATTCGGTTTGACGGCGGGTGCCGATAGGTCAGGTGACGGTGGATGCTGCGAGCGAGTGGCCCGGCCGCGGTCATCGCGCTCGTGGGTGAGCAGGTGAACCACCTCACACCCATACGCTCCCCAACGCGGCGGGCCAGGTGCGTTTCCGCAGGTAGTTTGGGTGAACAGGACCGGCCTCCGGAGCCGTGAGCGCAGGTTCGAATCCTGCCGGGGGCACAGTTCAAAGGCATAAATTCGAACACTCTGACAATCTTGAGCCGAATGAGCGCCAGGCCTGTGACCTGCGACAACGCGGAGCCGCCACAGAGCTTGCGTCCAATACGTGTCCGGATTCCACTGCCTGATCCGCGACTTCTCCTGCTCAGCGCCAGCTCGCATTCACGGTCGGATACGACCTGGCGCTGTGGGGCTGGGCCCGCCATCTCGGCCTGACCTCCCGCAGACGTACGGATCAGCCCGGCGCTGCCGTTACTGCCTCACCTGGGGAGTTACCGTGATCGTTTGCCTGCGCACCGTTGTCGTTCCGCCCGAGTGGCATGAGCGGTACCTGGCCTGGATTGCCGATGGCCGGGCCATCCGCGAGCAGCACGGCATCCTGGATGCGGGCCCGCGGCAAGGAACGCCGCGAGCGGATCTGGTTCCGCGACGCTGAGGCCGCCGAAGCCGTCGACGCGATCTTGTTCGTCGGCCTGCTGCCAGGCTGGTAGCCGCCCAACTACGACTGCGGCGCCTGCGGCTACGCCACCTGCGCCGAATTCCTCCAGCACACCAAAACCCTGCGCAGCCAATCCGCCGACCTCGAATTCACCGGACCGGTCTGCAACCTGCGACATCGACCTGGGCATCGCCGTCGGCTCAGCCGCCAAAACCCGCCGCAATCCACTCCATCGACCGCCGCTGCCAGACCCGCGTTGCCACCGCCGCCCGCAAACTCGGCCTCATCCAAGCCGACCACGCCGTCGCCCTCTCACTGTCGATGACCCACAAAGCCGTCGGCTTCGACCGCCCCATGCCCGAAGCCGACTTCGACACCCTCGACCTCCCGCCCACCGGCATCCAGCCGACCGGCGTACCCGGCGCCACCCGCCGCGGCGGCGCCAGAAACCGCCAGACACCCCGGCAACCAACTCACCACACCGGCAATGAGCGCGACCGCCACCAAGGGCCTTGCCGGCGAACAGGACAACGACGGTGGCGCGCTCATAAAAGAGCTGCGTGAAGTCGGCAGCTTTTGGCTTCGGAAGCAGCCTGCGGCATCGCGAAATGTACAAATTCATTCGTGCCGTGAACGATCAGGGCAAGATTGCGCTCAGCTGAAGGTAGCGCTGGCTGCCTGGGTGCCACCGGGCCCTACTAGCCGCGCCCCGGTCAGCTTGCTCTCGGGTATGGGCAGCCGGCTTACCCAGACACCGCCGTCCGAGCCGACCCGGAAGGCGCCCGTGGGTATCTGCTGGCCACCGGAGGTGCGCAGGTAACAGTGGTACCAGCCGGGGGCCGCGTTCGGGTTGACCACCATGATCAGCCAGCGCTGCGGGGCGCCGGTCACCGCGACTTCACCCGCAGGTACGCCGACCGGGGTACGCAGCGCAGCTACGACCGCGCCGTCGTAGGTGGGCGGTTGCGGGGTTGTGATGGTCCCGTTTAGCCAAAAACACAGCAGGCCTGCCGCCGCCACGGCGGCAGCGAGGGCACCCGGCCGCCACCACGGGCCCGCGAAGTCCCGGCGAGCGGGCCTTACCCGGCGCCGCTCGGCAGCCGGTTCTGGTGGCGGCAGGCCGAACGCCGCCGTCATCCGGCTTTCGAACCCGTCCGGTGCGTCACGAGCCGGAGCAAGGCCGAGCAGCCGGTCCGCCGATTCGGCCAGCGACGCCACCTCCGCCTGGCAACGTGCGCACCGATCCAGGTGTGCCAGGGCAGCGGATCGGTCCGGCCCGGTTAGGATGCTGAGCGCGAGTTCTGCGACCAGCTCACGGAAGAGGGTGCAGTCTGTGTCCCTCATCGGCGTGCCTCCTCGCCCAGCGTGGCCCGCAATCGGAGCATGGCCGCCCGGATGCGGGTCTTGGCGGTGCCGAGTGGGATGTGCTCGATCCGGCTGATCTCTTCGGCGGTTCGGCCAAGGTAGGCGGCTAGCACCAGTGCCCGCTGCTGCGGGGTGGGCAGCCCGCGCACGGCCACGCGCATCCGCTCCGCGTCCTCCAGCCTGGTGATGTGATCGACCGGGTCGTCGTCTAGGGCGAGGTGCGCCAGCAACGTTCCCGGGTCCATCGGCTCGGCCCGGCGCATTCGTAGCGCGTCGATGGCCAGGTTCTGGGTGATTCTGAATAGCCACGACCGCACGCTGCCCTTGCGGGGATCGAAGTCGGTGCCATGCCGCCAGGCACGCAGAAAGGTCTCCTGCGCCACGTCCTCAGCCAAATCCGGGTCCCCCAGCAGTGTCCAGGCCAGGCCGTACACCCGGGCCTGATGGCGGCGGACGAAGGCGGTACCGGCCCCGATCGCGCCGGCGGCCATGCCGGCGAGCAGCGCCTCATCGGACAGTCCCTCAGCCAGCGAGCCGTCCACGCACATGACGCTCGTCGGTGTCTTTTGACCCAGTGTCGCTTTGACCACCTCCTATGTAATACGGGCGATCAGGCCGCCGAGATTGCGCTCTGACCCGGGGATTTCCACCAAAGCGTGCCCGCCCGGTGCGCGCGCACGTTAAGGGGGTTGACCACTGCCTGCTGAAGCCGTCGGCTAGCACGGCTAACAGTGCTGCCCTCGATACTCTCTTCTAATCAGCGGACGCGTCGGGGCGTCCGGCCTCTGCCACGAAATCTGGGAAGAACGCCGGGCGCACAATCTCATCGCGGGTCTGGCCCGTTGTATTAGCGCCGGGCAGTTCCGGCCCGGGAGCCGGGAAGTGCTCTGACCGTACCGGTCCGGCTTGTCAAGGAGGTGTGCCGGTGACTTGGTTCCGGCAACTGGCCCCAGCAGGCTGGGCCTCGCCATGTTCGTTGTCATGCTGGCCGTCTTTGGGTCACTGATGGGCGCGACATTCGCGTTTGCCCAGGCGCACGCAGTCCACCATGCGTGAGGTTTCTGTCAACTCGGTGCGCGTTGAGTGAGGTGAAATGGGAGATGAAGGCCAACGATTTCTGGATGATGGAGGCCAACGATTTCTGGACGTTCGTCGGCTTGGTGTCAGGCGCGTTCGTGATCGTCGTTGCGCCCAGACTGTTCCAGCCGGGACACCTGGCCAATTCTGCGATTTACCTCACCGGTGGCACGGTGGTGATATTGGTGGCCGCGATCGCGCGCTGGCGGACCCGGCGCAAAGAGACCGAAGCCGCCGGATCCACCTCTTATGACCAGCGTGGCCAGGGTGCTGTCCGATGACGCTGGTCGAGTCTGGGCCGTTGCACACCGGTGAGCGAGAGGGCGCCGGCCAGCTGCGGCGGTCGTTGTCCGACTGGGTGGTCCGGCGCGGTGTGCTATTCGCCTTGGTGACCGCGCCGCTGGCCTCGCTGTTCCTCGGCCTGTTCCGGATTACGACGCCGCGGCTGGGCTACCTGTACCTTTTGCTGGCCTCGATCGCGTTGCCGGCGTGGGTGGCTTGGCGGCGGGCTCGA
>Ga0126373_10002352_pt1 | contig 13927 bp, 11 predicted proteins | sample PanSoiMetPlot_11_FD_92545 | JGI IMG/M metagenome (GOLD analysis project Ga0126373, IMG submission 92545) | Tropical forest soil microbial communities from Panama - MetaG Plot_11 | ecosystem: Environmental > Terrestrial > Soil > Tropical forest > Bulk soil | place: Panama | collected 2016-02-17 | reverse complement strand
ATCCGACAGCCAGCCGCCGACCGGGCGCATCACCACCGCCAGCAGGACGAAGCCGGCCATCTTGTTCGACGCGTCGGACTGACTTAGCCCGTAAGCGTTCTTGAGATACGTCGGCAGGTACACGCTGAACGCGACGTACCCACCGAAGGCCACCGCATACAGCACGGACGCCTGCCAGGTGACCGGCACTCGTACCGCGGCGGTGAGCCTGACCCCCAGCGGCTGCGTGGGCACCACGCGTCCGGGAGCGTCGTGCAGGAACAGGGCGGCGAGCACGCCGTAACAAGCCAGCACGATCGCCGTGAGCACGAACGGGAAAGCGATGCCGTGCGCATCTGCCAACTTGACCGTGGTCAGCGCGCTGATCGCCGTGCCACCCATACCGGCGCCGAAGATCCCGATTGCCGACCCCCGTCGCCCGGGCGCGAACCAGGCGTTCACGAACGGAACCCCGACCGCGAACGCGGTGCCGGCAATGCCGAGGAAGAAACCGCCCACGAGCAACCCGGCCAGGCTGGAGTGACCGGCCAGGCCGAGGTAGAGCACCGGGGCGATAGACACGAACGATATGACCGGGAACATCAGCCGCCCGCCGAACCGGTCGGTCAGCGCACCTACCGGGATGCGGCCGACCGAACCGACGATGACCGGCACTGCGACGACCAACGCCTCTGGGAACGCCGACAGGTGCAGCGAATCCTTGAACCTCGGTCCCAACGGCGAGAGCAGCGCCCACGCCCAGAAGTTCACTGCAAATCCGACGGTCGCTAGGGCCAGCATCAGTAATGGGCGGCTACCCACAGCCTCGTCGATGGGTGCCGCCGGCTGTCGTGCCTCAGTCGTCATGGTCCCGAGCTTCCCGGGCGGCTGGCGATCCGACCACAGACTATGGTCCCGCTTGCGACCGGGTCAATCCGGCCTTACATGGCTGAATCGCGCCAGACGCCGCTCGCAACCGCCCAGTGGCCACCATGTGCCGGCGCTCACCGCACCGACTCCTTCTTTTTACTGAATAGACTCAGGTAAACTTGTACTTTCAGAGATTGGAGGCGCGATGACCACGGTGACGAGCCCCCGGACATGGTCGCCGGCCACCGCATCCGAGCCCGACCGCCACGCCCTCGCCGGAGAACATGCGCTGCTATTGCGCGACCTGCGCCGGCGCGTCGACCCGGTGCTGGCCCTCATAGCAGCCCAGGTGTGGCCGCACGCCGAGCTCCGCACGTTGATCAGATTCGTGCGCACCGACGTGCTTCGCCAAACCACCGACGAGGAAGTCCTGCTGTATCCCAACGGTGCGGCGCCACCTTTCGCCGAGTTGAGCGCCGAGCATGCGCGCCTGCATGCGCTCACCGACCGTCTCGCGCTGGCCGACGCCGCCGCTTGCTCCCTTGTGGAGTTGGGTCGGCTGATCACGCGGCTGGTGCAGCTGTTCGAGCATCACCTGGTCGCCGAACAAGCCGCCCTTGCGAAACTTGCCGACATCGGCGCGGCAGCACCGGCGACCGCCGACGTGCGCTCGGGCGCCCGGATCTGGCGTTCCCCGGACGACACGCCGGTGCTGATCCGGCTCGACGCGCTGCCTCCTGAGCGAGCCGTGAAGATGTGCGTCGAGCGACTGCTGCGGCTGCGGGCCGGGCAGTCCGCCGACATCTACTCCAGCCGGGCTGTCCAACTGCATCAGGTGCGCCGGTGGCTGTGCCACTTCGACGCGACCGGCTACGGATTCGCGCAGCAGCCGACCGCTCGCGATTCCGCGGCGCTGCGGGTTACCCGCCGGAGCAGCCGCTAAGCCGGCTCACCGCGCCGCGGCTTCGACCTCGAGCAAGGACTCTTCACGCCGAGCCGCCTGATACGCGGGGTACCCGCCGCGGATGCCGAACAACCGCTTCGAGAGCAGCAGGTACAGCACGGCTGCCACATTCACCGCGAGCACCGCGACTTTCAGCCAGGTGACATTCTCGATGATCTCGTAGATCTCCAGCGGAATGAACAGCGTCGTGCCGACGACTGCGACGTACTCGCCCCACCGCTTGAGAGACCACAGGCCGATGCCCTCGAAGATCTGCAGCGCACCGTAGAGGAAGAGCCCGGCGGCGATGAGGTTCAATGTCGAGCGCCTGGCGTTGAGCACCTTTTCGATCGAACGGATCGTCGCCGAGTCCGAGACGTTGAAGTGGATCTGGTCGAAGAACGGCTTGAGCGACTTGAGGTCCTGGTCGAACAACGCCCGGAGACTGACCTGCGTCGACTCCAGGCGCAGCACGGCGACCCCGAGCAGCACAATGACGAGTCCGCGAACCCAGCGCTCGACCGCTAGCAGTCGCAGGATGAACGCCGAGCGCAGTTCCTTGCCCCGCAGCAACACCGGGGCGTTCATGGCCGGTCCTTCGCCGTGGGGTGGGCCGAGCACGTAGTTGCCGCAGCGCAGGCAGCGCCAGGCGTCACCCAGCGGCGTCGACGCTTCGAGCTTCACGCGGTACTCGGGTTCGGTCACCGCGTACGTGACGTGGCCCTTGCGCGCGCACGAACGCAGGTTCCAGTCCACGGCGCGCAGCCTATTGCGAACGCGCCACACCCCGGTCGACGCACGCCGTGTGCACGCTGGGTGCCTGCCAACCCGCGACGTCGTGATCGGTTTGCCGGAACCGTGGCTTCCGCGCGATCGTCTAGGTGGGTGTCGACCGCAAGGAGCGCAAGCACATGAGGAGCCAGGCCCTGCATGAGGACGCAGCCAGTCAAGAGGAACCGCGGCTGGCTAGGGCGATCAACCTCTTCACGTTCCTCGCCGAGGCGCAGGCGCTGCGCACCAAACCGGTACGGACGGTTGAGGCGTATGAGCGAGAGGGCAGTGTCATCTGGCTGACAGAGGTGCCCGCACATCCGGCCGTCGAATGTCCGGTGCGAGGTGGCGCGCCCGAGTCCGGCGCGAAGGTCCTCACCATCGGGCGGGTTCCGCGGCGCGAGCCACCGGCCCCGCCCGCGGAGCTACGGGGTTGGCTTGCCGGCGATCCCGGCGATCCCCACCGCGAACCCGAGCTCATCGACCAGCCGGTGGGGGACGCGACGACGAGCACGGGGCCGATCGAGAGCGACGAGGTCGTCTCGCCGCAGATGAGCCCGGGCGTACAAGCGTGCTTCGACGACTGGCTACAACAGTGGCGGCCGTGGGCCGAACGCGAGCGCATCGAGGAGCCGGTCCGCACCCTTTACGGAAGGCTGTTCGCGACCCATGTCAATCTCACCGCCCACCCTGAAGAGTTCGAGCTGATCGTCGGAACAGGCTGCCTGGCGTGGCGGCCTCGCGACGCGGAGCCGGCGCGTCGTCACGTGCTGACCAGCCCCGCTTCGATCCAGTTCGACGAAGACACCGGCGACCTGGCCGTCGTCCTGGTCCCCGCACCCGACGTCATTGCCGTCGAGCTGGACATGCTCGATCCGCAGCTAATCACCGACCCGCAGCGCATCAATGCCGTAAAGGCCGAGGCGCGAGAGTCCGCGGCGCATCCGCTGAACCGGGAGGAAGCGGGCGCCCTAGCCCGCCGCCTAGTACACACCCTGCACTCTGCCGGACGCTACGACGACTCCGACGATCCGCCGCAGTATGCGGCGACGCCGGTTGCCGCGTTCGCTCCGGCGATCATTCTGCGCAGACGGTCGCAGCAGGGGCTCGTCGAGGTCTATCGAGTCATCGCGCAGCAGCTGCGGGCGGCCGGCGAGGTTCCTGATGGGATCCTGCCCCTCGTCGACCCGGATCATCGGCCGGTATCGGAGCCAGATCCGACCGCGGGCGCATTGGTGCTGGTCGATGACGAGCCGTTCCTGCCACTAGCGGTCAACGACAAGCAGCTGGACATCATCCACAGTGTCGATAGCAAGGCTCAGACGGTGGTCCAGGGTCCACCCGGAACCGGAAAGACGCACACCGCCGCGGTCTTGATCTCCCAGTTGCTCGCACAAGGCAAGCGAGTGTTGGTCGCTGCACACACCGACCGCGCGCTCAAGGAGGTGCGCGACAAGCTGCCGGCGCAGATACAGCCGCTGAGCGTCGCTGTCGTCGGTGGCTCGCGCGAGGACCTGTCGAACCTCGAGGTTGCCGTCGAACGCATCGCCGTCGAGGCAGCGAGTTACGACGCGCAGCGATCCGAGCGCGACATCGACGACGCACTGACCCGCATCGACGAGCTCGGACGCGAGCGCGCAATGGTGCACCGGCAGCTGATCGAGTCCCGAGAACAAGAGGTCACTCAGCACCGCCACCGGCACTACCGGGGGACACTGGCCGCGATCGCACAGCAGTATGCCGCCGAGATGGACCAATACGGGTGGCTGGCGAGATTCGGCAGCATCGCTGTATCCGAGCCGCCGCTGACAAATGATGAGGCGCTCGCATGGCTTGCGCTTGTCCGTGACGAGGAGCTGACGGCAGACGAGCCGGAAGCGCACCACCGGTTGCTCGGGCTCGCGGACGTGCCTTCGCCGCAGCAGTTCGCCGACCTGTGCGAACGGGAGCACGCGACGGACGCCGCCCGGCAGCTGCACGATCAGGCCAGCCGGCACGAGGCGTTCGCGCGCATCCGCGCGCTTCCGACTCAGGATCGCGAGCACTTCCGGACGCGTATGCACGACCTGGCTCGCGAAGCTCGCGACCTCGAACAGCGTCGCGAGTCTTGGCTGAACGAGGCGCTGACCGATGTGCGCTCGGGGCGACGCGAGTTCTGGCAGTCCCGCGCAGAGCAGATCGACGGCCTCATCCGCCATGTGTCGCCAATGGTGAAAGCCCTGGGTCCACTGACCGATGTTGACATCGGCAGTCCTGATATCGGCAGCATCGAGGCGCTCTCCCAAAGCTTGCTGGGCTACCTCGAAGCAGGCGGGCAGATCAAGACGTCGGCCGACGGCCGTCCGAAGATCGGTGCGCTGACCGCAAAGACCGTCAAGCAGTGTGCACCGGTATTCGACGCGGTGCGCGTCAACGGTCGGCCACCTACGACCGCCGAGCAGATCCGCGCGGTGCTGACACACATCGCCGCGCTGCGAGCACTCGATGCCCTCGACCGCGCCTGGCCCACCGCGGTGCACGTCGCCGCGGAGGACACTCTCGGAGCACGACTGGCCTGGCATGTGACGGAGGCGCAACAACTGCGACGGGTGCTCGCGTTCAGCGATCGACTCGCCGCCGAGGAGCAGTACCTGCGCGCGGTCGGCGTCGCCAAGCCGGACTGGGGCGATCTCGACTCGGTTCTCGGCCACGCCACGCTGGTCGACGCGGCGGCAGTCGAGGAGGAACACGCGCTCGCGGCGCAGCCGCTACGCACACTCGGCGAGCACGTCGAGGCCGCAGCCCGCTGGTCTGACGCCGCACCCTGTGTCCACCGACTGCACCAGGCGGTCCTGGCGCGCAATCATGATCAGTACGGTGCCGCATACCGGCGGCTGCAACGACTGCACGACGTGCGCGGGCTCGCGGCCCGACGCGACACCCTCGGGGGGCGCCTGCGCGCCGGCGCACCGGCTTTGTATGACGCCGTCCTGCGTTCCCCTGCGGAGAGCGACTGGTCCACCCGATTCGGCAAGCTCATGGCATCGTGGGATTGGGCGGCCACCGGTGATTGGCTTCTGAACCAAGACGTCACGGACGTCAACGCCTTGCAGGCAAAGACCGCGGTGATCGAAGAGGAGTTGCGCGGCCAGGTCGAGCGGCTGGCAGCTGTCCGGGCCTGGGCACATGCGGTGTCGCCGGGGCGGCTGACCGGGCGAGCCCAGGCGGACCTTCACCAGTACGCACAACTCGTACGTCGCCTCGGTAGAGGTACCGGGAAGTACGCCGACCGGCGACGCGCAGATATTCGCGAGGCGATGGACCGTTGCCGCACGGCAGTTCCGGTATGGATCATGCCCATCTACAGGATCGCGGAGCAGCTGCGGGTCGCCCCGAACATGTTCGACCTTGTCGTCGTCGACGAGGCGTCGCAAGCCGGCCTGGAGGCGACGTTCCTGCAATACCTTGCGCCGAAGATCGTGGTGATCGGCGACGACAAGCAGGTGTCGCCGGCCGCAGTCGGCGTCGATCAGCAACAGCTTCGCGACCTGGCGAACCAATATGTCGGCGGGGATCGGTATCAGGCGAGCTGGGAGGATCCGAAGCGCAGTCTGTTCGATGAGGCGGTCATGCGCTACGGACGGCGGATCACGCTCACCGAGCATCGCCGGTGCGTGCCGGAGATCATCGGATTCTCGAATCGAATCGCGTACGAACCTGACGGCATCCGTCTCGTGCCGGTACGTCAGTACGGCAGCGACCGGCTGGATCCCATCAAGACCATCTACACCGCACACGGTTACGAGCACGGTTTGACCGAGAAGGTCAACCCCGTCGAGGTAGATGCGGTCGTCGACCAGATCGAGAAGTGCCTGAGCGACCCGCGCTACGACGGCAAGACGTTCGGAGTGATCTCGCTTCTCGGCCCGGCTCAAGCCAAGGCGATCGAGAAGAAGCTCCTGTACCGCGTTTCTCCGGAGGAATGGACCGCGCGCGACCTGCGCTGCGGCGATGCGGCCGACTTCCAGGGCTCCGAGCGTGACGTGATGTTCCTGTCGATGGTAGCCAGCGCCGAGCCGGGACGGCGACTCGGCGCCCTCACGCAGGAACAGCACCTACAGCGATACAACGTCGCCGTGTCGCGGGCCAAGGATCAGCTCTGGCTCGTCCACTCGCTTTCCGCGTCGGACGTGCCGAATCCGCAGGACCTGCGCCGCGTGCTGTTGGACTACTGCTACGGAGTCGTCGGCAGGCCCCGGAAAGCGCGACCCGCAATGGTGGCCGAGGACGTTATCGTCAGCCCGTTCGATTCGGTCTTCGAGCAGCGGGTCTTCAACCGGATCATTGATCGGGGCTACACGGCGGCCGCGCAGGTCGAGGCGAACGGGTACCGAATCGACATCGTCGTCGAGGGCGCGAAGAGACGCCTGGGCGTCGCGTGCCACGGTGATACCTGGCGCGGCGCGTCGCAATACGAGCGGGATTTGGCGCGCGAACGAGATCTGGAACGTTGCGGGTGGCAATTCCATCGGATCCGTGAGTCGGAGTTCTACGTCGATGAGCAGAGCACCCTCGTCCGGCTATGGGATGCACTGGAGAAGGCGGAGATCTTCCCGGCCTTCGGTCAGCGGGACACGCGGCGACAGCTCTAGAGCCGAGTGACAGCGAGGCGGTCGGCCAAGTAATCCGCGTCAGCCCCGACGCCCGACAGCAGCCCTGACTTGAACGTGTGCATCCAGTGCAGTCCCAGAAAGTACAGTCCCGGTACAGACGTCACCCCTCGCTGCTGAATTGGCCGGCCCTGCTCGTCGAGCACGGGCAAGTGCAGCCAGCCGTAGTCATACCGGTATCCGGTCGCCCATACGACTGCGGCGATTCCTTCGCGGGTCAGGTCGATCTCGCTGCGCTCCGGCACCGGCGAGGCAAGGGGTTCCACCGCGTCATCGTCGGTCAGTTCGTCGGGCGCCGTCGCTGCGTGCGCGCGCGCCGCTTGCACGAACGCGCGGTAGGCGGCGTCAGCCTCGTCGAGGACCGGATTCGCGTCGGGCGCGATCAGCACCGTTCCGTCGGCGGCGCCGAGCACCCTGCCGACGACCTGGATTCCGGCGGTAGCGAGCCTCCGGACGTCGACGTCGTAACCACCGTTGACGCCGGTCACGACCGTGGACGGTGGCCAGGCGCGGTCCGGGAAGCTGTCGATGGTTTGGGCGAAGCGACCCAGCCGATCCAGCCACCAGTACACGTCGCGGCCGCGAAACCTGCGCGGCACACGCCGATGCCGGCTTACCGCCAGGAACACGCGTCTGCCCGCCCGCAGCAGTTCGTCGGCGATCTGGGTGCCCGATGCGCCGCTGCCAACGACAAGCACGGCGCCATCGGGAAGACCGTCAGGTGCCCGGTACCGGCTGGCATCGGTCTGCAGGATGCCTGTAGGCAGATCTGACGAGACAGACGGGACCCGGTGGCGTTGGAACGGGCCGGTCGCGATCACCACGTGCTGCGCACGCAGCACGCCGGCGTCAGTCGTGATGGCGAAGTGATAGCCGTCGCGCCCGATCGCGAGGACATTCGTATGCTCACGCACGGGCGCGTCCCTCGCGTACTCCTCGATCAACCGCAGGATGTCGACTGCCGTGGCGAAACCATCCGGATCCTCTGGCACGTAGGACCAGTGCGGCAGCTCGATCGACCAATTCGGGAATTGGAATTGCAAAGAGTCCCAGCGCTCTGAGCGCCATCGCTCGCCGACTCGTTGACGTTCGAGGACCACATGGTCGCGACCGCGATCGCGCAGGACGGCGCTCATCGCCAGTCCGGCCTGGCCACCGCCGATCACGATGGTGTCGTGGCGCTCTTCCATGAACCCGCTACCGAGACGGCGCTTGAGAGGGACGCGAGCAGTATGGCGGAAGCCACTTGACCCGGCACTCCGGCAGACATATAACCTGCCAGTTATGCGTGTGCTCCCCGACGAGGAGCTCGACAGGGCGTTCGCCGCGCTGGCCGATCCGACCAGGCGGGCCATCCTTGCCCGGCTGACGTCTGGTGAGGCCGGGGTGCTGGACATCGCCGAACCGTTCCCGATGAGCCAGCCGGCGATCTCCAAGCATCTGAAGGTGTTGGAGGCGGCGGGCCTGGTCTCACGCCGCCGGCAGGCAAAGCAGAACCTGTGCCGGCTGGAGGCCGGTCGGCTCAAGGACGTGGTGGATTGGCTCGGCACGTACCGCGAGTTCTGGGAGGCCAGCTTCGCCCGCCTCGACGAGTATGTCGAGACGCTTTCGACCGGGCGGTCACCGTCATGAGCAAACTCGAAATCGAGATCCCCCCCGACGAGCCCGTGGTCATCTTCCACCGGGTGATCAGGGCCGCGCCGGAACTGGTGTTCCGGATGTACACCGAGCCGGAACACCTGCGCCGCTGGTGGGGTCCGCGACACCTCGATCTCGTGGTCTGCGAGATCGACCTTCGCGTCGGAGGAAGATACCGCTTCGTTCACCGCGCGCCGGACGGTCAGGAGTTCGGTTTCTTCGGCGAATATCGAGCCATCGAACCGCCGCACCGGCTGGTGCAGACGTTCGTGTACGCGGGCACACCGGACAACGAGGCTGTCGAGACGTTCACCTTCGAGCCTGTCGCGGCGGGCACCTTGATCGCGTGTCGCACGGTTCACTCGTCGATCCCGGCCCGCGATGCACACGTAGCGTCCGGCATGGAGGACGGGCTGACCGACTCGTACCAGCGCCTGGCCGATCTAGCAGCGTGGCTGCAGACAGGAATCTCCAAATGAGCAAGCTAATCCTGAAGATGTCGATGTCTCTCGACGGCTACGTCGCATTGCGAGACGGGGGCAACGACTGGATATTCCCGAGCTTCAGCGAGGATGCGGAGGCCTGGACCCTTCAAGCGTTGCAGAACGTCAAGGCGCACCTCATGGGCGCGCAGACGTATCGCGACATGGCCGGGTTCTGGCCTCAGTCCACAAGCATCTTCGCCACGCCGATGAACAACATCCCGAAGGTGGTCTTCTCCAAGTCCATGACCGCCGCCGACTGGGCAGACACCACGATTGCGTCCGGCGATCTCGTCGATGAGGTCAAGCAGCTGAAGCAGGATTCGGGCGGTGACCTGCTCGCGCACGGCGGCGCTCGGTTCGCGCGATCTCTGTGCCAGACAGGGCTGATCGACGAATTCCAGCTCCTCGTCCATCCGGTCGTGCTCGGTGACGGTCAGCGGATATTCGTCGAGCCGATGAACATCGAGCCGATCACGACGACCGCATTCACCGGGGGTGCTGTCGCTCACGTGTACCGCGCCGCCTAGCCGGCCGACTCAGAGGTCGAGCACGAGGTCGCTCTCCGGTCGGGAGCAGCAGATCAGCGCCTCGCCCCGCTCCGGCATCTCCAGCGGGTTTGGAGCGTAGCTGACGTCACCGGACAGAACCGGAGTTACGCAGGTGTGGCACACCCCGGTTCTGCAGGAGAAGCGAGTGGGAACGTCGCACGCGTCCGCAAGCTCGAGCAGGGACCGGTGCCGGTCGGCCCACGGCACCGTGAGGCCGCTGCGCGCGAACGTGATCTCGGGCCCGGGCCCTTCCGGTCCCGGTGGTTGGTGTGGGTGCGGCCGTTGCGTGTCAGTGATGCCGGGGTTGATAGCGGGCAGGGCGCCGAACAGTTCGGTGTGCAGCCGCTCCGGCGCGATACCCAGACCGATCAGGGCGTCGTGCATGTCGTTCATGAACGGTATCGGGCCGCAGACATACGCCACGGCGTCGTTGGGCAGGGCCAGGTCGGCAAGCGCGGCGCGGGTCGGGCGTCCCCGGATCACCGTGCCGGTAGACGGCGGATCGGCCCCGGGCGAGGTGTAGAAGACGCGTTCGCGGGCGTGGGGTAGCGACTGCAGTAGCTGGTCTGCCTCATCGGCGAAGGCGTGCTGCGTCGCGTCACGAGCGACGTGGATCCACCACACGTTCCGGTTGGTGCCTGCGGTTGCGAGTTGGTGCAGCATGGCGAGTACCGGGGTGACACCGATGCCGGCTGAAATGAGCAGTATCGGCGCTGCATCGTCGGTAAGCACGAATTCGCCGCGCGGCGCGGCGACGTCGAGCACCGACCCGGCTCGCAACGAGGAATGTACATAGCCGCTCACGAGGCCATCGGGTTCGCATTTGACGCTGATCCGATAAATATCTCCGTCGGGGGGCGACGATAGCGAATAGCTGCGCACTGGTGCCGGATTGCCCGCGCCCGTCATCCGCAGCGTGATGTACTGCCCGGCTGTAGGTCGCGGCAAGTTGCCGCCGTCCTCAGCTGCTAGGTACACCGATGTCACGGTCGGGTTCTCCGCCACCACTTTGGCGACGCGCAGCCGGCGGAAGCCCACCCAACCCGGCTCGACGCCGAGCGCCGGCGCGCCGGCCGGAGTTCCTTTCTCCGCGGCGTCGAGCAGTTCACGGAAGGACTGCTGCCACCCGGGGCTGAGAGCGGGGATGTCGACGGCAGCGCGGAGCCGCTCGATGTCCCGATCGGGCAAGTACAGCAGCGCGTCGATATCGGCCACGCTCAGCGCATGCCGGCCGACCCGCGTCCGCACGATCTCGTCGCCGGCCCGGACATGCCCTTCGGTGATCACGCGCAGGTAGAAGCCGGGCCGGTGGTGGGCTACGAGCAACGAGGGCAGCTGCGGCTCGCCCAATCGCATGCCCACACGGAAGCAGGTGACGCGGGGCTGGGTGACCTCGAACTCGGCTGCACCGATGCGGTAGCGGTCGCCGACGTGTACCTCGTCGTCGGGCAGCCCGTCCACCGTGAAGTTCTCCCCGAACTGGCCGAACTCGAAGTCATCACGGCCGAAGTGGTCCTGCCAGTGCCGGTAGGACTCGATCTGATAGACGAGCACAGCGCGCTGCTCGCCGCCGTGTCCGTTGAGATCGCCCTGGCCGTCACCGTCGATGTTGAGACGGCGTGCCATGCGCGGCCCTGGGACGGAGCGCTTCCAGATCCCCGTGTACACCATGTGTCCCTGCCAGGCCACGTCCTTGGGCACGCCGACATTCACCGACAACAGCGTGGCCATCGCGCTGCTCCTCTCCCCTGATCCGGTCACTGCCCGGGGTCGGACTCAATCTTCGTCCGGACGAGCAGCGGCGGCACCGGGCCGAGGGCTGGTATGACGACGGTGGCAACGGACGCAGCGTCGGCGCTGGCGACGTGCCGCCCAACGGTGAGCTGGCGGCGGCGCGTCCACGAAGCGTCTGAGTGAACCTGAGTCATCTCTCTAACTCCTTTAGATATCTTTGCCGGTTGGTGCAACTCAAGCATGGACGGTGTAACCTGTCAAGAGATAGTTGGAGGTTAGAGATGGAGCAGACAGACGAGACGTTCCTGCTCGACCTGCTGAACAGCACGCCGATCATCGACGGCGTGCAGCAGGACGAGCTCGACCGCGCATGGCTACGTGCGCATGGTCACAGCGGCTCGAGCGCCGAGTGGCAGGCGACTCGGGCCGCGCGCTCGGCACTGCAGGCAGTCGTGCGCGGGCACCAGTCCGCCAAGTCGCTGTCTCGCCAGCTCGACCACGTCAGCTACCGTCCGTCGGTCTCCGACGAAGGCGTGCAGTGGCGCCTGGACTCCCCAACGGGCCGGGCCGCTGCGGTGCGCGCGGTGCTCGCCTGGGACGAGCTGCGCCGCAGCCGTCCCGGCCGGTTACGCCCCTGCGAGAACCCGGAGTGCGCCAAGTTCCTGATCGATCGGAGCAAGCCCAACAACGCCCGCTGGTGCTCGATGGCCGCCTGCGGAAACCGGATGAAGGCGCGCCGGCACTACGAGCGCACCCGCAACGCCGAGCAGTGAGGCGCTCGCCGCGCGTTACGTCGCGCGCTGAGAACTGATCTGCACGGCAAGGGCGATTGCGCCGAGGACTTCGGCGCGCTCCCCGAGAGCGCTCGTGCGAATGGCGACGGCATCGGCGATGACGGGCTGAGTGTGGTGATCGATGGCTTCGCGGATGCCGGCGGTGAACGGCGCGCCGGCGGCCGCGAGTTCGCCGCCGATGACAAGCGCACCGGGATTGAGGACGTTGCACAGATCGGCGAGGGTGCGCCCGATGGCGCGTCCGGCATCGGTGACCACCCGCCGCGCGCTCACGTCGCCCGTTGTGGCGAGGCGGACGACGTCTGCGATTGTGAGTGGTTCGCGGTGCACGGCCTGCAGGCTGGCTAGGACATGGGGAACCGAGACCAGCGTCTCCAAGCAGCCACGATTGCCGCATCGGCAGATCGCGCCGTCGGGCTGGATCTGGACGTGCCCCAGCTCCCCAGCGGTACCGGTCTCGCCACGGTAGAGACGCCCGTCGAAGACCAGCCCGGTGCCGATGCCGGTCGAAGCCTTGACGTAGATCAGGTTGCGCACGCCGTCGGCGGAACCGTAGGTGATCTCGCCGAGCGCGGCGAGGTTGGCGTCGTTGTCGAGCACCACGGGCAGCCGGATACGCTCCTGCAACTCCTGCGCCGGCGCGCGGTTGATCCAGCCCGGGAGGATGTTGTTGCTCACGACCCGCCCGGTGCCGCGATCGACAGGCGAAGGTAGCCCCATCACGACGCCCGTGACGTCGGAGACGCTTGTGCTGATTCTGTCAAGTAGTCGGCGGAATTCATAGGCTGCGGCAGCGAGCGCGTCGTCCGGGGAGTTGTCGACCTGGAGATCGCGATGCTCCTCGGCCAGGACCTGGCCGGAGAGGTCGGCAACTGCGGCGCGCAGGTGGCTGTGCCCGAAGTCCAAGCCGGCGACGACGCCGGGCGCCGCGGCCAGACACAAGCTGCCGGCGGGGCGACCCGGCCCGGTCCGTCTCTGCGGTGGTGGAAGCTCTCGCATCAGTCCGGCGGCGAGGAGCTTCGTCACGGTCGCGGCCACCGTGGCGCGAGACAGCCCGGTCGCTCCGGCGAGATCGGCACGCGTAGCGGTACCCCGGACGCGCAGCGCGCCCAGTAGCCGCTCCTGGTTGTACTGCCGGGGTGACATCGCGAGCGGGTTACGCCCGGCTGCTGCCGACGGAAGATCTGACGTCATGGCGCCTTCCAAATAATCCAGGCAAATCCGAAAACATCGATCACTGGCTGCACATTAAGCATATTGACTGTACTAACAATGCGCCTTAGGTTTCGAGCCAGTCACCCATGGTCAGCGAGTCGATCCCTGGCGTCGGAGGGACGTTGGCCGAGTGACGAAGCTGTGCTCGCTCGCTCATCGGTCATCGACTCGCATGAAAGAAGGTCGCCATGAGCAGTTTTGTGCTGCCCAAAATCCATCCGGTGCCACATCGACGGCGCAGAACGTTGCGCCGTGGCCTGTTCGCAATAGGTGCACTCCTGGCGCTTGTCGCCGCGGGGCT
>Ga0126373_10002351_pt1 | contig 13932 bp, 5 predicted proteins | sample PanSoiMetPlot_11_FD_92545 | JGI IMG/M metagenome (GOLD analysis project Ga0126373, IMG submission 92545) | Tropical forest soil microbial communities from Panama - MetaG Plot_11 | ecosystem: Environmental > Terrestrial > Soil > Tropical forest > Bulk soil | place: Panama | collected 2016-02-17 | reverse complement strand
TCTGACTGTCGATTTTGGGAAGTGGGGAAGCGCCCTGGGAATCGAAGGCAACTACACAAAAGACCAAATGAACTATTCGCGGGCGTACTGGTTCGACTTCCTGCCCTTCTACCATATGGGTGTACGGGCCAGTTATCCATTCAATGGAAAATTCAGTCTCAACTATTGGTTAGTGAACGGCACCAACCAGGTTGAAGCAACCAACGGCTTCAAGGATGAGCTGTTTGGATTCACCGCCAAGCCCAAGAGTTCTCTCACCTGGACGATGAACTACTATTTGGGCCAGGAACACCCTGATCGAGTTGTAGTCCCGCCGACCGGCCCGATACCAGTTCAGCCGGGACTTAGCTTTCAAGCGATTACGCCCGCACCCGATGGGCGGACTCACATTTTCGATAGCTACGTCACATGGCAGGCGACGCCGAAGCTGACGGTGGCCCTCGAAGGAGATTATTTCATTCAACGTTTGTGGAGAAATCAAGCGCCTGGCCGGTCTTCGGCTCCTTCGCATGTGGATGGAGGGGCTGCGTATTTTCGTTACCAACTGTCGCCCAAGGTAGCCGTGGCTACTCGTGCCGAATACTTGTCCGACCGTGGCGGCGTGTTCAGCGGGATTACACAGGCGCTGAAAGAGAATACAGTCACTTTCGATTACAACCTGGCCAGCGGATTTCTGATGCGCTACGAATGGCGGCGTGATTTTTCAAATCAACCGTCCTTCCTCACCGACACGCAGGGAATCTTAAGCAAGGAACAGAATACCGCGACGGTTGGTATCATTTGGTGGTGGGGCCAGAAAGAAGGAGCGTGGTGAGGCCGAGGATTCCTGCAAGTGCAATGGAATACGGCCAGGAGGCGAAGAAATTAGCGGCGAAAGGCGGAATCGCCGGGATTGGCGTGATACGTCGCTCGTGTCGCCAGGATTTTCACCGAAAGCACGCGGATGCTGTGATCCACTGAAGTCTCGCACTTAACCTTGACCTCCTGGTTCTCATGACTCGCTAGCGCTCCCGGGTTTGTCGCCCACCAGGACTCTCCGTTTTTCGCAATGAGGCTCTTTCCGTCCTCACTCACGCGGCCAGACATGGTGATGAATTCTGCCCTCGACTTGTCGTGGTGGTTCTGACCGCTAGCCGATACTGGCAGCAGAAGTGGAGTAACAAGCAAGGAAAGAACGAGTTTTTTCATCGAGCGCCCTCCAGGCATGGGCTCGAACCTATGTTTCGCGATGTTAAACCGACTGAGGATATGGTCAAGCCGGAAAAACGAATGATTCGTATGCAAAATTTTGCTGACTAGCGAATGGCGTGTACTACGTGTCGAGATACCAGGGAACGTTGATGACGATGATGCGCTGGTTGCCGCGGAGCAAAAGAAGGGTCTTCAAAACCGAAGCGCGTTTATTGTGGAACAGATGGTGATACCAATGGCGCTCAACCAGCTCCGGGATCAAAACAGCGATCTGTTGCGTCGGATTCTCGCGCTCGGCTTGGAGAACATAATTCACGATCGGGCCAAGAATCAGCCGGTATGGGGACGGCAATACTACCAATTCTGGAGCAGCCACTCCGGCCTCCACCGCGGGCTTTTCGACGAAGCGGCACCATTCGTCGTGAAGAATCTCCGAACCCTCTCCCGGGTCAACATGAACGGCGCGAACGTGTGGAGAGATTTTCATGGCGAACCGCAGGGCTTTCTTAACGATGCGATTCCATTCCTGAACCGGCACGATCACCAACGGAGGCGCCACATCATCCATCTCGAGCGGCGTCGGGCAGCGAACCTCCAGGAAAACGTGGTGATAGTGACGGCGCACCAATCCCATGGCGATCAGTAACGCAGGGATCAGCAGCACCGTGATCCACGCACCTTCGACAAATTTCGCCACGAGAACCACAATGACAGTAATGCCCGTGGCAAACGCGCCGAAACCATTAATCAACATGCTTCGCGTCGCGCCTTCGCCGCCCACGCGGCGCCAGTGGCCCACCATTCCGGCCTGCGAAAGCGTGAAAGCGAGAAAAGCTCCCACAGCGTACAGAGGAATCAGCCGATCGGTGATGCCGCCAAAGATGATGAGAAGCAGCCCAGCGACCACTGCAAGGGCGAGAATTCCTTGCGTGTACACCAGCCTGCGCCCGCGAGTTGCAAAAGAATGCGGGAGATAGTTGTTCTGCGCGATGGCGCGGCAAAGGCGCGGGAAGTCTGCGAAGGCGGTGTTCGCGGAGAGCGCCAGAACCATCAGGATGGAAGCCATCGCCGTGTAATAAAAGACGCCTTTGCCTGAAACGGCGGCGAGCAGGATCGAAAGCACACTCTGATAGCCGGGGCGTAGTGGGTCAGTAGCGGCGATGCCATAGACTCTGACGAGATAAGCGATTCCGGCGAGCAGCACCATCAAGAGGGCAATAATGATTGTGAGGGTGCGCCGCGCTGTCTTAACCACCGGCTCGCGGAATGCTTTCACGCCGTTGCTTACGGCTTCGACGCCGGTCATGGCGGTGCAGCCGCTAGCAAACGCTTGAAGGATGATCCAGGCGCCGGGGAGCGCTGCGGCCTGGGAAACGGGGGGAGGCGCTTCAACCGGAACCGGATGACCACTGGAAAGGAACGTCTTGAATAAGCCGATCACCATGGCGGTGAGCAAGGTTCCCACGAACAAATAAGTCGGCGCCATGAAGATCACTCCAGTATCGCGCATACCGCGGAGGTTGATGAGCGTGATGAGCACCAGGATTCCGAGGCAGATGGACAAAGTGTGGGCCTGCAAGCTGGGTACAGCCGATACTAGCGCGCCTACGCCAGCGGAAATGCCGACTGCGACGGTAAGGACGTAATCAATCATCAGCGCGGCGGCGGCCAGGAGGCCTGCGGTAACGCCGAGATTTTGCCGGGCGACGGTATATGACCCGCCGCCGCCGGGATACGCTGCGATGGTTTGCCTGTAAGAAAAATAAACAATCGCTAGCAGGATGATAATGCTCATGCTGATGGGAACCATGTAGGCGATTCCCAGCGCGCCGAGAGGAATCAGCAGAGTGAGGGCAGCTTCTGGACCGTAGGCAGCAGAGCTGAGAGCGTCCAGGCCAAAAATGGGGATTCCGGCGGCCGTGCCGATGCACTCGGCGCGCGCCTGATCCGAAGCGAGCGGCTTGCCTAGGAGCAAATCGAGTAGAGACATGGGCGGCATTGTCCTATAACTTGGCAGGATTGCGGAAACCAATTTCACCCAGGCCGAGTGCGCTTCGCATGGAACCGAAGAATTACTCTTGCCGTGAAGTTTACTCGTAGCGAAGGGCGACCATCGGGTCGACGCGCATGGCCCGCCGCGCAGGAATTAGGCACGCAGTAAAAGCGACGAGCACAAGCAACAAGGCCACGGCAGCAAACGTTGCCGGATCATAGGGTCGAACGCCGTAGAGGAGGCTTGCGATGTAACGCGTCGCGCCCAGCGCGCCTAAAAGGCCAAGGATTGTGCCAACCGCTGACAATCCAATTCCTTGCCGCACAATTAAGCGCAACACATTGCCTGGCCGCGCTCCAAGCGCCATACGTACGCCGATTTCACGCGTCTTGCGCCCAACTTCATAGGAAAGCAGTCCGTACAGTCCAATGCAAGCGAGCAAAAGAGAAAGCGCACCAAAAAAGCTCGATAGGCGCGCCATCAAACGCTCTTGGAAGAACGAGCGATCAATCTGCTCCGTTTCTGTTCTTACGCTGAAGAGTGGGAGATTGCTGTCTAACTGGCCTATGGCGCTACGAACCTCAGGCATAATCGTTCTTGGGTTCGCGGCCGTGCGGACCTCAAATACAGCCTCGCCTCCTCCTGCCGGGACGAACAGCGTTGGCGCCATTTCGCTCCGCACGTTTAGAAATTTTGTGTCCCCGACGACGCCGACGATTTCACGGCTTGTACCCTGATGGCCGACGCCCGTGATGCGCCGCCCCAGCGGATTCTGATCCTTGAAAAAGGTCCGAGCGAAGGCCTCGTTGATTACGGCTGGCTCCCACGTGGTGTCGGGCGGCAGAGAGTAATCCTGCAATGTGAATAGGCGCCCGGTCATCAGGGGGATGCCCATGGTCTCGAAGTACCTTGGCCCCGCCTTAAGGCCGAGTGTAGAAAGCGTTGTGTTATGCGATTCTCCTTCGATGCCAAAGCTCGTAGTCCAAGCATTGCCGCTCAGCAGATCATCGAACGAATAAGTCGCGGAAAGCACGCCAGGAATTGCTTGTAGACGTGCTAACAGTTCGGAATACAGGTTCTTGGAACGCTCCCCTGAGTAGCCATTGAGCGAAGGCTCCAACCTAAAGAGGAGGATATTGCGCGTGTCAAAACCGGGATTGACGCTTTTCAGATTCTCGAGTGTGCGCACCAGCAGGCCAGCTCCCGAAAGCGCCAAAATAGCGAGCGCTACTTGAGCGACGACGAGGCCGCTGCCTAGATTCAGCCATCGTCTGGGGGATGCACCGGCAGCAAGCGCGGAAGTACTCTCTTTGAGTGCAGGCGTCAAGTCCAACCTCGTGCCGCGAAATGCAGGCGCGAGGCCGAAAAAAATCCCCGTGAGAACGGAAGCCGCCAAGGCGAACACAAGAACACGCAGGTCAAGATGCACCGCCAAATGGGACGGCCACAGTCCGCCGCGAGACATGAAAGCTACCAGCGACTGTACGCTCCAGTAGGCAAGCAAAATTCCCCCTGCTCCGCCTCCCAAAGAAAGGAGCAGGCTTTCCGTGAGCAATTGCCCGACGATTTTGGCGCGACCCGCGCCCAGAGCAAACCGAACGGCAAATTCCTTCTGGCGAGTTGAAGATCGAGCCAGCATCAGACCGGCCACGTTGGCGCATGCCACCAAAAGAACCATGCCAACTGCGGTCATGAGGATGGTCAGGGGCGTTGAAAACTGTTCGCGCAACCCGCTGATGGCTTGAGGGGCGGGCATAAGAACGAGGCGCGGCGCGTCTTCGCTCTTGAAGAATTCTTTCGACTGGTCCAAAACATCGTTGTGAAAAAGTGCGCCAGCGGCGGCTTGCGCCTGCCCAATGCTCATTCCTTCCTTGAGCCGCGCGACGAGATAGACCCACCAGACGTCATCACCGGCTCCCAACGAAGGATGATCTCCGCTGACGCTCCCGAACAAATCCAGTCCAATCTGCGGGCTGACTGACAACGGAAGCCAGAGAGAGCGAACGCGGGCCGGATCCAGGCTCGGGAATGCCTTGGCCGCCACCCCCACAATCGTAACGGGAACATTGTTCAGCCAAACAGTTTTTCCGACCGCGGCGGGATCGCCACCGAAGGCGCTTTGCCAGTAGCCGTAAGAAAGAACCGCAACGGGTGGCGCACCAGGCGTGTCGTCGGAAGGACCGAAAGTCCGCCCAAGGGCCGCTCCGATACCGAGCGTGTCAAAATAATTTCCAGAAACCATTTCACCTTGCACGAAAGTGGCTGGGCCATTGCCCCGTAGATTGAGTCCAACGTTCCCGCATAGGCCTGCGACCGCCGAAAATGCGTCTTGATTCGATTGAAATTGCCGAAACATGGGATAGGAAAACCAGCAGCCGTGTTCACCAGTTGCGCTTGCGTCCAAGGCCGGACAGGACATGTAACTGTAGTGGCCTTTCAGATTCGGCGATCTATGGGCGGTCCATTGGAACACGACGAGCCGCTGCGGATCACGGACAGGTAACGAGCGAAGGAGGGCGGCGTCAGTCAGGCTAAAGATGGCGGTGTTCGCGCCGATGCCAAGAGCGAGGGTGATGACGGCGACGGCGGTGAAGCCGGGAGACTTGCGCAACATGCGAAAAGCGAAGCGCAGGTCCTGAAGCAAGGAGTCGAGGAAGGGAAGGCCGCGAGCGTCGAGAAGGCGGGTGATCATTGTTGTTACCTCTACATCGGTGCGGGCGCGGGCTGCCGGGCGCTAACAATTTTAGCGCAAAATTCTCCTGAGAGATTCACTCGTAGCGGAGGGCGACCATGGGGTCGACGCGCATGGCGCGGCTTGCAGGGAAGTAACACGCGAGCAAGGCTACGAACGCGACGATAAGGGCGACGGCGACAAAGGTGAGAGGATCGACTGCGCTGACGCCATAAAGTTCACTCGAGAGCACGCGCATGAGGGCAAAGGCCGCAGCGAGTCCCAAGGTGATGCCCAAAAGAGAAGTTTGGCCGCCTTCTTTGAGGACGGACCAAAGCACTTCGCGTCTTTGCGCGCCCAGCGCCATGCGAAGGCCGATTTCGCGCGTGCGATTCGCAACCAAAAAAGAAAGAACGCCGTAGATGCCAATGCTGCCCAGGGCGAGCGCAAGAACGGCAAAGACGATGAATAGAATCGCGGTCGAGCGAGGAGCGGCGACGGCGTCGGAAACTACGGCGCTCATCGTTTTGATTTCGCCGACGGCGGCTTCTGAATTGGCGCCCGCCACGGCTTCACGCAGCATGGCCCCCATTTGTGAGCTGTCCACGCTGGTCCGTATCACCATGGTTAGGTCGGCGGGCATGCGGTGGTCTTCGAGCGTTGCTGTGGAGTTGTATGGGACGTAGGCAACACCCTTCATCCAAGTGGGAATGGTTCTTTGCAAATCGTAAGCACGCACGTCCGCGGTGACGCCTACGATGGTGCGCCAGTTTTTGTCGTCGAGGAGATGAATGTGTTTGCCTACGGCGTTTTGATTGGGCCAGAAACGGTACGCAGTCTCCACAGAGATGATGGCAACCGGTTCACCGGAAACATCGGATTCGGTAAACGTTCGTCCGGCGACGATCGGGATACCCATCACTCGAAAATAGTCAGGCGTGACGACGTGCAGCCAGAAGAGCGGAGACTGCTCGTGCCCGGAGGAGGGCGTTTGATTTTCGATGTCCAGAGAGCGCTTGGCGACTCTGCCGCCGAGAGGCAGCGTATTCACGAGAGAGACAGAATCGACGCCGGGAGAACTGCGCACTTGGTCCAGCAGCGTGCGGTAGAAAGCGAGGCAGCGCTCGGCATCGTTGCAGAACGTTTGGTTGGGCGAAATGCGGGCGGTGAGGATATGTGCGGTGCGGAATCCCGGGTTTACATGAGAAAGCGCCCAGAAACTGCGGATCAACACGCCTGCAGCAGTCACAAGAAGCACCGCGAAGGCGATTTCAGTGACTACAAGACCGCGGCGCAGGCGGCGAGAAATCGGAAGAGTGCCGGCTCGTCCACCAGAGCGAAGCGTTTCCACAGGAGCCGTGCGCAAGGATTGCGGAGCGGGAGCCAATCCAGAAAGGAGACCGGTCAGAATCGCGAGGCCACCAGTAAACAGGAGAACGCGCCAGTCCACATGCGCGTCGGCTAAGCGAGGCGTATCGACGGGAAGCATAGCCTTCAAAGAGGAGAAGCCCTTTGTCGCGAGCGCCAGTCCAAGAAGACCGCCGAAGCCAGCGAGCACAACGCTCTCCGTAAGCAATTGGCTTACGATGCGCCGCCGCTCGGCGCCGAGAGCGGTGCGTACGGCAATTTCTTTTTCGCGTGTTGCTGAGCGCGCGAGCATCAAGTTCGCAACGTTGGCGCAGGCAATTAGAACAACCAGAGTTACGGCTCCGAGAAGCAGGAGCAGACGCAAGCGGATGTCGGCGACCATTCCGCTTCGCAAAGGAAGCACGGTGACATCCGCGTTCCAGTCCTTAGGCATGGTCCAGGGAAACAGCGCACCTACGCGCGATTGAAACATCCGGATTTCGGTTCGCGCTTGCTCGATCGTGGCGCCGGGACGAAGCCGGCCAATCACGGGCATGTAATCATCAGCCCAATACAGAATCGTGTCTCGCGGATCATTTCGAAGCGGAACCCAGATTTGCGTTTTTGAAGTGGGGAAGCGGAAATCGGGCGGCATCACGCCGAGCACCTGGCGGCTTATGCCTTCCAATGGAATCGCGCGGCCTATGATTGTGGGGTCGCTTGCGAAACGTTGCACCCAGAGCGCATGACTCAGTACGACGTAATTATCCTGTCCGGGAAGGTCTTCCCCTTGAGTGAACGTGCGGCCTATTTCCGGACGCGCGCCAAGCACGGAAAAAAATTCTGCAGAAACGACTGTGCCTGTCAGGCGAAGAGGCTCGCCCTGGCCAGTGAGATTGAACTCATGGCCTTCGTAATAGGCGGCGACGTCCATGGTGTTGATTTGCTCGCGCATCGCCACCACGCCACCCTTGGGATAAGTGCCCGTGATGCTGACCAGTCTTTCAGGGCCTGGATAGGGAAGAGGAACAAGCAGGATTCCATTCACCAGGCTGAAGATGGCCGTGTTGGCGCCAATGCCAAGGGCAAGCGTGAGTACAGCGACCGCACTGAAACCTGGATTCTTGCGGAACATGCGAAAGGCAAAGCGAAGGTCTTGGAGAAAAGTTTCCAGGAGCGGAAGGCTGCGGGCATCGCGGTGTTGTTCCTTGGCCTGTTGCGGACCTCCGAAGCGCAGGATCGCTTGGCGGCGAGCTTCTGCTGGAGAAAGCCCGCGCTGGAGATTCTCTTCGATTGCGAGTTGCAGATGCGACGAGATTTCGTCGTCCAAGTCGCGATCGAGTTGCGCGCGACGGAAGAAGGAGCGCAGTCGCTGAACGGATTGCTGAAGCCAACTTGTCATTTTTTTGCGAGACTCCTTTTCGCCGTGCGTGACGTTGACGCGCGTTAAGACAATCACTCGTAGCGCAGGGCGACCATCGGGTCGACGCGCATGGCGCGACGCGCGGGAATGTACGAAGCCAGCAGCGCAACGATGGTCAATAGCACAGCGACGACAAAAAATGTGAGTGGATCCGTGGCGGTAACTCCGTAGAGCATGCTTGACAATACTTGTGTCGCGGCAAGCGACGCCGCAGTGCCAATCGCCAAACCCATTGCCACCAACCGCACACTTTCGCCAATGATCAGGCGTAGCACGCGGCTGCGCTGCGCCCCCAACGCCATGCGAACGCCGATTTCCTGCGTTCGAAGCGTCACGGAATGCGCAACTAGACCGTAAATGCCCACAGCGGCAAGCAGCAAGGCCGCCCCAGCAAACGCTCCCGCAAGAAGCAATAGGAAACGCTTCTCCGCCATCCATCCGCCGAGAGCTTCCGCGAAGGTTGAGAACTCAACCGGAATGTTCGGGTCAAGCTGGCGAAAAACCGACCTAACGGAAGGAACAATCGCGCTGGTCGGAAGGGTGATCCGGAACACGATGGCTGGAGAACTGTTGCCCCCAAAGCCGCGTTGCCGATAATCCACGAAAATCACCGGCGTGGTTGGCTTATCCAGGCCTTCGGCGCGAATGTCGCCGACAACACCAATGACCGTGAGCGGCTTCATGATACCGTCCATATTGCCGAAGAAAATCTGCTGACCGGTGGGATTGGAATGCGGCCATTTTTCGCGGGCGAGAGTTTCCGTTATAACCGCGGCGTGCGGCGCGTCGGGGCCATCTTGACCGTTGAACAGTCGCCCCTGCAGAAGCGGAATTCCGGCAGTCTCGAAGAATCCTGCGCTCGCAACGGCGTAGTCAGCAGTACCAGTCTGATCCTTATTTAGTGCGAATCTCCTCCATTCCTCGTCCGTTGTGGGCATCGGTTGACCGTTGAGAATCAAGTAGAGTCCGTCGGGAAACCCGTCTGGATCGGCTATGGGAAGCGCGCCGGTTATGCCGGCAGACGCAACGCCGGGGATGGCTCGAATGCGTTGTAGCGCGTCATCAATGAAATAGCTCCGGCGCGCGATTTCGGCCGGCGCGTGTTGGGGGGTCGCTTCGTCCCGTGAAGGGAGCGAGAACTTCATGACTAGCAGATTCTGCTCGTTGAAGCCTGGGCTGACAGAAATCAGGCCTAAGAAACTCCGGCCCAAGAGGCCAGCTCCTGTGAGGAGCATCAGCGTGGCCGCTATTTCGCCGATTACGAGCGCGCCGCGTGCCTTCTGGCTTCCGGAGCTATAACTCCGCGAGCCCGCGCCGAGCGATTCACTCAAATCTACTTCGCCAGCACGCCATGCCGCGAGCAGTCCAAGGCCAACCGCAACAATCAAAGTGGCGACGAGTGTGAACAAGAGAACGGTTTTATTGATGGCGATACCTTGCTGCTGCGGCAAATTCGCAGGGAGAATCGTGGGCAGAACGCGCGTTGTCCACAAAGCAAGCAAAGTTCCGAATAGGGCGCTGCCCGCTGCCAGCGCAAGCGATTCCGCCAGCAACTGCTGCACAAGCCGGCGGCGGCCGGCTCCGAGAGCGCCGCGCACCGCCAATTCCTTGCGGCGGGCGGAAGTGCGTGCCATTAGCAGCCCGGCGACATTCGCGCCGGCCACGAGAAACAACACGATCACTGCGGCAAAAAGCGTAAGCAGCGCCAGGCGTACGGGCCCAACCAGTTCCTCCGAAAGCGGCGTTACCAGGGCGTTTTCCAAGAAGTAGTCCGGACTCTCCGTTTTTCCGTACTCGGCATGGATTCGTTTTGCAATGGCGCTCAGGTCAGCCTGCGCCTGTGCCAAACTCACGCCCGGCCTAAGCCGCCCGATGCCTTCTCCGTTGTGGGAGTCGCGACTCGTGGACCAGCCCCAACGCTCCACAGGAGTCCACGCCCACACACCGTCGGGGAAGTTGAAGCCCTGCGGCATTACTCCGATTACTGAATAACTTGTGCCACTCATCGACAAACGGACACGGGACAAATCCTCGGTGCCCCCAAGAAATTGCCGCCAAAAACTGTAACTTACGATCATCGCGGGCGCGCCGTGCTCGATGAGCTCGTCGGACGCGAACTCCCGTCCTCGAATTGGTTCCACGCCCAACGCTTTGAAAAAGTCCTGGGCAACATAGCCGACATTCACGCGCACCGGTTCGCTGCCACCGGAAATCGATTCGCGTCCAGAAGCGAATGTGGCGAGGGCGGCAAGCGTATGGTTCTGCGACCGAAAATCAAGGAAGTTCGGGTCCGCCAAATGTGATAGATGACCGTGGGCCTCCTGTTCACGCACTGTCACAATTTGTTGCGGGTTCGGAAAGGGAAGAGGGCGAAGCAGCACGGCGTCTACGACTGAAAAGATGGCCGTTGAAGCACCGATACCCAGGGCAAGAGTGAGAACAGCAATTGCCGTGAAGCCGGGAGACTTGCGCAGCACGCGTAAGGCGAAGCGGAGATCCTGTAGCAGAGTTTCGAGGAAGGGAAGGCTGCGAGCTTCGCGGTGTTGCTCTTTGGCTTGCTGCGAGCCGCCGAAGCGGACGAGCGCCTGCCGCCGCGCTTGTTCGGGCGAGAGGCCGCGCCGGAGATTCTCCTCGATGGCGAGTTCTATATGAGATGACATTTCTGCGTCCAGGTCTCGGTCAAGTTGGGCGCGGCGGAAGAAAGAGCGCAGGCGGAAGAAAAATTGTCGTAGAGGTGTTGTCATTGGCAGTTACTCCCTTGTTTGCGGGCTGGGTTAATGGATGTTGGCACGGTCATTCGTAACGAAGCGCTACCATCGGGTCGACGCGAAGCGCTCGCCGCGCAGGAAAATACGCGGCGACGAGCGCCACAAGAAGCAGGAGTCCCGCGAGCGATGCCAAAACCGGCAAACTCACGGAGACAATGCCAAAAACGAAAGCAGCCATAGCACGGCTTATGGCGAGCGAAATCGGAAGACCAATTCCCAGTCCGGCGCCGGAGACGGTTAGGGCGTGCCGGAACACGAGTCGAAGCACGTCACGTGGATTCGCGCCAAGAGCGAAACGAATGCCAAACTCGTGTGTCCGCTGTGCAACGTTTTCAGACAAAATTCCGTAAACGCCGATGGAAGAAAGCAACAGAGCTACACATCCAAAGATGGCCATCAACAGCCCCATGATGTGAACGATGGCAATCGAATCCTGCACTTCGGTCTCAAGAGTCTTCAGCTCCGTGATGGAAATCTCCGGATCGACTTGAGAAATCGCAGCCCGCGCTGCGGAAGCATTCCCTATCGGATTCGACGCCGTGCGCAGGACAAACCGAAAGAAACTACGCGAGGACTGAAGGTAAGGTCGATAGATGACGGGGAAAGTCGCGGGATTCCACCAATTTTGACGCGCATCGCCGACAACGCCGACAACAGTCATCCAAGGCTCGTCGGAATCCGCCGCACCAAGCTTGAATCGTTGCCCAAGCGGATCGTTGGAAGGCCAAAAACGGTTCGCCAGGGTGCGGCTAATAATGGCGACGCGCGCCGCAGTGGCATGGTCTGATTCCGTGAAAAATCGTCCCGCAATCAGAGGGATCTTGAGAACGGAGAAATAATCTGCGCTAACGGTTTGCAAATCGGCCGCGGGCGCCTCGCCGGCTTGAAGAGACGGACGGTCCTGGATGGTGAACAGAGTCTTCTCGTTGTCTACACTGCTGGCAGGAAGGTTGGATGTTAACGCAGCACCAGAGACTCCCGGCAGGGACGAGACGCCGCGTAAGGCCGTTTGGAAAAAGCGAGCGCGTTTTGTGTCGTCGGGATAGGCGTTCTCCGGCAGGCTTACTTCGAATTTCAGAATCTGGCTCGGTTGAAACCCTTGGTACGCCTGCGCGAGCCGGCTGAATCCTTGGATGGTCAGTCCCGCGCACACCAGCAAGATCAAGGCAAAGGCAACCTGCGCCGAAACCAGTCCATTGCGCAAGCGCCCACGGGCAGGTCCGGCGGAGCCGCGCCCGCTTTCCTTGAGCACGGTATTCAGATTGATGTGCCGTAAGTGGAGCGCGGTGGCAAGGCCAAAGGCCAGTCCCAAGAGCAGCGACAGAAGAACCGTCGAAAAAAGAACGGTGGAATCCACTCGAATGCCATCCCAACCGGGGACCCACCTGGTCCAATCGGGCGAAATGCTGTTGCGCAGAATGCGCACGCTCGAGAAAGACGCCGAAATCGCAACGGCTCCGCCCAGAAGCGCTAGCAGCGACATCTCCGACACCAGCAGGCGAGCCAGCCTCGTGCGGTTTGCTCCCAGAGCCGAGCGGAGGGCAAGCTCCCTTTGCCGCGCAATCATCCGCGCGAAAAGGAGATTCGCAAGATTGGCGCAGGCCAACAACAGTACAAACACTGCAGCTGCTTGGAGCAACAGAAAAAGCGGCAGACTGTAAATGTAAAGTTCTTTGCGAAGCTGCAGCAGATTCAGGGCGCGGCCAGCATTGGTTTTCGGGTAAAGCTCGGCAAGTCTGCGCGAAAAATTGTTCAGTGCTGCGTTGGCCTGCGCAACAGCGATACCCGGCTTCAAGCGACCGAGAGCGAAAAGAGACAACCGTGCGCGGTCCGATTTTTCTGTCGCGGTAAGCGCCAAAGGTGTCCACAGTTCCATCGAAACCGGGTAGTCAAAGTCCGTGGGCATGATCCCCGCGACCGTATAGTTGCGCCCGTTGAGGCGTATCGTTTTTCCCACGAACTCCGGGTCGCCGGCGAATCTCGATTGCCAGAAGCGGTTGCTAACAATGACCGACTGATCAGCGCCAGGCTGTTCCTCGTTTGCCGAAAAAAGGCGGCCTTGCGCTGGAGCAACGCCAAGGACAGAGAAGAAGTTTGCGGACACGCGGCAACCGTACGCCACGTCGACTCTGCCTTCGGAGGAAACATTGAAGTCGCGGTATTGGTAGGTGGCGATGTCTTCAAATACTTGCGTTCCGGTGCGAAGGTCGGCCATATCTCCAGCGGAAATTCTCCGAGCATCCGGCCCTTCGTCAATTCCGCGGCTTTCCCAAATGAGCGCGAGCGACTCTAAATCATGAAAGCGGTACGGGTGCAGAAGCAGGGCGTTCACCATGCTGAAAATGGCGGTGTTCGTGCCGATCCCAAAAGCCAGCGTCAAAACAGCAATGGCGGTGAAGCCGGGCGATTTCCGCAGCATCCGAAGGGAATAGCGAATGTCTTGAAGCAGCGTTTCGAGGAAGGGAAGGCTGCGAGCTTCGCGATGTTCCTCTTTCGTCTTTTGCGATCCGCCAAAGCGCACGAGCGCTTGGCGGCGCGC
>Ga0126373_10002350_pt1 | contig 13937 bp, 13 predicted proteins | sample PanSoiMetPlot_11_FD_92545 | JGI IMG/M metagenome (GOLD analysis project Ga0126373, IMG submission 92545) | Tropical forest soil microbial communities from Panama - MetaG Plot_11 | ecosystem: Environmental > Terrestrial > Soil > Tropical forest > Bulk soil | place: Panama | collected 2016-02-17 | reverse complement strand
GCCCTCGCTTCCTTTGTCCCGGGTACTGTACGCGTGCATGCTTCGGATCGCGGACCCGTCACAGAGGCGGATTTGGTCGCGAACCAGGTCCTTCGGCAAATTCTGGTGCGGGACGGAGAGACCTGGCTTTCAGAGGAGAGCACGGATGATCTTCGTCGATTGAAAGAACAGCGCGTCTGGGTTGTTGATCCTTTAGATGGCACGCGCGAATTCGTCGCTGGGGTTCCTGAATGGTGTGTGTCCGTTGGCCTGGTGGAAAACGGTAGGGCCATCGCAGGGGGCATCTGCAACCCGGCCACCGATGAGATCTTCCTTGGATCCTTGAGTACCGGCTTGACGCTTAACGGCAAAAGGGTTTGCGCTAGCAAGAAAAGGAATCTTGCTGGAGCCCTTGTACTCGCCAGCCGCACCGAAGTGGAACGCGGAGAATGGGAGCCCTTTCAGAACGCCGACCTCCTAATTCGCCCCGTGGGATCGGTGGCGTACAAGCTTGCTTTGGTGGCTGCGGGATTTGCCGATGCCACCTGGACTTTGACGCCAAAGAATGAGTGGGATGTCGCTGCCGGCGTTGCGCTGGTTGAAGCTGCGGGGGGATTTGTACAAGATCTGGAGAACTCCTCACTGACCTTCAATAATGAGGTCACACTTGTTTCTGGTCTGCTAGCGGGTGGTGCGCACCTGCGACAACAACTGCCTTCGCTTATTCAGCAGCACAAAGAGACACATGCATCCCGGGCCTTGGTTGGCACGAGCAGCGAGCGGAAGACCAAATGAGCAAAAGGTCCCAACGTATTTTGCTCACCGGCGGAGCCGGCTTCATTGGCTCGCATGTCGCCGAGGCCCTGCTTCGTCGCGGCGTACAACTGTGGATTCTCGATAACCTAGACGAATTCTATTCGCCTGCTTGGAAGAAGACCAATCTGGAAAACATCCGCCGCGTGGGCAGCTTTGAGTTCTTCCAAGTCGACATCTGTGACACGGGTCCGCTGCGGGAGATCTTGGAGCGAGCGCGCCCGGACGTAGTGATCCACTTGGCGGCGCGCGCCGGTGTGCGTCCTTCGATTGAGCAGCCGCACCTATATGAGCGGGTTAATGTGGCGGGTACTCTTAATCTCCTTGAGAAGTGTCGTCAGCTTTCCGTGCGCAAATTTCTCTTCGGTTCTTCGAGTTCAGTATATGGGGCCACCAGCCAAGTCCCATTTTCCGAAAATCAATTGGAGCTCCGGCCAGTCTCCGTGTACGCCGCCACCAAGCTCTCCGGGGAGATGCTTTGCTATACCTACGCGCATCTTTTTGCACTTCCTGTGATTTGCCTCCGTTTCTTTACGGTTTATGGACCTCGTCAACGCCCAGATCTGGCCATAAACAAATTCACCGCGCTGATCGAGGCTGGCAAGCCCGTGCCCATTTTCGGAGATGGTTTAACCGGACGTGACTATACGTGGGTTAGCGACATCGTAGCCGGAGTGACGGCAGCGATCGATTATGAACCCCATCCGGTTGACGGAGTCCCATTCGAGGTTTTCAATCTTGGCAACTCGCGTCCTGTAAGCCTGTCGGAGATGGTGCAATTGCTTGAACGCATAATTGGGAAGAAGGCCATTCTTCAACGAAACCCGCTGCAGCCTGGTGATGTGCCGCTGACCTGGGCGGACATTTCGAAGGCTTGTCGCCTTCTGGGCTACCGGCCGGGTATGCCCCTGGAGCAGGGTTTGGAGCAATTTGTCACGTGGTATCGCACGGATCGGTCTCGTGCGGCTTCTGCTTGAAACGATTGGTGGTCCGGAAGCAAGGTTGCTTTTCGGGAAGGAACAGGCCTCTGGAGCTGTAATTTGATCTAGCATCTGGCCAACGCGGGTTCCTATCATGCTTTTATGGGCGGTTATCTTTTTCGGCGCGGCGCTGGTGACGGTCAGCATGACTCTTCTCATTGTCAGCAGGATGGTCAGCCAACTCACGAAAATCGTTGCCTCGAATTTTCTAGACCCGCGCAACATCATCAATGAGCACAATCGCTTGTTCCCACAAAGTGAGCTGATGCTGGCTTTTTGGCTCTCGATCATCCAACTCGTTATTTGCTTAAGCGGCATGGCGTTGAGCCTGGCTATGGACGTTGGCACCCTCTAGATTCCTACGCCGTGAATAAAGCCTGCGATTTTCCCTGCAGTTCGTGGTGGTTTGCACATGTTCGTCTCAGAAGCCATAGCCGATCGCAAAACGGCTATGATCCGTCCCCCGAGTATCGTCCCTACAAGAAAAGCCAAAACTGCCATTAACGAGCGTTCGTAGAAAACTGACGGCGTCCACGAGTCCAGTGACCACCGTCATTCCGAGCAGGGCGTACGGTAAGGTCATTTCAGTGCTGGACCGCTCGCCATGAACAACTAGCCGACCGAGTACATTGCCATTGCTCATTGCCGGCGCTCTGCAGACGAGTCCTCGGGCCGTACCGCGCCAGTGTGCGACGCAGTACTGCTCCGGCCGCTGCACTGATCATGATGAGCACCACGGCTTTTAGGTAGTGTCCCCGAAGATCGCCGCCATCGCAGCAGCACGCGCGGCTGCAGCGAGCGTAAACAACCAGTTGGAGCCGGTGGTGCGTCCCCGATAGCCTTGATATGAACGCGGCACTCCAGTTGGTATGAACATGATTGCCAGTGCAGTCTGTCGCGCGCGGCTCCAGGTCTTGCCAGTTCGCAATTATCGTGGCTCGTAGACCCAGCTCAGTGCCAAGCCGCTCGGCAGCTTGCACTGTTTCGTGAGTCGACTGCCCGTTGGTATGCAATAGATGGGCTCAGGCGAGCACAAGATCACTTCGTTCAACAATGGGGCGATCCCGAGCCGTGTCGACCGTCGAACCTTCGAATCTTAGTCCGGCGGCGTGTCTAGGCTGCGGCATAGGTTTCACCAACTTGACGGGATTCGACGATGCATCACCTCCTAGAATCTGTACCCGGTCCACAATGCCCAGTAATTCAGGTTGCGGCCTGGCTGACTTTCTTTGACAAATTTGCCTGCATAAAAGATTCCGTAGTCGCCCTGAAACCAGAGATGGGCATTGGCCTGCCAGCGCGCTTCCGTGCCCGGGCGGTGCCCGACGAAGCGCGCATTACTCTTTCCTGCCGGAATGATCAGAAATCCAGGCACGGAATACCTCCGAAATCGACAGTTGATCGGCCATCAGCTTGTTGGAATTTCCGTCCGCCATCGCTCGTGGACACCCGTGCGTTGACTTTCGCCGCGCTCACATAATAATCAGCTATAGATGTTTGAAGACGTGAGCGATCTTCTTGCCGGCCTCTTCGGTGTAATACACGGTCACGTGTTCGCCCTTCTTGGCCCCTTGAGCGGTGTAGCGAGCGACGCTCTTGCCCGTATCTACTGTGGCGTGATCAGCAACCTCGAAGGTCTGCTTGGTGCCATCGGCGGTCTTAACAGCAACCGTCTTGGACCCGGCGCCCACTTCATCCACGGTACCTTCGGTCGTATGTACGGTCTCATCGCCAAACCAATGCACGGAATGCGCGGTCTTGTCCGCGCCTTCTCCCGTGGTGTGGACAATGACGTGGCCGCCTTCTTTGCCGACAAGGTCGGCCCCCTTTGCAGCGTCTTTGAGACCGCTAACGGTGGTGCTATCGGTGAACTTGACGGTTTGGACGGTGCCGTCAGCGGTCTTCACGGCGATGGTTTTCGCGGCAGAATCGACTCTATCGATGATGCCGGTGATGATGTCGGTGGCCACGGAACGTGGAGAGAGAACGAGACATAACGCGAGAGCGAGAAGCACAGCGAGAAAGCGCAACTTCGATGCCTTCGGGAACATGGTTCCTCCTTATCTCGGTGGGTCGCAAACAGAACAAGCCAACATCTTAGCTCATTTCTTGGAGGCAAGGCCGTTTCGGTACTCCCTGAGATGATGAAGCGAGGCGGCCGGTTTCAGGAAAACCGTTTGTTGAGGTGAGACCGCCTCTTCGGGATAAACGTAGTTCTCTTGGCGCTTGCGCTGGAACTGTCAAAACAACCAGCGCGGAAAAATCCAGGATATCCGTATTGTTTTTGGCAACGAACCGTCGTTCTCCTTTGGTTTTCAATTTGAGCCGCGGCTAGATTCGAGGCGCAACTCTCAGCCCTGCTTCTTCGGCAGCATCTAGGTGCGCGACACACACGCAAACCTAGAGGGTTTTAACGTTGTAGCCACATGACATACCGGATGGCCTGAATTACCGGCCAGTGACAGTGTGCTCGAACAAGGAGATACCAATGAAGAGTGGAATGTCGTTCCATGACTCCCTCGCTTGCAAGTTTCTAAAAGCTTGTGTCGGCAGCGTGCTCTCATCTCCTTTGGGAAAAGTACAGAACCGACAAGAGCCGCACATCACGGGATGGAAGGAATTTTTGATACCGCACAAGAACTTCCCGGAAGTACCACTGTTGAGGTAGGAACATCTGCGCAAACGAGCATCGTTCCGACGGGATAGCGAAAGATCCCGATACCCGCGAAGCTGGCAAATGCAACGTGACCGCTGTATGATGAATTGCGTTCGACACGGTGAGTGCGCGCAAGAATCCTATCGAGGAGCGCCACCATAGTGCTGAGGTTGCAGTGGACTACTTCGCTCCCCACCGCGGTCCACTGAGCTCTTCGTGTTTGGACCGCTGGAATCCAAAAAGACGACCATCGGCGAGCCGCGGCGCGTCAACTCGAAACTGGATGTTTTTTGTACTTATCGCCGGTCTGTTCCTCACCGGTTGTTACTCGCGAGGATCCGCGCAAGGACCTTCCATCGAAATCACGAAAGTCCCGCCTGCAGCGGAAGACGGCCCGGAAAAGCTCAACATCATCGCCGGACGTGTCACAGGCGCTCGATCCGTACAACGAATCGTCGTGTATGCGAGGAATTACGGACGGTGGGGGGTACAGCCGCACTCAAGACAGCCATTTACGAAGATTGAGGATGCTGGCCGCTGGGCAGGCTCCACCCAACTTGGGTCCGAGTATGCCGCGCTGTTGGTCGATCCTGGCTACAACCCGCCCGAGCTGACTGAGTCCTTGCCCGTCGTGGGCCTTGGCGTGGTGGCTTTGGCAATCGTCAATCACCGAGGCACTCCGGTCGTATTTCCTCCACCCCAAACACTTAATTTCAGCGGCTACGAGTGGGCCATAAGCAGCGGCTCCATTTACCGCGCGGGCTCGAGAAACGACTTTGACCCAGCGAATGTTTGGACCGACGCCAGCGGGGCCTTACATCTTCGTATCTCAGGGAGCCAGGGTAAATGGACCGCCGCGGAAGTGAAGCTCACACCTAGCTTAGGCTACGGAACTTACCGTTTTAGGGTGCGCGATATTTCTCACCTCGAACCTTCCGCCGTCTTGACCCTTGTTAGTTGGGACGGTGTAGGCACGGAGCAGAACCGGCGTGAACTGGACGTTGAGCTTAGCCGCTGGGGCTACGTCAATAACGACAACGCGCACTATGTGGTCCAGCCTTACTATGTTCCCGCCAACATTGTGCGATTTCGAATTCCGGCCGGAGTTTTTACGCATTCTTTCCACTGGGAACCTGGGCAGGCGACGTTTTCAACGGTGGCAGGATCTGACAGTGCCGAAACGTCTTTGGTAAAGGAGCATATATTCACTTCGGGAGTGCCTACCGCAGGCAACGAATCAGAGCGCATATCCCTATATGTATTTGATAAGGGCCAAGTGCCGCTAAAAAACGAAAACGAAGTCGTGATCGAAAAGTTCGAGTATCTTCCGTGATTTCTCCACTAAAGCGGTGTCGCTGGGCGCTGAACGCGATTGCCTTGATGTCTCTCATCAGCAATGCATACGGGCTCGACCCGCATCGTTCCCTGTCCCAGTACGTCCGCGAACATTGGAATCCAGAGAGCAAATTCCCTGGTGGCGCAGTCAACGCGATCGCGCAGACTAGCGACGGGTACCTCTGGATCGGCACGGACAGAGGCTTGTTTCGTTTCGATGGCTTCAACTTCGTGCAGGTCTCATTTTCATCGATCGTCGACGCCTTGAAGGTTCCTATCTTAGGTTTGCTCACGGACGCGAGCGGGAACCTCTGGGTCCGCGTACAAGGCTCGGATGTGCTGCGCCAAAGGAACGGCAAATTTGAAACCGTTGCGTACGGTGTCGGACCACTAAGTTCCGTAACTGCCGTTTCAAAAGACAGGAACGGTGCGGTATTGGTTTCGGACGTCGTCGAGGGCACCTTCCGCTTCCGAGGAGAAAACCCTCAGAGGCTTGCGACGCCCAAGATGGTGCCCGGCTCATCGCCAGTGATCTCCGTCGCGGAGACGTCGGAGGGCAGCATCTGGCTGGGCACTCTGGGCGCCGGTCTGTTTCTTCTTGCGGATGACCGTGCCGCCGCTGTTAATACCGGACTTCCCGAGCGAAAGATCAATTGCCTGTTGCCGATTAGCAAAGAAGATTTGTGGGTCGGTACCGACAATGGTTTATACCATTGGAACGGCAAAGACTTTCGCCGAGAGGCATTGCCTTCCGGGCTCGACAAAGTGCAAGTTTTGAGCTTGTTGCGCGACCGGGATTCGAATGTGTGGGTCGGTACTGCCAGCGGGCTCTTGCGCATCAACGCAAACGGCATATCGTTCTCTGAGGAGCAGGAACTTCGTGGCAGTGGGGCCATCAACGCCCTATTTGAGGATCGTGAAGGAAACATCTGGGTTGGCGGAGGGCGTGGCTTGGGGCGCATCCGCGACACGGTTTTCATGACCTATTCATCCGCTACAGACTCGCGCTTCGAGCGCATTGGCCCAATTTATGTTGACCCAGCAGGTCGCACCTGGTTTGCACCTGGCCAAGGCGGGTTGTACACGCTCAAGGATGGTCACATCCAACGTGCTTCGACCACGGTCCGCGCGAATGATGTGGTCTATTCCATCGCAGGTCGTGGGGATGAAATATGGATTGGACGTCAGCGTGGTGGACTCACACATCTGCAATTTCGGAACGGCACCCTCAAGATTAGAACTTACACCGAGGCAAGTGGGCTCGCGCAAAACAGCGTCTTTTCCGTGCTGGAGAGTCGTGATGGATCGGTGTGGGCTGGCACGCTAAGCGGCGGCGTCAGCAGATTCCAGGACGGACGATTCACCACCTATACCGTCGCCAGCGGTCTTGCCGCGAACACGGTCTCTGCGATCCTTGAAGCCCGCGATGGAACAATGTGGTTCGCGACATCCAATGGACTGAGTTCGCTGTCCAGTGATCAGTGGAAAACGTACACGAAGCGAGACGGCTTGCCTTCGGAGAACGTTGATTGCCTTTTTGAGGATTCATCGGGAGCACTCTGGGCCGGAACGTCTGGAGGCTTAGCGCTTTTTGTCTCCGGGAAAGTTCAAGTTCCGCTGTTGCCCGACGTTTTGCACGAACCAATATTCGGCATTATAGAAGATAAGAACGGCTGGCTTTGGATAACGACTTCTAATTATGTCTTGCAAGCACCTCAAGACAAACTGCTCGCGGGGAAAGTCGGGCCTGGGGACATTCGCGAATATGGTCCGGCCGATGGTCTGCCCGGAAGCCAAGGCGTCAATCGAAGGACGTCGTTACTTAGTGACTCGGAGGGAAGGATCTGGATTTCCCTTAAGGGCGGACTCTCGGTGGTTGATCCGTCTCATCTGGTGACCAGTTGGCCCCCGGCCATTCCTCACATTGAGGCCGTGACGACCGATGGGATCGCAATCAGTCCAATCGATTCGATGCGTGTTCCGGCCGCCCACAAAAGAATCACCGTCGCATACACCGCCCTGAGCCTCGCCGTACCGGAGCGAATTCGTTTTCGATATTTTCTAGAGGGCTTCGACCGCCAATACAGTGAGCCCAGCTTTGCTCGCGAGGCTGTTTACACGAATTTGGGCCCGGGTACGTACCGTTTTCGCCTTCTGGCCAGCAACAGCTATGGCGAATGGAATGGCTCTGAGAGCGTTGTCGCGTTCGAGGTTGAGCCCGCATTCTGGCAGACCTGGTGGTTCCGCTCCACTTTAGCGTTGCTTGTGGCATGTATAGTACTGGTCCTATACCGACTTCGCTTACATCGACTAACCCAAGAACTGAACATGCGTTTCCAAGAACGTCTCGGCGAGCGCACGCGCATCGCCCAGGAACTACATGACACGCTGCTACAAGGGTTAATTAGTGCTTCCATGCAGCTTCACGTGGTTGCGGATCAAATCTCTGGAGATTCGCCGGCAAAACCGAAACTCGGCCGCGTTCTCGAGTTGATGAGGCGGGTCATTGAGGAAGGCCGGAATGCGGTCGGGGGCCTGCGAGCGCATCAGAACGGCTCGTTGGATCTAGGAGGAGCCTTCGCCCAGTTTCGTCAGGAATTCGCTGGGCAGGGCGAAGCCGAGTTCCATGTCATTGTGGAAGGTAGACCCCGTCCTTTACATCCTCTTATACGAGACGAGATTTACAAAATCGGACGGGAGGCGCTGACAAACGCATTCCGGCACTCCCGGGCGAGCCACATTGAAGTCGAACTGGAGTACGCCGTGGATAGGCTGCGGGTCCTGGTTCGGGACAGTGGAATAGGATTTGACCCCAAACTGCTTCAGTCCGGCCCCGACAGGCACTGGGGCCAATCCGGAATGCGTGAACGCGCGAAGAGAATTGGCGCCCGGCTGCGGGTACTGACACGTCCAGCAGCCGGTACAGAAGTGGAGCTCACTGTTCCGGCGCATGTCTCCTACGTACCAGGGGCCTCAACAGGCGCATCGAAGTGGTTTAGCAAGCTAATCCCGGGGCGAAAGCAGACGATCGAAAAACCCCGAAGCGAGCGAGATCAATGACAGGACAAACACCTATCCGCGTTATGTCGGTCGACGATCATCCACTTCTGCGTGAGGGGCTCGCAGCGCTGATCAACAATCAGCCAGGCATGATCTTGGTTGCGCAAGCCTCAAATGCCCAGGAAGGCATCGCAGAATTCCGAAGACACAAGCCGGATGTGACGCTGATGGATCTGCGGCTTCCTGATAAGAGCGGAATCGAAGCCCTGATTGCGATCCGCGCGGAATTTCCGGAGGCCCGCATCATTGTGCTTTCGACCTTCGAGGGTGACGTGGAAATCCAGCGGGCGCTGGAGGGTGGAGCCCGAGGCTACCTTCTCAAGAGCACACCGCCGAAAGAGCTTGTTGAGGTAATTCTGCAAGTTCACGCGGGAAAGAAGCGCATTCCCAGTCAGCTTGCCGCGCAACTTGCCGAACACCTGAGCGATGAAGCGCTAACGGACCGGGAAGTGGAGGTTCTGAGCCAAATCGCGGGGGGAAACCGGAATCGGGACATCGCGGAGAAGCTCTTCATTACCGAGGAAACCGTCAAGGTCCATATCAAACACATCATGGGTAAATTGGGCGCCAGTGACCGGACCCAGGCAGTTGCCATCGGCCTGCGCCGGGGAATCATCCACCTCTAATTTCGTCACAAGCGAATACCCCGAAAGAGGTAAGCAAAAATTCCGCAAATAGGGGTTTCTCTCACGAGGCGCAGTTGTTTCAATTGATCCCCATTGCGTTTGTTTGTTGGTGCATGGCGGAGGTTTCCGCTGCAAAGACTATTTTCCACGTTTCCTGGCGGCAGGCCGGGTATTGGACTGTTTCTCCTGCGGGTGGCACTTGGTGGCATGGCACTCACTTGCGGGGCCCTATTCCTTTCAAGCCAGACGGAGCACGCTGCCGCTGTGTGGGTCATTGTTTCGGTACTGATCATCGGCGGTGTGGCTTTAGTGATTGGATTTCTAACTCCTTTCGCCAGTCTGGGGATCGGACTTTGCGTATTGGGGATGGCATTCTCTTGGTTTCCGGCGCCGCCATTGATCCCATCGGGCGCGCGACTGATAACTCTGGTCATTGTCACAACGGCAGTCGCTCTAGCTTTACTGGGGCCGGGCGCGTTCTCTATGGACGGTTACCTCTTTGGACGCCGCGAAATTGTGATTCCCCCGCGTCCGCCGGCCGAATGAGAAACGCAGGCCTTCGGATTTTATCTTTCAGGCATTCACCTTAATAGCGAACTCACCAAAGGTGGTACTTTCCATACCCCAGCTAGTGGTAGAGAAAAGACCTTCCATCTCGTGATGCGCTCTGCGGGTGAATTTTGTGATCTTCTGTGCGTCAATCGCCCTTGGCTACGCAGGAGGAACCAATGATCTTGAGAATGAACTCGTTCACCCCGATGCGCGACGGGATCCATGAAAACCCTCCCGTTCGGCAGCAATCTGAGGCGCACCTGCTGAAGCAGGCCAAACGGGGGAGCGCGCAAGCCTTCGAAGAGCTTTGCGAGGGGCATACCGCCAAGTTGTTCAAGGCCGCTGTTCGCGTCACGCGAGATCTCCAGGACGCCGAAGATGCGGTTCAGGATTCCCTGATGAGGGCCTACGCCAAGATCAAGCATTTCCAGGGAAGGTCGAGCTTCTCCACCTGGCTGACACGCATTGTGATCAATTCTGCGCTCATGATTCGCCGCAAAAACGCAAATGCACACGAAGTTTCCACCGATGAGCCTCATACTTCGGGGGAGGCTTCCCTGCGCTTGAAGACTCCCGACCCTGCTCCCGATCCTGAACAGAGGTACGTAGAACGCGAGCGAAAAAGAATCTTGCCCAAGGCCATCGCCCGCCTGCGCCCGCGCCTTCGCACCGTGGTGGAAATCGGACAATTGCAGGAACTTTCGATAAAGGAAACAGCACGCATTCTGGACATTTCGGTCGCGGCGGCAAAGGGGCGGTTCTTTCACGGACGCGCGGTTCTGCGCAAGTCGGCTGCGTTAAGGGCGGTTGCTCTATCGAGAACCAATCCTGCCGCATGAGCTTCCAACGGCGGCTAACGCCTGTAAGAAACAACAGCGTTAACGAAAGGAGCTGCACATGCCCGCACCATCGAAGGCCCTCTCACGGAAAGGCGATACCGAACCGGCGGCCGATCTCGGACGAGAGGCGGTAGATGAAATCTCCAGCCAGTTGCGCCGGCTTCTTGCGGACGTCTTTGCCCTGTACCTAAAGACAAAGAACTTCCACTGGCACATGACCGGGCCGCACTTCCGCGACTACCACCTGCTTCTGGACGAACAGGCCGAGCAAATTTTTGCCATGACCGACACGATAGCCGAGCGCTCGCGGAAAATGGGCGGCACAACACTTCGTTCTATTGGGGATGTCACGCGCAACCAGCGGCTGAAGGACAGCGACGGCGAATCTCTGAGTCCTGAACAGATGCTGGGCGAGTTGCGCACGGATAATCGGGAACTCACGCGATTCCTGCGACTCGCCCACGAGCTTTGCGACCGCTACAACGATGTGGCGACCGCCAGTCTGATTGAGGTTTGGATTGACGAAACCGAGCGCCGCACGTGGCTCTTGGCAGAGGTGGTCGGTTACAATTGAAGCTTAGACCGCCCACGGCTACGACAGCCGTGCCCAATGACACGATAACCATGCTGACCGCCGAACAGCATCTGCGCATCCCAGCCATCCTGCAAACCTGGGACGGCAACGACATGGACATCTGCGCCGACGATTTTGCGCAACTGACGGAGAAACCCGACCTGAGGGACGCGATCCACGTGGGGCACTCGACCGGAGGTGGCGTCGTCGCTCGTTACAATAGCCGCCACGGGTCGAAGCGGCTTGCCAAAGCCGTCGCGCCTCAAATGCTGAAAACGGCCACCGACCCAGGTGGCTTGCCAATCGGGGTTTTTGATAGTATCCGCGGCGGCGTGCGTCCAACGGATGATCGGCTCGCATTCTTCCGACCCAGCCGTCAGGCGTCGGCATCAAACCTTTACGAGACGCCCCGGGGAGGTAGAAATGAACACACTCATGAAATATAAGTTCTGGATCGGCGGAGCCTTGGGCTTGCTTGTCATCGGTCTGGTCATTAGCGCGATACGTCCGAAGGGTGTTTCTGGAGCGGCGGGAGGTCCTCCGCCGGTCGTGGAAGTCGTGCAGGTCGCGCAAAAGGATGTTCCCGTCTACGGGGAATGGATTGGGACGCTCGACGGGCTGGTGAACGCGGACGTCCGCGCAGAAGTTACTGGATACCTTCTGCGTCAAGGCTACCAGGAAGGTGCCTTCGTGAAGAAGGGGCAATTGCTTTTCGAGATTGATCCGCGTCCTTTCCGGGCGGCGCTGGACCAAGCAGAAGGGCAGCTAGCGCAGGCGAAGGCCAGCCTGGCGAACGCCGAGGCGGTGCAACGCAGGACTCAACTAGACGTGAATCGATACACGCCCCTGGCAAAAGAGCAGGCGGCGAGTCAACAGGACCTGGACAACGCCGTTCAGAACAACTTCGCTGCCAAAGCTACGGTGGAAACGGTCAAGGCACAAATTCAAACCTACCAGGCTGCTGTCGAAAACGCGAAGATCAATCTCGACTTCACCCGTCTGATCGCCCCCATTGATGGCATCGTCGGACAGGCGCAGCTTCAGGTCGGTGCCCTGATGACTCCGAGCACTGGACCTGTGACCTCTGTTTCCACGGTCGATCCCATCAAGGTCTACTTCACCGTCGGCGAGCCGCAGTATCTCGATTGGCGGAGACGCTTCCCGACGGAGGAGAGCCGCCTGGAGGCGGACAGAAACCTCCGGCTCGAACTTATCCTAGCGGACGGCACAACCTATCCGCACACAGGTACGTTTTATTTTGCGGATCGCCAAGTCAATGAGGGCACCGGAGCCATTCGTCTTGCCGGGCTGTTTCCCAATCCGGGTAATGTGCTGAGGCCCGGCGGGTACGGCAGAGTCCGGGCGGTCATTCGAACGCGGCACGACGCTCTGCTCGTTCCGCAGCGCGCGGTGACCGAACTGCAAGGCGGTTATCAAGTGGCGGTCGTCGACAACGAGAACAAGGTGAACATTCGCACCATAACCCTCGGCGAGAGCGCAGGGTCGGAATGGATCGTTAGCCAGGGGTTGAATCCGGGAGACAGGGTCGTAGCTGAGGGGGTGCAGAAGGTCCGGCCGGGCATGCTGGTGACCGTGAAACCTTTCGCACAGGCACAAGGGAAGTGAGCCATGTCGAAATTCTTTATCAACCGTCCCATCGTGGCGATGGTCATTTCCATTGTGATGGTGTTGGTTGGGGCGCTCACGATTTTGAGTTTGCCGGTGTCGCAGTTTCCCAACATCGCTCCGCCGGAAATTCAAATCGTCGCTACCTATGTTGGAGCCGACGCAGAGACCCTCGAACAATCCGTTGCAACTCCTCTCGAGCAGCAAATGAGCGGCGTGGACAACATGAACTATATGTATTCGCTGAACGCCACCGGCGGCTCCAGCACCAGCCTCATCGTGGACTTCGACGCGAAAACGGATCCCAACAATGATTTTATCCTGACGCAGTCGCGCGAGACGCAGGCCGCCTCGCAGCTCCCCGTAGACGTCAACAACTACGGAATTACAGTCCGCAAAGCCGTCACGGCTCCCCTGTTGCTATTTGCTGTCTATTCGCCAAATGGAACCTACGACGCTACGTTTCTAGCCAACTACGCCTACATCAATCTTGTCGACGCGCTGCTGCGCTCGCCGGGGATTGGCAACGTGCAGGTGTTCGGCGCGGGGCAGTACGCGATGCGGATGTGGGTGAAACCCGACCAACTGGCGAAGTTGGGCGTTACTGTGCCGGACATTATCAGCGCCATTCAAGCGCAAAACACGGTCAATCCAGCCGGGAAAGTGGGTGGCGAGCCGGCTCCTCAAGGCACGGAGTTCACCTACGCAGTTCTCGCCCAGGGCCGGCTTGTGTCGCCGGAAGAGTTTGGCAAGATTGTCGTGCGCGAAACGCCTGACGGCGGCACGGTTCGCGTCCGCGATGTGGCTCGGATCGAGTTGGGCTCTCAAGACTACAGTGTCGCCGGGCGCTTCAATGGCAAGCCCGCCGCCGTCATGGCCCTTTATCAACTGCCGGGC